>Ga0310342_100000421_pt1 | contig 23518 bp, 27 predicted proteins | sample S15DNA20500_MG_FD_206155 | JGI IMG/M metagenome (GOLD analysis project Ga0310342, IMG submission 206155) | Marine microbial communities from station ALOHA, North Pacific Subtropical Gyre - S1503-DNA-20-500_MG | ecosystem: Environmental > Aquatic > Marine > Oceanic | place: Pacific Ocean: North...
ACATACTCACCGGCAAACATCTCCCTGAAGAACCCGCCCTGCCTGATACGCTCCACCGCTGGAGGCTCTCCCGCCAACACACGCCTCGTAAGTTGCTTCCCCGCCTTCCAGATACGCTTTAACTGGTCCTTGTTCCAGGGTTGCTTCGTTTGGCTGTCCGCCGTGGCTTCATTGAACTTGCTTTTCCACCCGTCAAACGAGTCCGTCCCCGCTTTCAACAGCAACGAAGCCGCGAGGTCTGTAAGTAAGACGCCCTGTCGTGTCCCTGGTATGAATTCAGCGCCCAGCGTGCGTGACGTAGCCCTTAACTCCTCCCGCACATCCTCGATATGCTGGTCCAATCTCCCCGCGCCCTGCGACTCCGTCAGTGTCGCCACGGTTTCGTCTTCGGTGGGCAAGGTCACACCATCTTCTTCGATGGTCGTCTCGTCCAGGGCCGCTGCCTCTCTCGCTGGCTCCTGGAGCCGTGAACGTGCCTCAGCTACCGCCTGCGTGCGTGCGTCCCCCCTGGCCGTCCTCGCCCGACTGAATAGCGCATCCTCACCGAACCGCTCAACATATTGCTCACTCTCCGCCTCTGTGAGTAAGCGCGGCTGCTGCGGTGCTGCCTCTGGTGCTGCCTCTGGTGCTGCCTCTGGTGCTGCCTCTGGTGCTGCCTCTGGTGCTGCCTCTGGTGCTGGGGCAGACTCTCTCAGCGTGTCGCGTATGGAGAGCTTCGCTTCGGCTCGTTCTCTGCGCTGGGCAACCTGTGTCTCAGGATGGGCGTCGGCGTCCACCTCCAGCATCGCTGTATTCACAAGGTCGTCACCGATAGATGGATGCGCTCTCGCTTGCGTGACCTCCTCAGGACTAAGCGCATCGACGCCTTCGGGTCTGGCGTCAAACCCAAGACGCTCTAGTTGCTCCCGCTGCATGTCTGCCGGGATGCCACCAGACGCAATCGCTCGACGGATAAAGCGTATGGATTCATTGGCCCCCCTGCGTAGTTCCACCTGATGAGCGGCGAGCCCCTCTACGTCCTCCTCCAGAAAAGGTGCCCCCGCTCGTGCCATCTCAATAATATCGGTGGGCACCATCAAAGACACCGCCGTCGTAAGCTCCTCTCCTGTAAGCTCCGGTTGTGATGCCGGTGCCTCGTCATCCCGGGGGGAATGCCTACGCACCGTATCAACAATGCGGCTGACCTGACGACCAAGCCTGAGTTCATTCCGCGCCAATCGTTTGTCATCAATCTCGGAGCCCACGGCCCCGGACGCTCCCATGACGCCCCCGATAAGACCACCGACAGCGGCGGCTTCAATCGACTGGTCAATCAGTGGTCCCCACTCAACCTCGGTCTCAGTGCCCCACGAAGCCGCCACGTCCTCAATAACTTCTTGGACGGCTTCCGTGGCTCCCTCTCCAATCCCATTCCCCAACACATTCTTCGCCACCGACCACGTCTGCCCCGGCAAACCCTTAGTCGCTGCCGCCAGGACCGACGCATCAGCAATCTGCGACGTAACCTTCGTCCCGAAACGCCTCACAAGGGCATTGGACCAATTTCCGGGCATAAACGAATCAAGCAGCCCGACCCCTGTCCCGCCAAAGCCTACTGCTAGGGGGGCCACCGCATGAGGGTCTTTCTCCTTGAGAGAGCTTTGTGTCATCCCAACGCCAAAAACAGTACCAGGGACCATCGCCCCGGCCCACCCTCTGATTCCCACAGACGCTGCGGTGGTGCCACCGCCAATCATGGCGAACATGATAGGAATTTGTTCAGCGCCTGCGCCAACAGCCCAATCGAAGAAATCCTTCGCCCCCCCTTTATTCCAGGGGCGAATGTCGTTGACCGTCATGGGAATCGCACCGGCTGTTTCTCTCCGATGCTCGTATACCTCGCGCACCCACCTCCCGCTGTCCTGCACGATTTTCCCAAGGCGAAGCACCCAGTCCGGCCTGATACCCTCAAACTCGGGAGGCGTCTCACCATTGGCAAGCGCACGAGATACCTCTTCCAGGCGCTCCCCACCAATCACCTCACCAGACCACTCTAGACTCCCCCCAATGGAAGCCCCAACCACGTCAAGGCCCTCGCGAACGTTCTCCCAAAACTGTGGGCCTGTCTCGTCCAAGACCTTGTCAGAGATGGGCATCCACTCTCTGGCCCTCTGCACTGCCTGCTCTAGTTGCGGCCTGCGTTGTTCAGGCGCGAGCTTCCAGGCTGAACTACGGGGCCGACGCGGATCGGGAGCTACTCCCTCCTCAAATGCCGCCAAATCATCTTTTGCCGCCTGGAGTCCCTCGTCATGCTTGCGACGTTGGGACGCGTCCATGTCTAGACGCTGTCGCCAGCCCATCAGGTAATTGGCTTGCTTTCTTTTCTGGGTGGCTAGCTCATCTCCCGTTGGTGAGTATCCCAGGACATTCGGGTCAACGAACCCCTGCACCACGGCAAACTCATCCAGGTCCATCAGCCCAGATTCGGCTGCACCATTCGCTTGCCACAACAGGAGTGTTTGCTCCCGTTCTTCCTCTGGAAGACTGAACACCGCCTCCTGTAGTTGTGGGCTGAGACCATTGATAAACTGACTTAATTCCGCATCTACCGCCTCGCTCCCACGCATCCCAGGAGGCAACGAGACCTCACCACTCGGAATGCCAGGATCTGGCCTCCCCATGCCGCGTTCAATCTGCTGTGCTGGTGTCAGACCCGGTCGTCTGCGGAGCGGACGCGCCCCTTGGGGCTCAGACCATGCAGCAATCTGTGCTTCGGTATAACCACCAGGAGGCACATAGCTGTCACGCTGTGGACGCAATCCACCTCCATAGGTAAGAGCCATCGGACGGTCCACCCAGCTTGTGGGTAGCGGAGGAGGCACCGGCTCTACGGGCTGCTGGGGACGCAGATGCGGGGGCAGCGAGGACTCACCACTCGGAATCCCAGGGTCGGGTCTCCCCATGCCGCGTTCAATCTGCTGTGCTGGTGCGAGACCTGGCATCCTGCGGGGTGCACGCGCCCCCGGCCTCAAGTCACCCATCGTGCGCGAAGGGGGCTGCTCCTGTGGGAACCGGTCTTCCTGCGCACGGGCCCTTGCAATCTCCTCAGGGTCCGGAGTCACATTGGCAAGTATCGAGGCTCGGTGTCTGCGCTCTCGCTCTTCCTGTCGGCGTCTCTCTGCCTCGGTCTCGCCCCTGAGATCAGAGGCCAGACCAAGCCTGCGCAACCTCTCTTTACTAAATCGAACCGGCGCGCCCCTCTCGCGTCTCGGAGGCATCTATCTCCCCCACTCAAGGTCTCTAAACGTCTGTAGTGATTTTCGCCAATCCGACCTAGCAAACCTTGAGCGTGAACCAAATATCTGTTCAAACTCCTCCTTTGTAAGGTCAAGCGCATACTGAACAAGCGTCCGTCTGTCTATGCGAGGATTCACGGCATCATCACCGGCATCCTCGTGCGCTTGCAGCCATGCCCTTTTGCCTTTGAAGTTCCACCTCTCCATAGCCTCGATGCCACCCGCGTTGATATTTTCCTGTATGCGCCTGAGAAAACTATCCTCCTCCTCCCGTGTCAGCAGCCCTTCATCTCTTCGGAAGCCATCCGTAAGCCTCTTAATCGCTGCGTCTCCCTGCGCTCGTGTGAGCCAGCGCTGATTTTCTTCAGGCATCTCGGCCGCGTCCTCATATTCGCCTGCCCTCCCCGTGAAAGACCTCCACTGTCCGTCCGTTAACCTATACGGTTGGAGTCCTGGGAGTCCAGTCCACACACGGTTCTCAATCTCGGCAACCTCCCCTCTCAAGTCGCCAAGCTCTGCAGTCTCTATGCGACCTGCCTCAGCATCGGCACCTCTCGGCGCACGACCCGCTTCAGACGATTCTCTTTTAAATGCTAATAGCCCCCGGTATCGCGGCATGTCGTTACTCGCAATCGCCGCCGCAATCTGCTGGTCTAGTGAGCGGTCATCAGCGGTAAAGACATCCCCCTTTGCCGCCTCAAACTTCTCGCGCCACCCGGGGCCAAACGTCCGTAAGTCCTCATATCCCTCAAGCACCTCCTTGGGTGTTCGACGCGGATTCTGTGACTCCATTGATTCTTCAAAACGAGCCACACCCATCGTCTCTATTTGTCCGGTTAGCTGCTCCATAGTAGGAACCTCATCCCCGGAGGCATCAGCGAACATGGCGTCCAGCATCCCCTGGTTCATGTTGTCAGGGTCAATATCCAGCGTAGCCAGGAATGCTTTCCGGTGATCACGTATCGACGCTGCCCGTGCCACGGCATCGGTCGGCAATGTCGAGCCCACCGCCCTCCTTCTCGCCTCCACCGCCGCACGCACCCGTGCGCTCTTCGCTGCCTCATCACGACCAATATTGGCCGTCCGCGCCAAAGCCTCTACATTCCAGGTGGGAGGGAAATACCTCTGTAAAACCGACTCCTCGATCTGTAGGTTCCGCCCCTGCTCCAGCAGCGCTGGCCGCTGAGACAGATACGCGGCCCCATCACCTGCCGCAATCCAGTCATCAAGCTGCTGCGTTACTCGACCCATCGCCGCTTCCTGCCCCACGAGTGTATCGCTCTCTTGCTGGAGTGTTGTCTGACGGTCAGCCTCAGCACGCAGAACCCTGTCACGCACGAACTCCGTCACATCTGCGTCTTCGTGGTTTAATCCCCATTCAGACAGGGAGACCGGGTCGTGCCCAAACTCTCTGCTTTGATCGTCCACGAGGTCTATTACCTGCTGCGCACGCTCGTCCTTATCAATCTCCCGTTGTGTCTCTTGACGCATCGTCTCGTAATACTCGTCCTGATGCTGTCTGCGAATTTCCTCCCTCTCACGGTCTATCTCTGTGTTATACGCACCAATCGTTTGCATCGCAGCCTGGAACGGACCACCCCATTGTTGCGCCTCAAACGCGGCTTTCTGCGCACCTTGACGCTGTATCAGATCAGACAGCGTTCCCGTATTGATTCGTAACGGCATCAGTGCCTCTCCTTACCCACCACCCAGAGTATTCTGCGCCTGCTGACCCATATTAGTCGGCCAATCCACATGCCGACCCCATTCCCGCGCATCCTGCCAGCGAGCTTGGTCCTGGCCCATCGTGTATTCGCCCAGTTGTCTGCGATACATGTCGTCATATCGGCGCTGATTGGCATCGTATCGGAGACGGTCTGCCGCCAACTCGCGACCCGCGCCCGTCTCGCCCATCCGCGCTTCGGCCATCGCACGCTGCATCCGCGCATCGTAGACATCCCCACGCTGGCCGTAGCCCATCTGATATTCACCCAATGCCCGGCCATACTGGTCCTGATTGGACTGCAAGGCGCGTTGATACCCCAGTTGATTCTCGCCCAGCGCCCTGGTGTAGGCTCTGTCATATTCACCGGTCGCGTAATCCTGTCCGTAGCGCATCAAATCCTTCATGGCTCCTCCGGTACGAGCCATGCCCTGGGCAGCAGCAGCATTTTCAATAGCTTGCTCTCCCTCTCGGCGTCGAAACTCATACCCAGGCGTCGACTGAACTTGTTCCATTGTCGGAGCCTGGAACTGCTCATACTGCGTTGCGCCCACAGGAGACTGAAACCCTGCGCCTGGTTGAAACTCCCCCACTGCCGAGACCATGCCTCGACCACCTGGGCCCATATTGAACGAGCCATACGACCCCGGCTGTGTCGGTGCCTGAAACGGTCCACTGCCCAGCGGACGCGTCCAGTAGCCATAGTCGGTAGAGGCTCCAGACCCACCGTTCCCGTCGTCGTCCCCGGTCCCGTTCCCGTCGTCGTCCCCCCCCAGATTCGGACCAGCGCCACGTCCCTGGTCCGGCATGTAGTCTGGGGAATTGCCATAGCCATAGCCATAGCCATAGCCGACCAGCCCGGTCGGCGAATCGTTCCATGTGTTCCAGCCACCACCGCCATACGGGTTGTATCCACTGTCGTTCCAGCCACCATATGCCATGACTATACCCTCCGGTTCTTCGGAAGCATCTCGCCCATCGTCCGCCGCTGAGTCGGGTCATCAATAGCAGGGTCGCGCATGTCACGCATATACCCAGATGGAATTGCCTGTGCCCGTCCACCACCGCCAGGGCCACTTTCTCGTGCTTCCAATTCAGCCAGCGTGCGCGGGGGGCCTTCCCATGCCCCTTCGACTACCTCTGGAGCCACCTGTCTCTGGAGACCAGGAATGCCTGTCTCTGCAATAGTGCTGCGGAACACACTATCGGCCACCTGCATCCGGGGTTTCGCCCGTTGATACGTCTGCCAGTTCTCCCCTATGTCATACTCAACCTCGGCCCGGGCCAGTCCTTGTGCCCGTTCGTTGTATTTGTCAGCCGATGCTTGGGCCCTTGATTGACCCCATATATTAGCAATCGCACTCCCTCCTGCAATCACCGCCATTGTTATCGCTGCCATATCAGCCTCATAATCTGGTTCTGTTAATTCCCCGCCGTCTACCAGAAGCTCGTCGCTCCCATACTGACGAATGCCACGCGATGGCATTTGATAGCCGGGTTGCCCCCACTCGCCTTGACTGACGGTTCTGGGGGGTCTCGGGCCACCAAATCGACCACTCCCCCTCCCGTGCGTTGGAGTAAAGCCAACCGTACTCCCAAGAGGGTCGTATCTGTCCCCGTTTGCCATTAGAGCGCCTTATAGAAGTGTGTCTCCAGTTCCGAATAGCCCAATCGCTTGTAGAACACCTTGACGCGGTCATTGGGTGCCACCATGTGCATCCAGGGGATGCGGTTCGTCTTCACCCACTTCTCCGCATGTTTCAATAACCGCATCCCGTCAGCCTTGCCTCGAAAGGCCGGTTTCACAAACCAGAACATCTCCGAGCAAAGCGCCTGTCCCGTAAACGGGTGGTCGTAGACAATCACGCCAATCGTGCCGACCACCACACCATCCCGATCAGATACCAGAAGAAACCCAGAGGGATTCTCAATCAACCGCGTGAGCATCCCCTCCGTCTGCTCCGCATTGAACGTCAGTGTCTCAGCATAATGCTCCTCAATGAACCCCTGTGCCATTGGCACTAACGCCGGAACATCCTCCTTCGTCGCCCAGCGAATCACAACGCCCCCCTAACTCATTGACACATATCTCCACCCTGGCGTAACAGCAAAAGCGTTATACACCCAGAGTTTGTCGTTATTCACGTCAAAATAAAACGGGACCGAATGCCCCTCGTTGGCTGGCGACGGTGTCGCAGTTACATCGCCGTTTCCCACGCCACTGGACGGAATCATCAAGAACCCATTCGTCGTCCCCGCCCCCAATTCTCCAGCGCCACAGACCGACACATTGCCACCGCCAAAACCGGAAGGACCGGGTGGACTGGAGTTAATCCGAATCGTCTGCGCGGTCCCCGCATCGCCGCCGCTCGCCGTCCTCGCATACACCTTCGTCCGGTCATCGTCTGACGCGATCGTCAGGACGGAATTGGTGTCCGTGCCAGTCGAAATAAACTGCGCCAGTACATTCGTGGCTGGCGACGACTCGTCTCGCAGGTTCTCCACCACCAGGGGTCCACCGTAACTTGTCCCGGTCTCCGTCTCCGCATTCAAGTCCCGCACTTCCAATCGCGCCCGCACCGTCGCTGCCGATTCCGTATCAGGTGCCAGAAATACCGGATCTCCTGAGGTCAGCACAGGCACGACGGTTCCTGTGGTCGTCATCGACGCACGTAAATTGACACCCACCGTGGACGGCAACGCAAACGCATTGTCCCCGCTTCCGTCACCAAATGACATCGCCCGACTCTCGGTCGGCGTCCCAGTCACCTCATGCACGGTAGGGCAATTCACCGCAGACGCATTCAGGAAGACATTCCCAATGTTCGTGTCTGAGCCAGACCACTGGATACCCGTCACACACCCACTCAAACGCAACCCGACCCAGGTGCCATATCCATGCAGGTCAATCCCGGTCGCGGCCCCGTCCACGCTACAGTTGCTCCAGAGATTGGGACCGCCTACGACCCGAATCCCGACCGTGGGCGTGGCATACTCGGACAACCCTAGGTCGGCGGCAATACGCACGGACTCGTAGGTGTTCAACTCATTCTCCGCTGCCGCGATCGACAAACCTGCGGACCCGGCTCCTGGAATCAGGAGATCATTGAACACCGACCGCTTCACGCCCGCCTGGAGATTCAGCGCGGACAAGGTGCCTTCGACTCCGCCTAACGCCAGATGCTCAATGACCAGACCTTCCACAGCCTGACAGTCAAACACCGCTTGTCCTGCTGCCGTTTGCCGCAGGACTGACCCATCCAGCACGCCTGTCGCCGCATGGTATCCCGCACCCACAATCCGTATCGCCTTCTCAACTGTCAGTGACGAGGTGAGCTTGTAAAACTTGCCAGATGCACAGGGTGGGATATACACCATGCCCCCCTGTGGACACGCGGTGATCGCCGCCTGTATCGCCGCCGTATCATCTGTAACGCCATCACCCGTCGCGCCCTGCGACACCACATTGATATACCCATCGAGCTTGACCTTATTCGCTGCTACCCCCGTCTCGTTTGTGTCACTCTGCAAGGCGGTCGTCTGAAAATACCTGATCCAGTCCCTGGTCAAGATCCGCTCAAACACTTCTCCGCTGACCGGATCAATCAACACCCAGGTGCGAAACGGCACTTCAGGAAGCGCCATCTAGGACATCCCCTGCGTGACATCAAGATTCGCGGCAACCAACCGCCAGGGAATCGGGTCCGTCACCACTACCTCAAAAACCCTGTCACGACCGCGCCCCAGGCGTCTCCACACAGCGCGTGCGCTGTATTCTCCAATCTTTCCAGCCGATACCCAATGCTCATTGCCCCACGTTTGCGCCCCATCGTCACTCCAGCGCACCATCGCCTGCGGGTCGCTCCCCTGCCCAGTCGTCAGCCCCAGTCCGGCTTCCAGGCGAACCTGAAAACGGTGATAGAACAACGTGCGATCCTCCACATTCAGATGTGGCGTCCGACGCATCCGACGAATAGGCCCACCACCCGCATCAGCAAACTTTTCAATGGACATCTCATACACCGTCCCGGACAGAGCATCCCCGACCAGGTGCTTATTAAACGCAAACGCATGAGACTGCGGACGCCACGCATTATATTTTCGATCACGGCTGTTCCATGTCCCACGTTCATGCCAAAGGCCCGTCGTGCCGTCAAACACCCACGTCGCATCAGCAGACGGAAAATTCAGCACATAAAACATATGGCCGCTGTCTTGATACGTCAGCGCCACCGCGTCACTGACCGTGCGCCCCTCGCGCATGTAGGTCTGAAGCGCATATTCCACCGCATGTGTGCTGACACGCTGCGGCGTATACCCGTTGGCTCGCCAGACCACACACGATCCTTCCTCGCTTCGACCGAGCCACATCACCGTATTGCCAACCCGCGCAGCCGATGCTGGAGCCGCAATCCCCTCTTCCACAAACGCCCCAGGAATAGCCGCAAACGGAAACGGTGCCGTTCCCGCGTTGTACCAGACCTCAGACGTGTTCTTCCCAAAAAGCCAGATGTCACGATGCGCAACCACCACGGCTTGCCAGGGGTCTGAGCCTGCGGTGCGCTGCGCGTACTGTGTGGCGTCCCAGGTCGCCGCCCCATCATTCAGTTCAGACAGATAGAGCGTGGAAGAATCTCGATCGAGCGCCAGGAAGAATCCATCCAGAAATTCACCCTGATGCGCGACGAGACGGCTGGCATCGCTCCCGATCAAGACTTCTTCAAGGACGTTTGTACTGAGCGTGTAAATATAACCACGCCCGCCAGACGTGATAAACATTTCATCGCCTGCGTCCACATTGGCTGAGAAAGTTGCTGGGAGTCCAGTCTCAGTCTCGACAAGTCCTCGATCGATAGCGTTGCCGCCCGGGTCGATCTCATACACCGTGTCACCCACCACCGCGAAACACCGGTCCACACCGCCCGTGCGTATCGCTGTCAGGCCACGTACCGGCGTATCTGTTCCGAACGTCGCAAAGCTCTCACAGCCTGGCGTGGGATATAGGACCGTTCCTGCTGGTTCGTCCTGGACTTCCAGGGCTTCCACATACCAGTTCATGCACCGCTGTGCAGCAGCCGTCACGCTCTGCGATACATACGAGGGACCGACAAAGCCTGGGAATCTCATCGGTATTGATCCGTCCGCCAATCATACCGACCCCCACGCGCTGACAGGGCCGGGTCAAGACGGAGCGTCTCCGTCGAGCCATTCACACGCTTGATATTCCCAAACGTCTCCTGGGCGAGCGCCAGCACCTCCTGTCCCACTGGGCGTCCAAATTCAGGAGACAATCGCAACGACAGTTGATAGCGCAGGGCTTCTTCGTATCCGGGAGGGAACGTGTAGTCCGTCGTCCGGTCCGCAAACTTTGTCAGGGCTGTGGGGGTATACAAGACCAGTTGCGAGTCAGACGTACTCGGCACCGGCCACACGCTGATCGTCGACAGTCCTGCCGCCCACGCCTTGTCGTAATAAAACTCCAACGGAAACGTGCTGGTCGTTCCCTTGATCGCCACCTGCTGCCACTGCGTCGTATTCAACGCGGCAGAAATAGGCAACTCAATCTTCTGCGCCGACGCGGCATTCCTATCTGGGATGATACTGGCCGCGACAATCCACACGGGACGCACGATATTGAACGTGCCACCCGTGCCAATCGTATAGTCCTGGGTAGACGCAGTGAGGTTGAATGCGGTACGTGCAGTCGTGTAGATCGTGAGTCGTTGCGTGCCCCACGAATCCACCATGCTATTGAGGATGGTGAACGCATCAGCCGCATCACTTGCCGTTGCTGTTTCCCCAGATGCCAGCACCCCAATCGTCTTGAGCGCACGATCAATCAGGTTATTCGCTGTCATGGCACCCCCCGCCTACGACCGGGACCGTTGACGCCCTCTCGGACGTGGCACCGTCTCGGACTGGAACGGCCCGTCTGGTGTCTCAGCCCACCCCTTCCCCAGTGACGCCCGTTCGTCTGGGTCGTTCACAATGCGACCAACGACCTTTCCGTCTCGCTTCGTGTATAGCCACTTCGGGTAGAACGATTGAAATTGAGAATCAGGCATCGCGTCCTCTCATCATGCAGACACAGAGGAAGGGGACGGTCATAGACCGCCCCACTTCCCACTCGCACAACAACGACTAGCCAGAAATACGGCAGGCTAGTTCTGGACGCAAGACCGCCCACCCATACAGCACGTCGAGGCGGCATGGGAATTTGTCAGTCGTGATGTCGTAGTCCCTGATGAGACGAATCGACATGCCCAACTGGTCGTCCGACACACGCGCTGCCATGTCGGTGCCCTTCGGCAGCGGCAAGTCAGCCATCGCCAGGGTGAACGCATCCTTGTGATGCGCAATCCCCGTTGGCGATTGTGTGGACTCCGCACCATTGAAGACCAGTGCCGCACCGTCCGCTGGCAAGGCATCGACAGTCTGGAAGGCTGTCGTAGTCTTGATCGTTGGACTGATGGGGAGTGTAGCCATCGCCCCACCTGACGAGGTGGTGTCTGCCGTAACGACAAACTGCTGGAGCGTGCCGGTGGACTGACGGCTCTGCGGGTTGACATGGTTCACACCAGCAATCGTGAAAATGTCGCCCTTCTTGACCGTCGATGACCCAGAGTTCCACCCATCAGTGGAAATCGTTGTGGCCCCAGTTGACGTGGACCCATTCATCAACGGTGTCGCACTCGTGGTGTAGACACCGCTCGTATGGGTGTTGCAGTTCTGGTCCATATACCACTCGAAACCTACGGCGGTGCCCATCTGACCACGCTGGTACTGGCTGGCAATCGCAGACGACTGCTGAAAGAGCCCTTTCAGTGCGTCCACAATCGTGGCCTGCATCAACGGCGTGATACACAGGGTGCGACCGCCGTCCATCGGAGCCGCCTCGTCATCGAGCTTGACGCCAGCCGTCAAATAGATCAACAACGCAGCCGGTGTCGTGCCTGGAGTCCCCACCTCGTTATAGATGGAGGTGTACAGGCCCATGCCGTCGTTGTCGATCTTGTTGGCGATCGTCGCCACTGCGGGGGTAATGAACCGCTTGCTGAAGTCGTCAATCTTCAGGGCCAGGTCTTCGGAAGTGAATTGGATATCGACACCAAACTGCGTGTCGAGCGTCACCGCGACCTGTGTTTCGGTCGCATCTTCAATACCGATAGCCGTGCCCGTCCGACCGACGTAGCGAGGCGGTTTTCTGACGTTCAGGACGGTGCCGATCTTCGCACCTTCGACCCCGAACTTGCTGTCATACTGCCGATTGACGCCCTTGGTGAACGTCAAGTTATTCTCTAGGACCATCAGGGCTTCCCTGGTGATCATGGAGATGGTTAACAGGGTATTTGCCATCGTAGCGTCTCACTTGCTACGACGGAAACCGCTTATCGCCCGAAACCCTTCATTCTGGCGTGTCGGTACGATTGATAGTCCATCTGATCCAGCGGCACCGTCGAAGCTGTCGCGCCCCCACCCACCGGCTTGATCGGTCGGGGTGCTTGGGTTACAGATGCCGCTGATGAGACCGGGCCGGTTTGAGCAGCCTCAATCCGCGCTTCTAATTTTCCCATCTCCCGAATCGCCACCATCGGCGGCAACGCCGCTATCCGGTCGCATTCCTCGGGAAACCGACAGAGGTGATACATCACCGCTGGGCCCATGTCGGAGTTCATCACTGAATCCTGCATGGGCGCTGTCATGGGCAGGTCCTTCCCCTGCTCGATGACGGCATCGAAATCGTCATGCTCCTGTCGGAATGTGTCGATTCGCGCAGTATGCGCAGCGACAGACTTCTCCCGGGCACGATTGGTGGAGTCGCGTTCGATGCGCTCACGCTCCACCACGTCTCGTTCCGTGAGACGCAAAGTTACTTTCCAGTCTACCAGAGCTTCCTGATATTGTTCATAAGTTTCAAAATCGTCCTGGCTGGGACGCGCTGCGCTCGGTGCCTGGGCGACGGTCGGACTCACATCCGGCTGACGATAGCGTGGGGCCACCTCAATCTTGTCTTCGGCGGGCGGTGTCGGGGCGACAGGCTTGACCGGAGGCACCGGGGGCCTCACCACATTCGCTGCAGCCCGGATCGCGTCCAGTTCTGCCTGCAGGGTATCGGCCCGACTCTTCTCTGATGCCTTTTCCCTGGCTAATTGACTCGCCCGGTCCTTGTAGGAGCGCCCACGACGACGGCGTTTCTTGGGTTTCGCCTCCTCGTCGTCGTCTTCCTGTTTCTCTGCCGCTTTTACATCAGCGACTTCTCGTTCCGGCTCAATTTCCGGTTCCTCGGCAATCACATCCGGCGAGGATTCCTCCCCCTCACCAGCCGCATCGACCGTCTCGGACGTGGCAGCTTCATCGACCGCTACCTCTGGCTGTTGATAGCGTGGAGCCACCTCAACGGTGTCATCTCGCGTAGCATCCAGGTCAGAAGAGTCCCCATCGCCCTGCGCCTTCGGAATCGCCGGTCTGCTCTCCGCCACGGCCTCTACTTCTGCCTCGGTGTCGGTCGTACTGGCTACCCTGAGTGTCATACTGGTGTCCTTTGTGGTGGTGGTCCTTGTGGTACAGGCTGGGCTGGCGCGGCTTGCATGGCCTTACGCTCAGATTGAAGCATTCCCTCATAGCGTGCCTCAGAGGCTTCCGACTGGCTAGCAATCCGGCCAATCATGCCTTCCAACCGCTTGACTTGGGTCTGTAAGACCTCGGACGCCCGTTGTTGCTCAATTTTGGCAAGCGCCCTGGCGTTTTCGCTCTCCTGCTTGATGCCTTCAAGCTGGAGCTTCGCCTGCAAGTCGCGCTCCTGACTCGCTGCATCGGCGGCGATGTCCTGTCGCTTGATTTCAATCTGTGCCTGCTGCTTCGCCTGGTCGGTGGAAATCGCCTGCTGCGCCTGTTCGTACGCCTGGGTGACCTGCTGCAATTGCATCTCCAGTTGCTGCAATTTCGACTGCACTTCCGGCGGCAATTCGGCCATATTGGGCTGGTCCTGCAACTCGGGGGGCAGCATCTTGCGTAACCGTGCCGCCACCTTCTTCGATCCAGGCCAATCCATGTTCTCAGCCAGCAAATCCCCAATCTGTGGGAAGACTGCCGGATACGCCTGGATGAATTTCGTCAACGCATCCGTCGCATCCTGCCGCCGGGTCTGGAAACTGGGTCCGACCGAGACCGTCACGTCGTAGCGCCCCACGCCCACGTCATACATCCCCTCGACACCAGGGGGCACGTGCTCCATCTGCTCCTCAGTCGGCTTATTCTGAGCCCCGGCAAAGACCATGACGTTCTTGACCTGCTCATCGAGCCCGTTAATACGCATCACCCGGGCGGTATCGTAGATTTTCGGCAGGAGGTCCACCACAATGCGTCCTACCTGCCGCACGGCCCGGGCCAGATTGTCCAGATAATGGCTATTTGCCATCTCGTCCTGCTGTTGACGCGACCGAATCGCTTTCCCGGACTCCTGCGGACCACGCACCCCCAGTGAGGCGTCGTTAAAGCCCCCCGTGGACTTCAGATCCTGGTCCGACTGGATAATTGCCGCCGTCATGGCCTGGATGGGAGGCTCCCAGGACTGGCGTTGCGGCGGCGGCGCGAGTTGCCCACTCACGGTTTTGGGCTTATATTCCAGATACGGGTAATTCCGCACATTCGCTGTATTCCATTTCTGTTCGTGGCCTTCCATCTGCCCTTCAGCGGCAATAAACGGCGCACGCGGAGCCAACGCAATCATCTCGGTCTGTGCAGACACCCAGTAGTTATACATACGCTGCGGGTCTTTGGCATCCCGCACAATCCCACGATAATCCACGACCCCGTTGATGTTAATTTCATCGCCGGTCACCGGCACGATCGGAATGTATTTCCCGGGCCACTCCGTCCCTCCCGTCAGATCCTCATTCCCCTCCAGCACTTCCACCGCATTGATCAGGGCCCACCGCACCTGTCGCGTGGTGGTCTCGCGTTCCGCCACAATCGTCACGCCAGCCGGTAACACGGAGGGATCGGCGCTGGCGAGCGAGGCTTTCTTCTCACGCACCCGGCTACCATCCGGCAACAGCAGCAAGACCATCGCCTCACGCACCTCTTCCACGTAGAAGTATTCGGCAATCCGGATATTGCCTTCGGGCATCCACTCCTGCTCGTCGTTCCCGGTAGAGGTGAAGTCCGACAACCCGGCGAGCGCGGACTCGGGGAAGCGGTTGCGGTATTCCGAGAGCGGCAAGTCCTCCACCACAAAGCCATATCGCGCATCGGACGCATCAGGCTGCTGGCTGTTCGGGTCCATGTAGACCGAAAACGGATTCGGCACCCGGGTAATCTTGATCTCCTGGTCCAACGAGAAGCTATCGTCGTCAATGTAGTCCGTGACCACGCGCACGTAGCCGCGCCCCATCGTGCATTGATGCTCCCCCGCCGTCGTATAGGCCACATCGGCATCGCTCTTGATTTCGATATGACGCACGACGCCCTGGATCACTTCAGCCACCTGCTCATCCGCCACATCCCCGGTAGGACTGATCTCGATGGCGGGGCGCGACACACGCTGGTTGTTGGTCACCTGTCGGATAAACGACGGCATCCGGTTCACCGTGAGACAGGGGCGATTGTCCTGCTCGCGCATCGTCCGGACATTGTTGGGCCACTGCTCGGAGGCCCGAAATTCCAGGTCTTCCAGCATCTTCTGCCGCAGCACGCTCTCCGCATCGGTAATGGTGCGGAAACGCTCCTTCGCCAGCGTCAGAAACTCTTCCACCGCTTCCTGGCGTGCCGTTTCGGGGTCTTGCTCGTCGCGTGCGGTTGCAGCCACCACGACCTGATAGCCTCCACCAGTCAGATCCTCGTGCGGCATCGTTTACCCCCGACCCTTCAGAAACCGTTCCCGTGATTTCGTCTGCAAGATTCGATACGCCTGCTGGTAATCGTTTCGCGTGAACCCGTGTCCCGTCCATTTGTTCCGCGCATTCAGCACAAACTCATCCTCGCCGCCAGCGACGATCGCGTGCAGCAACGCGTCGTCCAGTTGAATCACCAGCGTCTCCACCGCTGCCTGAAGGAATTGGTCCTTCTCGGTGATCCCCTCAGGGAGATGAATCTTACCGCCGACGAGCGGAATGGGTGGGTCCATCAGCGTTCTATCCTCTTCCCCTTGGCTGACTCAGGCACTGAAAAATAGCGACCACCTGGTCCTTTCACCACTTTATAGCCACGGCCTTCCTCGCCAGCCACTCCCTGGTCCCATGAATAATGCTTGCGCCCTTTGAGCATCAGAAATACTTCTTCATCAGGCCATTTTTCACGAACATCCTGCGCCAAATCATATCCAAGGAGGTCGATGTCATTCGTCACCGTCCCAGAATGCGCGTAATAGCCGGGTGGACGTATAGCACCTGTCTGTTGATCTTCCTCCTCGTCGTGCCACACCCACGATTGGTTCGCACCTTCGACAACCACCTCTGGACCTTGAAATTCAAGCGGCTTAGATTCAGGTGGCAATGGGGCGCGACTATTTAACTCATCCCCAATGACAAAATCATAAGAGTCTGAGTCTGGATCAAACGGTGTCGGTGCTGGTTGTGCTGGCGGCTGTATTGGTGTGGGGCTTACCGACCCCATGACTTCTTGCTGCGCCAGCGGCGAGGGACGCGGCAGTCCCATCCCTTGCATCGCCCCGACTGTCTCGCGTGGTTGATAGACCATCAGTGCATCCACCCCAAGGATTCGGAACCCATCTCACGGAACTTCATCACTTCAGGACGCTCGCGCACCGGCTCCAGGCGCAGCCATTCCACGCCAGACACCACCGCATAGCGCGTGGCATCCATCAAGTGGTCGTTCTGCTTCACCACACGGCCTTTCCTGTCGCGCCGGTAGAGCCGGAACTCTTCAATCCAGGTCTTGCAACTGGCAAAAACCTTCAACTGCCCCGTGCTGAGAAGACGCCAGACTTCCAGCAGTCCGGATTCCACCGCATTGGGGGCCATGTCGAGCGTCAGACCCATGTCCACGTAATCCTGAATCAACTGGTGCCCGTCTTTCTGGCTGCGTCCCCGTGACGCCGGGTCAATGCGCCCGGGAATCCAGTGTCCGCGTGAGCGAATGGCATCAGCATGAATCGACGGCTCCGCTTCGCCGCGCTTATGCACGTTGTAGATATACCGGACGCCGGTCTCCCGGTCGTGTGCCATCCAGACCGCAGCCGTGCAGTTCCACCCCACATCCAGGCCGTAGCCCCGGGCATAGTGGTCCGGAATCGTGAAGTCCTCCACCACCACATCGGTTTCCGGCACCGGAAAAATGGCCCCGGAGCCCAGTTGCGGCACCCCCTTGGTCCTGGCCTCGCGCTGATGCGGCGGAATGGACGCAATCAGTTCTTCCTTCTCGATGGCCGAGAGGTGTGGCACGTCGTCCCAATCCGCCATCACCACGAACTTGCTCATTGCGTCTTCTCCGGCTGCGCCAGGACGGTGCCAGTGCCGTGACACTCCGGACACTCCGACGCATGTGGCACACAGCCAGACCCCGAACACAAGTCACACTCGACTCGCGGCTGTGGACGTTCGATGCGAAAATCCTTGCTCGACAGGGAGACGGTCATCGTCACCTCACTCGTCCTCGCGTACGTCCGCGAGTGTTTTCATCTCCACAAACAGTGGGGTCTGTTCGCCCACCCACGCCCCGAATGTGTTGAACTCCAGATATTCTCTGGCGTCCTCCTCGGACATCCCGTCACGATCCATGAGGATGCGTATCATCTGGCTCACATCATAGACCGCGACATCTGGACGGCTACAGCGTTGCCCCACGCCCATGAATGCCTCGTCAAATCCATCCGCGAGTAAGAGGTCGTCTGTCACCCCTCCGCTCCGCCTCCACTCCCAATCGGTTGATGCGTGAAGAACCGCAAAATGACGTTCGCCACGGCCAGAATCTGCGCCAGTTGTTCCGGCGAGTCCTGCTGCAATGCCTGCGCCACACCCAGGGTGGCAATGTTCAACCAGAAGGTCCGGCTCTTCCACCATTTTTTCATCTACTCTGCTCCTTTAGCCACGGGTGAATCCTCGACCGCCACCAGGACGCGGTGTTGCCGACGCTCGTCCACCGGCACGGCGCGGTGTCACAGCCGCAGACTGACGACGCGGTGATCCGGTCAGTCCTTTCCCGCTGGGATATTTTCTCCCTGGCGGCTCAGGGCTAGCCGATGATTGCCTGCTGACCGCCGCTGCTCTCGCAACCGATGCGGCTGGCCTCGCACGGAGTCCCTTCCCTGCCGCCGCTGCTCTCGCAACCGATGCGCCAACGCCTCTGCTGGTGGCCGCAGGTTTACGCCGTGGCAGAGGCGTCCTCTCCCGAACCGTGGTGGCATTGATCCTGCCAATTGCGCGTCCTGGGTTTGTCGCTCGTCCTCTCGCCATTACTCTGCTCCTTCAATCGGCATTCGACCACCAGGGAGGAACTCCAACACCAGCGGGGTCATCCCCTGGAGGGGGGTGAACGTGAGCATCATTAAGCCGCCTTCAAAGTCATGCGTCTTGGCCGTACGCAAGAGACACTCGATATAGATATCGTCCGGCGGTTCTTCATCCAGCCAGATCCCATGTTTCCGCGTACCCTGAAACGCCTCTCTGCGCTGATCATAACTCTTCAGGCCCAGTTCCGACAGACACGGGGCCCCGTGGTGCGTCTCCACATGCTTCACCCAGACCGTCTCAATGGCATCGGTGACGCCAGGCTTCCGCGAAAAATGCTCGATGAGATGACGCGGAATAAACCCGGAGCCAATTGCGTTCATCGGCCCCAGCAGTTCCAACTGGCCGATGTCGCGCACCGTCTTCGACGTGTCCCCCACGGCCCACCACGAGACCGGCCCCACAAACTTGCGCCCTTTCCACCAGCGTGGATAGTGCCCCGTGAGATGCGCGGTCGTTTCATAGGCCCCGGCCTGGGTCTTCCCAATCCGGTTCGCCGCAATCATCAGCCGCTCGCGGTCCGGCGCGTTGAACCAGGCGACATGCTTACGATACAGCACCCGACACATCCCCACATGGTCAGCGGGGTCGGCAGACCGGGGACGACACCGGTCAGTGCAGTCCGGAAAATACGTGGCGAACTTGCCACGCTCCCGTTCGGCCCGGATCGCGTCCACTGCCAAGAAGGTCTCTTCGGGGGTCAGCGTCATCGACTCACCGTCATGGTGCCTCCCACAAAGGCTGCGAGAACCGGCGCGAGTTGCAAAATCATCTCCCCGACAAAGGCCGGGGTCACCGCCGACCAGGTATCCAGTTCCGCAATCTCCGCCCCAATCAACCCGCACGCCGCCATGACCGCCATCGCCCCGACGCGATGCCCACTCGTCACGGGAGCGCTCATCTACGACACCCCGCCAGCCCGGGCCCTCGGCGGGGGCGTGGGCTTGGGTCTCGGCTTGGGGGGTCTCGGTCGCGTATAAACCATCTCACCACCTCCTGAGTCCTCTGCGTACCACCGTCCAGACCGCACTCGCCCAGACGATCACCGCAATCGACACCGCACAGATGGCGGCAGTCAACGCGGCGTCATCATCCTTCATGCGGTCCCCTCCCAATATCGAAGCCTCCCGCCATCACCTCCTGTGTCTGGAACCGGGACTCCTAGGGGGAGACGGACGAGACATCAAAAAACCCGGCCACGACCAGACGCCCATCCTGCTGCGTCGTGCCCCATCCCGCTGCCGGGACGCGAGCGTGAAACGCCGACGCGGGATACACCAGCAGCCGGTTGCGCTGCATCGGACAGACCCAGAGCGGTGTCCACGCCGACGCACAGCCAGCCTCCTCGCGTAACAGACGGTCGTGTTCTGCCGCCGACAGGGTGTCCGGGGCATACGCGCCGTGTGTGTGATGCCGGAAAAAGCCCGTGCCGTATTCCTCCGTGCCGGGGCCCTCCTCCGGGGCGTCTCCGCAATATAACACGCACGCATGGGTCGCGCCCATCCCGTAATCGGTGTGAATCCGCAGGCTGGCATCCCGGGTCGTCGTGGACAGACGGGCGAAGAGGTATCGCATCTGCACCGTCCCCCCCAATAGCGGGGCCACCAGACGCGTCAGGGGCTCCAGCACCCAGCGCGTGACATCCAGCGGCAGCGCGGCCACGAGAAACGTGGTGTCGCCATCGGTCACGTCCCGAAAGACCGCACTGTCACGACCCCACCGCTCAATGCCGTCTATGTCCACCGTCGCCCCGTCAAAGACCCAGGGTCCGAGCCCAGACCCAGACCCCCCCCTGACCTGGTCCATCGCCCCGCACTGATGACACCGCGTCGTGAGGTTGAGACACCCGCAATTCTGGCAGCGCCACGAAATTGACGAACTCCCTTCTTGTTCTATTCCCTTCACTTCAGTTCCCTTCCCTTGCAACGGAACATTGTGGACATTCCGGGAAATTCCTGTGGGTTTTTGGAAAATACGGGGGTCTTCCGGAAAAAAAGGGGGGTTTTGGGGGCTTTGTCGAGATTTGGGATATCTGGGGCGAGGACTGTGGCTGGGGCCCTATATGGACCCACGGGGGGCCATTTACATTTTAGGGCATACCCCCCACCCTTCTCTAGGTCACTCACCCTAATGTAGGTCATTTGCCCTTCCACGCACACACTCACCGACGGGCACTGTTTAAACGCTGCGGTTGGACGCAGGCTCCAGGGTTGATGACACTTCCATCAACAGGCGGTTTGCTGTTTCCACCTTATCAAGGTCACCATCGCTGAGCCGGGCGAGGTCTTCAGGGCTGAGGTGAACGTGCGCCTGCACCGCAGGGAGTAGCCGGTCAATCAACATCCTGAGTGCGACGGTCTTGTCCCAGGTCTTCAACCTTGTCCGGGTGCCACCTCTGCCATCAGTCTCTACCGAGACAGCGGAGACAGAGGATGCCACGTCATCGGGGAGTGAGCGCAGTGAGACAGGCTGGTTGTCATGATCCACCAGTTGCCTAATGTCGCTGAACGCGATCGAGCGGAGTTCCCGGACCACGTCCTCCACCCTCAACCCGGCCTTGGAGAGCCGTTGCCGGTGCTGTATCGCAATGGCTGACTGGACCATAGCCGTGGATAACAGCCTTGAACCACTTACCTGCGCACTCGCATTGTCCTTGCCGGGGCTGTATCCAGCCCGGATCGCGGCCTGCGTGGCATTGAGGTCGATGAGGTATTCGGCGCAGAACCGCTGCTGCATGGGGGACAGCTTCTCGGCCATGTCTCACAATACCACAACATCTTGTGGTCAGGCGGGACCGTACACCACAAATAGCGGTTGAAAACGTGAAGTCACGCTGTCATACTCACTACAGCATTCGGGACGGTCAGTGAGACCGGCAACCCGCACAAGGCTTCTGGTGCCTTGGGACGCGCAGCGGCTGACCCGCCCGAATGACCACGACTGAGACGCAGGGAACGCTGAACTGGCGAGAGCCACTCTAGAGACGATAGAGGCAGCACGGCTGCAGGCGTTGGAACGGTAGCGGGGCTTGGAGCCACTACTACGCTGCGACAGAACACATAGATTGGTTCTAGAAACGGTTGCAGGGTTTCACCCCATCCGGGGTGCTGCACCGTCGGCGGAAATAACCGCCCTGAATGAGGGACCGATAACCATGCAAAACACCAACAGCTACAGTGTCACCTACGATATCGTCACCCCTGAGTCCGCCGAGAACGGGGACGTAGCAGAGGCCGGGTATGTGGCCGAGGATGTCAGCCTGCGAGACGCCATTGACGCGGTCGGGGGCGTCTGCTACGAACACAACGGCGGCTACGAGTGGTTCACCAACTGTGAATACAACCTCAACTATGGCACAGGTGCCCAGGAGTCACGGTCATTGCACCTGCCGGACGGCATTACGGGCGCAAGCCGGGTCCGAATCGGACGGCTGCTCGGCGTGAGACGATAGCACTGGTGACGGGCACGGGGTCGCAGCCCCGTGTTAAGCCTACAGCGCCCGGTCCGAATGCCGGGGCAGAACGAAAGGAACCGATAGTGAACACCTATCACACACATATCAAAGTGGTCTTCACGACAGCCGACTGGTCCCGCGATGGAGCCGAGGCAATCGCTGACGCGATTAAATGTCTGCCAGTGCTTGAGGGGGACGGGCTGGCCCCAGATACCACGGTGCGCGTAGAGAGCGCCAACGTCCAATGCGTTGAGTCTGTCGACGCTGACGGTAACGTCATCTCGCAACGTGTTTAGATGGTGAGTGGTCCGGGGCTGCGACCCCGGATGAAACCGCAGTCCGGGTCACAAGCCCCGGACAAACCGAAAGGAACCAACAGTGAAGAAAGCGCATACATTGAGAGATCAGTGGTTCGCCGCCGCCCTCAAGGGTCTCAGACCTTTATTTGCGGACATCGGCTACCCGCTGACTGCTGAGGTCATCCGTATTTCAACCGGGTTCCCCTCTAAGGGCGCTCGGGGCCTCAAGAGCCGCACCATCGGGCAGTGCTGGGACGCAACCTACATTGCCGACGGCGTCTGCCAGATCTACATCAGCCCCGTGCTCGTCGACGCGGTCAAGGTGCTGGGGGTGCTGGTCCATGAACTGGTCCACGCCGCCGTGGGGTGCCAGTGCGGCCATAAAGGCCCGTTCAGGAAGGCCGCGCTGGCGGCTGGATTGACCGGAAAAATGACCGCGACCGATGAGAGTCCGGAACTCGTCGAACGGCTCACGGCGCTGTCCGCGACACTGGGGCCGTATCCGCACGCCGCGCTGGACCCCAGCAACAAGAAAAAGCAAGGCACGCGGATGTTGAAGGCGATCTGCCCAAGCAGCCCCTGTGACTTCATCGTGCGGCTGACCCGCAAAATGATCGATCAGCACGGCTGTCCGATCTGTCCAAGCTGCGAGGAAACGATGGTAGAAGAGAGCGTTTAAACGCCCTCACTGGTGAGAGGTCCGGGCGCAAGCCCGGATGAAACCGCAGTCCCGGTCTCAAGCCCGGGGCACAACCGAAAGGAACAGAGATGGAACGTATCACAAAAGCGGACCTTGAACGGCAGATCGACCGGCTCAACCGGGCCATCAAGGCGGGCTGGTTCGATAGCCTGCGGCTCTACGGCCTCTACTGGGCCAATAACACCTGTGCGATCAGCTACGGCGACGGTGAGACCTTGCCCTACAGCGGGACAAAGCGCGAGATCTACGCCCGGCTGCTCGCGATGTGCCATGTGGCCGAACTCCGGTAGACCAAGTGGTGACGGGCACGGGGCCGAGACCCCGTGTTAAACCAGAGGCTCTGGTCCGAACTCCAGAGCGACAACGAAAGGAACCAAGGATGAAACCTGAACTAGTCGGACTCGCCGCTATCCTGATTGTAGGCGCAGCGGTGCTGCAGTGGGCCGGGAACCCGGCGCAGGGCTGGCAATTGCTGCCAACCGAGGCGCAGTGCGCGGCAGACCTGACCCACGAGGTCTACCCGGCAGGCACCGTCGCCTACCGCTGGTGCTGGCCCGGGCCAGGGCAAGATGGCGTCTTCGCCTGCGAGGATCTCGCCGGG
>Ga0310342_100000423_pt1 | contig 23503 bp, 20 predicted proteins | sample S15DNA20500_MG_FD_206155 | JGI IMG/M metagenome (GOLD analysis project Ga0310342, IMG submission 206155) | Marine microbial communities from station ALOHA, North Pacific Subtropical Gyre - S1503-DNA-20-500_MG | ecosystem: Environmental > Aquatic > Marine > Oceanic | place: Pacific Ocean: North...
TTGAATGATCACCTGTTGAATGATCACCTGTTGAATGATCACCTGTTGAATGATCACCTGTTGAATGATCACCTGTTGAATGATCACCTGTTGAATGATCGTCCAGTGCCGCGAAATTCTGCCTCTTCCAACGGCACAAAAACGGACGACGACAAGATCATGGGGTGGTCCAACCCCCAGTAATAAGCTCTAGCATAAAAGAAATGCCACCTTTTTCCTAGCAGTTATTTTGAAATTATTTTTTTTGGCGATTTTTAGCCGAGTGAATTTTGACATCGTCGAAATGCACTTCGCCCGTAGCGCCAAACAGTCCGATGCCAATCACGGCCAACTGGGTAGCAGCAGGCACGCGAATACGAAAAGTGAGTTGTTTCCAGTCAAATGAACCTGATGCAACCGGAAAACGCCGTAGCGAGACCGCCTGGCGATTGTTCCCATAAAACTCAACTAAGATTCCAGCACGTTCATCCTGAAACCGGCCCGGTCGTACTCTCTGCGCCCTCAACCAGAACGAGACTTCCAGCTCCCGGATCGCTTGTCCGTCAACTCCGAAGGCCTGCATCGCGTGCGCCGGGCGACCCGCTGTGGAGTTGGCAAATTTCATTGCATTTCCGCCAGCCGGTGTCTCCGATTGGTCGTCGATGGTAGCCAAACGCAGATAATACCAGGCACTCGGCCGCACGGATTTTTCGATGAACTCCTCAAAATTTCCATTGATCAGTGCGGGAATTTTTAAATTTGGAAGAACCTTGCGTTTCGTTTCCGAACGCCCTGTCATGGGAACAAAAAACGTCGCCTGTAAATTCTCCCGCTGTAAACGCCCAGCCACCTTTTTGTACCGTATCAGTGTTTGTTCAAATCGTTCTCCCACCGGAATGACCATCATGCCCTCGTCAACCAATTGCTGAACCAGTGGCTCAGGTACCTCCTCGGGCGAACAAGTGACGATAATCTTGTCGAATGGCGCATGCTCTTGCCAGCCCGCATAGCCATCACCGATCTTCGTAAATACGTTTTCATACGCGAGCCGCTTCAACGTTTTGGCAGCACGTTGACCCAACGGTTCCACGATCTCAATCGAATAAACGCTTTTGACTAACGGACTCAGCACTGCAGCCTGATACCCGCTGCCGGTTCCAATTTCCAGCACACGGTCGGACGGTTGAGGATCCAGTTGTTCGGTCATGAATGCGACAATGTACGGAGGTGAAATTGTCTGTCCGTGACCAATGGGTAATGCCATATCGAAATAGGCCGATTTCCGTTCACGAGGAGGAACAAACTCGTGGCGAGGTGTCATCCGAAGCGCATCAATCACACGGGGATTCCGGATCCCCGCAGCAACAATTCGGAGATCGACAAGCTGATTTCGAACTGCCGCGTAAGGCTCGGAACTCTCAACGGGTGTCGATGCAAAAACAACCCCAACCAAGACGGACAAAAGTGACAAGAATGGCGGAAGGTTCATTTCAACTGATTCTCACTCCGTCCAGAAAAGCGGTTGAGGGGGCCGATCCGCACACGACATTCACTCAACAGAATCTGGCGAAAATGGACGGATTCTCATTTTCACCACAGTAACCGTCGTCACACTTGTGACACAAAAATGTATGCAACAAGGAAATGCTAATGTAACAAATCCCAGACTGGATCAATCTTGAGGATGGAAAATGGTGGCAAACACACCTCAAGCTGGTATGCCGACGAAAGAATTTGACCACTGAACTTTTCAACGGGTTGAGTAAAAAACACGGAAAACTTAACATATTGCTGGTCCAACCGAGTTCCCCCGGTGAGCGACGCAATTCAAGTTGCTCATCGAAATGACGAAAAATCAAACGGCACATGAGTTTACAATGCTCTAACCACTTGACACTAGACGTCAGACACTTGACACTTGAGGTCCTATGAACAGTACTGAGAATCAAGACAGTTCGGACGACAATCTTCACAACTCGCCCGCTTCTACGGTCGACAATGGCACATTTGTGGCACCTCATCCCGGGGTGCCAAACATGCCCCGTTGGAACTCTGCCGAGTTGATCGACGCTCCAAAGTTCCAGGCCCGCAATTATCGTAATTGGCTGTTGCTGCTCGGCCCGGGACTGGTGATGGGCGCTTCGGCGATTGGTGGTGGCGAATGGCTGGTTGGGCCAATGGTCACGGCCAAGTACGGTGGCGCACTATTGTGGCTGGCAACGTTGAGTATTCTCGGACAGGGCCTCTACAACATCGAGATCAGCCGCTACACACTCTATACCGGTGAGCCCATATTCACGGGTAAGTTTCGCACATGGCCAGGACCAAATTATTGGTTATGGGTTTATTTGTTTCTCGACTTCGGATCCTTTTTTCCCTATTTGGCAGCCGCCGCTGCCACACCGGTGGCAGTTATTTTTCTGGGTGGCCAAATGCCCGACCCGGATGCCAACTCCGCGCATTGGTGGCTGGTCAAATGGATTTCCACCGCCATCTTCCTGGGCGGAGCAATACCTCTAATTTTCGGCGGCAAAGTCTATAACTCCATCAAGGTGATCATGACCTTCAAATTGGTCGTTGTCATCGGTTTTCTATTATTTCTGGCGATCTTTTACTCGCGTGCAGGCACCTGGGCCGAGATTTGCAGCGGGTTTATTAAATTTGGCAATGTTCCCGTTCAAGCCAATGAAGACGCCAATGGCAACGGCAGCTTGGACCCGGGTGAGGATTGGGACGGTGATGGCAATTTGGATGTGATTGAACCCCTGCTTCCCGAACAGGATTGGAAGCATGACGCAGCAGGAAAACCGGTCAAATTTGAAGACATCGATAAGGACGGCTTCCGCGACGGGACGAACATTGACAACATTTTTACAAGTCTGTTGAAACACGGCCGTCTGCCAGATATCGATTTTACGCTGATCGCCCTGATCGCAGCGTTGGCGGCTATTGCCGGCAATGGCGGATTGAGTAACACGCCCGTCAGCAATTTCACTCGTGATCAAGGCTGGGGCATGGGACATCACGTGGGTGCCATTCCCAGCATGATCGGTGGCCAGGGTATCACGCTTTCCCATGCGGGGTCGGTGTTCAAGGTAGATGAACAATCACTTCCTCGCTGGAAACGTTGGTATCATCACATTTTTCGAGACCAGATGTGTGTATGGGTACCTGCCTGCTTCATCGGCGTTGCTCTGCCCAGCATGCTCTCGGTCGAATTTCTCCGCCGCGGCACCGAAGCAAATAGTTGGAATGCCTCGGCCATGACCGCTGAAGGGGTAGGTGAGCGGGTCGCCAATCCTCCAGATGACGTGCTGGCTTCGATCACAGGATTGTCGGATATCTTTTCGGGAAATTCAGCAGGCAACCTGTTTTGGGCGCTGACTTTATTTTGCGGTTTCCTGGTACTTGCACCGAGCATGGCAACCACCATCGATGGAATATTGCGCCGCTGGATAGACGTTCTCTGGACAGCCAGTGCAAAAATGCGTCAAATGGAGACTGGACAAATCAAATATGTCTACTTCTACGTTTTGTTGTTCTACTGTGTACTCGGCTTGGCACTGCTTTGGAAAGACAAACCCACTGACCTGCTGACCAAGGCCACCTTTGTTTACAATCTGGCCCTGGGCTTTAGTTGCTTCCATACGATAGCAGTCAATACGATCCTGCTGCCCCCACAACTTCGCCCCAATTGGTTTGTTCGAATCGGACTCGTTTGTGCCGGATGTTTTTTCCTGATGCTCAGCGCGATTGTCTTCGTATCAAACTTGGGGGGTTAAATGAAATTAAAATCGGAAAAAGAAAGGTAAGTTATGCGCCGGAATCGACTGCGGGAACTCCTGGAAAACGACCAACCCACCCTTGGCACACGAATCATGTGTTCATGGCCAACAGTCGTCGAATTCATTGGACATTCCGGAATGTTCGATTATTTCGAATTCAGTGGAGAGTATTCCCCTTATGACCATGTAATGCTTGAAAACATGGGACGAGCGACCGAGCTTTTTGACCATTTGACAGGCATTATCAAGATCGAGCAGGAATCACGCACTCATGCAGCGGTGCGGGCCATCGGAGCCGGTTTTCAAGGTGTCTTGTTTGCTGATCCGCGGAGCGTGGAAGAAGCTCAAGAGTGTGTTCGAGCAGTTCGCAGTGAACGTCCACAATCAGGTGGCTTACACGGTGTTAACATGCACCGCAGCGCCATTCTGGAAGCAGGTTCCGAAGCTTGGGCTGATTCGCTGGACAACATCGTGATTGCCCTGATGATCGAGAAGAAAGGTGCGCTGGACAACTTGGACGCCATACTGGAAGTGCCGGGAGTCGACATGGTCCAATTCGGACCCGCAGACTATTGCAACAGTATCGGCATGACAGGCCAGATGAAGCACGCCAAGGTCAAAGAGGCAGAAAAATACGTGATCGAAACAGCGCTTAAGAAAGGTGTGATTCCAAGGGTGGAATTGAATACGGCCGACAATTTCGAACCCTATCTGGAAATGGGTGTCAAGCACTTTAACGTTGGAATTGACCTCCGAACACTGCTGGACTGGTTTCGCGAAGCAGGAACAACGATGCGCAATGCGCTCGGAATGGAACCTTTGACCCAACAGGACTCTGAATCCACCCAACCCGCTTACGGAAGATAAGCGACACCTTTGAATTCACGGTGAAGATTCTCTTATGAATACCCTCGATCTATCCAATCGTATTTCTAAGGGACTCGAGTTATATCAAAAAGCCAGAGCGATCATCCCGGGCGGCACACAATTGTTTGGAAAGCGACAGGAGATGTTCGCGCCCGGGCAGTGGCCCGCCTACGCCGCTGAAGCCAAAGGGTGTGAAGTCGTCGATGTCGATGGAAACCGGTACATCGACATGATGACATCAGGGATCGGGGCGACCATTCTCGGTTATGCCGATCCGGACGTAACCCAAGCCGTGGTAGACCGGGTTCAGCGTGGCTCCATGACAGGGATCAATCCCGCCGAGGAAGTCGAACTGGCCGAACTGCTGCTTCAGATACATCCCTGGGCAGATAATGTGCGATTTGGCCGCGTGGGTGGGGAAACGATGGCCATGGCTGTTAGAATTGCCCGGGCCAGCACCAAGCGTGACATGATCGCCATCTGTGGATATCACGGCTGGCACGACTGGTATTTGGCTGCCAATCTTACTCAACCTTCGGAGGTTGACGGCTCTGAAATGATCGATCAACTCGGCGATGGTCATCTACTGCCGGGTCTGCAACCGCTGGGCGTACCTCGCGGCCTTGCCGGGACCACTGTCACCTTTTCCTATAACGAGATTGATCAGCTGCAACGGATTGTCAAGGCTCACGGACAACAGTTGGCCGCGATTGTCATGGAGTCCACTCGTTCAGAACATCCAAAACCGGGGTTTCTGGAAGGCGCACGTGATTTGGCCGACCAATGCGGAGCTCGGCTCGTTTTTGACGAGATTTCGATTGGCTGGAGGCTCTGTCTGGCAGGGGCCCATCTAAAATATGGCATTGAGCCCGACATGGCCGTTTATGCCAAGTCACTTGGAAACGGACATCCCATGAGCGCGGTGGTGGGTAAACAAGAAACGATGCAAGCGGCTCAAGACACGTTCATCTCCAGTGCCTATTGGACCGAAGCCGTTGGTCCCACAGCTGCCCTGGCTACGATCAAAAAAATGATGCGAATTGATGTTCCCGCTCACATTCGAGGGATTGGCGAAAGATTGCGTGACGGATTAATCGAGATAGGCGGTCGTCATCATGTGCCACTCCATTTCAGTGATCATCCTGAAGTCCTCAAGATAGGGATTGATCATCCTGAAGCCAACGCAATCCAAACCTTGTGGAATGTACGAATGCTGGACCATGGTTTTCTCACATGCGGCGGATTTTTCCCAATGCTGGCACATGAAAACCATCACGTGGACCAGTTTCTGGAAGCGTGCGAAATAGTATTCACCGAAATCCGCCAGGCCATCCAACAGGGTGATGTGGAGCAACGAATCGGTGGTCCGGCGAAACATACCGGTTTTCGGCGACTTGCATAGTTGGCCTTAAAGATTCACCGAGACAGGCGGGAAATCACAACGAGTTTCATTGATCTCGTACCTGGCTTTTCCTGGCATGATCGGATCCTGTTTTGCTGGGACCAATGGAACATCCAGCAGCGAACCGGCACCACTCACAAGTGCATCCAACCCGAAGTGATACTTTCGTAGAGCTGTCTCGATACACTGGAAGCCAAAGGACACATTGGACCCCACAAGCGTGGAGTTCTCCATGACAACTGGTACTACGGATATCGCATGATGGTCGTGTTTGGAAAACACGGAAAAACAACGGTCCACTCGTACGGGCCTAAGCACGGCAGGCTGGCTTTTTAGTTAACCGCTGCCCAGGGCCGTTGGCTCCAATTCGAAAACGGCCTAACCGACGACGTTTCTTCAAACTAGAACGTCAAACTGCGCTTCCAAGGAATGAAGTCGTCTTGGCCAAGGCGCTCGGCACAGGTTTGGTGTTCACCACTTGCAGTACGGATTAGCAGTTCTAAAAACTGTTCTCCAATCTCAGTGATCGTTTTGTCTCCCTTGACGATTTCCCCCGCATTGCCGTCAATGAGATCGGGCAGCTTTTCAGCAAGTTCCGTATTTGATGAGATTTTGAGCACGGGGCAAACCGGATTGCCGGTCGGAGTACCCAACCCGGTCGTAAAGAACATCACATTCGCCCCGCTTCCCGCCATGGCCGATGTTGATTCCACGTCTCCGCCAGGCGTGCAAAGAAGATTCAGGCCGGGCTGGCGTACTGGCTCTGGATAGTCCAGCACATCGACAACTGGCGATCGGCCCCCCTTTTTGGCTGCGCCCGCAGATTTAATTGCGTCGGTAATCAAGCCATCTCGAATGTTGCCCGGTGACGGATTGGAATCAAATCCATTGCCTTCCAAAACAAGCCGCTTTTCATAGTCTTGCATTAACTGCAAGAATCTGGCTGCCGTCTTATCCGTCGCACAGCGACCGGCAAGCTCATTTTCGCAGCCCGCCAATTCAGGAAATTCGGAGAGGATCACGGTTCCTCCCAGGGCAACCACCAAATCGCTGCAATGACCAACTGCGGGATTTGCACTAATCCCGGAAAACCCGTCCGAACCGCCACATTCCATCCCGACAACCAGCTGGTCCAATGGTACGGGTTCACGGCGAAGCCGGTCTGCTTGGATCAACCCTGCAAAAGTCTGCTTGATCGCCTCACTGATCAATGATTGTTCCGACGGCATCTGCTGCTGTTCAAATATCAACAAGGGCTTATTAAAATTCGGGTCGCGAACATGGATCTGTTGTTCTAAATCCTTCAATTGGGCTTTCTGACACCCCAAGCTGAGCACGGTCGCTCCGGCAACATTGGGATGGACCACGTACCCTGCTAACAGACCACACAAATTCCCCGAATCACTGTAGGCCTCTCCACAACCCCCTTCGTGGGTTAAAAATTTAACACCATCGACGTGAGGAAAAACACGCGGCTGATGTTGACGATCGTGCGGCAACTCGAAGGTCGTTTCCAGAATTTGCGGAGCTTCACTGCCATTTTGATAATTTTGTACCAACGAACGTGTGAACTGTTGATAACCGTCGCCGACAGCGTAACCCAACTCTTTGATCATTGCTTCGCGCATGACCTTCAAATTACGGTTTTCACAAAATACCATGGGTATGACTACCCAATAATTTCTTGTACCAGCGCGATGACCATCTCGTGGATAACCCAAGAATGTTCGGTTCTGCCAGCGCGAGACATCCGGTGGCTGCCAACTCACGACGTTATCCGATTTGATCGGCTGATCGGTGGCGTGTGTGACATTATTGACCGTAAGCAGTTGCCCAGCGCGGAGCTGGCGATTCGCCCTGGCAACCGTAATTCCGTACATTGTCAAGTGATCACCTGCCTCTACATCACGCAAGATAACCTTATGCTTTGCCGGAATGTCCTCGATCAGTGTCAGAGATTGCCCATTGACTTGAACCGTGTCCCCACAGGAATGTGAAATCAAAGCAACCAACATGTCGTCATCAGGATGGACTTTAAGAAAATTTCTCATCGTTACAGATGGCGTCACCACGCTCCAAAAATGGGATTGATTTTAAAAATGACGCCATCCGTCTCGTCAACACGTAATCCGCCATTGTAGTCGATTTTGTGTCCACATGCACGCGTTAACACGCTGTTGGCGCAACAAATTGCTTACTGTTGATCTGACAGGATTTCAGTCAATGGAATTCAGAGTCCTGGAGATTCCAGCCCGAGATTTTCCAACTTTTTCCGAATATTGCTGTCCTGCAGCAGAGACTGAAAGGATTTGACTGCCGGACGATCGCATCGCGAGGAAGGCACAACAAAATCAAAACTTTCACGTGCCAGTGGGAGAAATCCCAAGTTAGCCTGACGTGCAACGGATTCAATCGCAATCCCCCAATCCGCCCGCTGCTGATCAACTGAGGCCGCAATCGCACTGTGATTTCGAGCCTGGACAGCATAACCTTCTGGGCGTACACCGTCCAACAAACGATCGATCAAAATCCGTGTCCCACTTCCCTGATTACGATTGACCATGACACAAGAAGAATCTGATCTGACTTTTTGGATCGCCTCTTCTGCTGTCTTGCCCTCAAACCGTTGATCACCCAGGCGGTACACGACGCCTTGCATTCGTGTATATCCCGAAATCAAAACCAAGTCAGAATCTAAAAATGGTGAATTGTACGTATCCGTTTCCGGATCCAACAAATGGATGCCTGCCAAATCACATTCACCACGCTTGGCTGCTGCTAAACCAGCCGTTGAACCAACTGCCAGGTACTTCGTGACGAAACCCGTTTGCTGCAGCTGACCAAGCAGCATTTCAGCACCTACGCAGTGACTGCCGATAACAACCAGATCCGCTGGTGCCGTCTGGTTGCCCAGTAATTGAACTTTAACCGGGGCATCAGCCTCGATGATCTCACGGTGGCGTGGAATTGTAATGAACCCGTCGGCTCGACTGAAAGTAGTCACTGACCCTGATCCCTTGCCCATCGGATAGGCGGCGAGCTGGTCTTGCTGTTTTTCGAAACTTGGGCGGGGAACTAACCCAACAAGAAGATATTCGGTGCGCCCGATTTCAGAATTCACACGAACGGCCATCTTCGCATCAACCGATGCACGAGAACCACGTGGCTGTCCACCCAGCGACCGAATCACCGGAGCAACAAATTCATGAAAAGTAAATATTGCTGATGTCGGAAAGCCCGGCAGAATGACAACCGGCTTACCCTGATCAGCCGCCAGGCAAATTGGCTTACCGGGCTTCAAAGCAACACCATGTGCTACGATTCCAGGGTCTTTGAGTTCACCGACCACGTGGTAGCAAAGGTCTCCTGATCCCTTACTCGTTCCTCCCGAGAGAATTACCACGTCCGCTTGCTGCAAAGCCCGTTGTAACATTTCGCGCAACTTTCCAATTTCATCCCGCACGATTCCCAGCAACCGAGGTTCGGCACCAAGCTCTCGCACAGCGTCTGCGAGAATGTACGCATTGGAATCATAGACCAATCCAGGACGCATGGTTTCTCGTGGTGAAATGATTTCATCACCGGTCGATAGAATCGCCACAACAGGACGACACCAGACACTAAATTCCGCTGCACCTACCGCAGCTAACACACCCGTCTCGCGGCTCGTGATAAGCTGTCCACAACACACGGCAGTCTCACCAGTAACCATATCCGTGCCAGCAAACGTAATCCCAAATCCAGGAGCGACCGCTTTGCGCACCAACAATCGCTCGTCTGCAACATCCGTATGTTCGACCATCACAATTGCATCTGCGCCGCGCGGCAACACGCCGCCGGTGGCAATCGCCGTGGCCGTCCCCGGTGTTACCTCTTGGGTTGGCACGACAGCCGTAGACGCCTCTTGACTAATCAATCGAAGTGTCTTGGCCACTTCTTCACGAGCGTTAATCGTATCGGTGGCGCGCACGGCAAACCCATCATAATTTGAGCGGTCAAATGACGGCACATCAACCCGAGAGACAACGTCTTCAGCCAGCACGCGGCCCAGTGCGTCCTCCAACGCAATTGTCTCGGACCGCTGCGGATCCATTTGCAATGCTGCACGAAACCGTCGTTCGGCCTCATCACGACTCAGAACATCAAGAAATTGTTGTTGCATCGTTAAAAAAAGGCGGACACGCTTTTCTGATGGGGAATAGGTTAATAATTAAGCCGCAGGAAATCTAATAATGGTAAACCTTCACATCGGCGCCGGCCGCGTATCCTTCACTGTCGGCCGGTATGATCACAAAGCCATCTGCACGAGTCGTGCTACTCAGCACCGATGCTCCACTAATGGCTAACGGCTCGACACCTTGTGGAGTGATCGCTATCCGCGCGTAATCAACACGTCCAATTGCCGAGACCAGTTTTCGCGCCAATCGGCCATAAGTGAATGGATAAGGCCAATCAGCACTCCTGCCTGCCGCCGTACGAATCGCTCGGCCAGCGAAAAAATCATAGGCACATAAACAAGAAACCGGGTTACCCGGCAACAACAACACCAAGCGGTCATCCAGCAGCCCCATACCGCTAGGACTACTAGGTCTCATCGCAATTCCATGAATTGCCAATTCGCCATGCTCGGTAATTAAACTAGGTGCATGGTCCTCCTGACCGACACTCGAGCCTCCAGAAACCAAGATAATATCTGCATCGTCACGCAAGGCAGAAAGAATCTCCGCTGGCTGATCAGGAACAATTCCCGGGTTGATCGTGATGCCACCGTCCCGGTTCACCAAGGCTTGCAACATCGGTCCATTGGCATCACCGATCCGATGACCATGAGGGGGCGTTCCCGGTGGCAACAATTCGTTGCCAGTAATGATAATTCGAACTCGCGGCTGTCGAACAACGCGAACCGACTGACATCCAATCGAAGATAAAAGTCCCAGGTCTTGCGGCCGCAACCGCCGTCCTGCGGACAAGATGCATGTACCACGAGCAACGTCTTCCCCAACGAGCCCCACGTGCTTACCGGTTGCAACTTCACCATGACAAAGCACCCGGTCTGACTGGGCTTCAGAATACTCAGCAGGGAGAACAGCATCCGCGCCTTGAGGAATGGGCGCACCGGTCATGATTCTCACAGCCTGTCCTCGTTGCACCTCTGCCGGAAACTGATTCCCCGGCAGAACTTCGCCGATGATGGCAAGCGCCAATGGATTGTAAGGTGCTGCACCATGCGTATCAGCAGCATGAACGGCATAGCCATCCATCATTGCCCGGGAAAATCCCGGGACATCCGTTTGACTGACGATATCCTGGGCCAAAACCTTGCCTGCCGATTGAGCCAGTGATACGGACTCACTTTCCAGGCACTGTGCATGCGCATCCAGCCAACTCAGCGCCAACTCAACTGTGGTTCTCTCGGCAAAACCGCGCATCCTGACATCGGAATGGGTTTTGGAACCCGATGGCTTGGAATCAGTCATGAAAAAATGTCGTTATAAATCGTTGTAGAATAAGCTCGGTATCGGGGGTATTGTAACAAGTGTCTGCAAACTGCTGGTAAGTTAAACCACTTATTCCTTCTATGTATTCAGGATAAAATCGTACACGTTCAAGAAAGCTCTGGCAATTGAGTTCTGGATGAAATTGCGTACAGTAAATCGGTTTGTCGCGAACTCGAAAGGCTTGATTCACGACGGTGTCACTACTGGCAAGTAAAACAGCGTCTGCCGGAAGCTTGCTAACACAATCCTCGTGGCCCATCTGGGCTGAAAATTCATCGCCCAAATCTCCGAATAATGGATCCGCCACACCAGCGGTTGTCAGCCTGACTTTTTTCGTCCCCAATTCAGCGCGTTTCGGATCATGCACAACCGTTCCTCCCAAGGCACGTCCCATTGCCTGAAACCCCCAACAGGAAGCAAACGTCGGTTTGGACAAATCATTCAGTTCACGTAGACAATCCAGTGACCTTTCCAACCACGCCCCCTCACTGGCGGCCGAATAGTGCCCGCTCCCTCCAAGCAAAACGACATCCACACCCTCTATCTCACTTCGACCCGGTCGTCCTGACAAAAGATCAAATGTCGTAATCTGGTTCGTGTCACAGTCCAAGCCGCGCGCAAAGCATTCTATTTCCTGATGGCGCATGGGATCTTTTGAATTGCGAACTTGCAGAAGCAAGAACCTGAGCTTGGTTAATGACATGGGCAGGATGAAATTCCAGTTTTTAATGTTTAACTGTGAAATGCAAGCGGCACAATGAATCCTCGGAATGCTTTCTGTGAAATAAAGGTTGATGATGTTCAGTCTTTGGTCGCACTGTCAATTCCTTGTTCAACAGCATGACCAATCTTATCCAGTTGTTGGACAGTTATCGAAAGAGGTGGCATGATCACAACCACATTACCTAACGGACGGAGCCAGACCCCCTCATTCCAGGCGTGATCACAAACTTTTTGTCCCCTTTTCTCTTGCCAATCAAAAGGCTGCCGAGTCGCTTGATCCTTCACCAACTCGATCGCACCAATCAATCCACGCTGCCGCACATCTCCGACATTAGGATGCTCGCCAATCCGGGCAAGCAATGCCGCCAGGCGTTCAATCTTGGGTGACAGGTTACTCAAAGTATCTTCTTCGACAAAAACATCAAGGGTTGCGATTGCGGCTGCGGCGCCCAGCGGATTACCACCATACGTATGGCCGTGAAAAAACGTTTTCGACTCCGACTAGTCACCCAGAAAAGCTTGCCACACTTCGTTAGTTGTAAGTGTTGCCGCCAGTGGCAGGTAACCCCCGGTCAATCCCTTGGCAAGGCACAGAAAATCAGGAGCCACATTTTCCTGTTCGCACGCTAACATCGTGCCGGTTCGTCCCATGCCAACAGCAACCTCATCGGCAATCAACAAAATATCATACTTGCGTGTTAATTCTCGAACACCTTGTAAAAATCCGGGCGGGTGGACCAACATCCCAGCGGCAGCTTGCACAAGTGGCTCGATCACCAAAGCGGCTACCTTTTCCGCATGTTGCCCCAGCAATTGATCCAGTTGCGCCAAATAATATCCACATGCTGATTCACGGGTCACGCCGACTGGCAAGCGATACATGTCGGGCGCAGGACTTCGAACCACGTCAAACAATAGCGGACCGAACATCTGATGAAAGCGAGCAACACCCCCAACACTAACACTGCCCAGCGTGTCACCATGATACGCATTTTCAAAGGCAACGTAACCGTTTTTTTCAGGTCTTGGATCGCGACGTTGATGCCAGTACTGGAACGCCATTTTCAAGGCAACTTCAATAGCCGTCGCACCATCGTCGGAAAAAAACACATGACCTAAAGACGTGGGGGCGAGATCTACCAGTCGTTTGGCCAGTTGGATCGTTGTGGAATTGGACGCACCCAGTGAGGTTACATGCGCAACCCGCTCAAGCTGGTCACGTATCGCATCATCCAATCGAGGATGACGGTGACCATGGATGTTACACCAGAGGCTACTCACCCCGTCGATGAACTTAGAACCGTGAATATCTGTAAGTATGCAGCCATCTCCACGTTCGAACACAACGGGCTCATATTCGGCCATTTGAGTGAACGCGTGCCAGACGACTTCCCGATCCCATTGTAAAAGCTCTTCACGGGTCGGACTCATGACCACTTCACCAAGACTTTTTCGCCAATACCAACGCCTAACATGATCTTGGCACTGTCTCCGACAATCGATAGCTGTAAGCTGCCCGACTCCGCCAAAATCGCGATCAACGTCATTTCGGGTTGACCATGATCCGGAAAATGAATTCCCATGGTTTCGTGTTCATCACAAGTGACAATCACTCTTTCGTCAGTTGGCGCCTCACTTAATTGTTCAGACAAAATATCAGTAATCAAATTCCCGTCTTCATCCACGGTAACGATTTTACCTTCAATCTTTCCCGCCACGACTGGCACCTCCGCGCCGATAACACACCAACCCAAGAGAGAAGTTTCTGACACCCCGACGACCATTCACGGAACCCCCAAAGTCCCGTGAGGCAAGTATTTTACGCATTCTAACCGGTCACGCCAAGCGGTAAGTGATCTTCACCCATTGCCTTGAAAAATCACTCCAAAAGCAATCTTACCAAAACGCATATAAAAAACTCTGGTTCTCACTATTTCCATGGAAAAAACGAGAGCTGCTTATTTTGGCCAGTTGACAGCAACTTCATCGCCGACGCCAGCACTCCATTGTTTCGCCGCATTACCATCCACAACAGCCAATTCCACTCGTCCATGAGAACCAACCAGGGCAATCGCTTGCTGCGGATCACTTTCTCCATACGTCCGCTGGATACCTGTAATCCGCTGATCGCGACAAGAAATAATTACCCGATGAAGATCCTGAATCTGATTTAAAAAACATTTTTCAATGTTGGTAACAAGATTGCCAAAGCTGTCAACATAAAGAATCTGACCCTCCAATAAATTGGCCATCACTTTTGGCTCAACCCAATCAAGATTTTCCAATGAATCCACCCGGTTGCCAAACGTTGTCAACTTTTCTCCTTGTGCCAATCGAATAACAACGGGTGCCATGACATCGCGTGCATGAAATGTCGGTGATATGGATGATTGATCGAACACCGACAAGTCCACCAGAATCGCGGTCGACGGGGACGACCTTCTGGCCACACGACTCAAAAGTCCATTATTTGGCGCAACGTAGAAAGAACCGTCAATCTCTGCAACCACGATGCCGCGCTCGGTGCCCACTCCTGGATCGATCACCAACAGATGTATCGATCCTCTCGAAAAATAACGGCACGTGTCATCTGCAACAATCGCACCTTGGCGAATATCCTGCGCAGGTATCGCGTGCGTGATATCGACGAGTATCGCATTGGGTAATTGAGAGAGAAGTACCCCTTTCACCTGGGCTACGTAGGGACTGTCAGTCCCGAAATCAGTGGTCAAAGTTATTAAATGATGAGACAATTGGTGGATGCGGAAGTCAGAGTTGAGGGATCAATCTTCGCCGTTCATCTGGCTGATCAATTCGAGACAAGTGTCGCGAAATTCGCCAGGGTTAATATTCGGGTTCCGCTTCTTGGCTTCTCCGATCAATCGTCCCACCGCTTTGGTTTTTCCGGATTTGACGTCGGTGACGATTGCCGGATGAGCTGCTAGAAGTTCTCGGCAGAGATCCGTGGTGGCAGCAGAATCAACTTTTTCAATCCCTAAATCAGCCATCGCTTCTGAAACTGACCAATTGTCGCTAAGCATCTTCTGAAACACCTCGCCGGCACGCGACCGATCGAGTTCGCCACTACGGATCGCAATGAGTAATTCACCCAGTGATTCGGCTGAAAGTGAAAAATCTGCGATGTCAATTTCGCGTTCGTTCAACATTCGCATAACATCCTGCTGCATCCAACTGCTGGCCAGTCTCCCATCTTCACAATGAACAGCAACGGTTTCATAGTAATCAATCAAGGCGCCTCCCTGGTTAACAAGCACGTCTGCATCATAAGGTTTGAGATCATAGGTCGTCTGCAACCGTTGCCGCAACGCCGCAGGTAATTCACCTAACTGGCTGCGAACCTCTTCGACCGACTCGGGTTTGACGACTACCGGAACCAGATCCGGCTCTGGAAAGTACCTGTAATCGCTGGACTCTTCCTTACTCCGTTGAGGACGAGTGATCTGTTGATGCTCATCCCAACCCCGGGTCTGCTTGGGTACCTCCCCAAGCCGCTGGCCCGTTTCCTGCCATATGTCAAACTGGCGTTCGGATTCGTAGTTCAGTGCACGTTCAACAGCCCGAAAACTGTTCATATTTTTCACTTCCACGATCGGTGTGGCGACCAGGCCGTCGTCGGTTTCAATATGCAAATTCACATTTGCATCGACTCGCAAGCTTCCTTCCTGCATGTTGCAATCGGAAACCTTCAGATAAGTGAGCAGCAACTTAAGTTCCGTGAGATAAGCTTTTGCCTCCAGCGCTGAACGGAGATCCGGTTCGGTGACTATTTCCAACAAGGGTGTGCCGGTACGGTTGAGATCAATACGACTGTCTTCTTTACCCGCCGCCTCGTCGTGCATGCTCTTGCCTGCATCTTCCTCAAGATGTGCACGAATAATACCCACCCGTTTAGCTGCAAAGCGGTCAGACGGATCAAAAATCTCCAACCAACCATCCTGGGACATGGGCAAGTCAAATTGGCTGATTTGATAGCCTTTAGGAAGGTCCGGATAATAATAGTTCTTACGATCCCATTTGGTAAATTCAGGAATAGTACAATTCAACGCAACCGCTGTGCGCAATGATAATTGAAATGCTTCACGATTCATGACGGGCAAGGATCCCGGCAATCCGATACAAACCGGACAAGTCTGCGTGTTCGGGTTGGACCCGAATTGCGTGCTGCACCGGCAAAACAACTTGGTATTGGTCAGCAGCTGGACATGTGTTTCCAGGCCAATCACAACGGTATAGGGCTGATCAGGTGCATTCATGACAGATCCTACCCGGCTGCTAAATCCGGACGACGTTCGTGCCAGTCAGTTGCCTGCTGAAACATGTGGGCAGCTCGCAAAAGGCGTGACTCCTCAAAGGGTGGAGCTTGAAGCTGAACACCAAGGGGCATTCCACTGGACGACAAGCCACAAGGCAATGAAATGGCCGTGATTCCGGCCAGATTGGCGCTAACGGTAAAAAGGTCACCCAAATACATTGCCAACGGATCATCTACTTTCTCACCGATTCGATAGGCAGCAGTTGGAGTAACAGGACCAAGAATCAGATCGACATCCGAAAACGCCTCATCGAAATCGCGGCGAATTAACCTGCGAACCTTGAGTGCTTTCAGATAATAAGCATCGTAATACCCGCTGCTCAGTGCATAGGTTCCCAACATGATTCGGCGCTTCACCTCTGGCCCAAAACCTTCTGCGCGAGTCTTTCGATAAAGTCGAACCAGTGGGGAATCGAGCTCTGCGATTTCCCGCTCTTTTCCTTGTGCGGCCAATTCGCGGCGCTCGGTTTCTAAATCGGCAAGCAACTGTTTTTCGTTTGTACGATAGCCATAGTGGACACCATCGTAACGAGCCAAATTGCTGGATGCCTCACAGGGAGCGATGATATAGTAGGTTGCAATCGAATAACGGCTGTGAGGAAGGGAAACCTCATGTAACGTTGCTCCCAGCGATTCGTAAGTTCGCAACGCCTCACGAATGGCTGCCTCGACCTCCTCATCCAAACCTTCACCAAAATACTCGCGCGGAACACCAATTCTCAGACCTTCAATCGGATCAGCAATTTGCTGGCTGTAAGCTGGCACATCAACGTCAGCCGACGTCGAATCCGACGGATCGTGACCAGCAATGACTTCTAATAAAAGCGCCGTATCGGCAGCCGTCCGCGCCACAGGACCTACCTGATCCAGGCTGCTGGCGAAAGCGACCAAACCGTAGCGACTGACACGGCCATAAGTGGGTTTCATACCAACGACACCACAAAAAGCAGCCGGTTGACGAATCGAGCCTCCCGTATCGGTACCAATCGAAAGTGGGACAAGATCTGCCGCCACACAGGCGGCAGCGCCTCCGCTGGACCCACCCGGGATGCAATCGGTGTTCCAAGGATTTCGAGTCACTCCAAGAGCCGAATTTTCTGTCGTGCCCCCCATCGCAAACTCGTCCATGTTCGTTCGGCCAATCAACACCGCATCGGCCGCTTTCAGCTTGGCTACCACCGTTGAATCATACGGTGGACGGAAATTTTCCAACATTCGAGAAGCGCACGTTGTCAACTCACCCGCGCTACATAATACATCCTTGACCGCTACAGGCAGCCCGGCCAAAGACCCGAGTTTTGCGCCTGATTTCCGGCGCTGATCGATCTGTTCGGCTTGCCGTAAAGCTAATTCCGGTTCCACGCGCAAAAAAGCACCGACCTTGCCATCGATCGAATCGATGCGATCGAGAAATGCGCGGGTAACTTCAACCGATGACGTCGTTCCTGAATGGAGCTGTTGAATTAGCTCGGTGGCATTAGAAGCGGTCGTAATTCAATCCCCCAACACGGCTGGCACTCGATAACACTGGTCATCCCGAGAACTCGCATTGGCGAGTGCCTGTTCACGCGGCAAGCTCTCACCCTGCTTGTCCGGTACCAGCACATTATAGAATTCCACGGCATGAGCCATTGGTTGGACATCCCGTGTATCCAATTCGGCAAGCTGTTCCACGTATTCAAGAATTTGACCAAGTTGTCTGGTCATCGTCTCAATTTCGGCGGGGCTTAACTGTAGCCTTGCCAAAAGGGAAACTTGTTCGACATCCGTTTGAGAAAGACTCATTTCAGGCAAACGGCCTATTTTGCAGCCGACTTTTCAGCTGGCGGCAATTGAAACGGTGCCCGACGCACCGTCTTACGAATCGCGCCACTACGAATGCATTGTGTACAAACCCGGATTGTCTGATGGGTACCGTTATCGGTCGAAACACGCACCCGTTGAAGATTGGGACGAAATTGCCGACGCGTGATCCCGGTGATCTTCGTCCCGACGCCACCCAGGTACTTGGCTTTACCCCGAGTCTCAACGGAATTGCCCATCTGGGGGGATTTACCGCAGACTTCACATTTTCGGGCCATGGTTTACCTCGTATTGGGGGAATCCTCAAAGACAAACTCGTAGTATATCGGCTCTGCCGACGTCTGCAACCGCAGCTCGGCCTGCCTGGACGAAAACCCCTTGATGATAATGGTTTCCGTACTACAGAGGGGTTCTCAGTCAGGGTCTGAGCACCTCTAAAACCTCATCGAGCACTTTGCCGTTGGTACCGATTCCCTCACCCCCATCGGCGGTAGCATTGCCCTGCCAGTCGGTAAATGTCCCGCCAGCTTCCTCCAGAATGGGCTGCACGGCTGCGGCATCCCAAAGGTTCATGGCCGGATCGACCATCAAAACCGCCCGGCCCGTAGCTACCATGAGATAGCCATAACAATCTCCCCAAGTGCGAGTAAACCAGGCTTTTTTCTCTAATTGCCAAAGGAGATTCTCCCCTCCACGTTCAGTCCATCCCTCAAATTCGCTGGTGAGCACAAGGCCTTCGGAAAGTTGCTCGCACTGGGAAACGCCAGCCTGAACCACTTCTCGTTCGCTGCTCGACTGATACCATGCGCCTTGGTCACGTAGCGCATAAATACGCTGGTCAAGGGCGGGAATTTCTATCACTCCTCCAATGTTTTCACCATCTTTTTGAAGTCCAACAAGAGTCCCAAACAATGGGACCCCGCTGATAAATGATTTCGTTCCGTCAATCGGATCGAGAATCCACCGGTATCCGGAGTTTCCAGGGGATTGACCATACTCTTCACCCAAGATAGCGTCGTCAGAAAACTTCTCTTCAATCCGTTGGCGAAGCATCTCCTCAGCGCGACGGTCCGCCGCCGTCACCGGTGACAAATCCGGTTTTCGGTCGATCTGATAAGACCCACTACGAAAGTATTCGAGGGCTATTTGTCCAGCCTCTCGAGCAATCTCAACCGCCAAAGACATGCGAGGATCGTCAAACATTATTCTGCTGCGAATCCACGCCCACGGTCTTCAAGGGCTCTGGGCCACTACTGGAACCAATGACGAGGCGGGACAACTTGATGGCAGAAAGCTGTCGCCGAGAGGTGGCTGCCACTTCCTCTAATGCACGCTGAAGCTCATCATGTGACACCCCTTCCCGCAACTCGACATTCGATTCAAGCGGACCGTCGATAGCTTCAATTACTTCTAAAAGCGATATTTGCTCAGCTGGTCGAGTCAGAGAATATCCGCCCTCAACCCCACGAGTCGACTTGAGAATTCCACTGGTGACGAGATTACGAAGAATCTGCAGCAGAAATCGTTCCGGCATGTCACCCTGGGAAGCGAGCTGCCTACAGGGTACCGGAGAATCCGAATCGGCCTCTGCCAACTGCATGGTTGCTTGTAACGCATAAGATACGGTTCGGGACAATTTCATGCTATGTGCCTAGTGAACTAATGGTGGATCCGTTTCAAGTTTACTAGCTGTAAGTCATAGTCAGCCCTAAGAAATTTCGGTAATGGTTGTGATCTGACTCCTAAATCGCCACGCCGCTGTCAGCACTTCCCCAGAATTGACAGGACGCCATATTCACAAAATCAATGAGTCAACCCAATCAGACCGAAAGTGATTAGCTGCTGTCCTGTGACATCCACGCAACATCGACATCCACGCAACATCGACATCCGTGAAACATGGTCAACGTCAAAAGAAAACGAACACCAAGAGACCACACATGGTGGCCCCGTCCCTGTCCGAAAGCACCAACAGAAAAGTCTTGCGCAATATTGCCTTCTTCAGCGCCCCAACATTTTAACAGAGTGAGTGGATCTGTCAACAAACGTTAGCATCTCTTAACACCATTGAACCTAAGTCCATAATTTTTGTCGAGGATCCCCAAGATACTCACCTTAATTCCCTCAATGGCACCGGCCCAGAACAACCAATGAGACAGAGCATTCTCAATACGAAAATGGGTTGAAAAAAAAGTACAGCTAAAATAAAAGGACTAGACAGAACCCGGTGTTTGCAGCAGCTAAACCAACTTCCAGCACTGACAAACGTCCAGGAATGATTTTCGTAACCACGCCTATCAACACCGGAAAACCATTGACCCATCAAGTTTCAGATGCGGCTGAAACACTGATGTCTTTAGAAATCGAGAAGGAATGCCAGACCAACAGTGCCGCTCCACAAACCAGTAGACAATCTGCAATATTAAAGTTCGGCCACGTGTATTGATGGTACCTCAACAAGATCCAGTCACGAACTTCGTGGATGGATTGCCCCTCCGTCCCAGGCGCAGTCCATAGACCCAGCCGGTCATAGAGATTTCCCAGAATACCGCCGGTAATCAATGCCAACGCATTGCACAAAAACCGGTCTGCTGCCACACCGGCCCAAAACAACCAAATGCCGATCGCTAACAAGGCGCCAAACGAAAGAGCCACAAACAACATCGTCCAGCCCTGACCAAATCCGAACAAAGCGCCTTTGTTGGTCGCTGTTTCGATGCCAATGAAACCTTCCCAGATCCACCACTCATTCCACTGGCGCGGCATGCCTCGCCAAGAAAAAACCCAGTATTTTGTCAGTAAATCAAGTGCACAGCCGGACATACTAATCAGCAGAAAAACCAAAATCCGGCTTCTGGGATAGGCAACTTCATTGGTACGACTGACCGCCTTGGATTTCAGTGGCACAGTCGATACAGAGGGGAGTGTAGGGGATTGCATTGAGACGGGTCTTCTTGATCTGTCCTCCACATTCTTCGCATTCACCATAAACCGCGTCTTCAATTCTTTCAAGAGCAGCTTCTATTCCATCGAGTATATCCTCATCTGTTTGCATCAGATTGAGTGTAAATTCTTGCTCATAGTTGTCACTACCAATATCAGCCATATGGATTGGCATACTAGATAAATCACCGCTGGACTCACTTCTTGTTTTCCTGAGTGCTGCTTCGGCCATTGCAGTTACATCCCCGCGAAGACGGGCCCTCAGGTCCAAAAGGCGTTCCTTGTAAACCTTCATTTCAGCCTTTTTCATTTGAAATATCTCCGTCTAAAACTTACACAACGTTCGCTCCGCCGAACGCCATTTGACACGCTGTTCATTCTATGACCGTCCTTTCGACCTGTCAAACACGTAGAAACCAATGGGAATCCAAAACAATCAAACTTAACTATTTTGTTATCAAAGAGTTGTGATTTGTTGACTTGGTTAAATTTTGGTAGGCCCCAGCTACGTCTTGATGTACCCTTAAAGCTCACATAGACTACCAACAGTACTAAAACTTTTATGTAATAACTTCAAACCAATTCAGTATTTAGCGTCGTGCCAGATTCTCAAATTGCCTTCCAACGATGTATCGCCCCCAACTGTGGTAAGACTTACGGTATCGACGAGATACGGGTTGCCTGTGAATCATGTGGTCAACTGCTAGATGTTATCTACGACTGGGATCGTGCTGAGGTACCTGGCTCACTGCGTGAATTCGAGCGTAAGTGGTCCCGCAGGACGGATCCCCTCTGCCTGAGCGGAGTATGGCGATTTCGTGATCTCCTCCCGTTTTCCCCTCCCGAAAAAATTGTCACGTTGGGCGAAGGACAAACGCTTCTCCAGTCTGCCGATCAAGTTGCTCAGTATGTGGGACTCTCCAGTGGCAGGCTCTACCTGCAATACGAAGGCATGAACCCCTCAGGCAGTTTCAAAGATAATGGCATGTCCGCCGCCTTTACACACGCACACTCTGTCGGCGCAAAGCGGGCTGCTTGTGCATCAACTGGAAATACGAGTGCATCACTTGCCATGTACTGTGCCGTATCGGGCCTGATGAGGGCAGTCATTTTTATAGGATCAGGCAAGATCTCATATGGAAAACTTTCACAAGCTCTCGATTTTGGTGCACTCACTGTTCAAATTTCCGGTGACTTCGATGACGCGATGGCGCGTGTTAAAGAGGTCAGCAGTGAATTGGATATTTATCTTGTCAACAGCGTCAATCCCTTCCGACTCGAGGGGCAAAAGACGATCATGTTCCGGGTTTTGGAATCACTTAATTGGGAAGTGCCGGATTGGATCATTGTTCCGGGCGGTAACCTGGGCAACTCAAGTGCCTTTGGTAAAGCATTTTCCGAACTTCTTGAATTAGGTTTGATCGACCGTGCTCCTCGACTAGCTGTCATTAACGCTGCAGGAGCGGACACTCTCCATCAACTCTACGAGGTTCGCGGCATGCGATGGAATCAGGGTTTCATTGACCATTCACTCGAGGATAGTTACTACAAAGAACTCGACGAACATCATCGCAAAGCATCTACGATCGCCAGTGCCATCGAGATCAATCGTCCCGTCAATTTGACCAAATGCTTGCGAGCCCTTGAGATTTGTGATGGGGTGGTGCGAACCGTTTCCGACCAGGAAATCCTCGACGCTAAGGCGCAGGTCGGACAAGGCGGATTAGGATGTGAGCCGGCCAGCGCTGCCAGCGTCGCAGGGGCCCGGAAATTACTAAGCGAGGGAGTTATCACCAGCGATGATCGTGTTGTTTGTATCCTCACCGGACACCAGCTAAAAGATCCGACAGCAACTGTCGCCTATCATACAACCGATCAAAAGCAGTTTGAAGAAGTTCTTGGCCAGCGCGGCGTTCGACGAGCAGCATTTGCTAACCGGGCAATCGCTGTAGCGAACGATGTCAATGAAATTATCAAGGCCGTCCAGCTTTACAGTTAAGTAATGGCGTCCCAAGGATTCGGTCGCTCAAATTTGACCCCAACAAACTCGAACCCTAATTCTCAACAATTCAATGACCTCTACTACAAAAATTGCGATCCACGGAGCCGCCGGACGAATGGGCCGACGGCTGATCGCTATCGCTGTCAATGATCCTGATATTGAACTTGT
>Ga0310342_100000425_pt1 | contig 23490 bp, 21 predicted proteins | sample S15DNA20500_MG_FD_206155 | JGI IMG/M metagenome (GOLD analysis project Ga0310342, IMG submission 206155) | Marine microbial communities from station ALOHA, North Pacific Subtropical Gyre - S1503-DNA-20-500_MG | ecosystem: Environmental > Aquatic > Marine > Oceanic | place: Pacific Ocean: North...
ACCATCGGTTACGGACTGCCGGACTTCGCAGAGGAACTCAACTACGGAGTCGATCTATCAACCATCTGAGGGTGGTATCAGATTGATGGGGTGAAGGTGCCCCATCAACCATTAAATCCGTATACCCTCATTACATTCCTGGCTTTGGTAGACGCTGAAAACTCATCAGTTAAGGTATGACGATGAACTGGAGATTCGTGGTGACCGGCGGGCCCGGGGGCGGTAAGAGCACGCTGCTCGACGCTCTGGCCGAACGGGGCTATCGCATCGCGCCGGAGGCCGCCCGGCGCCTGATCAAGGAGCGGCTGGCTGCGGGGCTTCCGCCACGGCCGGATCCTGTCACCTTCGCGCGCGCCATTCTGGACTCGGATATGGAGCATTACCGGGCCGCAGCAGATGATGATGGCATCGCCTTCTTCGACCGGGGCGTGCTGGATGCGCTCTACATGCTGGATCTGGAATCCGCGCTCTCTCGGGACGAGATCGCGAGCCTTATTCAGGCGTTTCCCTACAATGACACCGTGTTCCTCCTGCCGCCCTGGGAGGCGATCTACGCTATGGATTCGGAGCGCGATCAGACGTTCGAGGAGTCCGTGGCCGTGTTCGAGGGCATGAAGCGCTGGTATGCGCGGTGGGGTTACCAGACGGTGGAGGTGCCACGCGCCAGTGTCGAGGCGCGTGTTTCGTTCATTCTGGACGCCATTGGTCGCCAATCCGTTTAGGCGACGATCCCTTCAGTGGCGCCATGTCGGAAATTGACGTTATGACGTCATAACGTCAAAATGTCGCCTGTTGTCAGCCTAAGTGGAGGCGGCCATGAGCGGCACGTCCAAGCGTTCAACCATCTACTTCGATTCCCAATTGCATGCGGCGCTGCGTCTCAAGGCGGCGCACACTAACCGTAGTGTGTCCGATATCGTCAATGACGCCGTTCGTGAGGCGCTGGCCGAGGATCAGGAAGACTTGGCGGCGTTCGAAGACCGCGTCGCCGAGCCGACCCTGAGCTACGAGGCCTTTCTCGACGAACTGAAGGCCGATGGCAAGCTATAAGCTGGTCTTCAAACGGTCCGTCGCCAAGGACTTCCGGCCGATCCCAAGGAAAGACTCGGCCCGCTTGCTGCGCCGCATCGATGCACTGCGGGAAGAGCCGCGTCCGGCGGGCTGCGAGAAGCTTTCCGGGCTGGAGCGTTACCGCATCCGCCAGGGCCGGTATCGGGTGGTGTACGAGATCACCGATGAGTGCCTGATTGTGACGGTGGTGAAGGTGGCGCACCGTAGGCATGTCTACCGGCGATAGTGCGGTCCGGGGTGAGTGGTGACTTTGCCCGAGGGGGGTATGGATGTGAGCCTGCTGCATGGTCAAACCATGGCGCGGTACAACCGCTGGATGAACCAGAAGGTCTACGACGGCTGTGCCGGCCTGTCGGATGAAGACCGGAAGCGTGATATGGGGGCTTTTTTTAAGTCGATCCATGGCACGCTCAACCATATTTTGCTGGCGGACCGGATTTGGATGGGGCGGTTCACCGGTGAGCGTTTTCCTGTCACATCGCTCGACCAGGAGCTGTACGCGGACTTCAGCGTGCTGCGGGATGAGCGGGCGGCGGAGGACAACCGCATCATCGACTGGGTGGCGTCACTTTCGCCGGAAGACATGGAGGGCGATCTGGTTTATACCAGTATTGTGAACCCGGAACCCCGGCGTTATCCGCTCTGGTTTGCGCTGTCCCATTTCTTCAATCATCAGACGCATCATCGTGGCCAGATCACCACGCTTCTTTCTCAGCTCGGTGTTGATGTGGGCGTTACCGACCTTATCGGAATGAAACCATGAACCAGAAGCAAGCGAATGAGTTCGCGGCGGAGTGGATCGAGGCGTGGAACGCGCACGATGTTGATCGCATTCTTTCTCACTACACCGACGATTTCGAGATGAATTCCCCGCTGATCGCCAAGCGTCTGGCGGTGCCGTCGGGCACTTTAAAAGGCAAGGCTGCGGTCGGTGAGTATTGGCAGGACGCACTGCGCGCTTACCCGGACCTCCGCTTTGAGCTGCTCAAGGTGCTGCGGGGCGTCTCCTGGGTCACGCTCCACTACCTCGGCGCAACAGGCAACGAGGTGGCGGAAACGTTCCTGTTTGATGGCCACGGGAAAGTCACGCAGGTATTCGCGGCTTACGCCTAGGCTTCGGGTGACATCTGTCTTCGTAAATAATCCTCAGCCGTCATCGCGATTCCCGGGAGTGCCAAAACGTTCGTATTGACGTACGTACCGAAAAGCGTACACTGTGCCGGCATGAACTTATCAGAGGTGCGTCATGACTGGCATTACCGCAACTGAGGCGCGCAGCAATCTTTACCGGTTGATCGATGAGACCGCCGAGTCCCACCAGCCTATCGTGATCCTGGGTAAGCGGAACAAGGCGGTCCTGGTGTCGGAAGAGGATTGGTCTGCGATTCAGGAAACACTCTATCTGCTGTCCGTGCCGGGGATGCGGGAGTCAATTCGTGAGGGGATGGATGCCCCCGTGGATGAATGCGGCGAGGAGTTGGATTGGTGACATGGAGGTTGGTTTACACCAAGCAAGCCCAAAAAGACGCAAGGAAGCTGGCTTCAAGCGGTCTCAAGCCGAAAGCCCAGGAATTGCTGACACTGATCGGTGAGGACCCGTTTCGCAGGCCGCCTCCGTTTGAGACGCTGATCGGCGACCTTTCCGGGGCGTACTCGCGGCGTATCAACATTCAGCACCGTCTGGTTTATCAGGTGCTTGAAGACCAGCGCGTTGTGAAAGTGCTCCGGCTCTGGAGCCACTATGAATAAAGCTTTCCCTCCCGCTCTCTAGACCGTCAGGTACTTCTTCACCAGCTCATCGCTGAGCGCGCCGATGTTGTCCTCGGCGACTTTGCTGCCCCGGTCGATGATGGTGAAGCGGTCGGCGGTGGCGCGGGCGAAGTGGAGTTTCTGTTCCACTAGCAGCACGGTGAGGCCTTCTTCCTTGTTCAGGGTTTTGATCACCTTGCCGATCATGTCGACGATGTTGGGCTGAATGCCCTCGGTGGGTTCGTCCAGGATCAGCAGGGTGGGGTCCAGCGCCAACGCGCGGCCGATGGCGAGCTGCTGTTGCTGGCCGCCGGACAAATCACCCCCGCGCCGGTGACGCATGTCATGCAACACCGGAAACAGCTCATAGATACGCGCCGGGATCTTGCGGCTGCGGTCGGCGCGTGCCTGCAGGCCCGTCTCCAGATTCTCCTCCACGGTAAGCAACGGAAAAATCTCCCGCCCCTGCGGCACATAGCCAATACCCGCCCGCGCGCGCTCCTCGGCGGCTTTCTTGCTCAGGTCCTTACCAGCAAATTCAATCTTCCCAGTAGCAGCGGGCAGCAACCCCATCACCGACTTCAACAGGGTGGTCTTCCCCACACCATTCCGCCCCATCACACACAAACACTCGCCTTTATCCAGACTCAGGTCCAGATCCCACAAGGTGTGCGACTCCCCATAAAACTGATTCAACCCACTCACACTCAACATGCTCTGTTCTCCTTACGCGGCCGCGATGCGGCCGCTCGCTGTCAACTGTCCACTATCAACTGTCAACTGCATTTATGCTGATTCGCCGAGATACACCTCGATCACCCTCGGATCATTCTGCACATCCTCCATCTTCCCCTCGGCCAACACACTGCCCTGGTGCATCACGGTCACGGTATTGGCGATCGAGCGAATAAACTCCATATCGTGTTCCACCACCATCACCGAGTGCTCGCCGGCCAGGCTTTGCAGCAGCTCGGCGGTGCGCTCCACTTCGTGGCGGGTCATGCCGGCGATGGGTTCGTCCACCAGCAGAAGGCGGGGTTTCTGCATCAGCACCATGGCGATCTCCAGCCATTGTTTCTGGCCGTGGGAGAGCGCGCCGGCGAGCTGATCTTTCTGCGCGAGCAGGCCGACGGTTTCCAGGGTTTGCGCCATCCAGTCGTATTGTTGGCCGGTGACGGGCTGCAGCAACGCCTGCCAGGTGCCCTTGGGGCCGGCCATGGCCAGCTCCAGGTTTTCCAGGGCGGTGTGTTCCGGGAACACGGTGGGCTTCTGGAACTTGCGGCCGATGCCGGCGGTGGCGATCTCGGTTTCGCTCATGTGCGTGAGGTCCAGCGTCTGCCCGAAGAAGCAGGTGCCGGTGTCGGGCCGGGTCTTGCCGGTGATCACATCCATCATGGTCGATTTGCCGGCGCCGTTGGGGCCGATGATGCAGCGCAGCTCGCCGGGCTCGATGTAGAGCGTCAGGTCGTTGAGCGCCTTGAAGCCGTCGAAGCTGACGGTGATGTCTTCCATATAGAGGATGTGCTTGCCGCCGGTGTCCAGCTGCCCCGGGCGCACCGGGCGGGTGCCCGGGCGCATGGGGCCGAACACCTGGTCGCGGCGGAAGGTGTCACGCAGGCTCATGGTCGGCCTCCTTATCGGTGGCGTGCTCGGGGGCGTCGGGTTGCCGTTTGCGTTTGAGCAGGCTCTGGGCCAGGCCCACCAGCCCCTGGGGCAGGAACACGGTGACCGCCACGAACAGGCCGCCCAGGGCGAACAGCCAGGCTTCCGGCATCACGCCGGTGAACAGGGTCTTGCCGTAGTTCACCAGGATGGCGCCGATCACCGCGCCGTAAAGCGTGGCGCGACCGCCCACCGCCACCCACACCACCAGCTCGATGGAGTTGAGCGGCGAGAATTCACCGGGATTGATGATGCCCACCTGGGGCACATAGAGCGCCCCGGCGATGCCGGCCAGCACCGCGCTGAGGGTGAAGATCCACAGCTTGTAGTGCTCAGTGCGGTAGCCCAGGAAGCGGGCGCGGGACTCGGCATCGCGCACCGCCATCACGGTGCGGCCCAGGCGGGTGCCGGTGATCCAGCGGCTGAGCACGAAGGCGCCGCCCAGCGCCAGCGCCGAGGCGATCAGTAGCGCCACCCGGGTGCTGTCCTCGCGCAGCGAGAAACCTAGGATGTCCTTGAAGTCGGTGAGGCCGTTGTTGCCGCCGAAACCCAGTTCGTTGCGGAAGAACGCCAGCATCAGGGCGTAGGTGAGCGCTTGGGTGATAATCGACAGATACACGCCGGTGACCCGCGAGCGGAACGCCAGCCAGCCGAACACGAACGCCAGCACGCCGGGCACCAGCGCCACCATCACCATGGCGAAGCCGAAGCTGTCGAAGCCGTGCCAGTACCAGGGCAGCTCCTCCCAGTTGAGGAACACCATGAAGTCCGGCAGCGTCGGGTGGCCATAGACGCCCCGGTCGCCGATCTGGCGCATCAGGTACATGCCCATGGCGTAGCCGCCCAGGGCGAAGAAGGCGCCGTGGCCGAGGCTGAGAATGCCGCAGTAGCCCCACACCAGATCCAGCGCCAGCGCCAGCAGGGCGTAGCACAGGTATTTGCCCAGCAGGCTGACGGTATAGCTGCTCACGTGCAGGCCGGACTCCGCCGGCACCAGCAGGTTGAGCAGGGCGACGATTAGCACCGCCCCGAACAGAATGCCCAGGAAGGTCTTGGCGGTGCGGTCGGTGAGCGCGGTGGTGAGATCCGAATGTCGCATTATTCCTCCGCGGCCCGGCCGCGCTGCGGGAACAGGCCGCGCGGTTTGCGTTGAATGAACAGGATGATGAACACCAGCACCATGATCTTGGCGAGCACCGCGCCGGCCATGGGCTCGATGATCTTGTTGGCAATGCCCAGGCTGAAGGCAGCGGTGAGCGTGCCCCACAGGTTTCCGACGCCGCCGAACACCACCACCATGAACGAATCGATGATGTAGGCCTGGCCCAGGTTGGGCCCCACGTTGGTGAGCTGCGCCAGCGCCACGCCGGCGATACCGGCGATGCCGGAGCCCAGGCCGAAGGTGAGGGCATTGACCCGTTCGCTGCGGATGCCCATGGCGCGGGCGGTGGTGCGGTTCTGGCTGACCGCGCGCACTTGCAGGCCGAGGCGGGTTTTCTTCAACACCAGTTGCAGGGCGAAGAACACCATCAGCGCGAACACGATGATGTACAGCCGGTTATAGGTGAGCGAGAAAATCGGGTTGATCTGTAGCGCGCCGCTCATCCAGTCCGGGGTGACCACGGTGCGGTTGAGCGGTGAAAAGATCAGGCGCACCCCTTGCTGCAAGATCAGGCTGACACCGAAGGTGGCCAGCAGGGTTTCCAGTGGGCGGCCGTAAAGAAAGCGAATCACGCAGCGCTCGATGATGATGCCGACGATGGCCGAAACCAGAAAGGCAGCGGGCAGCGCCACCAGCAGCGACCATTCGTGGCCGTTGGGGAAAATCTGTTGCACCACGAAGGTGGTGTAGGCGCCCAGCATGATCAATTCGCCGTGGGCCATGTTGATCACGCCCATGACGCCGAAGGTGATGGCCAGGCCGATGGCGGCCAGCAGTAACACCGAGCCCAGGCTGAGCCCGAAGAAAAGGGTGTCGGCGGTTTCGTAGCGCTCGGTGCGTTGGTCGATTTTATTCAACGCGCGCTCCGCGGCGTTGCGTTCGGCGGCGGCGTCGCTTTGCGCCAGCCGGTCGCGCAGCACGTTACGCACCGCCGGTTCCAGGCTGCCGGCCACCGCATCGATGGCGTTCAGCCGTTCGTTAAGCTGGCTGTCCGGGTCGCGCAGCACGGCGATGTTCAGGGCGGTGTCGATGACGCCCTTGACCAGCGGGTTGGCTTCCTCCGCCTGGCGGGCGCGCAGCGCGTCCAGCACCACCGGGTCGGTATTGCCCACCAGACGTTGGGCCGCTTCCCGGCGATTCAGCGGGTTGGGATTCGCCAGCGCGGTGACCGATTTCAGGTCGCGGATTTGCTGGCGCAGTCGGTTGTTAATGATCACCGGACGCGCGGCGCGGGCCTCGGCGCTACCCACGTCTTCTTCGCTGACCGGGTCGCGCAGGGCCCAGCCACCTTCGGCCTGTTCGCCAAGCACGATGCGGTCGCCGGCCAGATCGTGGAGCAGCTCGCGATCCAGCAGCGCTTGCAGTAGCGCTTCGCCGCGCTCGTGGCCGGCACGGGCGATCTCTTCGATGGCCTCGGCTTTGACGTCGAAGTCGCGGCTTTTGAATTTGGCCAGCGACGCGCGCAAGGCGTCTTCCTTGGACATCGCCGGGCCGGCGTCCGTCGCATGGTCATCACCCGTGCCGGTGGGCGCCGGTGTGGACGGCCCGGCGTCGCCGGCCGGTTCGGCGGCGGTTTGCGCCACCGCCGTGCCGGCAACGCCGAGCAGTATAAAAATCAGTAGTAGAACCCTTGGCATGATGGTCCCTCGGTTTGGTCCTGGCCTTCGCGGAAAAAGGCGGGCCGGCGAACCGGCCCGCGGTGCGGGCGTGGCCGCTGCTGCTTACTTGGCGGTCTGGCCGCCGCAGGTTTTGGTTTTGGTGTTGTAGTTGCCGCAGTTGATCGGGTCGGTCCAGTCGGCGATCAGGTTCTTGGAATCCGGCAGGTAGTCGGACCAGGCGTCGCCGGGCACCACGCCGTCGGTTTGCGAGACCACGGCGAACTGGCCGTTGTCCTGGATCTCGCCGATCAGCACCGGCTTGGAGAGGTGGTGGTTCTTGTTCATAACGGCGGTGCCGCCGGTGAGGTTGGGGGTTTCCACGCCGATCATCGCCTTGGCGACCTTGTCGGTATCGGTGGACTTGGCTTTCTCCACCGCTTTCACCCACATGTTGAAGCCGATGTAAGTGGCTTCCATGGGGTCGTTGGTGACGCGGTCGTCATCGCCGATGTAGTCGTGCCACTGCTCGATGAACTGGTTGTTCTCCGGCGTGTAGACACTCTGGAAGTAGTTCCAGGCGGCCAGGTGGCCGACCAGCGGCGCGGTGTTGATGCCGGACAGTTCCTGCTCGCCCACGGAGAAGGCGATCACCGGGATGTCGGACGCGTCCATGCCCTGGTTGGAGAGTTCCTTGTAGAAGGGCACGTTGGCGTCGCCGTTGATGGTGGAGACCACGGCGGTCTTCTTGCCTTCGCTGCCGAACTCCTTGATGCGTGACACGATCGACTGCCAGTCGGAATGACCGAACGGGGTGTAGTTGATCATGATGTCGTCCTTGGCGATGCCCTTGGACTGCAGGTAGGACTCAAGAATCTTGTTGGTGGTGCGCGGGTAGACATAGTCGGTGCCGGCGAGCACGAAGCGCTCGATGCCCAGATCGTCGAGCAGATAGTCCACCGCCGGGATCGCCTGCTGGTTGGGCGCGGCGCCGGTGTAAAAGACGTTCTTGGAGGATTCCTCGCCTTCGTACTGCACCGGATAGAACAGCAGACCGTTGAGTTCTTCGACCACCGGCAGCACGGATTTACGGGACACCGACGTCCAGCAGCCGAAGATCACGTCCACTTTATCCTGGCTGATCAGCTGGCGGGCTTTTTCCGCGAACAGCGGCCAGTCCGAGGCGGGGTCCACCACCACCGGCTCCAGCTTCTTGCCCATGACGCCGCCTTTCTCATTCTGCTTCTCGATCATCATCAGCACGGTGTCTTTCAGCGTGGATTCACTGATCGCCATGGTGCCGGACAAGGAGTGCAGCACGCCCACCTTGATGGTGTCCGCGGCCATCACCAGGCCGCTGTAGGAAATGGCGCCGGCGGCGAGGCTCGCCTGGGCCAGTCGTTTCAGGTTCAGTCTTGCTTTCATAGTGTTCCCCTTTCTCTTTTCCGTTCCGTAAATGGGTAGGTCTCACTGGAAAGTGTTGTTGGCGGCCGCGGGTTCATGGCCCTTGGCTCTTGCCTCATGCAGCATGTGCAGCGTGATTTTTCTGACTTCGTTGCGGCTGGTCTCGATGTGGGCCTTGAGCATCATCAGCGCCTGTTCGGTGCGGTGATGGACGATGGCGTCGAGGATGCGGCCGTGTTCGTCGTAGGTGGCGTCGACGCGCGGCGGCTTGGTGAAATCCAGGCGGCGGATAATGCGCAGCCGTTCGGTGAGGTCGTGGTGGATGCGCGCCATCTCGCTGTTGCCGGCGGCCTCCACCAGGGTTTCGTGAAAGCGTTCGTCCAGCCCAGACAGAGTGCCCACATCGCGCAGCCGCTCGGCGGGTGGCACCCGCCAGATACGCATCAGGTCCTCGAGCAGGATTTCCGGCTGCTGCAGATCGCACAGCCGGCGCACCGCCGCGCACTCCAGCACGGTGCGCACGTCGTAGAGCTCCTCGAAGTAGTCGAAGTCGAACGGTTTCACCTGCCAGCCGCTGCGTTGCAGCACCTGCACATAGGTTTCGCGCTCGAGCCGGAACAGGGCTTCGCGGACCGGCGTGCGGGAGGCGCCCATGCGCTCGGCGATTTCGTTCTCGCTGAAGCGGTCGCCGGGCAGCAGCCGGAAATCGAAGATATCTTTCTTCAATTGCCGGTAGATGCGCTCGGCCAGATTCTCGCCGCGCCCGCTCTTAAGCCCCATTTTCATGCCGCGCTCTCCGTGTCGATGACCACCACCGGGTCACCGGCGTTGATCACGGTGCCGGGCTTGCAGTGCAGCCCGGTGACGGTGCCGGCGACGCTGGCGGTGATCTCGAATTCCATCTTCATGGCTTCCACGATCACCAGGGTCTGGCCGGCTTCCACGCTGGCGCCTTCTTCCACCAGCAGCTTCCAGACGTTGCCGCTGATCTCGGCGCTGACCAGATGGCCGTCCACCTCGCCGATGTCGGTCTTGCTGCCCATCAACGCGGATTCGATCTGCTCGTCTTCGTTCTGCCAGCGGGTGACTTCTTCCCGGTAGGCGGCTTGCTGATGCTCGCGGAACGCTTCCATCTCCGGCTCGATGCGTTCCAGGAAACGGCGGTGCTCGGCGAGGTTGAAGGTCTCCTCGCTGATCTCCACTTCCAGGCGGCCTTCGCGGAAGGCGTCGCGCATGTCCGCCAGTTCCGCTTCGCTGACCGGGTAGTAGCGCACCTGGTCAAAGAAGCGCAGCAGCCAGGGCTCGCCGGGCTGGAACTGTCGGTTTTTCAGATGCTTGTTCCAGATCGGCAGGGTGCGGCCGATCAGCTGATAGCCGCCCGGTGAGTCCATACCGTAGATACACATATAAACGCCGCCGATGCCCACCGTGCCCTCGGCGGTGTAGGTGCGTGCCGGGTTGTATTTGGAGGTCATCAGGCGGTGGCGCGGGTCCACCGGTACGGCGCAGGGCGCGCCCAGGTAGACGTCGCCGAGGCCCAGCACCATGTAGCTGGCCTTGAAGACGATGTCCTTGACCTGCTCGGTGCTGTCCAGGCCGTTGATGCGGCGGATGAACTCCACGTTGTTGGGCAGCCAGGGGGCGTCCGAGCGGATTGTTTCCTGGTAGCGCTGTACCGCGTCCAGGGTGGCGCTGTCCTCGAACGCCAGCGGCAGGTGCAGCACCCGGGAGCGCACCTCCATGTCGTCCACCGAGCCGATGACTTTTTCGCGTTCGAGCAATGCTTTCACCAGGCGGGCCTGGTCGAGCAGCCGCGAGTCGTAGTGCACCTGCAGGCTGCGCACGCCCGGCGACAGTTCCAGGATGCCGGGCACCGGTTCGGCTTTGAGGTTTTCCATCAGCGCGTGCACGCGCAGCCGCAGGGCCAGGTCCAGTACGTTGTCGCCGTACTCGATGAGGATGTATTTGTCGCCGGCCTGGCGGTAGGTGATGCGTGGCACATGGCCGTCGGCGTCCAGCTCGGCGACCATGGTGGCGGAGGTGAACGCCGGGTCACTCTTTTCAAGTAAGCCATCGTGCAGATCCGGGGACACCACCGGCACCGGCGCCAGTGTTTCCACGGCGGCGTCCTGGGCCTGTTCCAGGGCCAGGGCCTCGGCGAACGCCACCGGCGTGAAGCGAATGCTGTCGCCGGGCTTGAGCTGGCCGACCTTCCATAGCTCCGCCTTGGCGATGGTCACCGGGCAGACGAAGCCGCCCAGGCTGGGGCCGTCCTTGGTAAGGATCACCGGGAAGTCACCGGTGAAGTTGATCGAGCCGATGGCGTATTCGTTGTCGTGCAGGTTGGACGGGTGCAGGCCGGCCTCGCCGCCGTCGGTGCGTGCCCAGGTGGGCTTGGGGCCCACCAGGCGGATGCCCAGGCGGTTGGAGTTGTAGTGCACCTGCCAGTCCGCTTCAAAGAACTGCTCGATGGCCTCTTCGGTGAAAAAGTCCGGCGCGCCGTGGGGGCCGTACAGCACTTTGATGTCCCAGTGTTGCGGGTAATCCGGAACCATGGCTTGCGGCATCGGCGCCGGTTCGTGCTCCGGCGCGGGGGTGGGGCAGCCGGCCAGTCGTGGCTGGCAGATCGACAGCACGTCGCCCTTGCGCAGGGTACGGCCGCCGTGACCGCCGAATTGGCCGAGCACGAAGGTGGCTTTGCTGCCCAGGTAGTCGGGCACGTCGATACCGTTGCGCACCGCGATATAGGTACGGCAGCCGCTGGAGGCTTTGCCGGTGGTGAGGGTCTGGCCGGCTTTTACCGGTACCGGTTGCCACATCGGCACCCGCGCGCCGTCCAGCTCCGCGTCGCAGGCGGCGCCGGTGAGTGCGACCACGGTGTCGCTGTGGAACTTCAACGACGGGCCGACCAGGGTGGTTTCCAGGCCGGCGGCGCTGGCGTGGTTGCCGACGATACGGTTGGCGAGCCGGAACGCGTAATCGTCCATGGGGCCGGACGGCGGTACGCCGATGTCCCAGTAGCCGGCGCGGCCCGGGTAGTCCTGTACCGTGGTGTAGGTGCCCGGATCGACGATCTCGAAGGCGGTGGGCGTGTACTTGAAGCTTTCCAGGTAACGAGTGGACACCTTGCCTTGCACCACCGCCGGGTCGCGCAGAATCTGGCGCAGGTAATCCAGATTGGTGGCGATGCCGGACAGCCGCGTGGCGGCCAGGGCGTCCTGCATTTTGTTCAGCGCCCCCGGACGGTCGTCGCCGTGCACGATCACCTTGGCCAGCATCGGGTCGTAGTGCGGGCTGACCTGGGTTCCGGTGTCCACCCAGCCGTCCAAGCGGATGTCTTCCGGAAAGGACACTTCGGTGAGTTCGCCGGGGCTGGGCTGGAAATCCTTGAGCGCGTCCTCGGCGTAGATGCGCACTTCCATGGCGTGGCCCCGGCTCTGGTAGTCGGCGTCCAGCGGCGGGGTGTCGCCGCCGGCGAGCATCACCATCCAGGCCACCAGGTCGACGCCGAACACCGCTTCGGTGACGCCGTGTTCCACCTGCAGGCGGGTATTCACTTCCAGGAAATAGAATTCGTCGCGCTCGTCGTCGTAGATGTATTCCACGGTGCCGGCGGACTGGTAGTTCACCGATTCGCCCAGGCGGACGGCGCTGTCGTGCAGCTTTTCCCGGGTGGCCTGGGGCAGGTTGGGAGCCGGGGTTTCCTCCACCACTTTCTGGTTGCGGCGCTGCAGGGAGCACTCGCGCTCGCCCAGGGCCAGCACCTTGCCGTGGCCGTCGCCGAAGATCTGCACTTCCACGTGGCGGGCGCGGGCCACGAAGCGTTCGATAAAGACGCCGCTGTCGGAGAAAAAGTTTTCCCCCAGGCGCTTCACCGATTCAAAGGCGTCCACCAGTTCCTGTTCGTCGTTACAGCGGCTCAGGCCGATGCCGCCACCGCCGGCGGTGCTTTTCAGCATGATCGGGTAGCCGATTTCAACGGCGGCGCTTTTCGCCTCGTCCAGGCTTTGCAGCAGGCCGGTGCCCGGCGCCAGGGGCACGCCGGCGGCTTCCGCCAGGGCGCGCGCTTCATGCTTGAGGCCAAAGCGACGCAGCTGGTCCGGGGTCGGGCCGATGAATTGAATACCGGCTTCCGCGCAGGCTTCCGCGAAGTCCGCGTTCTCGGACAGGAAACCGTAGCCCGGAATGATGCCCTGGGCGCCGGCGTCCTTGGCGGCTTGCAGAATCAGCTCGCCGCGCAGGTAGCTTTCGGCGGCGGTCTGGCCGCCCAGCGCCACCGCTTCGTCGGCGGCGCTGACGTGCTGGCTGTTGCGGTCCGCGTCGGAGTACACCGCCACCGAGCCGATGCCCATATCCTTGAGGGTGCGGCAGATGCGCACCGCGATTTCCCCGCGGTTGGCGATCAGAACTTTTTTAAGCCCATCTTTATCAAGCATGGTTCAAACCTCTTATGTAGTGCCTCCACCCCCCAAGGGCGGTAATGTCGGTGGCGTCGTCGATGGCCCAGCCTTCGCAGATGAAGCCTTTCACCTGGCGGCCGTCTTCGGTTTCCAGGGTGCCGATGCCCAGCGGTGCCGGGATCAGCGCCACGAAACCGCCGAACTCGCTGACCGGCAGCTTCCACAGTTCGATTTCAATGGCGGCGCCGTCGGCGCCCTTGATCAGGCCGGGCTTGGGCGGCGTGGTGTTGGCCAGGGCATAGAGCCGGTAGCAGGGCGCGGTGCGAGTGCTTTCCAGCAGCACGGCGCCCCGGTCGGTGAGCTGATGATTGAGCGGCATGCCGGTGAGGTGGGCGCCCACCACCGCCACGGTGACCATGCCGTCGTCGCTGCCGGCGGCGGGCGCCTGCGGCGAGGGCAAAGCGTTGTCGGTGGCGCCGGCCTTCCAGGGGCGATGGCGCTGCCAGCGGCGGCCGAACTCGGCCAGGGCGCCGTCCTGCCAGGCGGCGCCGATCAGGGTGAGGCCCACCGGCAGGCCGTCGTCGCGGAAGCCGCCGGGCAGGGCCAGGGCGCACATATCCAGCAGGTTGACGAAGTTGGTCCAGGTGCCGAGCTGGCTGTTGAGTTTGACCGGCTCGTCGCCCACCGCCGCCCGGGTATAAATACCCGGGGTGGAGGGCACCACCAGGGCGTCCACCTTGGCCATCAGCTGATCGGCCTCGCGGCGCAGATCCGCCAGGCGGTACTGGGCGCGGAAGCCGTCGGCGGCGCTCATATCCCTGGCGGGCAGAATCACATCGCGGATCACCGGAAGCAGGGCGTTTTTGGCGAGCAGCGGCTCGGCGACGGTGTAGCGCTCGGCGACCCAGGGGCCTTGGTAGAGTAGCTCGGCGGTTTCCCGCAGCACGCCGGTATCCAGGGGAATCAGCTCGGCGATTTCCGCCAGCTCTTCCAGGTGGCGCTGCCAGGCGGCGGCGGCCCGTTGGTCGCCGAACCAGGGCGTGTCCTTGGGAATGCCGAGACGCGGCCGCTCCGGCAGGGCGGCGGGCAGCGGCTGCGGCGCCGGGCGCGCGTAGCCGTCCCGCTCGTCGTAGCCACGGAACAGGCCATAGACGTTCTGCGCGTCTTCCACACTGAGCGCGAACACGCTGATGCAGTCCAGGGTGCGGCAGGCCGGCACCACGCCTCGGGTGCTCATGCTGCCCTTGGTGGGCTTGAGGCCCACGGTGTTGGTGAACGCCGCCGGCACCCGGCCGGAGCCGGCGGTGTCGGTGCCCAGCGCGAACGGCACCAGGCCCAGCGAGACCACCGCCGCGGAACCGGCACTGGAGCCGCCGGAGATATACTCCGGGTTGAAAGGGTTGGGCACTTCGCCGTACGGGGAGCGCACGCCCACCAGGCCGGTGGCCAGCTGGTCCAGGTTGGTCTTGCCGACCAGAATGGCGCCGGCGTCGAGTAGGGCCTGCACCGCCGGCGCGGTCTCCTTGGCGGTGTAGGTGTAGGCCGGGCAGGCGGCGGTGGTGGGCAGGCTGCCCACGTCGATGTTGTCCTTCACCGCGAACGGCACGCCGTACAGCGGCAGGCTGGGATCACTGAGGCGCTCCGCCTGGGCCAGCAGGCTGGACTCGTCCAGCAGGTGGATCCAGAGGGCCCGCTCGCTGTCCTGCAGCTGAGCGGAAAGAGCTTTCATGGCCGATACCGGAGTGACGTTCTTCTTCCGGTAGGCGGCGCGCCATTGATCGATGGTCCAGCCAAGCACAATCGCATACCTCGTTGTATACAAGTGGGTATGCCGTTCAGTGCAAGGCCGGTGCCAGCATGGATTCCAAAGTCTAACCGGCTGAAATAAAAGAGGTTTTCGGGTGGCTGGATGGTTTCGGCGAGGTCGCTCCGGGATACCGCCCTGCGTTTTTCTGGGGCGTTTGCGCGATCCTTGTGCGCTGCCCCGGGGCATTGGGCAGAGCAAGCGCCGCCGATTTAGGGCAAGATGGTAGTCCTAATAATGGTGCTGCATTAGAGGCCGCGTTTGAGTACCGAAATTGATCACATGTTGTCGCGCCACGGAGAGCGATACCGGTGGCTCGTGACGATCACCGCCATGGTCGGCACCCTGTCCATGTCCCTTTCCTCGACCATCATTAATGTAGCGTTACCGCGCATCATGGCGGATTTCCAGATCGGCCACACCGATGTGCAGTGGCTGTCCACCGCCTTTCTCGCGAGCATGACGGTGGGCATGCTGGTGAACGCCTGGTGTCTTTCCCGCTTCGGTCTCAAGAACACCTATCGCGGTGCGTTGCTGATCTTTCTCTGCGCGTCCGCCGCCGGCGGGCTGGCGCCGTCGTTTGAAACCCTGATCGCGGTGCGGGCGGTGCAGGGGCTCACGGCGGGCCTGGTACAGCCGCTGGCGTTGTTGATTATTTACCGGGTGTTCCCGATTGAGCAGCGCGGCCGTAGCGTCGGCTTTTACGGCATGGGCGTGATTCTGGCGCCCACCCTGGGGCCGGTGCTGGGCGGCGCGCTGGTGGATATCTGGCATTGGCGGGCGGTCTTTCTGGTGGTGGTGCCGCCGTCGCTGACCGCGCTGGTGCTCGGCAGCCGCTATTTGTTCCGGGGGCCGGAAGACAGCGCCGGCCGGCGGTTGGATTGGCCGGGGCTGGCGTTGCTGGCCGCCTGGCTGGTCGCGTTGCTGTGGGGACTTTCCAGCGGACCGCGGCTCGGCTGGGATGCCCGGGAGGTGGTGGTGGCGCTCACCGGCGGGATGCTGGCGCTGGGCTTGTTCGCGGCGCGGGAGCTGACCTGCCGGGATCCGCTGCTGGCCCTGGCGGTGTTCCGCCGGCCCGGTTTCAAAGGGGCCTTCGGCGTGGCGATGATTACCGGCGCCGGGCTGTTCAGTTCGGTGTATCTGTTGCCGTTGCTGGTGCAGACCGTACTCGGCTTTTCGCCCACCAAAGCTGGGCTGATGCTGATGCCCGCCGGGCTCGCCATGGGGCTGATTTATCCGTTCGTGGGGCGACTGGCGGACCGCCATGGCGTGGGTTTAATGGGCGCGGTGGGGCTCAGCGGTTTCATGGTGGCGGCCACGGCGCTGAGCGTATGCGCCGGCGGCGCTTCGTTTTTCTGGTTGATGGCCTGGGCGATTCTTACCCGGGTGGCGTGCGCGTTTCTGATGCCACCGGTGGTGGTGGCGGCGATGGCGTTGCTCGATGAGCCGCTGGTGAATCAGGGCGCGGGTGTGATCAGCTTCGCCCGGCAACTGGGCGGCGCGTTCGGTATTACGTTGGTGGCGGTGGTGCTGCAGGAGCAGGGGGCGTTGTTCTCGTTCGGCGCCGGGGCCGGTGCCGGTCAGGGTTACCGGGACGCTTTTATCCTGCTGGCGTTGTTGTTCGCCCTGGGGCTGTTGCCACTGGCGGGGTTGGCGCGCGGAAGGCGGCGCCTCCGGGGAAGCGCCGGTTGACGTCGACCGGGGCGTCGCGGGACGCCCCGGGCGAAGGGTTACTCAGAGGCTGAATCTTCCAGGGTGGCGACCGGCTCCCAAATGCCGTCGGTGACCTTGGAAAGAATGATGTCGTTGCCGGCCCGGTGGTTCTCGGGGCCCATCTTGATGTGCACGCCGGTAACCTTATCCTCGAAGTCCAGGGACTCCATGGCGGACAAGAAGGACTCGGTGGTCAGGTCCGGACCCGCCGCGCGCAGCGCTTCGATGGTCACCTCGGCGCCGACACGGCCGAGCACGGCGCCACCGCTGGGCACGGAGCCGTACTTCTCTTTGTATTCATCGGCCCATTCCTTCGCTTCCGGTACGTCCTTCATGCGGCTGACGATGTCCTGCCAGGGGGATACGCCGTAGAGGTCTTCGGTCACGCCACCGGGCGCGGCGGCCACGGCGGAGTGGAAGCCGGCCTGGGACACCAGGAACTTCACGTCATTCCAGCCCATTTGCTTGGCGGTGGCGACCACGGTGATGATCGGACGCACCGGCAGGGCCACGCCCACCAGCTCACAGCCGGCGTCGCGCAGGCGCGCCAGGGTGCCGCTGAAGTCGCTTTCGTCCGGACGGTGGGAGCTGCTTTCCACCAGGTCCATGGCGTCGTTGCCGTCGGCGGCGTCTTTCATCGCCTGGTTCACTTCTTCCCCGAAGTCGGAGGGGATGTACATCACGCAGGCTTTGGTGATGTCGTATTCGTCGGCCATCCAGCTGGCGCCTTTGAGCACGCCTTCGTAGTAACTGGGGCCGAACACGAAGCGGTGGGAGAACTCGCCTTCGGTTTCCATCGGCCGGGACAGGGCCAGCGGCAGAATGCTGGGCACGTTGTTGCTGTCCATCACCGGGAACGCCGCCAGGTTGTGGGGCGTGCCCAGGCTCATCAGCATGGCGAACACCTCATCCCGGGTGACCAGCTTGTTGACTGCCTGGGTGGCCTTGGGCACCTGGTAGGCGTGGTCCTCGACAATGTAGCGGATCTTGCGACCGTGGATGCCGCCATCCGCGTTGACCTCATCGAACATGTCGTTCGCCACCTGGACGGCGGGTGCGGAGAACGCCGCGAACACGCCGGACAGATCGTGCATGCCGCCCAGTTTGATCTCGGTGTCGGTGACGCCGCGAACCGGTTCGGCGGCTTTTTCAGCGGTTTTTTCTTCTTCCTTGGTGTCACTGCAGCCCACCAGGCTGACAGCGGCCAGAATGGCCACACAGAGCTTCTTCATGATGCACTCTCCTATCGTACGGGGATAATTAGTACATGGAATCGATCAGGTGTTTGTGTTTTTTCTCCACGAAGGATCGTTTCAACTTCATGGTGGCGGTCAGCTCCTCATCCTCGGCGGTGAGCAGCACATCGATCAGGCGGAAATACTTGATCTGTTCCACCTGGGCGAATTGTTTATTCACGTCCTTGATGATGCCGTCGATCAGGTCGAGCACCTCCTTGGCACGGCACAGGGACGCGAAGTTGGAGAACGGCACCTGGCGATCCTGGGCGTATTTTTCCACGTTCTCCTGATCGATCATGATCAGGCAGGTCAGGTATTTGCGCTTGTCGCCGATCACCACCGCATCGGAAATATAGGGCGAGAACTTCATGCGGCTTTCGATTTCCGCCGGGGTGATGTTCTTGCCGCCGGCGGTGATGATGATGTCCTTGAGGCGGCCGGTGATCGTGAGCATGCCGTCTTCCAGGCGGCCCACGTCGCCGGTGTGCAGCCAGCCTTCGCGGATGTCCTCGGCGGTTTTTTCCGGCTTGCGCCAGTAACCGGCGAACACATGCCCGCCCCGCACCAGCACTTCGCCGTTGTCGTCGATGCGCACCTGGGTGCCGGGCAAGGGTTCGCCGACGCTGCCCACCTGCTCGCGCTCGCGGCTGTTGAGGGACACCACGCCGGTGGTTTCGGTCATGCCGTACCCTTCATAAAGCGGCACGCCCAGCGACTGGAACCAGCGAATCTGGTCCGGCGAAATGGGCGCGGCGCCGGTGGTGCCCCGGCGCAGCCGGGACATGCCGATCAGATCGCGCACATTGCGCAGTACCAACAGGTTCCAGAAGTGATAGCGCAGCGCGTTCAAGGGCGAGCGTCGGCGATCACAGTGCCAGGCGTGGCCGGCGGTCAGCGCCCGGTCGAAGCACCAGCGGCCGAAGCCGGTAGCTTCGTCGCGCAGTGTCATCAGCGAGCTGTAGATTTTTTCCCACAGACGCGGCACGGCGGCAAAGGTGTTGGGCGACACTTCGCGCAGGTTCTCGAATACGGTTTCCGGGCTTTCCGCGAAGTTCACGGTGCAGCCTTTGTAGATCGGCACCTCCACCGACACCAGGCGCTCGAGAATATGGCACAGCGGCAGGAAGCACAGCTGGTCGTCTTCTTCCCGGGCTTCCAGCAGCGCCTCGCCGGCGGCCATCTGGAACAGCACGTTCTGGTGGCTGATCATGGCGCCCTTGGGCGCGCCGGTGGTGCCGGAGGTGTAGATCAGCATGCGGATGTCGTCCGGCCGGCTCTGTTCGATGCTGGCGCTGAACTGTTCTTCCGCGTCGGCGATGTTGTTGCCCAGCGCGTACAGCTCGTCCAGGAACATCACCATCGGGTCCTGGAAATCCCGCAGGCCTTTGCGGTCGAACACGATGACTTTTTTCAGGGTCGGCACCTGGTCGCGGACGGTCAGGTATTTGTCCAGCTGTTCGTCATTTTCCACGAACAGGAACGCGGAGCCGCTGTCGTTGATCAGGTAGGCGAGCTGCTCGGCGCTGTCGGTGGTGTAGACGCCGTTACTGATGCCGCCGGCGCCGGCGATACCCAGGTCGCAGTACAGCCATTCCTTGTTGTCCTCGCTGAGAATGGACACCGGTTGCCCGCGTTCCAGGCCCAGGGACATCAGTGCCACGCCGATGGCGCGGGCGTGCTGGTAATAGTCGTTCCAGCTGTAGCTTTGCCAGATGCCCAGGTCCTTTTCCCGGTGGGCGATGCGGTCGCCGCGTTCCAGGCACTGCTGGCGCCAGAGTTTGACCACGGTGTCGCAACCGTGGAGAAGGGTCGGAGTGGTGTCGGTTGCAGTCATCATCAGCGCCAGGTCTTCTTTCGTTTCCAGCGTTTTTCCGGTCGGTCATCCCCCGCCGACTGGCCCAGATAAAATTCTTGAATGTCGTCGCTGGCGAGCAGGTCCCCGGCGCTGCCGTCCATGACGATGCGGCCGGTTTCCAGCACATAGCCGTGGTCGGCGGTATTCAGCGCCACCCGCGCGTTCTGCTCCACCAGCAGCAGGGTCACGCCCTGTTCCTTATTGAGCCGGCGGATGATCGCGAAAATTTCCTGCACCAACAGCGGCGACAGCCCCAGGGAGGGTTCGTCCAGCAGCATCAGCGACGGGCGGGACATCAACCCGCGGCCGATGGCGAGCATTTGCTGCTGGCCGCCGGACAGGGTGCCGGCGGGCTGCTGGCGGCGTTCCAGCAGCATCGGGAAATAGTCATACACCATTTCCATGTCGCGGCGGATTCCGGCTTTGTCGCGGCGGGTGTAGGCACCCATGCTCAGGTTTTCCTCGACACTGAGGAACGGGAACACCTCGCGGCCTTCCGGCACGTGGGCGATGCCCTTGCGAACCAGCTTGTCCGGGTCGCTGCCCTGAATGAATTCACCGGCCAGACTGATACTGCCCTTGCGCGGCGCCAGGGTGCCGGAGATGGTTTTCATCAGGGTGGTCTTGCCGGCGCCGTTGGCGCCGAGAATGGCCACCACCTTGCCTTCGAAGACATCGATGGACACGCCCCGCAGGGCCATGACCGGTCCGTAGAAGGCTTCCAGATTCTGTACTTGCAGCAGCGGAGAGGTGTCGCTCATGCGGTTTCCTCCGTGCCCAGATACGCTTCGATCACCTTAGGGTCCGCCTGTACTTCGGCGGCGGTGCCCATGGCCAGCGGGCGGCCTTCCGCCACCGCCAGTACCCGGTTGGAGACGCGGGACACCAGGCTCATATCGTGCTCCACCATGAGGACCGTCAGGCCCAGATCTTTCTGCATATCCTCGATCCACCAGGCCATGTTCTGGGTTTCTTCCACGCTCAGGCCGGAGGCCGGCTCGTCGAGCAGAATCAGCTTGGGCTCGCTGGACAGAGCGCGGGCGATTTCCACCACCTTGCGCACGCCGTAGGGCAGGCCGGCGATCAGCTTGTCGCGGTAGGCGGCCAGGTCGAGAAAGTCGATCACCTCTTCCACCTGGCGGCGGTGCGCGCGTTCGCTGCGGCGTACCTTGGGCAGGAAGAACAGCTCCTCGAACCAGCGTGTATCACGGCGGCAGTGGCGGCCGATCAACAGGTTCTGCAGCACCGAGGAGTGATCGAACAGTTCAATGTTCTGGAAGGTGCGCGCGATACCCAGCCCGGCCACGCCGTGGGCGGGGCGCCCGGTGATGTCCTGACCGTCGAAAATGATGCGGCCGCCGCCCGGTTCATACAGGCGGCTGATCAGATTGAAGATGGTGGACTTGCCGGCCCCGTTGGGGCCCACCAGGGTGAACACTTCGCCGGGCTCCACGTCGAAGCTGACGCCGTCCACCGCTTTCACGCCACCGAAGGAAATGGATAGGTCCTTAACCTGTAACAGACTCATCGTTGCCGCTCCGTTTTCAGGTAGGTGCGTGTGCGCCGGAACATGCCCTTGCGGTACAGCGGGAACAGCTGCAGCCAGGTGCGGACCTTGAACCAGACGCCGTACAGGCCGCGCGGTTCATAGATCACCATGAGCAGAATCAGCAGTGCGAACAGGGCGGTGTCCATGCCCGGGTAGGCGGCGATGGAAATACCGGCGGTGTTATTGAGAAAGTCGCGCAGCATGGCGATGCTCTGCGGCAGCACCACCACCACGATGGCGCCAAAGAAGGCACCGTGTACCGAGCCCAGACCGCCGATCACCACCTGCAGCAGCAGGGTGATGGAGATCAGCACCAGGAAGCTTTCGTAGTTCACCGCCTGGGCCAGATGGGCGTAGAGCGCGCCGGCCAGGCCGGTCATGGCGCAGGACAGGCCGAACGACAGGGTTTTGGCGCGGGCCACGTTCACGCCCAGGGCGCGGGCGGACACTTCACTGTCGCGTACCGCCAGGAACGAGCGGCCGGACGCGCTGCGCAGCAGATTCAGATAGCCCAGCGTCACCAGCACGAGCACCGCCAGGCACAGGTAATAGAACGCCTTGGGGCTGGAGTAGCGGTCGATGGTCATGCCGAACAGGTCGATGGGCGGCGCGAACAGGCCGGCCACGCCGCCGGTCACCGGCTCGGCGATAATCGACAGATCCTCGATGATGATGCTCAGCGCCAGCGTGGCGATGGCCAGGTAAATACCGCTCATGCGCAGGATCGGCCGGGAGATGATCGCGCCGATCACCCCGGAGGTGACGGCGCTGGCCAGCAGGGCGGGCAGGAAGTGCCAGCCGCGCATCATCAGCGCCAGGTTGGTGAAGGCGCCGATGGCCATGAAGGCGGCGTGGCCGAGGCTCACCTGGCCGGTATGGCCGCTGATCAGCATCAGCCCCAGCCCGGCCAGGGACCAGATCAGCACCGCGGTGAGCTCGCCCAGGTAGTAAGCGCCCAGCAGCCAGGGCGCGGCCAGCAGCAGCGCGATCAACAGAGCGTACTGAGCCAGGTGCCAGCGCCCTTCAAACAGGTTGATATCGTCGTCGTAGCGACTCTTGAATCGGTTACTCATGGGGGCCTAAACCTTCTTCTGGCTGATCTGGGCGAACAGGCCGCCGGGGCGCAAAACCAGCACCACCAGCATTAGCAGGTAGGGGGCGATCTGACCGATCTCGGGCAGGAAGCGGCCGGCGAACGGCTCGACGATGCCCACCAGCAGGCCGCCTAGCAGCGCGCCGGGCAGCGAGCCCAGCCCACCGATCACCGCCGCGGCGAACGCCTTGATGCCGAACAGCAGCCCGACGGAGGGCTCCACCGCGCCCTTGGCGGCGAACAGCACCCCGGCGATGGCCGCCACCACCCCGGACAGGGCCCAGACGATGGCGTTGATGCGCTTCACCGGAATGCCCATATAGTAGGCGGCCATCTGGTTCTGGCTGCTCGCCTGCATGGCCACGCCCAGACGGGTGCGGGCAAAGAAGAAGTAAAGAACGGTGGTCAGGCCCACGGTGGTAAGAATGATCACCGCGTCCACCACCGGGATCATCAGTTCACCGAGCATCCACACCTTGCCGATGAAGGGCGTTTCCAGAGAGGTGGGGTCGTGCCCCCAGATCACGCCGGCGAAAAAGCGCATCAGAAAGCCCAGGGCGATGGTGAGAATCACCATGGCGAATTGGGGCTGACCGAAAATGGCGCGCAGTACGAAACGGTCGAGCAGATACCCGAACAGCCCCAGTATCAGCGCGGCCAGGGTAATGCCGATGAGGAAGGGTAAATCCGCGTAGCTGGCGTTGATGAAGGTAATGCCGAGGAAGGCCCCGAGCATCATCATGTCGCCCTGGGCGAAGTTGACGGCTTCCGACGCCTTGTAGATCAATACAAAACCCAGCGCCAACAGCCCGTAGATACAGCCGTTAGCAATCCCGCTGACCAGCAGCTGGAGTATATCCATGGTGCCTCTCTCCCGGGGCTTTTTCTTTTTGGAGGTTGTTGTGTAATGCACCTGAGACTAGCGGAAGTTTTACATTCCCACCAGCAGGTAAAATGTAATCGTTTTAAATCAGTCATTGACAGATGAGGGGGAGATTTTTTGGAGGGGTAATAACGGGATTTTAAGGCAATTTGGTGGACCCTTTTTTGAGGTTTCAAAAAGAGGGCATCGCGGTTTAGGTGGGTGTTCTCTCCGGATGGGTCGCGGGTCTGTGTTCTGCCCTTCCGGGAACGTCGTGAATACATCCCTGTAGACTCCCTGTCGAACGTCCTGTTCTCCAGGGTCCCGGAAGGG
>Ga0310342_100000426_pt1 | contig 23468 bp, 17 predicted proteins | sample S15DNA20500_MG_FD_206155 | JGI IMG/M metagenome (GOLD analysis project Ga0310342, IMG submission 206155) | Marine microbial communities from station ALOHA, North Pacific Subtropical Gyre - S1503-DNA-20-500_MG | ecosystem: Environmental > Aquatic > Marine > Oceanic | place: Pacific Ocean: North...
TGGACGAGTTCAAGGGGCAGGCCCTCGATTTCTACCAAGGTCTGGATCTCGACAAGGACGGCAAGATCACGGGCGCGGACTGGGTCAAGGTGAAGAAGCGTTCCGCCGAAGGTAAGAACATGGCCATTGCGGTTGAACCGGGAGGCCGGGGTGACATCACGAAGACACACGTGGACTGGAAATTCACAAAAGGACTGCCCTACGTGTCATCACCGCTTCTGTATGACGGCCGACTCTATTTCGTTCGCGACGGTGGTCTCCTGTCCTGCCTCGATGCCGAGACGGGCGAACCTCACTACAGTCGAAATCGTATCGGTGCGGGTGGCAAGTACTACGCCTCCCCGGTGGCCGCGGATGGAAGAATCTATCTGGCCTCAACGAACGGCGATCTGACCGTGGTGAAGGCGGGCGGGAAGGAGCCCGAAATCCTGCACCGGGCTGCATTTGAGGAACGTATCGACGCCACGCCCGCCCTGGTCGGCAACCGGATCTACCTGCGCACCGAGAGCAAGCTCTACGCCTTTGAGTAGAACTCCGGACACTGCAGGCAGTCACTCCACCTGCCACGGAGCTGTTCCCACGTATGGGCGACCGGGGCTGTGACCACACAACCCCGTGGAGATCTCTGCCGTTCCCTCCTCCCCGATCGCCTCCAAATCTTCGTTGGTATACGGCAGTTTGCGATCCTTGAGCTCGTTGCGGATCTTTCCGATAGCGAAGGCCTTGATGGGCACTTTCCATCCATTCCATGTGAGGTCAATGTAGTTGATCAGGTCGGCAAGCTGCTGGTCGTCGCAGGCCGCTTCTCTTCCTACGAGGGATCGATCGCTGGATCCAGGCTCAGTATGAGCTGCATGGCGGGATCCGGTGAGGTGGGTCCCTCCAGCCGGAAAACCGGGGGGACAGGTGCCGTACCAAAGGGGTGGACCCGGCGGCCACGACCCCGGACTCGTTCGGACCAGAAAGCCACCCTTCCCGGGTGGATTTTCTTGTGCCAGGGAGAATTCACCACCCCGGGTCTACTCCCGCCTACTTCCCCCGCTGGGCCCTGCCAATCTGCTCCCGCAATCCACGACACAACTCCTTGAACTGTCCTTCCTCCCTGGGGGCGAGACCGATGGGATCGAAGCGAGCCTTCCAATGATAACTGACCGCCCGGCGCAGATCAGCTTCGACAGCAGGAACGAGTTCACCCAGTCCGAGGATCCATTCAGTGAAGGCTCTGCTCTCATTCCGGGGGCCCAAACGACGCTCCGCGAGCCGGGCCAGGTCGTGGAGGGGAGTTCGCATGACCTCTGCCCGCATAGTCCCACCGGCTTCCTCCCGGCGACGGGTCCTGCTTTGCCATAGACGCACCACGAGGCAGGCGAGGAGGAGAGCCCCCACTGTGATGATGAGCCAGTTGACCATCCCGGTATTTCCCGGCAACGTTCTCCAGACCAGGAAATCCTCGCGCATCTTCTGCCACCAATCGATCAGGTGGTAGGACCACGGCAGCCCTGATCCTTCATAGTCGAGCCATCGCGGGGTGGTGGCATCGAAATCCTCCCAGCGCCCATAGGAAGCTGGATCCGCTCCATCGGGAATCTCATCCGGAGGCATCGTTCCGTGCCAGACCCGGCACCAGGCATGGGCGTGACTACCCCGCAACAGCCACTCACCGTCCCTGCTCTGCTCCTGGCCAGAGTATCCCACACAGTAACGGGCCGGAATTCCAGCCTCCCGAAGGAGCAGGACCGCCGCAGTGGCGAAGTACTCACAGTGCCCAACCTGTGTCTCACTGAGAAACCTGGACACCGCCCAGTTCTCCCTGCTGGCACGCTGGTATCCGAGGAACATGCTGTAGGAAAAATCCGGGCCGAAAAATCGCTCCTTGATCAACTTGGTGGCCTCGCGAGCAGGGAGCCCCCGCAATTCCCACTCGTCGCAGAGATCGCGGATGCCCTTCCGCTCCGGGTCGGGAATCCACTCCTCATCCGCATTCAGGCGCCCGGGTATGCGCTCCGCCAGCGGAACCTGCAGATCAAGTTCGGGATCAGGCAACGCTTCGTAAAGGGGCCGTCCCCCGGCGAAGGCCTCAAAGGAAACCACTCCGTGATCGGGATTCTCAAGCCGGACCGTTCCGAGGGAATTCCAGTCGATGCCACCACCGGCAACCTGGAATCCCGAAAGCCGTTGGGTGGTGGAGGGCAGAGGAAGGGGAGTCTTGGTATCCACCTTTCCTCTCACGATCAGCTTGCGCCGGATCCCGGGATCGCGGTCAAACTCGGCAGGATCGAAGGCAAACTGCAACAAGCCGTTGGGCAGGGTGCGGTCCCAAAGGGGCTCATAGTCACCCTCCCGCTTGTCGAGTTCGGTCCCGCCCGGTTCTTCATCCCTGTTCCCTGGCGGGATATCCTGCCCCCCGCCCCCGCGTTCGGGCACCGGACGGTGCCACCACTGCCCCCCCGTGTAATGGTTGTAGCCAGCTTCGCGGAAGAGGCGCGATCCTCCTGCCTCCGTGTCACGCACCCGCCATCGAATACGCTTCGACTGTTTGATCATTCCAAGCTGGCCGATGGCGGTCTGCGAGCTGTCTCCCGTCGTGTAACCTCCGGGCGGGGTGCTGAACACGCTGTCCAGGCTCATCCACAGGGCATTGAGACCAATCGATCCCCCTGCCCCCAGAACACCGGCCAGCAGAAGAGCCACCCCGATGCTGAAGGGGCGCAGGCGACCTACCGGACTGGCAAAGACCAGCGCGCAGGACGCAAGAAAGATCATACCCGCAAAAAAGGCCAGCTCGTCAATCCGGCTCAGTGCGGCAGCCACCATCACGAGGCAGAGATAGGGATAGCCGACATGGATCTGGATGGGCGACACCTTGCGACCCGCTCTGCGGTCGATGAGCATCTTGTGCCGCGCAATCAGGGAAAAGGTATTGAGTGGCATACCCGGCTCGGTGGCGTAGTTCTGCGCAAGAAGAACCGGCAAAAGGCAAACCGGCATCCAGGCAAGGACCTCAAAGAGAAGAATCTGACTCGACCCCTGCAACCAGGCCCACACCAGGGTGAGCACCCCCAGGACAAGGGCCAGGTACCAGGCCCGGACAAAGCCCCGCTCGCCGAAGTGCCAGCGCAGATCAGTCCAGGAGCGGCCCTCCGCCAGCAGGGCACAGACCAAGCCCACCACCGGGTGGCCGGTCACTCCTCCCCAGAACAACAGGGTGGCTCCCTCGAGAAGCCGGGGAGGACTATGGGGATCGTTCAGGCTGCGGTTCACGACTGAAGTTTGAGCAGTCCCTCCTGCACGTTGGGCGGTTCCAGCAACAGATGGCGACAGGGAAGCGGATCGGCATCGATCATCGCCCTGGTTTCCGAGGCACAACGACAAAGGATGAACGGCATGATTTCCATCCCGGCGCTGACGAGGTGCCGAAGGAAGCGCGCCCTTCCGGGTGTCCAACCGGTGAAGACGCAGATGCAGGCAGTCAACCGGTCGCCATGCCGCTTGACCAGCTGCTCCAGATCATCGAGGTGCTCTTCCGGTTCGGCCTCCACCCCAGCGAGCACTTCCAGGAGTTTTTCGGCCCTGGCTTCTCCCCGACCAGCCTTCACGACGATGGCTTCATCCTTGATGAACATGAGGTCAAGTATGCTGCGCCTGGTATCGATGGCGCATGCAAAGGAAGCTGCCACCGCCACCGTCTCCTCAAAGAGGTCATCGTCCCCCTCCTCCGTGAAATTATCGAGCACCAGCCCGTAGCGTGGAAAGTAGATGTCCTCGAATTCCTTTACGATGGGCCGCCCGGTCTTGGCCCAGCCCTTCCAGTGAATGCGGCGCAGGGCATCGCCGCTGCGGTAGTCGCGCAACCCGAGGAATTCGCCCGACTGACCGATGGTGTTTGAGACGGCTTCACCCCCGAGCTGTAAACAGGCCTCACCGGGCAGGTTCAGATCCGGGAGACGATAACGCCGGGGAAATACAACCAGGGTATCTCCCCCTGCCTCCACCTTGCGGCAGCGCTGGAAGAGACCGAAGGGATCGGGCAGACGCACTCTAAGATCATTCAGGAGCACCACTCCGCGCCGCTGCGGCTTCAGGTGCAACGGCATGCGCAAGGACTCACGCGGGCGCACCGTGCGATGTTCTCCCTGGTCCTCGCTCTCAAAGAGGAGGCGCTGTTCCATGAGCCAGCGCCAGCGATAGTACACGAAGAACCGGTCAAAGGCGTTCCGTTCCCCCTCGCCCGGCTCCTGGGTGAAGGCGAAGTTGGGCAGCGACGGCCTGGCATCGGGAGCACGCTCGGAAAGAAGAAAGCCGCGCACTGGACGCCGTCCTTCATTGGTGACCGTCACCATGTAGGGGAAGGATTCACCGACCGTGGCGTAGCGCGGCAGTTCCCGCCGGGCCGATAATCGCGCGCGCCGGGCCCAGGACCAGACAAGGGATATCACCAGCACACCGAAAACCAGCGAGAAGACCTGGTAGAGCGTGGACTTGGAGAGATCGACTCCCAGGATGGCTGTCAGCAAGAGGAGGGCAAGGACCACCCAGCCCGCAGCGGTCACCCGCCGGTTGAGGGACAGGGAGAGATCCGATCCCCGCGCGTAACTCCGGTAGAGGAGGCGATAGAGCAAGGGCACCTGGGGGACCGGTCGCTTCGCGGTTCCACCTTCAGTCATGACTTGATCTCCTTTCCTGCGCGGTCCTGCCCTGCTCCGCTCTTCAGACAGGGACAGGAATTTCCTGGAGCAGTTTCTCCACCACAACACGCCCCGAACGGCCGGAGTACTTCGCCTCGGGCTCCACCACGAGACGGTGAGCGATCACGTCCACCGCAAGATCCTGAATGGTTTCCGGCACCACAAAGTCCCGTCCCTCAAAGAGCGAAAGAGCCTGCGCCATCCGCATGAGCGCCAGCGAAGCACGGGGACTGGCAGCCAGTTGCACATCCTTACACTCCCTGGTGGCGGCCACCAGGGCCACGATATACTCCTTGAGATCGTCAGTGAGGCGAACATCGCGGACAGCTGCAACGAGGTCCATGAGTTCGTCACGGGTGGCGACCGGATCATGACGATCAAGGGGATGATCCCGCGCCTGGTCCGAGAGAATCGCTACTTCATGTTCGGGCTCAACGTAGCCAAGGGCACACTGCATGGTGAATCGGTCCATTTGAGCCTCCGGGAGCGGGTAGGTCCCACGGAACTCAACGGGGTTCTGGGTAGCCACCACGAAGAAGAGCCCGTCCAGTTCATACTTCTGACCGTCCACCGTGGCCTGCCGTTCCGCCATCGACTCCAGCAGGGCACTCTGTGTGCGGGGAGAAGCCCGGTTGATTTCATCGGCGAGGAGGATGTCGGTGAACACGGGACCGGGCAGAAAGCGAAACTCCTGTGTCTTCTGATCGTAGACCGATACCCCCAGCACATCGGAGGGAAGAAGATCGGGGGTGAACTGCAGGCGGGAAAATTTCACATCCCTGACCGAGGAGGCTATGGCCTTGGCCAAGGTGGTCTTGCCCGTGCCCGGATAATCCTCGAGGAGGAGATGTCCGCCTGAAACGAGACAGGCCAGCACCCGGCGCACCGTGCGCTCCTGTCCCAGGAGAACGCGGCAGACGAACTCTTCCAGCTGGCGCGCCGTTTCAACGGCCTTCTCGAAAGCGGGACGCGTCAGGGGGACAATTTGTTGCTCTTCTCCCATTCGGCCAGATCCATCTTGCTCTGTTCAACATGTCCCTCAAACAAGGATCGCACAAGGGCACTCTCCTGTTCTTCGAGGTGCGCATCGATCCGTTCCCAAACACGCTTGTTCAGCACTTCGCGGCCCTTGTTAGTGGCGAGGCGCAGCCCCACATCTACCACAATCCGGGGACCTTCGCTGGTGGCCACCACGAGATACATGGGATAATTCGGCTCCACTCCCAGGCCTGAATCGACCCGCAGGGTGACCGCGGCCCAGCCCTTTCCGCCCTGCACCTGGATTTCGCGATCAGGTGCAGAGGACTGCCGCGCCCCTCGATATTCGTAACTCATGGCCTTGAGGGCTTCCCAGACGCCCTCTTTCGGATCGAGCAACGAGCCGCACTCGAAGGACTCCAGCAGTTTTCCCTCCCGCAGGAGGTTCCGGAATTTTCGCACCAGCTGGCCAGCCTCCTGCTCCCCGACCACCTTGCCCTCCTGCGCACTGGCTTCCACGAAGCGGCTCAGCAGCTCGGTGGTCGCCTTCCTGGTCAATTCATCCTTCTGCTCTTCAAACCGGCGGCCTACTTCCTCCTGCCTCCCGCGCTTGCCCTCGTCCAGCTTCGCATAGTTGCCACCCGTGGTCACTCCCGGCGAAATGGCCCAGCCGTTCTCATCCCTGATGAGAACGAGGGGGGTGAGATTGAGACGTTCGATCTGAGCTGTGGAAATGACCTGGAACACGAGAACCCCCGCGTCCCCGTGTTCAATCACCTCGAGCAGCTTGCCGTCGGAAGCCGCCTTGCTGTCCTTGTGGACTGCGTTCCAGAACGCTCCCAGATAGCGGTAGGCCGTGCGACGCTCCGATCCGCTGAGATCCTCGCTGCGGTGCACGAACCGGAAGAAATCCCCCAGAGAGTCCTCCCTCAGGATTTTCCCGATCCGGGCCCCGGCCTCCTTCAAGGTGGCCGCTCGCAACGGTTCGTGCTGCTCCTCAAACTGCTTCTCAAACTTGTTCCGGAATGCATTGTCCTCGTCGTAATCCTGCTCCCGGAGGAGCGCCCTCTGGAAGGTGACCCGGTCCGCGTCAGCCAGGCGCAGGCCGTTCGGCAACTCAATGGTCCAGCGCTTGCCCGCATAGAGAAGAACGAAGCGCACCAGGCTCACCGGCTTGCCGCGGTCGGGGTCGAAGATCAGCAGGACCACCTCCGCGTCAAGATCGTCACCACCGTCTTCCTGCACGGCCACCCGGACAACATCCGGACTGGTGAGAAGATGCCAGTAGCCACGACGGTCGAGCCCCTGCAGTCCGCGCGAAATGACGCGTTGCAGGCGACGGTCGCCCTCCGTGAGCTCTCCCTCGAACTGCCCCAGAAGAACCATCGCGGCCGGCAGATTCCCCTCCCTGCAGGCTTCCACGAAGGCGGTCACCAGCTGGACTGGACCGGCCCCTTCGATCCGGGCCCGGGGCACCGCCCCGTTCATGCGCTCACGCAGGGCTCCGAGGACCTCCTCGTGGAGGGCGCGCAACCTCACCAGACGCTCTGCTCCCATCCACAACTCAAGGGCCTCTGCCCGCTTCTCCAACGCCTCGTCATAGCCCAGGTCAACATTGTCAAAGCTGCCGGGGACAGGCGCCACCCTCCAGCGCACATCCTTCTTCTCGCGCAATCCCAGGGCGAAGACATCGACTTCGAGCGGATCATTCCTGCTTACCGCGGTCAGGATCACCGCCGCGAGGTCGCCGTCGCGCTTCTCCTCCGTCACCTCCAGCTCGTAATGGTTGTCGCGGAGATAACGGCCGACACGACCCAGCCGCTGGGAGATTGCGGAACGGCGGATCTCTCCGGTGTGCGGCGAGAGCATGCTGTCCTTCAGCAATTCGTCGAGCGCCCGCCCCTCGTCACGCAGGTCAACCAGGAATGCGAGCGCGGCTTTGCCCGGTTCGATTGCCCGGACCGGTACAGCCATCCACACCAGAGCAAATGCGGCAAGGCAGAGTGCGTTCCTGATCACCTCGCTCCGATTCACAGTGTTTGATGAAAATTTTCCCGGGCCCGGAGCGAAAGCACAAAGCCCGCCATCAGGTTGATGGTGTGCTGCACATCCCCCAGATCAGCAGTCTCTACCACCGAGTGCATACAACGCAGAGGAAGGGAAACCAGGGCGCTCGGGACGCCTTCGCGCACCGTGAAAATCCGATCGGTATCCGTCCCGGTGAATCGACTGGATGCCTCATGCTGGATCGGAATGCGCTTCGACCTGGCCACCTTCTCCAGTCGCTCAATCACCAACGGGTGGTTGGCCCCTCCGTGGGTGAGGGTCGGACCACCCCCGAGCTTCACCTGGCCGTGCCGGGCATTGTCGATGCCAGGAGTATCGGTGGCGTGGGTCACATCCAGGCAAAGGCTCACGTCCGGCATCAGGCGATGGGTCGCCATGAGCGCACCATTGCCGCCAATCTCCTCCTGAACCGCATTGAGGCAGACGAGTTGGAAGATGGGTTTGCGCTTGGCAGCGGCCACTTTCTTCATGACCTGGGCGATGATGAACCCGCCGATCCGGTTATCAATGGCGCGGCTCACCACCCGCTGCCTGTTCAATTCCAACGGTCCGTCTGAATACACCGCCGGATGACCCACCCGGATACCGAGCCCTTCTGCCTCCTCCGCCGAGGAAGCCCCCACATCCACCCAGAGCTGGTGAGGCTTGGGAGCTTTCTCATTGGCCAGATCAGAGCGCAGGTGAATGGCAGTATTCCCAATGATCCCCGGCACCTCCCCCTTGTCACCGAAGATACGCAAACGCCGCCCGCGACCCGTCGCGCTGTCGCTTCCGCCCAGGCGATCGAGCCGGAGAAACCCATCCGAAGTGATCTGCTTGACCATGTAGCCGATCTCGTCAGCGTGCGCCGCCAGCATCACGCTCTTCTTGCCTTCCCCCAGAGTCCCCCAGGTCGAACCGTAGGCATCGCACTCCACCGCATCGGCGGTCTTCTTGACATAATCGGCCCATACCCTCTGACCCGGCATCTCAAATCCTACCGGGCTCGGGGTCTCCAGCAGCTCGAACAAAAATTCCTTCTCTCGTTTGGTCACCGAAGGGACTCAAGCACAACCAGCCGCTACAGCAACTGAAGAAAGACCCACGGCCCAATTCCCCATGCTCTTAGGAGTAGTGCAGAACCGGACAGAAGGCCCCTCCACTTCGCCGACCGCCGGCCACCCACTGCCCCGGAGATCCTAGGTCTTGAAATCCCTCACCTTGAATGCCATCCAGCCGAGCACAAAGAGAGTGAGATCCAACCCGACCAGGAAGGTATAACTCTCAGCCAGCTTGGCCCAGGAAACGGTGTTCTCAAGGACGTAGATCCAGTTACTCATGCGGAAGGTGAGCAGATGCTCGCGGTAGGGAGCCATGAAGGGCAGCATCTGCAGGACCGAGTCAACGAAGAGAACACTGAGGGCGAGGATGGTTGCCGCCGCCGGCTTGATCCTGAGGCAGGAAAAGGCGAATCCAATCGAGGACAGCGTGAACATGCTCAGGCTGAGAAAAACCAGGGCCAGGGAGAGTCGCCCGATCCCGGCAGTCGCTTCGGGGAAAAACGAGAAAACCTTGAGATCGTAGTTCCATACGAAAAGACCGCCGTCCCATCCCAGGGCGATGGACGACATGAAGTAGCCAGACACCCCGACAAACCAAACAAAGGTCACCGTGTAGATCAGGACGGCAATGTACTTGAGGGTGAGGACCCGAAGTCGGCTGATGGGACGGGCGAGCACCATCCGCAGATTGCCGTCCTCACTTTCCTTGGCTACTATATCTCCGGAAACCAGGGCAAGGTAGATCGCCCCCAGCATTGCCATACTGAACCCGATCATCCAATAGGTGACGGTGAGGGCGGAATAGTAGTGCTCCACCTCAAGTCCGGTGTCAGAGAGAATCTTCGCTATCTCCTTGCGGGGTTCGTCGAGATGAAAGACCCAGAGGATAACCAGCTCGAGAACAAGGAAAGCGCCGTAGCCGATATAGGTTCGACGCCGCGCAAAGAGCTTCTTGAGCTCGCTGCGCAACTGGATCAGGAAGAGCCTCACTGCTCACCCTCCTCTCCATCCAGGCACCCGGTTACCTCCAGGTAGACATCCTCCAGCGAGCGACGCACAGGATTCAGCTTTCTCAGATCCACCCCCGCCTTGACCAGCGCCCGGGCCACCTCCGCGGGATCAGTGCCCTCCGGGAAGCTCACCCTTCTGCCCCCCTCCAACTCCCGCCCGCCCAGTTTGCGGTAGCAGGCACTTGCCTGCTCGGCTGGATCGGCCTCGATTTCCAGCTTCACGTGATCATCTGCGATTCCTTCCAGTTCTCCATCGTAGACCTTGCGACCCCGTCGCACGATGGCGACACGATCACACATCTGCTCCACTTCCGGAAGCAGGTGCGAATTGAAGAGGACCGTCATGCCGCGCTCTGCCCGCAACCGCAGGATGAAGTCGCGAAACCACTTGATTCCCTCGGGATCAAGTCCGTCGGTGGGCTCATCGAGCAGGAGGAGCCGCGGTTCCGGCAGGAGGGCCTGGGCCAGGGCCAACCGCTGCCGCATCCCATGACTGTAGGACGAAACCCTGGAGTGAACCCGGTCCGACAAGTCAACCTCCTCCACAATCCGCTGCGCCGCATCCGCATCAAAGCCTCCCGAGTAACTCATGAGAACCTTGAGGTTCTCCCAGCCGCTCAGGTAATCGTAGAAAGCAGGTGCCTCGAATATCGCGCCCGCCTGCCGAAGGGCCCGCGCCCTTCTCCGCTGTACTGACTCACCCCCGATGCGGGCCTCTCCCCCATCGGGTTCCACCATCCCGAGGAAGATGCCCAGAGCGGTGCTCTTCCCCGCACCGTTGTGACCCAGCAACCCGAAGATCTCGCCTCGCCGTACGGAAAAGGAGAGATCCTGCAAGGCCGGTTTTCCGCCAAAGGACTTGGAGAGATTGACCGCCTCCAGGATGACTTCTGGATCAGCTTCACTCATCACGAATCTGTCCTTCCCACTTCGGGATCCGCATACGCTGAATGAGTTCCCCCGCGATCTCGATCAACTGCAGGTATTCCATGATCTGGTCAGGGCTCTTCCCCTTCATCGCCCTGCGCCAGCCAGTCTCACCGATCCTCTCCTGCTCCTCCTCGGCACTCAGGATTTCGTAACTGCCCAGGAGTTCCGGGGGCAGCTCCTCTCTCGCCGCCCTTACCGCTCGCTTGATGAGTTTCCGGCGGCGCTCAACGGGAAGAGCGTCAAAGAGAACGATGTAGGGATCGATCTGTTCAAGGAGGAGGTTCACGAACAGTTTCCTCTCCCCCGGGGACAATCTGGAATAGAACTGATCCTTCAGTTCACTCAGCCGCATCTTGGTCTCGGGATTGAACTCCTGACCGGCGAGCAGCGACACTACCTCGCGGATTCGGCGATCGCGCGGCCGCCGCTCTTCGCCGCCCGGCTCGCCCTTGCTGGCAGACCAATCCGCAAATTCCTCATTCTCCACCACCTTCCCCAGGTTCTCGGCCGTGCTCCGCAGACTCCGGAAATATCCCTGTGCCGCCAGAACCAGCACCCAGATCACCACGCAGACCAGGGAACCTTGGGAAAACACGCGGATCTTCATCGGAACAACTGCCCGAGAACCTAGGCTTCATTCCTATTCCCGCAACCGCGATTTTGCCGGGTCCTCTCTTCACTTGGAGGATGACCGCGTCTCACCGAAGCCCGTCCTGAGCGCCGCCAGGGACGTCGCCCGCATCGCGAGGGCAAGGATGCCGTACACCGTCATGCCCGTGCCCACGATCAGGGCCAGGGCCACGATCTTCTGCCCCTGCGTCCCGGACAACCAGGGACCCAGGGCCACCCCCGCGAGCCAGACCACTCCTCCCATCACCACGCTGGCCAGGACCATGCGGATCAGTCTCTTCCACTCATCGGCTGGGATCTTCACGAATCCATCCATTCCGCGCCAGAGAAGGGCGACATTCACCCAGGCGGAGATTGCAGTCGCGATCGCAATCCCCACGTGGCCGTAGCCGGTGGGCCGCAGGAGATTGAAAAGGATCAGGCTGCACACGATGTTCACCGCCACCGCCACTCCCGCCATGATCATGGGTGCCTTGGTGTTTTCGCGCGCGAAGTAGGACGGCTGCAGCACCTTGATCAGAACATAGCCGGGCAGTCCCAGAGCGAATCCCGCCAGGGCCCAGCCCGTTTTGCTGACATCTTCCGCATCAAACTTGTCCCCCGCGAAGAGTCCTCCGATCAATGGTTCATGAATGGCAATCATGGCGGCGGTGGCAGGCAGGGTCAGCAGCATGGCCAATTTCATGCCGCGCAGGATACTGTCCGCCGCCTCGCTTTCGCGGCCGCTGCGGAGGAGCCGCGTTACTTCGGGCAGGAGTACCACGCCCAGGGCAATCCCGATCATCCCCAAGGGAAGCTGGTTGACCCGGTCGGCGTAATAGAGCGTGGAAATCGCTCCCTGCTGGAAGGAGGCAATGATGCCACCCACCAGGAGGTTGACCTGCTGGATTCCAGCCGCAATCACACCCGGCCCCATCAGGAGGAGGAGTTTCTTCAGTTCGGGATTCCACAGCGGCTTGTGGGGCACCATGACGGCCCCGGCACGGCTACAGGTCACCCAGAGGGCGGCAAACTGCAGAACCCCGGCCAACGCCACGCCCCAGGCAAGGGTCTTCCCAATCTCAAGGTCGCCCTCCCAGCGCATCATCCAGATCAGTCCCAGTGCGCTCACCAGCACGATGTTGAGCAGGATGGGCGCGGCCGCCGGCATGGCAAAGTGCTTGAAGGTATTGAGCACGCCACTCAGGTGCGCCACCAGCGCCATGAAGAACAGGTAGCAGAACATGATGCGCGAGAGCGCCACCGTGAGATCGAAATTATCGGGATGATTGTGGTAGAGTTGCAGGGTGGCTTGCGGAACGTCCGCACCGCCGGATGCCGGCTCGATCGCCACCCGCACATGGAACGATTCCAGTCGGTGTTTCTCGGGCAACACGATGCGTGCCAAACCGCCGGATTCCAGTCCGTGGACAACCGCCAGGATCTTTTCTCCTTCTCTCGGAAAGAACCGTTCCCGCGGATCCACCTCGCGTCCGACACCACTGTGGCTGTCAGCACTCAAGGCGAGACGGGTCCGGATGAAGCCGCTGGAGTCCACGACCTGATCTTCCCCCAGGGTCATGTGAGATTCCTTCGCGTCCAGCCTGGCCAGCAGCCGAAACTCATTCCCGTCGGCATCGACGAAGCGCATGTCCTCCAGCCTCGTACGCGCCGACCAGTGCCTCACCGCAGCCTCCGATTCCCCCGTGACCTGGAAATAAATCTCCCGTGCACCCCTTGTATTGACCTTGCGTTCATAAAAGGCCTGTCCGGGTCCGATGGAGCCCAGGTCCTCCTCATACTTGGGCAGGAACCCGGGCACTACCGCCATCATGAGCCAGTGCATGCAGGGAATCGCGACCAGGGTCAGAATCCCGACCACCCAGACCAGGGCGGAAAAGGTGTTGCGCGCGAAGCCCACTGCAGTCTCCTCCCCCTCCTCTTCCCGTTTCCGTCCAAAGAGCGGCACGAAGGCGGCATTGTAGGCTCCTTCCCCAAAGATGCGCCGGAACATGTTGGGAAACCGGAAGGCCGCCACGAAGGCATCCGCAACCGGACCGGTCCCCATGAACCGGGCAATCAGAATATCTCGCAGGAATCCCAGAATCCGGCTCACCAGAGTGAGCCCGGACACCGTCATCATCGCCCGCAACATCCGGGCCTAGAATGCCCGAATCAGGCCCGTTGTTCAATGACCATACTCGGAACCACTGGATTCAGGATGACTTGGCCGCCGCACGTCGCAGGCGATCCATGATGGCGGAACCGAGCCCCACATCGCTCACCGGTTCGGCCACGATCGCGTCGATTCCTTCGGTATCGAGGGCCCGCATGGCGAAAAAGAAGCGCACTGCCGCTTCTGCCAGCTTTCCCTTCCCGGGGCTGAGGACTTCCACCCTGGTCCACGCATGGCGCTCAAGATAGCCGTCCCGTGGATCGCCCCGGTAACTCAGGAGGGCGTAGTTCCTGCCCTCTTCCGGCTCGAACTCTCCGGGGTCGTCAAAGAGAAGGACCGGCACACCCGGAGCGTAATGCGACTCCAGCGTTCCGGGCGCCTCCGGTCGATCGTCAGTCACGCGTCCGGCCTTCAGCACCCGACCAAACTTCCGGAGTTCCTCGCGCGTAACCGCCCCGGGACGCAGCAGTCGCAGGGTGGGACGTTTCTCGCCGGCTTCCACTGCCACGATGGTACTCTCCAGGCCGACCGAGCAGGCCCCTCCATCGATGATCAGCGGAATACGGCCTTCCAGTTCACTCATCACCGCACTGGCCGAAGTCGGACTGATACGTCCGAAGCGATTTGCACTGGGCGCGGCGATGGGACCCAGTTCCTTGGCAAGATGGCGCATCACCTCGTGCTTGCTCACCCGCACCGCCACGGTGGGCAGCCCGCTCGTTACCAGGTCGGGAACGTCCTCGTGCTTCGGCAGCACCAGAGTAAGGGGGCCGGGCCAGAAGGCTTCCGCCAGCTGGCGCACCACCCCCTCGATTCCTTCCGGCACCACCGCCACCCGGCGGAGATCCCGGAGGCCGGCCAGGTGCACAATGAGGGGATCAAAGGACGGACGCTCCTTGGCTTCGAACACCCTGGCCACCGCCTCCGGGTTGAAGGCCACCGCCGCCAGCCCATAGACCGTCTCGGTCGGCACCGCCACCACTTCACCGGCGGCCAGCACCCTGGCGGCCTCCCCGGCCGCGGCACCCCAATTCTCAAAGTCGGCAATTTCCACGCGTGTCTGCACGCCCCGCTGTAACAAATAACACTTAGGGTTTAGAATTTAGAATTTCGGCCCTAAACTCCTGCCTCCATGGCCGCCGAATCCCCGTCTCCACCAAAAAACATCGTCCTGATCGGCTTCATGGGCTCCGGAAAGTCCTCTATTGCCCGGGAACTCTCCCGTGCCCTCGGATATCCCGTGATCGATACCGATGCCCTGATCGTCGAGCAGGCGGGCAAACCAATCCGGGAAATCTTCGAGGATGAGGGCGAGGACGCCTTCCGGGACCTGGAATTGGCCATTCTGCGCAACCTCGAAGAGTCCCTGCCCACCCATCGCATCATCGCCCCCGGTGGGGGCGTTATCGTGCGCCCCGAAAACCGTGAAATCCTGCGCCGACTGGGTTTCGTGGTCTGGCTGGTGGTTTCGGCCGAGGAAATCATGAGGCGCACGGGCAAGAACAGGGGTCGTCCCCTCCTCAATAACGAGGACCAGAAGGGGACCATCGACCGCCTGCTCAAGGAGCGCCGCGAACTCTACCGCGACACCGCGCACCAGGAAATCGAAACCGATGACCTCACCTTCCCGGAGATCACCACCGGGATCGTGGAGTCCGCCCACTACTTCTTCGCCCGGTGATTGCAATCCACTTTCAGGTGTTCAGTAATGACCATGGGCACCATACCCTTTCAGGGCGATCTTAACCAAACGCTTGCAAACCTAGACTCATGGACCCACTGGTCGCCAAAAGCAACTTGCAGTCCATTGCCGCCCGGATCGGCTTTGACGACTGCCGGGTGGCGCCCGCCGGACGGGCCCGGCATGCCGACGAATTCCTGGCCTGGGTGGCCCTGGGCAAGGCGGGGGACATGAGGTGGCTGGAACGCAACCCGGAGCGCCGGACTGACCCGCGCGAAATCCTGCCCGGTGCTCAGGCGGTCGTGTGCCTGGCCCTCAACTACTATCCCGGCCCACAGGAACCCAATCCGGCTTACCACATCGCCCGCTATTCCTGGAATGACGATTACCACGACGTGATCGAGAGGAAACTGGCAGATCTCGACCTCGCCATGAAGGAGATGGGAGGGCTGCAACGTTACTACGTGGATACCGGACCAGTCCTCGAACGGGACTTCGCCTCCGAGGCAGGTCTCGGATGGAACGGAAAATCGACCATCCAGATCCACCGGAAGCTCGGAGCCTGGTTCTTTCTCGCAGAACTCATCACCACCCTTCCTCTCCCACCCGATCCGCCGCAGAACGACCATTGCGGAAAGTGCACCGCCTGCCTGGACGCCTGTCCCACCAACGCCATTCCCCGGCCCCATTTCGTGGATGCTCCCCGTTGCATCTCCTACCTCACCATCGAGCACAAGGGATCCATCCCACTGGAACTGCGCTCCCTGATAGGAAATCGCCTTTACGGCTGTGACGACTGTCTGGACGCATGCCCCTGGAACCGCTTCGCAAAGACCAGCCGCGACCTGCGCTTCCATGCCCGGAAGGACGTCTTCCAGCATGGACTACGAGACTTCCTCGCTCTCACCGACGAGGACTTTCGCCACCTCTTCCGGAAGTCCCCCATCAAGCGGATCAAGCGTCCCCGCTTCCTTCGAAATGTCTGCGTCGTGCTCGGCAACACCGGAACCCGGGAAGACCTCCCTGCCCTGCGACACGCCTGCCAGGATCCCGACGCTCTCATTGCGGAACACGCGGAGTGGGCCATCTCCCGGATTGAGAAACGGGACCCTCGAAAAAACGATGGGCTCTGAAGTGTGCACGGCGAGAGCAACGGTCCGGCAGGAGATCACCTGGATGACATCCCGGCTTCGCTTGCAGCAAGCGCTCAGAAGGAGTGCCTCCCTCCGCTCCCGATGGCCCCTCTCTTGATCCTGAGACGCAGGAGATCCGAAACCACGTCGCCCGCGAAGACCAGGAGAGCACCCATCAGGACATAGAGGATCATGTCATCGTAAAAGAGTCGCGTGTTGGCTTCGTCGATCAGGCTCCCGAGCGAGAGCACGCCCAGCATTCCAAGCACGGTGGCTTCGCGAATACAGGTCTCCCACCGATAAAAGATCAGGAGAAGGAACCGGTTGAAGGACTCGGGGAGAAGACTTCCCAGGAAGCTGCTGCGACGGCTCCCACCCTGGGCCACCAGCACCTGACCCGCCCGGGACGGCCGGTTGTCCACGACCTCGCTCCCCAGCCGGATGAGAATCCCCCCATTATGCAGGGCCAGCGCCAGGACCAGTGGCCAGACGGTGGGACCGAAAACCTGAAGCAGGAGGAAAGCCAGGATATACTCTGGAATCGAGCGCATCACCAGTGCGGTCACCCGCAGCATTCTTCCTGCTCCCGCCCGCAGGCCGCTCACGCGCTCACGGCCACCGGGCACGCCCAGGGCATCCCGTCCCGCCAGCGAGCGGGCGGCAAAGGGCACCGCCATAAGGGCCCCGCAGCCAGCCACCAGAATGGCAATCGTTCCGATGTGAAAGGTCCGATGAAGCGCTACCATGCCTCTGGGCCAGATTCGCTCCTTCAACCATGGTCCGAACTCGCGCCAGTCGTTGCCATTCTCCCGCACCGGGTGGGGGACGACCTCGTGAAGAAACCTTTCGAAATTGGCCTGGCGCCGTTCCGCCGGAAGGGACGACTGCCACTGCTTCTCAGTCATCCAGCCCAGGGCCACCGCCATCAACGCAGTCACCACGGAAGCACGCAGGACCAGCGAGCGCGGACGCTTGCGGTGCAGTTCTGCCACAGAGTCTTCTGCCCGGCCCGCTTCACGAGCAGGCCTGGGGCGGGAGAGCCGCGAGCGCACGAGCGAGCCCCATTGGTCGATGACAATAACGGCGGCCAGAAGGACGTAGAGATAGGTCCAGATTTCACGCAGATGCCCGTCCTCGTAGGCCGTGGCAATGTGATAGCCCAGGGTGGGAATGCCCATGAATCCCAGGATGGCCGAGGAACGCACCGCGCACTCCAGCCGGTAAAGCGCATAGGTGATGAGATCGGGAAACGTCCGCACACCCACTCCGATGAAAAAGGCCGCGGATGAACGCGCTCCCCCGGAGCGCAAGACGCCTGCTGCACTGGCGTCCTGTTCGTCGAGCAATTCGGAGAAAACCTTTGCCATCGTGCCCCCGTAGGGCAAGGCGATCGCCAGGACCGCGGCCAACGGCGAGGTCCCCACCGCCGTGAGAAAGAGCAGGGCCCAGAGCAGCTCATGCACCGAACGCGCCAGGGTGGCGGTTCCCCGGACAACAATCCGGACCGTGCGCAGCACCCACAACAGCACCCACCCGGAAGGCGAGTGCTGGTTGAGCACCGGCCACCAGGCGCGCGACCCGAGGATCCCGAAAACCATCCCGCCGACCAGGGCGAGGCTCATGGCCACCACTGCGTAGCGCAGGGTCAGCACGAGGGAGCGCCCTACCTTCTCCCAGAAAGGCGGAGTGGTGGAGGGCAGGTCCGCGGCTTCGTAGCCAAGAGCGGGCTGGAAGGCCGCGCCGAGAAACTTTCCGGCCAGCTCCAGTCCGCCTTTAGAGGGCTTGAGGTCATCCAGCCGGGCCCCCAGCACCAGGAGCCCCACCACGAAGAGGACGAGGGCGGCGAGCAGCGTCAGGCGACGGCTGCCCAGCCAATTGCGCCATCTGGAGAGCTCCTTCATGATCCAGGCTATTTCTCCCCGGTGGCGTAAAGTTCCCGCAATTGCCTGTCCGTGGTTTCATCCGCGGACTGATCGAATACCACCCGGCCAGCCTGCAGGCCAACCAGGCGCGGAAAGAACTCCCGCGCCAGTTCGACGTGGTGAAGGCTCATGACCAGGGTGATCCCCTCGTCCCGGGCCACCCCGGTGAGTAATTCGAGCAGGCTGCGCGCCCGGCCCGGGTCCACTGAGGCCACCGGCTCATCAGCAAGAATGGCGACGGGATCCTGGAAGAGGGCTCGCGCGATGGCCACCCGCTGTTGTTGTCCACCGGAGAGCGTATCCGTGCGCTCATAGAGTTTCTCCGGGATCCCCAGCCGCTCGAGCAGGCTGCGCACCTCCTCTGCCTCCGACATCCTGGTGAGGAGCAGGCTGCGCAGGAGGCCCAAGAACCCGAGCCGGCCCGCTTTCCCGCAGAGAACGTTCTGCAGGACGCGCAGGTTGGGCACCAGACCGAGGTCCTGGGGCACCCAGACGAGGCCACAACGCAGTTCCCGCATCTGCCGGGCGGTGAGTTGCAATAGATCCTGGCCAAGGACTTCCACTGATCCCGTTTCTGTCAGGAGGCGTCCATTCATCAACCCAAGCAGCGTGCTCTTGCCGCTTCCGCTTGGGCCGATGATGCAGATCTGCTCCCCCTCTGCAATCGAGAGGTTGACGCCCCGCAGGGCGTGCACGCCCCCGAAGGAAATGCCTGCGTCAGTGAGTTGGATGTCTACTTTCAAGAGAACAACAGAGAGAACGCGGGGCTCTCCACCTGTGGTGGGCGGAGGGCCCGTAGTGTGAATACGAAATCAGGCTCCTAACGCATCAGACCAAGCTCCTTCGCCACCGCCTCGATCCCGGCGAAGTCATCATTACTGGCCGGGATCAAGGCCTCCCGGTTGAAGGCCCTGAGCACCTCCTGATCGCTGCACTCCACCAAGACCTTCTGCAGTTTGTCAATGAATCCGTCCCCAAAATAGTTGTCCAGGTCACCATGAACGGTGAGATTGTAGTCGGCATAATCAGGCGTGATCCAGATGATGGGAGCCTTCCCGGGGTCCAGCCTGCCATCCGCCACCATTGAGTCGTAGGTCTTGAAGTTCAACACACCCACCTGCACCGAGCCTGCCTGCACCGCTTCGGCAGTTGCCACGTGCCCCCCCGACTTCTGGAACTGCACCTCCCTTGAAAAGAACTCGGCAGTCGGCTTGCCGGTGTTCTTCCTGATGAAGTACTCGGGCATGAGACGCCCGGAAGTCGAACTCGGACTCCCGAAGGTGAAAGTAAGATCCTTGATGGCCTCGGCCGGGAACTCGTCTCCCCTCCCCAACCCGGTGGAGGCGTTGGCTATAAAGTAGCTCTTGAACTGCTGATCGGCAGACCCCTGCGCAATGGCGCGGGCACCTTCCACCCGGTCCCGGGCCTGCACCCCGGTCAGGCCCCCGAACCAGGCCATGTGAACTTCGCCATTGGCGAAACGCTGCACCGCAGCCGCATAGTCCTTCGAGATTGAAAACTCGACCCTGATCCCGAGCTGCCCCGCAAGATAGACCTTGAGGGCCTGGAACCTGGCCTCCTGGTCGCTGACCTTTTCGTCCGGAATCGCGGTGATCACGAGGACCGTAGCACCTTCCCCGTTTCCGGCCTCATTCTCCTTTCCCTTATCGCCGCAGCCAGCGAAAAGTCCGGCTAGCATGCAACCTGCCAGGGCAGGCGCTGTTCCTGCTTTTATCATGTCGTTACCTGTTCGTATTATTCCAGGTTGATTCAAAGTGATCCCCGGACGGGGCTATCACGGGCACAAAAAAAAACGCCAAGTCTGCATCAAGAGGCAGAACCCGGCGGCGGGAAGCCGTGTCGCTGAGCGCCGACCGACGCTCGTTGCTGGTAGCTCGTCTTCGATTCATGGTTCTCCGTGGAAGGGGAGCCCTATACCAACCTGCCCCAGTTTCCCAACGATTTTTCTCACTCATCGAAGGCACCGTCGAATCCGACCATCTGCTTCAATCTTCGCCAGCCCATCTGGCTCCTGCCAAGGAAGGGCCGCTCCGGTCGCACCACTTCCCAGCCCTCTGCCTCGGCAATGGCAAGCAATCGTTCTCCCGGGTTGACCACCGTTACTTCCTCGCAGAGGCGCAGCATGGGCAGGTCCACCATGCTATCCGAGAATCCGCTGCTGTTCTCCTGAATCCCTTCATGTGCGATCTCGCCTTCCTCCAGGAGACGCGCCACCTTCATCTCCCGCTTGTTGTTCCCTCCGGTGAAATCGGGGAAGAGCGGCATCAGGTCTTCAAACTCCACCCGCGTGCCATAACTTGCATCGAACCCGAGGGCTTCGCCCAGGGGCCGGGCATAGAACTCGGGACTGGCCGATACCAGCACGAGACGGCGGCCCCTGGCCCTCTCCGCTCCGAGCACTTCCTGCATGGAGGGGTAAAACTCCGAGGGCACGCAGCGTTGCACGAATCCTTCCACGAGGTCCTCCAGCCGCGTCCGCGGCATGCGCCAGAGAAAGGAAAGGAAGACCCGCTTCAGCCCCTCCGATCCGAGCACCGTGGCCAGAAGCAGGAAGGGAAGGAAGAACACGAGATATAACCGGCGCAATGGTTCACGCCGCAGGACCCAGTTGCAGAAGAGCAGCTGGGTGTCCCACGCGGTGAGAGTCTGATCGAGATCGAAGAGAGCAATCCCACCCTTCCCGTATTCCTTCGGCATGAGAACTTTCTTGTGGCTGCCGTTCCTCTGCAAGGCGGCGCGCGTACCGTCTCCATCCCGCTCCCTTCTGGCAACTGCAATCTTCAGGGAGGATGCAGGAATAGGCCTCCGTTTCCGAAAAGCGGTATTGCCAGACTGGAAACTCTCGCCTTTGTTAGACCTCGTGCCCCCCCTGCCCCCCGCCCTGGTGGCGACCACCTCGATCATGCTCGCCAGCGGTTTTCTCCGCGCAGAGTGCGAACCCGCCAATTTCCGGGTCGCAATCCCCTTTCTTTCCTCCACCTCCCTGGAGATCTCGTGGGAGGACACCTGCGATGATGAGACGGAGTATGAATTCCAAGTGCTGCCCGAGGGCCAGGACTGGTTCACCATCGCCACCTCTCCCGCCAACAGTACATTGGTTTCCCTGAGAGGAGGCAGCCCCAACACGACCGCGACCTTCCGGATGCGGACCGTCAGGCCCGACGGCCACTCGGAGTGGACCGAGGTTGTTGAAGTCACTCTCCCCTCAGGATTTGCCATCGAAGCTGGTCGGTTCGTCGGAGGCACCGTGGGAGAACCGCTTACCGGACCGGCCCTGCAGATCTACACCACCCAGGGGGAGGGAACTGCCTCCAGCTTCGGGGTCACCGACCTCCCCCCGGGCTGGGACTTTGATCCCACTACGGGCGTGATCTCGGGGTCCCCCACCGCCCCCGGCGTCTACCGCCCCATGGTTTCCGCCACCGATGGCACGGACACGGCCACCACCTTCGTCACCTTCCGTGTCAAGCCAGCCACCGCGGGACCCGAGGAGCAATCACCGGTGCCGGATTACCTCTTCCTTGCCCCGCCCTCCGGCCAGATCCGCCACGATCTGGCCCCGCACTTCCGCGATCCGGACACCGCCACCGCGATCCGGTTCGAGACCAACCTGGGGGATATCGACTCCATTCTCTACCCGGAGGCCTGCCCCGCCCATGTCGAAAACCTCCTGAACTATATCGACCGGGGCGATTACAACGGGGTGATCTTCCATCGCTCGGCGACCCTTGCCTCCTCCGGGGTGGCAGTGGTCCAGGCCGGTCTCATGAAACCGGACGGCAGCGGGGACTACACCCTGGTGGTAACGGACCCGAACGTGGTCGATGAGCCCGGACTCTCCAATCTGACCGGCACCCTCGCCATGGCAAAGACCAACGCTCCCAACAGCGGATCAAGCCAGATCTACTTCAACACCATCGACAACACCAACCTCGATGGTCCGGGCTCCAACGGCGGATACACCGTCTTCGGCCGGGCCACCTCCGGATCGCTTCCCCTCCTGGCTGACATGCATGCCCGGCCCCGGGACAATTATACCGTCACTGTCGACGGCATTGAGCAGACCATCACCGACTGGCCAACCACCGCCGAGCCGGAGGGGAACACGCCCGTTGTCGAGGAACTGGTGCAGATCGTGCAGGCCAGGCGCCTCCAAGAGTTGCTCTCCTACCACCTCGGCTCAGTGAGCAATCCTTCCCTTGTAACCGCCTCGCTCAACGGAACGGAACTCACCCTCGATCCCATTCCCGGGGCCGCCGGCACCTCCACCCTCACCGTCGAGGTGAGTGACCTCGACGGCACCGTCCTCCCGATCGAGCTCTCCTACTGCGTCCTCGATCTCGACTTCCGCCCCGGTCTCTCCGCCAACGGGCATCCCACCATCACCTTCCAGCACGAAAAAGAGCCCGCCAATCTCTCCTACGAGGTGCAGAGCTCCCTCGACGGACAAAACTGGACGACCTACTGGGAGACGGGCGATGGAACCATGGCCGCCCCGGTGATTGCCATCGATGACCTGGGGAACACATGGCAGCTCACCGTCGAGGACACCTCCATCACCTCCCCCGCCACCAGGACCGCCCTCCTGCGCATTGTGGTCTCCAAGTGACCGGTTCCACCCCACGAGCGTCCTCTCTGGCGGCTCTAAACGATTTTCACCCGATGCCCCGCTTCGCTCTGCCGCTGCTGCTTCTCCCCCTCGCGCCCTGCGCCCCGGCCCAGATCCTGGCTGACTTTGAGATCTCGCTGCAGGACAAGGAATTCGGACGCTTCACGGTCCAATTCGACCATTACAACTCCCCCCACGCGGCGGCCAATTTCATCCGCCTCGCGGAGGGACTGGTCCCCTGGCTCGACGGATCGGCAGGCAAGGTGCGGAAGGAACCCTTCTACGATGGATTGACCTTCCACTCGATGACCGCGGGGGTGGAAATCGCAGGCGGTTCCCGCACCGGTAATGGAGACGACAATCCCGGATGGACCATCCGGGATGACTTCACCAGCCCGGGCGGAGGAACCTACACCATGTTCATGGAGAACGACGGACCCAACTCCAACGGAGGCCGCTTCTTCATCAACCTCCCGGCCACCATCAATGCCAACCCCAGGCGGGCGGGCGGACACTACACTGCGGTGGGCCGGGTCCTCCAGGCCACCAACCCGCCGGGGGGCAATGGCCGACTCACGGTGGCGGCCATCGCCAACAGCGCTCCGGG
>Ga0310342_100000427_pt1 | contig 23445 bp, 16 predicted proteins | sample S15DNA20500_MG_FD_206155 | JGI IMG/M metagenome (GOLD analysis project Ga0310342, IMG submission 206155) | Marine microbial communities from station ALOHA, North Pacific Subtropical Gyre - S1503-DNA-20-500_MG | ecosystem: Environmental > Aquatic > Marine > Oceanic | place: Pacific Ocean: North...
AGGGCAAGAAGCAGAGGGCGTACGCCTTCAGCGACGACGGAGGCCACAGTTGGTCGCAGGTAAAGAATGCACCCGGCCAGCCCGAGCCGTCGTGTGACGGGTCGCTTATCCGCTTGAGCGATACGGACCACTTTCAGAAGAACCGGGTGTTGGTCTCATGTCCAGCCAATCCGAACGGCAGAGACCACATCACGATTCGACTCAGCTACGATGAGTGTCAAACATGGCCGGTGGCAAAGCTCCTGAATGCAGATTATTCGGGATATTCGGATCTGGCGGTCACCCGCGACGGGACGGTGTTATGTCTTTACGAAACGCACGGGTGCGCGAAGATCACGCTGGCCCGTTTCAATATCGAGTGGCTTACCGACGGCAAGGACTCGTTGCGTCACAAGCAGCCGTGAAACAACTGGTTGGGCAGGCGGGGACGGAGGAATGATGAACAAGCACACCCCCGCCCCGCAACCTCTGATCGCAACGCAGCTCAAAGGTCAATAGGTTCCACCTTGCGACTCAACAGAACAGCCAATCTCAGGCCGACGCTTAGACGTATCTGGTCGGCCATCCTTCGACTCCTAAGCCCTTCTGCGACGCCTCATCAGCAGGGCCACGCCACCGAGGGCCAGCAGGCTCAGCGTCGACGGCTTGGGGATCAAAGACATCGTGGCGCTCTGCGCAAGCGGCCCAGCCGCGCTTCGAACCTCCGCAACGGCAAGAAAATGCCAGAAAATTCACCAGGCGCTAGACACGGGGAGGGCGATGTTAAGATGGGGAGCGAAATACGCCTGGAGCGGTTCCAGGCTCAACCCAAATGGGAAATCCCGGTTAGACTAGCAAGACGAGATGCGTCTCGTTCAGAGACGCCACAGACGTAGCAGGCCAAACCGCTGACGTTCAAACTGCTTTCTTAATTGTTCATTGATCACCAATGCAGATTCTAATTGTGACTCCCGGAGTACGAGGCACTCCACTGGGTAACCAGGTCACGGCTCAGCGTTGGTCCCGGATGTTGCGGAAGCTGAAGCACCGAGTGACGGTGACTGCAAAATTCCAATTGGCCGAACATGCCAACACCGACTGCCTGGTGGCCCTGCATGCGTTTCGAAGTGCCAAGTCGGTCAGTCAATTCGCTTCGTGTTTTCCCGGCCGGCCGTCGTCATGATTCAACGCCAATTCGTCAGCATATTCACCCTATCAGACACTGAGTTCGGCCGAGAACAGCACCATCTTAAGCGTTCCAAATTCGTATTTCGGAGGGCCATCGCTCGTTTCAGTCTTTTCACCACACGACTTAGGCCTAGGGCAACTTTCCAAGGCAGCAGCCGCCTATCGGCGGGCGATTCTCCTGCGGCCCGACTTTGTCGAAGCCCGCTATAGCCTCGGCGCCATATTGATGAATGAAGGTCAACTTCACGAAGCGGCGGCCCAATTTCAACGAGCTGTGGAACTTCGGCCAGGTTTGTTCAAGCCCGCCAGCAGCTGCAAAAGTACGTGCACAGCTGAAGAAACAAGAATAGCGTTGTCAGCGGTGTGTATCAAAACCAAGGCGTCTGGGACGCAGCGGAGCGTGGGACAAATGCAAAGGCCCCTGTGCCGGAACAGCGCTACGCTCGTTCCGGCCTACACCCCACTTAGGCCGGAGCGCAGTTCCGACATGGTCGGCATTGAAAATACGACTAAGCCAAAAGCCGATGCACGACGCTCGCGTCGTTGACCCTTGAGTCAGTGAGATTGTCTTCAATCCCGTCGTGCACGTAGGTCATACGGTTGTGGTCCAAGCCCAATTGATGCACGAGAGTCGCCATGAGGTCTGGTACTCCGACGCGGTCGACAACTGACTCATGGCCCAATTCGTCGGTGGCGCCGTGCACAAAGCCGGCGCGAAAACCACCTCCGGCCAGCAACGCGGTGAATGCCAGTGGGTTGTGGTCGCGACCCGGGTTGTTTCCCCCGGCTTGACGAATCGCTTGGCGGCCAAATTCGCCAGTCCACAGCACAATGGTACTGTCCAACAATCCACGCCGTTTCAAATCCTGAATCAGCGCCGCCGCGGGTAAATCGGTGTGGCGACAAACCTCGGGCATCCGTTTCCGGAGTTCCCCGTGATGGTCCCAACTCATGCCGGGCGGAATCATCACCTGCACGAATCGGACTCCGCGTTCCACAAGCCGTCGAGCCAAGAGGCATCGCGTTCCGTATCCGACCGTGGCCTTGTCGTCCAACCCGTAAAGCTTTCGTGTGGCCTCGGTTTCCTGGGACAAATCCAACTCCTTTTCGGCATTCAATTGCATCCTCGCTGCCAGTTCATAGTTCACGATTCGTGTTGCTAACTCCGATTCGTCAGGGTATTTCTGCAGATGACGCCGATTCAAACGAGCCAGCAGGCTCAGGTCTTTTTCCTGTGCACCGCGCGGCAGCGATACGGTCGGAAACAAATTGAGCACCGGTGATCCTTGCGTGTTCAATTCCGTGCCTCGATACAACGCCGGCAGCCAACCGTTTTGCCACAGCATGGCGCCGCTGACGTTGTAGCCTGCTGGGTCACGCAAAACGATGTACGCCGGCAGATTCTGATTTTCCGTACCCAGGGCGTAACCGAGCCACGAACCCAGGGCCGGCCGGCCGGCGGCCGTACCGCAAGTGCAAATCATCTGCAAGGCGTCCGGATGATTCGGATCCTCGGTATACATTGATCGCACGACGCACAGATCGTCGACGACCGAGTGAAGGTGGGGAACCATCTCGGAAAACTCGATGCCCGATCGGCCGCCGGGCTTGAACTGATACGGACTGGCCATCAGTGGGCAGTCCTTGCCCTGTTGGTCTTTGAGGTCGGCCGACTGTCCGTCCCGTTTTTGCAGTTCCGGTTTAGGATCGAACAGGTCCATCTGACTTGCACCGCCACTTTGCAACAAAAAAATGATCGACTTGGCCCGCGCAGGAAAATGTCCTGTCTTGGGATGCAGTCCAATGTCATGTTGAGTCGCCACGCCTTTCTCGGCCGAACCTACGTCGTCCTGCTCAAGCAGATGGGCAAGAGCGAGTGTGGCCAGACTGATGCCGCCGCGCCGAAAAAAGTTGCGGCGTGAAAGAGCCGAAATTGCGGTCGGTGACCGTCCCGTTCGTGTGTCATGGAGGGGATGAGACAACATCGTCGACGGCTCCTGAAAGTGAATCATTCCAAGTACAAGAATTCGCTGGTGTTCATCAACACCCGGCAGAGATGAGCCATGCCCTTGATCGCCGGTTTTGCAGGCGGACTGCCATATTCTTTGTACAGTTTTGTTTGGTGAGCCACAAGCTGTCGGCTCCACTGCTGTTCGTCCGCGTCGGGCCGGCGCCCCAGTGCCAGACGAAAGGCCCGCTGAATCTGGTGATCCACGGAATCACCCGCCTCTTGTGCAACTCGATTGGCAAAATGGTCGGCCTGCTGGAGCACCACCTCATCGTTCATCATCGTTAACGACTGGAGCACGACGGCCGACGCATCGCGCCGACAAACGCTGCCTTGGACGATCGGTTGATCAAAGGAGCTCAACAAAGTCAGGTTGTATAGTCGTCGGTTGACAAGATAGATGCTGCGGCGCCACCGGTGCGAGGGAGTTGGCAGCGCATTCTCCCGGATCACCACCATTCCGTTCGAATGGTAGTCTAAAAGGACAGGCGTGCCACCCATGGTGCGGTCCAGATCACCGCTGATCTGCAGGATCGCATCGCGGATGTTTTCCGACTCCAGACGACGCAGACGGGCCCGCCACAACAATTGGTTTCCGGGGTCGACCCGTGCTGGGTCAACCTCAGGTGATGCGACCGGTCCCTCGCGCCTGGACGCTTGGCGATAGACGGTCGACACCATGATCTGATTGATCAGCGTTTGAATACTCCAATCGTTCTCGATGAACTGGCCAGCCAGGTAATCGAGTAACTCCGGATGTGTTGGTTCGGAACCCGACTTGCCAAGGTTCTCCGAGGTCTCTGCGATTCCTTGTCCCATGAGGAACTGCCAAATTCGGTTTGCCATGACGCGTGCGACCAGCCCCGAAGCGGGCGAATTCGGCTCGGTCAGCCAGCGGGCCAACGCGCTGCGTCGACCGCTCGAGGCAGTATCGGACGCGTCTTGCCGCAGGTACTGTTCGGTCCGTTCATTCGTCAGCACAGTCAAGAAACCGGGAGTGACCTCGCGACCGGGCGTTAGGTAATTTCCCCGCCTTAGCAGACGCGTGATCGGCGGCGGTCCCACATCATAGAGCGCATTAATCTTGTTAAACGAGCGTCGGGTCGAATTAAGCTGCTCGAACTCGCGAATCAGCGCATCGATCGTCTCTCTATCCGTCTGACTCAGCGCCTCGTCGACTTCCTTGGACTCGACTTTCCCCTGCTCGCCAAACTTCTCGACCAAATACTTTTGATTCTCATCGCGGTTGTCCGCCGAGGTTTCAATGGAGATATGGATGTCACGACGGAGCGACTCAGGCACGTCAGCCAGTTTTGCATCGCGCAACGTCCTCTCGTACGCCCGGCGCATGTCCGCAATCTGTTGCTTCGCGTCGGCCACCTTCTTGTCGATTTCGCGGTTGTGACGCTCAATCACCACTTGTTCGGCCGCCGACACGTCGGGTATCGCGCGCTCCGGAGGGATCTTCCAGTCGTCCGGGTTGTAGGCCGGTGTGATCAACGCCATTAACTGATAGTAATCTTGTTGAGAGATCGGCTCGTATTTGTGGCTATGGCAGCGGGCGCAATGCAGCGTCAACCCGAGCAGGCTGGTACCCAATAGCTGGACGGTGTCGAATGTCGAGATATATCGTCGTAGCGGTAGGTTTTCTTCGTTGAATTCCGATGTCCTCCAGAAACCCGTCGCTATCAGATGCTTGATCGTCTCGGGCGTGTATTTCGACGCGTTTCGCCAGTCCTGAAGTTCATCTCCCGCCAACTGCTCGATGAGAAACTGATCATACGGTTTGTCTTCGTTGAAGCAGCGTACGACATAGTCGCGATACCGCCACTTGACATGGTGAAACCCGTGTCGCGTACCGGGGTCGCCGTCATAGCCCATCGTGTCGGTGTGGCCCACGATGTCCAGCCAATGCCGTCCCCACCGCTCGCCAAAGTGCGGAGACGCCAACAGGCGATTGACCAAGCGTTCGTATGCATCGGGCCGCCGGTCAGCGACGAACGCATCGATCTCTGTCGGTGATGGCGGCAAACCAATCAAGTCAAAGTAGACTCGTCGTGCCAGCTTGACTTGGTCCACGTCGGGGGAAAACGCAAGGCCCTTTTCCTCGAGCTTGGCTAAGACAAATGCGTCGATGGATGAACGTGTTCGCTCGGCCTGCTGGACTCGAGGCGGATCGCGTTTTACGAGCCTGTCGAACGCCCAGTGTCGCCGATCTTCTTCGTCAATGGTCGTCTGAAAGGTCGGCAGAACGATTTTTTCCCGAGCTGGGGATCCTTCGTCGATCCAACGCGCGATCAGAGCGATCTCGTCTTGATTGAGTTGACTCTCATCGTCCGGTGGCATTTCGCCTTGGTTGATCATCTCTACCAGCAGGCTTAGGTCAGCGTGACCCCGAGTAATCGCCGGTCCGCTTTCCCCACCGCGGAGCATCGACGAGACCGTGCGCAGATCAAGATCGGCCTGTTGATCGTCTGCGCCGTGGCACTTGTGACAGTGTTGCTGGAATATCGGCAGCACGTCGGTTTCAAACAGAGGTGGCAGCGGAAGCGGCGTCAAGTTCAGGCGATACTTCTCGGCCAGATAGCTCGCGTTGATATTCATTTCACCGGCGCTGAGCGCACGGTTGTAGATGAGGATCTCTCCGATGTGGCCCTCGAAAGGAACGCCGAAGATGTCATTGCCGATCAGCAGATCGGCGTCATTGGCAACGTCGCCGGACTGTGCTTCCCCGCGGGCCAGCTCGCGACCGTCGATCCAGTAAAGGGTTGACTTGCGGTTATTCTGCCAAATCAGCAGGCGCGCCGTGTTGCTGCTCAGTTCCGGAGCGGACGCCGCATAGTCCACCAATCGTTGCGAATTAACCTGCGACCGCAGCAATGGTCCTCGGGTATAGAGCGTATAGCCTCGATAGGGCTCGGTCGCGTTGCGCTTGTCCAGTAGCGAATCGTTTTGCTTGCCATTGGATGCATATTGGCCCACGAGAAAAACCGTGATGCCTTTGGCGCCGATATCCAGACTGGGCGAGTCGGCTGCACGTAGAACACTTTGCCGAAAATGAACACCCGGCCGGCCCCCAATCGCTGCTCGACGGTAGGTCGGTCTGCGTGCACCAGCACCACTGGCATGATTTTCGTTGCCGCTTTTGTCGACCCAGCTGGTGCCGGAGTCGACGTCGCCGATCGGCACCCCCTCCTGCGGATTGTCGGTGATATCGCCGTTGCCATTGATGTCGCTCGCAGCGAGCCACAAAACAAGCGAGCCGTCCACAACCGGTTGCTCGTCCGACCAGGCAGGAACAGCAGCCAGGCAGAGAACGCAGACAACTAGACGAAACACGTGTCGCCCGGACATTGCGAGCCTCGACCGATGAAACATAAGTCGCCCCAGTGATTTCGACGTTATGGGCCTCGATTGAGCCAATCGGATGACTCCCAAGCCATCGGTATCTTATCAGAAAACTCGGCGCCCAGCAACCCCGCGCCTACGCACTCAGTGTTGTGGCAAACAAACTACGGCGTGGGTTTGAACCCGAAAGAACTGCTCATTCCGCAACTGCTCAAACAAGCTCCCACGCCATACGTTACCGGCTGCTTTGGAAAGTGGAACATCGGGTTTGCTCAGGGCTCGCGTCCAACAGAGCGCGGCTGTGACGAGTTTGTCAGTCACGCCTCAGGCAATATCGATTACTACAGCCATATCTACGGCGGGAAGCACGACCTCTATCAGGGAACCACGGAACTGCATCGGCAGGGGGAATATGCGACGGATCTCTTTGCCAACGCCGCGATTGAATTCATTCAACGGCAGAGCAAGTCTGGCGAACCGTGGTTCTGTTACTTGCCTTTCAATGCGCCGCACTTACCGAGTGCAAAGAATAAGAAACCAGGACAAGAGAACGAGTGGCAAGCGCCGGATTGGGCGTTTCGCGAGTATGGCCTTTCACCAGAAGAACCTGATTCGCACAAGCGTTACCGTGCTGTGGTAACAGCCTTGGACCGCGCGATCGGTCGTGTGCTCAATGCGCTCGAAGAATCTGGAACGGCGGATAACACGTTCCTGTTCTTCATGTCCGACAACGGTGGTTTCCGTCTTGGCCGCGAGGGCCTGGATATCGGCATCAATGATCCATTGCGACACGGTGGCGTGACGTGGCTGATAGGAATCAGCTAGACCTTTTGCAGGCGATGAATCAATTACACCTGGAGCGTCTTGAACACGACTCAGCGCTCGAAGGCAAGATCGAGTCGCTGGAACTTGCATTTCGAATGCAGTTGCACCTGAGGTGTTTGACATCCGCCAAGAGACTTAGGCAACACTGGATCGCTTACTCATTCAGCCGCTGCCGCAGTATTTCGATTCCACGACGATGTACTCGCAGCACCGCGTCGCGCTCGGCTCGCCGCTGTAAGGCAGGGAGTGTTCCAACTCGTCCGCTGCTTCAGGACCGGTTGCGATCCCGATCTTTCTTCGCCTTCGGCTTCGGGTTAAACGGAGAAGTCTATTCGTGGCCGTCCCCAACCGACGTGGCGCTCAGGATGCGATATTCCGAACCGCTGGTCGCCTCGTAGAACATCCGGTATCTCCCCGTCAGGAATCTGGATGACGCACGGTTCGGAGAGCTTGACCCCGTCCCACTTGCCTCCAATGTCGAGGCACGGCCTTTGGTCTTTTTTCCACTGCAGGCCATCCTTGCTGGTGGCGCTAAAGATTCGGGCCTCGATCGGATCGCCGCTCCACCCGGAATAGTACATGCGATAGCTGCCGTCGCCCAGCCGCACTACCTCGGGAGCGCTCGCCGCATACGCCTCGAACCGGGAGATCTTCTTGAGCTTGGACGAAGTCCGTTGGGTGATGGATCGCTGGAGACTCGATTACAACCACCATCGCATCCACACCGCGTTGGGCTACCAGACCCCCGCCGAGTATGCGGACGGCTGTGTTCTTCCGGCTTTGGCTACGCCTGCGCCTCCAGAACACAGCCGCACTACTTAACCCAAATTCTCTCACTCAGCCTGGTACAAAAGCTGGGGGGTAGTCATGTCGTCTGCCACTACGAGGACGAGGGGTAAAAAGCTACCTCGGTATTTCCTATCTCCCAAGTAGGATTTTCTGGTAGCCGATTCGTACCAGAAAATAACAGTGCTTAGTTTTTTCGAAGAGGCTGATGGGTTCTCCAAGTATGGGATCAGCAGAGAGAGTTTTCGCAGAAATCGCGCTGCTTTTTTGGGGTGATTAAATATGCGTTGTTGTAATTGAACCGTCAGGCCTGTTGCTGCTGACGCTAGTGATCGGCTGCCTGCTACTGGCTAAACTCCAAGATGCAATGGGAAATGAAATCGTGATCAGGTTACATTCCACTTAAATTTGCCACACATGAACGACTCCCAAAACAATCCAGAGACGGATTCAACTCCACCGAAATCCCCAGGTCGGAAGCCCCAGTTTTCTATCGGAAAGACGCTGTTTTGGACAGCCGTGGTGGCCGGTGGTCTAACCGTTGTAAAGGTGTCCGAAACAAACAGCACTATTGACTCGTTTCCCCAAGCCATAAGTCTCAGTTTCTACCTCGTGGTCGTGTGTGGCATTTTAAGTTTCTTGCCGCACCCCGCGAATTATGAGGATTGGTTTTATTATGCCGTTTTACCTTTTATCAAAGAGTCCTCCGGTGACGCCAACGGGCAGGCATGTTAATCGTCCCTGCACAAACACTCATGGACCCATCAACCCTCTGCTCCAACGATTCGCGTTAGGAATTGGTTGTCTCGTTCGTCGTGCAATAATTCCTCGGCGCGGTCGATGGAGACACCGACCTCCTAATGTTCGTGGCTTGCAACACTGCGCCGTTCAGGTTCACTCCCGTCATGATCGCGCCGAGAGTCAGTCTGTGTTTGCCCGCGGCAAGCCCCACGTCCGGGATTCGATACCACACCCAGTGTTCGTGGGCCTTGCGGTAACCATAAAATGCCCCGCGTCATTGGCCAGCCGCGTTAGCCAGTTCGTTACAATCGTCGTTCTCATTTTCGACTCTACGGAGAAATCCGACATGTTCCGCAATTCGCCAATCGGTTTGCAGCTACATGGCAACGATCGCCCACAAGAGTATCGCTGCCGAGGGCTTGTTTGGACAAAAACTCCCGAGGACCGGTTAATACCCTTGCAGCAATGACATTCACTTTCGGATAACGATACTCAAAATCGTGCGAACACAGCCCATTTGACTCGGCTGCATCCGATGGTTATGCTGCGTCGCCGTCGCTAAGTTGGCTCCACAGGACTAACCTGGGAAGGAGACGAAGATGAATGTGAAAAGAATGTTAATCTGTGCTCTGGGTGTCTTTTTGATAACCTCGAGCGGGGCGTTGGCTATCCAAGACGACATCACCATCGGTACCGACACCGCTGGTGGCACGATCTTAATCTATAAAGGCGCCCTTGGTTATGGTAGCCGACTTCATTCACCCACCAGCTATCTCATCGGCACCCCTATCGAAAGGGTTCGCTATCAGCGTGATGGCGACTTGGTCTTCGTCACTGGTGCTACGGTCAAACTGTGCAACGGCAGCAATGCCCTGTCAATCCAAAACACATACACCACACCAGGTGGTGTCGCGATCAACGACATGGTGGTGCGGCCCAACGGCGATGTCGTGATCACTTATGGCGATGCGACCAGCAGCACACTGGCCCTTCTGAATGACACCAGTCTGACCCTGGCCGATTCAATGACCAGAGATGGCACAGGCCCGGATCAGTTCAAGAGAGAGAAATACATGAATGAGTTGGCCGTTCAGCCGGACGGTGACATCCTATACGGCCAGTCGATGGGGCTGCCGGGCACAGGGACGGGTGCTGCCGGGAGCATCCAAGGGGCTAGATTTTGCTGTATCGACGGCAGCAATCTTAACAATCAATTGTGGAGCGTACAAACCGGTGCATACGTCTATGCCCTATCCACTCAGAGTGACGGAGACGTTGCCGCCTTTCAGGAGACCCCCGGCTGCGGTACGGGCGGGAATATCGGACTAGTGAATGCGAACGGTGTCGGCATTACTGGTAATTTTTTCGCCGGCCTTTGGGTTGACATGGCCACCCAAAACGACGACGACTTGGTAGTCGTCGGCGCCACCGGAGTCGGTCACATCACTATCTATGATGGCACCGGTCCTTACTACCCCGGGTGCACCGGCAGTGGAAAGGGATGGAAGTCGAGCGCTGGCTCTCATGAAGGCGACATTAGTATTGGGGCCCGTGCTGTGGCCGTCCAGAGCGACGATGATATCGTGGTCACTTACCGCGACACGCACAGCCCCACTCATCAGAAGCTCACCAGCGATGCCACGGAGTTAGGCATCTGGAGAGACGACCGGCTGGGGAGTGGTAACGATATGCTGGGGACCATTTGGTTGGTGACCAGCGTCACACCGGGCGGCACGATTACCTCGAACGTGGCCGTCGATCCGGTTGCTGGCACCGAGGCCACTCACCTGTTTCCGAATGCCAGATTTGATGTCCTTGCCGATACCAGATATTTTTTCAAGGGGTACTATGCCTCAGAACATCCGGGAAAGGCATTGGTTGTGGGGCAGTGGCTCGACAAGGATGGGAAGCCCGGACTGTGGTTTGAGCTCAAGCTCCCTGACACTCAAGGCGACTGGATCCCGTTTTTCAAAGAGGTCCGCAGTCCGATTAATGCGACGCAATTGGAGATCGTGGTTAAGGAAGAATGGCACGATGGTTCTGTACTCTTCGATAACTTTTCCCTGCGCAAAGGCAGCATACCGGACTATGCTGCCGAGTTGTCGCTGCCCCCGCTCAAACCGGGCCAGTTGCGTTTTCCCATCGTCCCCGGTCTGGGCGGTCCAATCGGAAACGAATGGGAGGCTGAATGTGCCATGGCCAACTTCAGTGTGGGCGGCTACCAAGCAAAATATGGATTGCTGAGACGTATTCCTGCTAACGAGGCCTTCACTTGGTCCGACGCCGAGCTAATCAAAATAAATCGAGATCCCGGTGTTTATGATTTCGTGGGCCACGATGAGCCGGGACCATCCCAATATCCCGGACTTGCAGAGCAGAACAAGCGTTTTAAACGGCTGGCCCCTGCGAAACCCTTCGTGGTGAATTTGCCTCCGACCTACGCAAACCCATCCTATGAGTCTTACAGAAATGATGTTCGATTATTCATTGAGACAGTCAAGCCGTCCTTCTTCACCTACGATCACTATGCCTTGAACGGCACCCCGTACCGCGGGAGCTTTTACCCAAACTTCGAGATTGCGCGTCAAGAAGCTTTGCGGGCGGATATCCATTTTGGCTTCTTCGGGGCATCGGTTGGGGGTGGGGGTGTCGGCTGGAGCCCCAACGAGGCCCAGCTTCGCTGGCAGGCATATAGCGCTCTGGCCTACGGGGCCCAATCTTTGCTTTGGTTCACCTACAATACGCCGGTCCCTGGCAATTGGCACGATGCGGTCATACAGCGAGACGGCAGCCGCACCAGGCACTATGCTATGCTCCGTCGGCTGAACGGAGAGGTCCTCGCCCTGGGTGACACCTTGTTGCGCCTGAAATCGACGGGGGTATTCCATACCACGCCTTTGCCGGCTCTGACCCGAGACATATCTAAATCTAAGTTGATGGACTCAGTTAGTGCTGGTCGATGGGTTCTAGGCGAGTTCGTGGATGATTCAAGCCGGCCCTACTTGATGCTCGTCAACCGCGACTTCACCAAGGAACAACAAGCGGTCATCACATTCTACGGCAAGGCCGAGAATTTAGTTGAGATCAGCAAAACCGACGGGGCAAAAGTGCCCGTCAAGAGCTTCGATCCGCGAACTCACTCGGTAACTTTAAAGGTACCGGCTGGGGACGGCCGACTGTTTCTGCTTGAATAGTGGCTGAAACTCGAATAATTGTGCCTAACTATTGAAATGATAAATGATGGGAAGAGCCGGCCGGCCATATAAACAGTATCGACAGCTCTGCACTCGAAGTGGCACGCGGTCAGGGCTAAGAGGAGGGTGGGCTCTTTCGAACTATGGTTTTACTTTCATTCCGCTGGACTACGATGTTGCCGGTGGTTTCTCACCAGAGGTCATACGCTGGAAACTCGACGACTTCGGCTGGGTCAGAACCCGACGGCCCTCGCAATTCCCGCCATTTGCATGTTTACGCTGCATACCACCAGTTACTCTTAACCGTTAGCTCGTATCACGTTTCTTCGGTTCGCTATTTCGACCCGGCTTCGCCGGTTAAGTGGTTAAGGAGATAAGTCGTAAGTTCTGGCCAAACGAAAACCGAAACCGTCGCTCATGTTGTCCGGCTGCAGGCCACCGTACTTCTGACGCCAGCGGTAGTACGTCTGTTCTGCGATTCCAATCAGCTTGCAAACTTCCGGAACTTTCTTTCCTTTGCCAAGCTCCACATCCGCTCGAAGCAACTTGGAAATAATCTGGTCCACACGATGACGTTTCTGTGCCATCTGAGAGAGTCCTTTCTGGGCCTTCGGCCCGACAGGATTCTCTCACTCTTCCTGAACCAATTTTAGGGGGGGAGGTCAATTAACTCAACTGGTAGGGGTTTCCATCCCTATCACGCCTTTGGACCTAGCCGACAGCTCTCCTCATGTCAACTTTTTTCCGTCCCCAATACAGGGCCAACCGGAAACCCAGCTAGCAGCTATTTTCCTCCCTGATATGGTTCCTCCGATTATCCGACTTGTATCTGTTGAAAACAGCTCGCTGAAATCAAGCCCAACTGGCGACTGGCACTCCATATCGAGCGGGGGGAGTCACCAACTACCAACCAATATAAGTCCGTCGAGCGACGTAAAATTGGACATTGTTTTCCGCGAAAGAGATGCGGAAAGACGGATCTGTTCCGGCCTGACTCACTGGCTCCTGCCAGTCTGAAATGCTAACATCCGTGCAGCCAACATGATGGCGACCGGGGCTCGGTCCTCGCGATCCGCTCTACTCCTAACAGGCAATCGATGATTCTACTCTTAACAGGCAATCGATGATATTACGTTCTATCCTGTTCATCCGTTTCTTGATGTGCCTGGTTATTTGCGGGTCATTTCAACTCGTGGCAGAAGCTGCCACAAAGGATACCGCTCGACCCAATATCGTGTTGATCGTGGCCGACGATATGGGATTCTCGGATCTTGGTTGTTACGGCGGCGAAATCGAGACGCCGTATCTGGACCGATTAGCCAAAGGCGGTTTGCGATTCACGCAGTTCTACAACAACGCGATCTGCGTTTCGACACGGGCATCACTGATGACCGGCCTTTATTCACAGCAGGTTGGTAACGGAAAGTTGCAAAACTGTGTCACGATCGCCGAAGTGTTACGATCGGCAGGCTACCGAACATTGATCGCCGGTAAGTGGCACCTGGCGGGTCATCCACGACAGCGCGGATTCGACCAGTACTACGGGCTCTTGACCGGATGCTGCAATCATTTCAACCCTGGCGGCCAACGTTCCGGCGAACCACGGCCGGGCAAGAAATTTCCTGACGACGATCAGCCCTTCGACATCGGTAACCGGGTCGTTCAGCCTTACACACCAACTCGCGGCTTTTACAGCACCGACGCCTTTACCGACTCCGCGATAACATTCCTGGACCAATACGGCCACCAGGAGCAGCCGTTCTTTCTCTACGTCGCCTACACCGTACCCCATTATCCGTTGCATGCACCCGCCGAGGATATCGCCAGGTATCGGGGCAGGTACCTGGCTGGCTGGGATCGACTGCGAGCAGAGCGTTTCGATCGTCTCAGGAAACTGGGCTTGATCAACAGTAACTGGGGGCAACCACCTCGCAATCCGCATGTACCCGCCTGGAGTGACATCCAGGACAAGGATGCATGGGACCTGAAAATGGCGGTCTATGCCGCGATGGTCGATCGCATGGACCGCAACATCGGCCGCATCATGGAGAAGCTGCGCGCGCTCGGCAAAGAAAATAACACGCTAATCCTATTCCTGTCAGACAACGGTCCAAGCGACGAAGACCGTACCAGCACTCCTGACATTCCACCCGGCCCGGTGGAGTCATACCGCACGGTTGATCTACCGTGGGCCAACCTCAGCAACACGCCCTTTCGACATTTCAAACGCTGGAATCATGAAGGTGGGATCTCCACACCTTTGATCGCTTACTGGCCCGACGTCATCTCAAAACGTGGCAAGATCACGCAAACCGTGGGGCACGTGATCGACATCATGGCCACCTGTGTGGAGATCGCAGGTGCGACCTATCCCGACTCGCACCATGGCAGGAAAATAACACCCCTTGAAGGCCATAGCCTGTTGCCACAGTTGCGGAAATACGACTTCTCCGCAGGCAATTCAACTGCCGCTACGGAGCCGTGGCAGACCCGACCGCTCTGCTGGAATCAACAAGGGCTATGGCGCGCCGTCCGACTCGGCCGATGGAAACTTGTCTCCCCCGATCACACGCATCAATACAACCCATGGCGTGAAACCGGCAAGGGTCGTGTCATCCGCGAACCACCGTCGGATACCAACACGTTGTGGGAATTGTACGACATGGAAGCGGATCGTACCGAGTTAAAGAACCTCGCCCACGGCAATCCCGCTCGCGTCAAACAACTGGCCGCTCTCTATGCCGCCTGGCAGCAGCGGGTGTCAGAAGGTAAATAACCTCAAGGTGATACAGTTGTTCAGGATTTCCGCTACCAGCATTAATCTAAAGCCTGCTTAATCTTTTCAGGCAACAACAGGCATAACAGAATTATCGGATAGATTGTCCCACAACAGCCACCGATAGAACCGCCAATCATGCCGCCGATTATGGCCCCCTGTTGCTCCAGCCCTGCGTCATTGGCCATTTCCATCATGGGGCCGAAAACGAAGATCCAGTTGACGATAACACCTACCACAGCGGAAAGGATCGCATAGACACTGTAACCAATCGCCAAAATCCTGCCCCATCCTTGGCCCATCAACAGTCCAACTCCGCTGAGTCCAAGTACCAGCGTAGCGATAGCTCCCAAGCCAAGACTGGCAACCATGAAGGTATAAAATGACTCGTTTGCATGCATCTGCTCGAACACAGGATTGGGCAGATCTGGATCCTGGGGGGCAAATAGCGTAACTGCCGTGAAGATAATCCCGCACCCACCCAAGGCGAACCAGATCAAATTAATAACTCCAAGAACTGCAATTCGTGCGGGTCGCGGTCCTCTACTCTGTTGGTTCTGCCACTGGGATGATGGCATGGGGGGGATCATACGTCATGTGACCTCGTTTTCCTGTCCGACTGGTGTTGCCGGACCTATAATCAAATCAATGGCAGGAGAATTACTGACAGTTTGCCTAGATAGCACAAACCAGGCCCCTGGGAATCCATTTCTGACTGACGAAAAATGACAAAGAGGAAACGCCGACTGATAGCGATTTCAATTCCCGTCACGCCTTTGAACCTGGCCGCAGCCTCAAGCGTTCCAAAAACAACTTAGACGTTCTTCAATCTTCCTGCCACGACAAGCTGAATCTTATTAACACAAAGGCGCAAAAAATGTAGCAATCCGTTCAAGAATATTCTTGCGACGCTGGGGTCTAGTCAGCCCGCGGCACCCAGCGATAGACACCGGCAGACCCGTCAGAACGACCAGCCGGCTCGGTAAAGACGACAAACTCGTCCTTGCCGTGCCTTAGGGCGTTGTTGGTTTGATTGGGTCCGCCAAGCATGTAATCAAAGTTACGTCCTCCATCGTAGCTGATCGCCACCGCCGGCTTCTCCCAGCCGCTGCGAAATGTAAAAGCGATGCCGCCGTCGGGCAGCAAGACTCCCGTCTGCTGATGACATACCGCCAAGCAGGCGCCAGTCTTCTTCCACGTGCGACCGAGATCCGTACTGATGACAATAGTAGAGACACCTCTGCCCCTGGGACCTAAGGTGGCACGGGGAGCACGCGGAACGGCTACCCAGTCACCGCAAGGAAGCACAACGATGTCCATCTCGGCCGTCCCACCCTCCGGCTGAAGGTCGCCAGGACCTTTTTGAGCACGAAAGATGAACGAGAAATCACCCCATGTCTGGCCCCCATCATGGGACCGGATCACGCCACTGGAACGAGAGTTGGCACTCATGTCTTCGTCGGTGACGCTTCCCGCAATCGGCAAGGCCACCGTCCCGTCGGGGCTTTCGATGAAACGACAAGCGGTCGGTATGGCGGATTGAAGAGCCCCTTTGAACGGTTTACCGTTGTGCCAGGTCTTGCCCTGGTCGTCGGAGTACACCACCACCACACTGTAATCCTCATGAAAACCACTGAACTGTATGGTCTGGTATCCACCACGCTCACCCATCATGTCTGCGCGGGCGTTCACAGTAGGTGAGTTCTGTTGGACAGCGGCTACCAACCAGCGGCCGCTCTTTAGCACACCAAACGCACTCACAGACCCGACCTGATCAGGAATCTTGGTCCCGGGCATCTCTTTCCAGGTTCGTCCACCGTCGGACGAACTGCAGATCCGTCCGTCCACCACACCCACTAGATTGCCGTTGGACAATTCCGCGCCCGCGCCACTAAAACCCTTTACGATGATCCGCTCGGACAACACCCAGCGGCCGTTGGGCCGTTGCGGTTTCTCCGCCAGTGGAGGCGCCACGCCACCTTCAATTTCGTCTCGACGGAAAAAGACCGCCACGATGAGTTCTTTGTCCACGGAGTTACCCTTCCACTCGGGTGGATCCCATGGATAATCAGAGTGTCCCCTTCCGTTATGGGTGCGGCCAAAGACCACGATCAGGTTGTTGTCATCCAGCGGTAGGACACTGGGGAATCCGTAGTGTCCGCCACCCCCGTCTCGAAGCATAATCTCCATCTCCTGGAAGAAGCTGCTGAATCCGTCACGGCTTACCGCCAACCGTAAACCACCCCATGACGACCAAAGGGTATTGGTGCAGAGGGTGTGCTCGCCAATCCGGGTCACGCTGGGCCAGGCGCCAGGCATCAACTGATCGGGCTTCGTCCACGCGCGGCCTTGGTCGCTGCTCCAGAAGCGACAAACCACGTGCGGCGTCCCGGGACCCTCGTTCAAGCGCCGAGCCGTCACCAGGGCCAGCCAACGACCGTCTTCCAGCGGCTGTAAAGATGGACCCTCGAAACTGAAGCGACTTGTCGTAGCCGCGCCGATCATTGGCGAACTACCCTGGCTAATCCAGGAAAAGTCACCCCAGGTCTTCCCTTCATCACTGGAACGCAGCAGGCCGCAGCTGTAAATCGCGGCCTGCAAATCAGCCTGTGAAGCGGCGCCGTAGACCGGCATGACCAGGGTCCGATCATCGGCTTCGACAACCCTGCCAGTCGGTACCCACCATGCCAGTGGGACGGCGACCTGCGGATCGTCGACGCGCCAAGTCCTTCCTCCGTCGTCGCTTATCAAAAGGCGGACCTGGCTGCTTGTTTCCTTGTCCGATAACTCGGTAAATGGGGCCAGCATGCGCCCGTGGCTGAGTGTGGTCAGAGTGCCGACCGCCCGCGGTTGGCCATTTCGACCAGCATAGATCAGCTCCGGCTGTTCGGACCAGGTCAGGCCACCATCGTTCGAACGGACCAACAGCATGTCGCCGAGCCCTTCGTTTTCCTGCTCGTGAGTCTGCCGAGTAAAAAGCAACAGCAGTGAATCGTCGGCTGCCTTGCAGATCGACGGATACCTGGCCCGGCGTGGCGAAGCAACCACGGAAACCCGTCGCACACGCTGCCAACCGGTGGAGCCTGCCTCAGCAGCCTTCATCCATTGAATCAGACCAAACATCAACAAGACAAGACAAAGTAGTCTGGTGAGTGTGTTCATAGCAGCGATTGAGAGGGAATTTAAAATGTTTTAGCTTCTCACTTACTCACTCGAACTTCAACTCGAAATCGAACGAATTCTTTTCATCATCTGGCACTTCGGCGTTGAGTTCACTTTGCCGATTATACATGGTCGGCAGGTACAGGACACCACTTCCTCGTGGGGGTAGGTATGGCGTAAATGAGGCTCCGAGGATGATGGTCAAATGGTGTAACGATTGATACCTGGTAAACAATTGGAGGTTATGAATTCTATTTAGCAAAACCACCTTCGTGATCTTAAGGCCAGCACACCGACCATCCCCATCGCAACCAATGTCTGTGGTGACAACCACGTCCATCAGTTCTCTTGGACCCAGATGAGAGAACCGCCTAGAATGCGTGACCCGCCGACTTCGTTGCCGTTTCCGTCAACGATACTTATCCGCGCATAATCCCGTTAATCTGGAGATGGACTCTGGTTCTTGTGCCGCATCTCACTCATTTTGTCCCCCCTGGCTTAACCGCAGCTTGGCCAGATAGATACTCGTCTTGCCCTCGTGGCTTGAGTAATAGCTGACCCAAAGCTCCTCACCGTGCCAGGCCAGACCAGGGTAGCTGGTGTCACCGCCGCTGGGTAGGACAATGAGGGGTCTCAGTTTTCCTCTATCGATGTCCAGCTCCCAGATCACCGTCTTGGCGCCATCCCTATAGCCGCGCCCGGCGGCGATCCACCGGCCGTTTGGGGCCTGGATCATGTTGGGGCCGCCGATGTACTCGTTCAAGAACTTCCATGTCCATTCGGTGTATGGCGGCTTGGCGAGGCCCAGGGCCGCGGTCGTGCTGTTGCGCCGGAAGAGACACAGGGCACGATCGTCGTCAAGAAACCGGAGCGTTGCCTCACTCCCTTCTTCGGGAGCCTCCAATAACGTTTTCACCAATGTCTTGTACTTGACGCCGTCCTCGCTTTCGTAGAGCCGGTTATGCCGATGACGTTTCGTTTCCGCGGTATTGCCATAGCGGTAACCCACCCCTAGAGCGCGGCCCTTGTGCCACGCAACTCGCCAGAGCCAGTAGTCCTGTTCTCCCACTTCGATGCCCTCACTCCACTTGTGGCCATCCTTGGAGAACCAGACCATCGATTGCACATTTAGCGTCGAATCTGGATTCTTCATGTCCCGCTTGATTGCCACCGCACTGTTGAGCATGAGCCGGTCGTCCGGTGTAATCGAAAGCTTCGGGTCCCGTGCGTCCAGTCCGGACTCCCTCAGCACCACGGCAGAAGACCAACGGTTTCCGTCCCTGGATGTAAGAATCCGCACCGCACCTGGCTGCACCGCATGTCCTTTGGCTTCCCGGAAGGTACAGTACCAGTGGCCATGGTATCGCAGTAGATCAGTAAACGCGTTATGCTCGGCCTGGTCCCAGATCTTCTTCACGCTGATCAGCGTCAAAGCGAGTTCATCCGCACCGGCCGGCGCCGCCATCGCCAGCACCGCCAACAGAAATGACATCTTCTTCATTACGTTTTCACCGAGGTCTTGTACTTGACGCCGTCCGCGCTTTCGTAGCTGATAGGCGTTTTGATGAGCCAGCTTGTCTAGAGTGACGCGCGGGCACGCAAAAAAAACCGTCCATACCTATGTTGTACCACTTATCGGGGAGCAGCACCTGAGGATCCTAAGGGAACCGCGACTCCCCGATTGTAGCCGCTCGCCAACTGGGGCACAAACTGACGGTGGGAGGGCCGGACCTACCCGAGAGCGTGAAGGACGCCGTGTGCGAAGATGGTCAGGGGTCAGTGATCGATGGTGTTTGTCAGGATGCGGCGGGACTACCAAGGAGGTCTAGTTGGGACACTACTTCGCTGACCGGTGTCACATCTCCCAGGTCGATATCGATATCGAGCAAGTTGACTTCGTGCATTAACTCGCAGCGTTCTCCGATTGCCTCGCGAGGCACGATGACCCGAAAACTGTCAACCGCATCCCGACAGGTCGCGTACACACAGTGGCTCGTGCTAATTCCCGTGACGATCAGGGTATCGACAGAAAGCGACGTGAGCATCTCGTGCAGGTTGGTGCCTTTGAATGACGACGCGTAGCGTTTGTAAACGATTTTTTCTTCCGGCCGATGTTCCAGGCGCGGATCGAGTGCAAAGAGTTCCTCGGCCTTGTCTGTTGAAACCGACCATTGCAATTTGCGGTTCTGTGGGCTAGGGGGATCCGCAGGATCCCAGGCCAGAGAGGTAAAGAAGATTGGGATTGCGGCCCGCCGCGCCGCGGCCAGGACCTGACACGTACCTGCCATCACGCTATCCAGGTTGCTGCCGATTTGCAACTCCGGGTCGAGCCAGTAGCGGGCCATATCAATCACGATCAGTGCCGGCCGTTCTCCCCAGCCGACGCGCATTCCCCAGCCACGTTTCAGGTAGTTCGCCTTGAGTGCGGCCAGATGTTCTCGCAGGGGGCCCCTCAGCGCATCGGGCAAACGCAGGTCATCGGCACCGAAGGGAAGTCGCTGTACATCGTTGTCACTCATGAAGTTTCCTTTCATGCAGTCGATTCAAGGAAGATGGCCGGGCCTCCGGCGAAGGGGCGCCGCTGGATTGCCGCACATAGACAATCAGTCGTTTCATGGCCGCCCCTGGGGATCGGTAAAGAGAGTGGCGACTCTTCAATCATAATCACTGCCCGCCGCCGCTGCTCGAGACCCCGCCCTAAGAACCCCCACTGCCGCCCGCACTCCCATTAGCTGATAGGCGTTTTGATGAGCCAGCTTGTCTAGAGTGACGCGCGGGCGTGCAAAAAAACCGTCCATACCTATGTTGTACCACTTATCGGGGAGCTTCAGGGTCGCGTTTACTCCCTCACCCAGGTCCCCAAGACTCGTGAGATCGACCTCTAGGGGCAGGAGGTCGAGCTGATAGGCGTTTGCAGTTAGGCATCTTCGCCAGGATGTCGCGAGGGTCCTGTGTTGCCTGGGCCGACCCCATTCTAAGGCATTGATGCTTCCTCAAACAGGACGGTCGTCGCTATATCGTCGGTACTCCCAAGTCGATGCTGAAGAAGTCCGGTCACTGCTCGACGGGCCATCAATGAGACGCATCGCCCTTCACGATCCCCAGCGGACTCGGTGGGTTGTTCCGTGTTCGTCAGTCGGTTCTGCTGGAGGGAGGGGGCCTCCTAGTTTGTGACACGCTTCCAGGCACCGCTAGGCGTCGCGGACGTATTTGCCGCCCTCTGTCGGGATCGGTGCGCCGGCAGTTCTCAAGACGATCAGGTTTCCGACAAGGTGTTTTCAGGTCGCCGCACGCAAGACTCAGGCGGTGTGGTCGGGCTGCTCAGCAGGGCCCAGGCCGGGGCGTGGCAGATTACCGCTCCAGGCGTGCGTGCGAGCAGTGAATTGACTGCTGCTTGTCAGAGCCGTCGAATCATCTTTTGCGTCCCACTCGTCAGTCCTTAAACTGAAACGCATATAACTTGCAATCCTGCACATGAAAGCGAAGCCTCAGCGGCCGACCTGCGAGTGAGCTGACGTCGGATCCCTTTTGCCAACGAACCGGCATGCGAACCGAGTTTCCATTCACAGCCACAGCGTCTGATTTGGCGAATCCCGAAATCGGCTTGTTCTCCACGTCCAGCAGTTCGACGAGCACTGCACCGCCGCCGCTGGTTTCCACATTCAATTCCAGACGCCGCCCGGAGAACTGGATGAGTGGCGTCGTGATTTGACCACCTCGATAATCGGCGTCCGCCGAGACGAAACCGTCCAGACGTAGCACGGCGCGGCCGATACCGGTGAGATGTTCGCCAGTAGCCGCGGCGTCAATCACACCGTCGTGGTCACGGTTCGAGCCCACATAGTAAATCCATAGCTCGTCGCCCATGCGAACGGGGTGCGGCATCGCCCAGACGTAGCGGGAATCGAAACGCCCGTCGGGTCCCATTGCCATGAACGGCTTCCTTTGGCCTACGCGCCGGAATTGTTTTCCGTTACGGCTGACGGCCAATCGCACATCGAATCCCGATGGGCCCAGACCGTCAACACCCGACCGCGGCTGCCAATGCCAGAAAGCTTGTGCGAGCATAATGTAAACATCTTCGGCATCTGAATACGGAAACACGTCGGCTCCATAGAAGTCGACCGGCGGTTGTGGCGTGCCTGTCTTGTGCGTTGCCAGGTCCACATCGTCCGTTTCCATCACAACGAGTTCGTTGTCCCATTTCAGCAGGTCATCCGACTCGAGTCGCCGGACTGTGCGAAAGTTGGCCAACTTCGTCTCGTTGCGAACCCAACGTCGTGTGTACATGGCATAACGCTTTACCTCGGGATCCCAAAAGACAACAGTCTGTGTATCCCAGCCGCCAGGGCCTGGATTGAGCGTGGCGAGTTTCTTCCAATGAATTCCATCCGGCGAGCTGTGCATATGCAACTCGGCACTGGGATAGACCTTGGCTTGGTTTTTGTAGCGTTGCTCGGGAGGAGCATTCGGATCAATCCAGACCGAACAGCCGCCGATCGCGCCGGGCAGAACGACTGCGTTGTCTTTGGAACCGTCAACTTCGTACAAACCCAGTTTCGGCTTTGTGAAGTTCAGGCCATCAGTTGATTCCGCATAACACACTTTGAGAACCCGCCATGGATCCGACGAAACCGGCTGGCGAAAGTCGTACCAGATTTTTACGGTGTTGTCTTCTTTGAGCACGCTTGAATAGACGCCGATCACGCGCCCCTGCTCCCAAGGCTGATCGGTCGTCAACAACACTCTGCCGTCCCTTTGGGGCGTGTTCATGACCAGCTCGACACCGGAGCTGGCGGCGATAAACCGTTCATCGATGAATAATTGCTTGCGTGAACCGACGTCGATGGGGGCTGGCGACCCCTCCCCCGCGCACCGCGTCGCCGTTTGTTCCAGCAGCAAGAATGTAACCGACAGAAACAGGAAGAACCTGGCGCTGCAGCGACTTTTCATGATTGTGTCTCCATAGCAAGCTGGCAGCTGAAGCGCCTAGCTGGGGCTAAGCGGTTCCACCCCGCATGACAGATTCGCATCTTCCCACATTTTCGGCAGATTTGCCATTAGCTGCTGGTAACGCTTTTGATTTTTCATGCACCGATTTCGAGGGACGGTGGGCAGTTTGCGAACGCCTGGGGAGAGTCGGACCGATTGGTCTGACCCCGAAACGGCTGATGGTTCGGTCCGAGAGCGACTAAACACAGACTCAACGAGATGGTCAAGTTCTTCCTAAACCAAGCGAAGTCTTGCGGTGGAGACCAACAATGTCGGACCGTGCTGGTTGAGAAGACCGATCGACTCTACCGGAACGTCAGGGACTATGTGACTATCGATGAACTCGACATTGACGTTCACTTGGTCAAAGAAGGCACTGTCCTGTCGCCTGATTCAAATTCTTCCGAGAAATTTATGCACGGGATTAGGGTGTTGATGGCAAAGAA
>Ga0310342_100000429_pt1 | contig 23402 bp, 13 predicted proteins | sample S15DNA20500_MG_FD_206155 | JGI IMG/M metagenome (GOLD analysis project Ga0310342, IMG submission 206155) | Marine microbial communities from station ALOHA, North Pacific Subtropical Gyre - S1503-DNA-20-500_MG | ecosystem: Environmental > Aquatic > Marine > Oceanic | place: Pacific Ocean: North...
TGCCGTCGTTTCTCTCCTGGTAGATCTCTCCCATCCCCCGGTAGACCTGTCCCGCCTCGATGGCGCCGGCATTGTCCTGTAGCAGCGAGAGAAGAACGGTCAGCTTATCGAGCGCCTGGGGCAGGAGCTTCATCTTCCGGTACAGGTCGACCAGGTTCCAGTTGACCGACCAGAGCAGTGGCCTGCCGTTGGGGGCGGTCTCTTCGCTGTTCTCGATCAGCTCGCCGGCATCGGGCCCGGACAACTTTTCCAGGACGCCCTCGTAGAGGTCAGCCGCGCCGGGGTAGTCGTAGAAGCTGGTCAGCCGCCTGGCCGCGTCCACGGCCTGCTTCAGGAAGCGGTTGGAGAAGCCCGCCCTCGAGGCGTGGTAGGCCAGGTGCTCGGGAACGCTGGCCGTCACCGAGTGAAGGTTGAATTCGCTCGACAGCACCTCGTAGAGAACCTTGTGATACTGCTGCAGGCTCGTCTGTCCACAGCGTTTGTAGAGCAGCCTGCTTGCAGGCCCGCAGCTCCACTGGATCTCCACGCCCCGGGTGCCCTGGCGCAGCGCGACAAAGCCCTCCGACTCGAGCATTCGCAGGCGCCGCTCGAACTCGATCCTGGCGGTGTCGTTGTCGACGGTTTTTTCTTCTGGCGCATCCTCTGAGAGGTCGCGGAGCTTCAACTCGGCGATTCGCAGGGTCTCGGCGGGCAGGGAAATTCTCCCGGCGCTGGCGAGTAATTCCAGCAGCGACCTGTCCCGGGTGAGCAGCAGATCTTCTCGCTCGAGGATCGCACCCTCGAGGTTCATCGGCAGGTCAGAGAGCAGGTTGGCGGAGGGCCCGGCAGCCTCAGCCGCCGCCCTGCCCAGGCCGTCCTCGGAGTTGAACAGGCGTCCATCCATTCTCCTGAGATATTCGTCGAGCAGCCTCGGCAGGCCTTCGGAGCGGTCGTAGAGTTTCTGCAGCAGTCCTGCCGGCACCTGCAGGTGAGGGGCTCTCTCAGCTACCCAGTCCCGCACGCGCTCGAGGGTCAGGTTGCGAAGGCGCAGCCTGCGGGAGTATTCCTTTTCGGCGAGAGTCTCGATACGGTCGTTGACCGTCTCACGGGTATCGTCGCCGGGCTCGGAGGCCTCGTTGCTCCAGGTTCCCAGCAGGAGCAGCTTGCTCGGGCCCGGGCGATCTTTTTCGCCGCCGTCTTCCTCTTGCTGGCGCAGGATCGAGAGGTTGCGCGCGATGGACTGCAGCAGGATGAGACTCATCTTGCTGGCCCGCTGCAGGTCCCTCAGGCAGATGACCAGGGGGCGTTGCCGGCCCAGCTCGAGAAACAGCTCCGTCAGGCGGCCGATGAGGTGTACCCGGGCCGATTCCTCCCCGCCTTCGTGGAGGGTCTTTTCCGCGGTGAGTTCCACCTCCTCGGTAAACAGCGAGATGACCTCGCTGAGCGATTCCCAACCGGGTGAGCCGAGCTCAAATCTCTCCGAGAGCTTGCCGATGATTTCACGGAAAGGGGAGTAGGCGTTGCCGCAGGGGCGGTGGCAGACACCTTCGATATACTCGAATTGTTCGGTGAGCACCATGGTCTCGATCTCTTCGAGGAACGCTCCGGTGAACTGTCCGGGGTTGGTTTCGAAGAGGGCGATCGAGGTGGTCGAGTCGTCGCGTTGGAGCTGCTCGAGCTCATCTCGTACCAGGTTCAGCTCCCGTTCCCATCCTGTTATGGGGATGCGGTGGGTGGAGAAGTCGAGGTTTCCCGGCAGGGTGAAGTCGCCGATCTCCTCGAAGGTTTTGATGAGTTCACGCGAGTTCTCGGGGCGGTCATCGGGATTGGTCGCCAGCAGTCGGTCGATGAGCTTCGCCAGCTTCTCGGGAATCTCCGGAAACCGGTCGCGGAGGTCTTCGGTTCTTCCCTCGCGCGCGGCCTCGAGCCACTCCGTCGGATTGTCGCCGGGGAAAGGAGATTTTCCGCAGATGCTCCAGGCGATCGATGCTCCCAGGGAGAAGAGATCGCTTCGGCGGTCGGCATGGGCCTGCTCGATGATCTCGGGAGCCACGAAGGGTATCGTTCCGCGGGCCCGGGTGCCGATCGGCGTCGTCTCCAGTTCGCAAAGGCCGAAGTCGATGAGCTTGACCTCGAAAGACCCGGGCGCGCCGTTGCCTCCGCCTCCTCGAGAGCCGGGCGAGAGCAGGAGGTTCTCAGGCTTCAGGTCGTAGTGTATCAGGCCTCGCGAGTGGACGTACTCGAGCCCTACGCAGATCTTGGCGAGGGCCTCGAGAAAGGTGCGCCACTGGTTCTGTGTGGGCTTTCCGTTTCTTTCTTCGCCGGGGGTGTCAGGGAAGATGCTGACGAAGGCTTCGCGCAGGTTCATGCCCTCGACGTGCTCAAAGGTGATGTAGGCCAGGGAGCACTCATCCTGGTTCTCTTCTGTAGCGAGGAAGGGGGCCAGGCGCTCGAGGTCAGCGGCGGGAAGACCCGCTTCTTCTAGGACGAAGGCGCCGGGGAGCACTCCGAATTCTCCGACCCGGGCGAGGTAGGGATGGCGCAGGCGCCTGAGGGTGAGGAATTCCTGGCGGGCAGCCTCCAGGGTGTTGTGGTCTTCAACCTTGAAGAGCTTGAAGGCCGTCGGACCCAGGTCGCGGCGATGGTCGGTAACCTTGAGCACGCAACCCTGATCATGGCAGGAGAGGGTGCACTGGTATTCCCAGCGATCCAGGAGGAGATGAGAGGATTTTTTACCCATTGGGCAATCCTGAACGGAACCAGAATCAGGGACCAGACCTTCGACCCCATTCAGGTTAGCCCAGGATGCGTCATATTTCTACCGACATTGTGTCAGTTTTATGACATTAGTGTCCGATGGATGCCACAGCCTGCCTGGATTACAGGCTGTATTTTTTTATCTTGTTGTACAGGGTAGTCTTAGGGATTTTTAGACGCTTGGCGACGAGACTCTTGTTGCCGCCGCTATTATCGAGAGCTTTGCGTATGAGCTCGCATTCAAGCTCTTCAGTTGCTTCTTTGAGGCTTAAATGGGCAAATCCTTCAGCCCATTTGGCTCCCCGGGCATTCATTGGGCTATCGCCATTCTTCAGCTTGTCGGAGAGGTCTCGCAGCCCGATGTGGTTTTCATCGCAGAGCGCGGTCAGCTTCAGTATTTCATTCTGAAGCTCACGGATATTACCCGGCCAGGAGTGCTCTGCGAGAACCTCGATGGCCGCCTCCTCGATGGTGACCGGTTTCGAATGTCCGGCGGTTGCCGAGCTGAGGAAATGCTCCACCAGGGCGGGTATGTCCTCCTGGCGCTCACGCAGCGGCGGCAGCACCAGGTTGATGACGTTCAGGCGGTAGTAGAGATCCTCGCGGAAGTTTCCGTTTCGGCATTCTTCGAGGAGGTCCTTGTTGGTTGCCGAGACGATTCTCACATCTACCGGGGTGAATTCCTTCGAGCCGACACGGCGGATGACGCCTTCCTGCAGCACCCGCAGCAGCTTCTTCTGCATCGCGGGGCTCATGTCTCCCACCTCGTCGAGGAAGAAGGTGCCGCCGATGGCCTGCTCGAAGAGTCCCTTGTGGTCTTTTGTCGCCCCGGTGAAGGCGCCCTTCACGTAACCGAAGAGCTCGCTCTCGAGCAGGGTCTCGGTCAGGGCGCCACAATTTTCCGAAACGAACTTCCGGTTGCGCCGGGGGCTGTTCTGGTGGATCGCCAGCGCCGCCAATTCCTTGCCCGTACCGCTCTCTCCGTTGACCAGCACGGGGGCGCACGATTCCGACAGCCGGTCGATTACCTGGAGTATTTCGATTATCCGCGGGCTTCGGCCAATGATTTCCGAATAGTCTCCAACCAGTCCCTCGCGCCTGGAGTTAGTCTTCGCCGTGGCGGGCGCGGTGGGAGGGTTTTCTTCCGCGTGTTCTCTCTGGCGGCAGACCTCGCGCCAGAGCGATTCGTTCTCCTCGATAGCTCCGGCCAGGTTCCGGCCGGCGGCCAGCGCCCGGCAGTAAACCAGCGCGGCGGCGAGGTTGCGGCCTTCGAGGTCAAGCTCCTTGAAGCGGTTCTCCACCACCAGCACACAGTGAACCGAGTCCCTGGAGACGGCGGGAAGGACCAGCCGTGAGCCCTCCTCGTTGTCGGTGCCGCAGTGGCAGGGAAGGCCATCGCGGGCGACTTTCAGCAGGAGCTCAGCGGACACCTTGCGCTCCGGGTCGCTGATGGGGTCTCCATCGAGATCCCGTGAGGCCTCGCAGGCGCCGAGGGCGGGGTCTTCTTCCTCCGGGCGCTCCTGGTAGGGGAAGAGAAAAGCTCGCTCAGCGCCGAAGAGCCTGATGAACTCTCCGAGTATCGATTGATGGTAATCCCGCAGGCTCTTGCCTGCGAGGCCGGAGGTCGCCGCCAGGGCATGTCGAAAAAAACCGCTGCCGGGAAGGCTGGACTCGAAATCACTCCAGAGTTCTTCCAGGAGAGTACTTGCCGATTTCTCGACTGTTTCGTTGACCATCGTCCTGAAACTCCCGCATTTAATTGGACCCGAAGGAGTATAACATCAGACTGCTGAGGCAGCTCAGGAGGTCGATTTACGGTATTTGAGGGTGGATAATCGGAACATGGAGGAGTGGAGCGGGACCTTTTGACTTCACTCCTGCCATACACTATGCTTCCGCGATGCCCGTTGTGGGCGACCAGAAGCCCGGTTCTGCCGGAATTACGAAAGTTGGCATTTTCATGGAACGTACGCTCATTCTTGTGAAGGTAGATGGAGTCCAGAGACGCCTGGTAGGCGAAATCCTCGGTCGTTTCGAGGCCAAGGGGCTCAAGATCGCAGGTCTCAAGTTTCGCCAGTTTCCCCGCGAGGTGCTCGAGGAGCATTACGGAGAGCATCGGGACAAGCCGTTCTTTCCCGATGTGGTCGGTTTCATGACCAGCGGCCCGATCTGCGCGGTGGTCTTCGAAGGACCGGAGGCCATAGCCGTCTGCCGCAAGTTGATCGGACAGACACAGTCGAGAGAGGCCGACCCGGGAACCATCAGGGGAGATCTCGGTATCTCGCGACAGTTCAACCTCGTGCACGGCTCGGATTCCGCGGAATCCGCGCAGCGTGAAATAGCTCTCTGGTTCGGCGACGATGAGCTCGTCGATTACAGCCTCTGCGATGAGCAGTGGCTGGGAGACTGAATCTTCCATACAAGGTTTCGATACGAGGCAAGTCCATGACGGCGTTGTTGTCATGACCTTCGGGGTGGCGGAACTGAGCGCGGTTCTCGATGAGTGCGGGGAGGCGTTGGCGGGCGCGCGCCTGAAGAACGTCTACGATGAGGGAGAGCGGGGCTGGATTTTCAGGCTCTACTCCGGTGGGGAGAACAGGTTTCTTTACCTCGGCGCCCAGCCGGGCTTCGCCAGGCTGCATCTGCAGCCGGCCCGTAACACCCAGGCGCCGGCTCCAGGGGATTTCTGCCGGGCCCTGCGTTCGCGACTCGAGGGGGCGGTATTGGATGAGCTGCGCCAGGTGGGAAGGGATCGAATTGCGGAGATCGTCTTTGATACAGCATCCGGGGGGCTGTTCCTGGTCCAGGAGATGTTTGGAGCGCGGCCGGATGTTTTTCTGCTCGATGAAGAACGCAGGATCGTCTGCATGCTCTCGGAAGTTTCGGGCGCCGTCTCGCGTCATGACCGGGGCGAGGTCTACGAGTTTCCTCCCGAGCCGCCGGGAGCCGTGGCGGCGGGTATTCCAGGGTGGCTTGCCGATCCACCGGGCGAGGGGGAGTTTCCTCTCAACTTCCTGGTGGCGGAAAAGATGGCCGCGGCGCAAGCCGAGGGAATGCTGCTGGAGAAAAAGAAGAAGCTCACGGGCGCCCTGGGGAGGGAGCGGAAACGACTGCGTAAAATCCTGGGAAAGCTCGAGGCGGAGCTCGTCGCCCTCGTTGGGTTCGAGCGCCACAAGGAGCTCGGTGAACTGCTGAAGGGATCCTATGCGAGCCTGCGTCGCGGCCTCGAGGAGGTCGAGCTGGTGGATTATTTCTCCGTTGGGCAGGAGTCGGTCCGTATAGAGCTCGATCCCCGGCTCGGGCCTGAAGAGAACATCGAGCGCTATTTCAAGCGCTACCGCAAGGCCAGGCGGGCCGGACCCGCCATAGAATCACGCCAGGGGGAGCTCCAGACGAAGCTCGATGCCCTGGAGCTCCTGGCGCCTCGGGTCGAAGAGGCCGCCGATGAGGAAATTCTCGAGAAGTTGTCTGAAGAGGCCAGGCAGTATCTGGGAGCAAAGAAGCGTCCGGGCAGGCGTCGGCGGGAAGACGCCCCGTCCGGTCCGCGTCGCTTTGTCTCCTCGGAGGGTTTCACCATCCTGGTCGGGCGAAATGCGCGTGAAAATGACCAGCTGAGCCTGCGCATGGCGCGGGGTAACGACATCTTTCTGCATGTGAGCGGCAGGCCGGGGGCGCACGTCATCGTCCGCACGGTACCCGGGAAAACCGTTCCCAGGGACACCCTGCTCGAGGCGGCCCAGCTGGCTCTCTACTACAGCCTCACCCGGCGCTCCAGCGGGGTTTTTGTCGAGGGAGCCTCGGCTGACGTGGATTACACCCCAGCAAAGCTGGTTTCGAAGCCAAGGGGGGCCCCGGCGGGCCTGGTAATGTTGAGCAGCCACAAAACGCTGCGGATTCGCCTCGACAGGGAGATCTTCGATCGTATCGATGGGGGTCGCTAAATTGATTCCGGGGCAGTCTCGTGTTAGGTTCTCATGAGTCAAGGGAAGGTTTCACCTTCAGATACCGCCATTTGTGCAGTGGAGCAGTTGTTGAGGGAGACAGCTTGTCGAAAGGCAGTTTTTTGGAAGACAATCGAAGCATGAAAAGTATGGGTTTCTATTCGTGGAGGGCGTGTCAGTGCCTGCTGAGTTGTGCGGTCCTCACTCTTTGCGGGTGCGGTTCGACGAATAAGACCAACCTGAGTTCTGTGGAGAAGGCGCAGATGGTAAAGACCCTGCGCGAGGAAGCTGATATCTGCATGCAGCGGTTCATCGCTTCCCAGGCCAATGCGGATGAGGGAATCGATATCGAGGCCCTGTTGTGCTTTGTCGAGAAACGCAAGCTTACTGTCGAGGTCTTTCCCAACGCCATCGATTGCCCCAGCTGCTACGCCCATTACGGCGAGGCGCTGCGCATGGTCGGGGTCTACTACTGGACTCTCAGCCTGAAGCAGGGCGAGCAGGCAAAGAAGGCGGCTACTGAGCGGAAGGCTTCCCTGGCTGCCTTCAGCAAGGAAAACAGGGAAAAGGCCAACCGCAATTTCAAGATGGCCCTGCAGCAGTTCAACATCCATTTCAGTACAGGGCAGGTCATTCCTGACGCCTACTGGAAAGCCTTCGAGGCGGCCTATCTTCTCGAGCAGTACAATTACGCCCTGCAGTACCTCAAGGGCTACGAGCTCAACAACACCCTGAGCGCGACCGAGAGCGAGAAGCTTCGCAAATGGCGCGAGCGTACCAAGAAGCGCCAGAATAAAAAGCTGCGCGACGAGGTCCGCAAGGACCTCGACGACTGATCCCCGCCCCCTGCGCTCGACACTGGACTGGGAGGCAGTAGCTGCTTCGGGTAACGGCTTTCTAGCTGCCTGGCCGGGTTGTCGAGGCGGCAGCTTGTTCCGGCCAGGCTCTCCAGGGCCAACCTTCCGGGTGCAGGATGGCTCCATCTCTTCTGCCGACAAGACCCCCATCAAGGGCTGATAGCCCGGGTTTTTCCCGAATCAGGGTAAAAAACCATCCCAAAACTGCCAAATTGACATTTTTTTTGGTCGATGGGCCTCTGTATAGGTATGATTTCCAGATTCATCATCGTTCATTGAGACGAAATCATGCCAGAAAGACAGGAAACGCGGGTTTCAACCTCCCGGAAGGATTGGGGGGTGGATGTAGCTGCCATGGCCGGCAGTCTGGTCCACGAGATCAAAAATCCGCTTTCGACGATCAATCTCAGCGCCCAACTGCTGCAGGAAGAGTGGAAGGATGCCGACACTCCAAAGGAGCAGAGAGCTCTGAGGCGTCTGCAGGTCATGTCGTCTGAGGTCCAGAGGGTCGAGCGCATCATCGAGACCTTCCTGCGGTTTACCGAGCGCCACGAGCTGTCGCTGGAGGTCAAGAGCCTCAATGAAATGCTCGAGGACCTCGCCGAGTTCGCTACTGCTGAGGCGGAACGCTCAGGCGTTCAGATACGCCTGGGGCTCTCGGTCGACCTCGCTCCTTTCTCCTTCGATGTGGACCTGGTGCGCCAGGTTTTTCAGAACCTGGTTCAGAATGCCCGCCAGGCGATGAACCCCGGTGGTGGGGAGCTGATTCTCAAGACGGATCGAGTCGAGAGAGACGGGGTGGAATACGCCATTGGAGAGGTGATCGATACCGGCCCGGGCATCGAAGCTGACAAGCTGGAGCGGGTATTTGAACTCTATTACTCTACCCGTGAAGGCGGAACCGGCTACGGGCTGGCGATTTCCAGGCGGATCATAGAGGAGCACGGCGGGTTCATCGAGGTACAGAGCGTCAAGGGCAAGGGGAGCCAGTTCTCCGTCTACCTGCCGCTCGAGAGGAAAGAAACATGAGCGCCGATACGACAGAAGATCTGCAGGCTGATTCGGCCGAGACGGGCAATGAAGAGGTCGATCGCGGCCGGGGACTGATCCTGATCGTCGATGACGATCGCAATCACGCTGAGGGGTCCAGAGACGTTCTCGAGGCGGTTGATTTCCGCTGCGATGTCGCCACCAGCGGCTCCGAGGGCATCTCCATGCTTTCCAGTCGTCAGTACGATCTCGTGCTGACCGACCTGGTCATGGATGATGTCGATGGCATGGAGATCCTCAGGCAGGCCCAGCAGATCAATCCCTTTGTCGCGGTGGTGGTCTTCACCGGCCACGCCACCATCGAGACGGCGGTCGATGCTCTTAAGCGAGGCGCGGTGGACTACCTCGTGAAGCCGCTGAATATCGAGGGGCTGCGGGTTCGCGTCGAGAGGGCACTCGAGCACCAGGAGCTCGTCAGGGTGAACAGGGAGCTCGAGGAACGCCTCGACAAGCGCTTCGGCTTCGAGGGAATCATCGGCAACAGCGAGTCGTTGCGCAAGGTCATCGAGCTGTGCAAGCAGATCGCCGGGACGGACGTCTCCGTTCTGATCACCGGGGAGAACGGAACGGGTAAGGAACTCATAGCCCAGGCCCTGCATGAGAACAGCCTGCGCAAGAATCGTCCCCTGGTGCCGCTCAATTGCGCCGCGCTCTCGCCCCAACTGGTCGAGAGCGAGCTCTTCGGCCACGAGAAAGGAGCCTTCACGGGCGCCAACTTCCAGAAGAAGGGTCGTTTCGAATTCTCCGACCGCGGCACTCTCTTCCTCGATGAGGTGGGGGATATCCCCATGGAGACCCAGGTAAAGCTGCTCCGGGTCCTCGAAGATGGGCAGATCACCCGGGTCGGCTCGAACAAGCCCATCAAGGTCGACGTGCGTCTCATCTCGGCTACCAACCGTGATATCGAGAGCCTGATCGAGGAGGGTAAGTTTCGCGAGGATCTCTACTACCGTCTCAAGGTCGTCACCGTTCACCTGCCGCCTCTGCGGGAGCGCCGGCAGGACATTCCCCTGCTGTTGAATCACTTCATCGGACAGTTCTCGCGTGCCTACAAGAAGCCGGTGCGTGAGATCGAGCGCGAGGCCGTCAACATCCTCAGTTCCTATGGCTGGCCCGGGAATGTACGTGAGCTCAAGCACGTGGTGGAGAACATGGTGGTCGTTTCGGGCGGACCGGTTCTGACTGTCGAGAACCTGCCCGAGAGCATTCACCAGGGCCAGCGGAAGTCGCCTACCGAGGTGCAGTCCCTTGTCGGCCTACCTCTCAAGGAGGTCGAGAAGATCCTGATAGAGGGAACTCTCGAGCAGGTCGGCGGCAACCGCCAGGAGGCGGCCAGGATGCTTGGCATCGGGGAGCGGACGATGTACCGCAAGCTCAAGGAGTACGGATTGAGCTGATACGGCTGATGTTGTCCCTCGAATCCGTTCTGCCAGCGTGGCAAGCCGGGTCGAGATGATTACTGCCACTTTGGCAGAATCGAGTGCTTTTCAGGTGGGAAGAGCACCTCCAAATAAGTTGTAAGCCATTTAAAACAAACTATTTAAAGATAAACCTCCAGTGGTTGGGAACGCTATTTGCATTTCTATTCGCTGAAGAGTTTCCGTGTTCTTTCTTTGCCGATAGGTTGAGGAAACCTGGCGAATCGAGCGCGCGGCTGAAGCAGTTCATTCAACGAAACAGAATTAAAAGAGTCTGAGACTCGAGGGGGCTTCAATGTCCAAAATCATAGGCATCGATCTGGGAACCACGAATTCAGTCGTGGCGGTAATGGAAGGCGAGGAACCTGCCGTCATCGCCAACGCTGACGGAAACAGGGTTACGCCGAGCGTCGTGGCGTTTACCGACAAGGGGCGCCTGGTGGGCATGCCGGCGAAACGCCAGGCCGTCACCAATCCCAAGCGTACGATTTTTTCCATCAAGCGTTTCATGGGACGTCGCCATGCTGAGGTCTCCAGCGAAGAAAAGATGGTGCCCTATCCGATCAGCGGGGCCGATGACGAGTTGGTCAAGGTCGAGATCGATGGCAAGAGCTACACGCCGCCGGAGCTCTCCGCCATCGTACTCCAGAATCTCAAGGAAACCGCCGAGAGCTATCTCGGTGAGAAGGTCGAGAAGGCCGTCATCACGGTGCCAGCCTATTTCAACGATTCCCAGCGCCAGGCCACCAAGGATGCAGGCAAGATTGCCGGCCTCGAGGTCGAGCGGATCATCAACGAGCCGACCGCGGCGGCGCTCGCTTACGGGCTCAAGGGCAAGAAGTCCGGCGAGAAGGTCGCTGTCTTCGATCTTGGCGGCGGCACCTTCGACATCTCGATTCTCGAGGTGGACGAGGGCTTCTTCAAGGTGCTCTCCACCAATGGCGACACCCATCTCGGCGGCGATGATTTCGACCAGGTGCTCATTGACTACATCGCCGATGAGTTCCAGAAAGAGCAGGGGATCAACCTTCGCGGTGACGACATGGCTCTGCAGCGTCTCAAGGAGGCGTCGGAAAAGGCCAAGTGCGAGCTCTCCACCAATCCCTCCACCGATGTGAACCTTCCCTTTATCACGGCTGACCAGAGCGGTCCGAAACATCTCCAGATGGAGATTACCCAGGCGATCTTCGAGCAGCTCATCGAGCCTCTGGTCGATCGTCTGCGCAAGCCCTGCACCAAGGCTCTCGAGGACGCGGGCTTCACGCCTGAGCAGGTCGACGAGATCGTCATGGTGGGAGGCTCGACGCGCATTCCCTCCGTTCAGAAGGTGGTCGAGGAGATCTTCAAGAAAGAGGTCAACCGCTCGGTGAATCCCGACGAGGTTGTCGCCCTGGGCGCGGCCATCCAGGGGGGAATCCTGCAGGGAGACGAGAACCTCAAGGACGTGCTCCTGCTCGACGTCACCCCGCTCTCGCTGGGAATCGAGACCCTTGGGGGAGTCATGTCGAAGCTCATAGAGCGCAATACGACCATTCCCACGACCAAGAAGGAGGTCTACTCGACGGCAGCCGACAGCCAGCCGGCGGTGGACATCAAGGTCTTCCAGGGCGAGCGCGAGCTCTGCAAGGACAATCGCCTCCTGGGCAGCTTCGTTCTCGATGGAATTCCGCCGGCGCCCCGGGGAGTTCCCCAGATCGAGGTTTCCTTCGATATCGATGCTAATGGCATTCTCAACGTTTCGGCCAAGGATCTCGGCAGCGGCAAGGAGCAGAAGATTCGGATCGAATCTTCCAGCGGTCTCGAAAAGGATGAGGTCGAGAAGATGCGCGCGGACGCCGAAGAACACGCCGAGGAGGATCGCCAGGCCCGCGAGGTGATCGACCTGAAGAACCAGGTCGACAGCCTTGTCCACCAGAGAGAGAAGCTTCTCGAGGAGAACAAGGACAAGCTCTCCGAGGAGGATCGGACCGGTCTTCAGAACGCGCTCGACGAGCTCAAGTCCGCCAGGGATGCCGAAAACGCCGAGGGCATGAAGAGCAGCATGGAGGAGGTCGAGAAGCTCGCCAGCGCGCTTGGCGAGAAGCTCTACAAGGATGCCGCCTCCGCGGCCCAGGACGATGGGGGGACGGCTGATCCCTCCGCCGGGCCTTCGGACGATGGCGGACAGGACGAGGACATCATCGACGCCGATTTCGAGGTGAAGGACGAGGAGCCCGGTAAGGCGGAGTCAAAAGACGAGGAGAGCGATAAGGCCGAGTCAAAAGACGAGGAGAGCGATAAGGCCGAGGTCAAGGACTGAGGAGAGCCTCCGGGATCGCACGCGCCGATTTTTTCTTTCAACACTGAGCAGCCGGGAGCCTTTCGGGCTCCCGGCTTTTTTCATCCCGTGCACGGCTTGTTTTTCCCGTTGGAAGGGTCTTACCGGAACTATATGGAGTTTTTCTGTCCGCAGGGGGGTTACCCGGGGCAGGAGAGATACAATTGGCGGGTTTCTTACAGTAGTATTGGAGCTTCCAATACTCCTGCAGGAGTTCGGCGCAGGCCCTGGAGATGCCGGGTTTTCCGCGCCGCTTCGGCCGGCAGCGGGGTATGGCGGTCGGCGCGCGCCGCTGCGCGATACCGCTCAGCTACAGAACCAGTGTCGAGATCTATCGGAGCCAGCAGATGAAAGTTACCCTCAAGCCTTCGGCCGGCCGCAGCGCCGTTCGTGTCGTACCCGTCTTCTCCGAGGGAGGAGGAAAGAAGAACAGCTCCGGCCTTGAGCCGGCTGTCGCCGCGGTGGTGAAGAAGGCCTGCTCTTCCGGGATCTTTTCCGCTAAGAAGGGGGAGGTGCTGCCCCAGGTCGCCCCGGCTTCTTCGGCTGAAAAGACGCTGTTTCTCCTCGGTCTCGGCCCTCGCAAGAAGTTGGACGGGGAGGTCCTGCGCATGGCCTTCGGAAATCTCGGCAGGCGGCTTGCCGGGCTCGCGGGAAAGAGAGCGGCTCTCTCTCTCGAGCAGGGGGCTGCCACCCTCTGTCTCAAGAAGCTAGGGGGCGCCGGGGCTGTACGATCCATCGTCGAGGGGTGCCGCCTCGGAGCCTACGATTACCAGTCGCAGAAGGGCGGCAGGAAACCCCGCAAGCCTGTCTCGACCCTGGTACTCGAGAGCGGAGCTTCGGTGGTGAAGGAGTTGCGGGCGGGGCTGAAGTTGGCGGATGCCTGCGTCGAGGGTGTGAATCTCGCCAGGGAGTTGGCCAATACGCCCGGCAACTACCTCTATCCCGCCAGCCTCGCGGCCAGGGCCAGATCCGTGGCCCGCTCCAGCGGCCTGCGGTGCAAGGTGCTCGGCGAGAGCGAGCTGCGCCGCCAGAAGATGGGCGGCATCCTCGGAGTCGCGCAGGGAAGCGATCGGGCTCCAAGGCTGATCGAGCTGGAGTACAACCCGCGCGGCAAGGCCGAGAAGACCCTGGTCATCGTCGGCAAGGCGGTCACTTTCGACAGCGGTGGCATTTCCATCAAGCCCGCCGGTGGAATGCAGGACATGAAATTTGACATGGCCGGGGGCGCCGCGGCGATCGGAGCCATGAAGGCGCTGGCGCGTCTCAAGCCGAAGCTCAGGGTGGTGGCCATCGTGCCCTCGGCGGAAAACCTGCTCGGCGGGTCCGCCTATCGTCCTGGCGACGTGCTGCGTTCGGCCAGCGGTAAGACCATCGAGATCATCAATACCGATGCCGAGGGCCGGCTCCTCCTGGCGGACGCCCTGCACTACAGCCGCCGCTTCTCACCGGATGCGGTTGTCGACATGGCGACCCTCACGGGCGCCTGCGTGATCGCCCTGGGGACTCACGCCAGCGGCCTGATGAGTAACGACAAGTCACTGGCTCGCGAGCTGCTGAAGGTCTCGGCCAGCTGCGGTGAGCGCATCTGGGAGCTTCCACTCTTTGACGAGTATTACAAGATGGTCGAGAGCAAGGTAGCTGATGTGAGGAATTCCAGCGGACGGGATGCAGGCTCGTCTACGGCTGGGGCCTTCCTGGGTCATTTCATCAAGGGGGTGCCCTGGGCTCACCTCGATATCGCCGGTACGGCCTGGAGGCAGGCCCCCCTGGGCTACAACCCCCGCGGGGCTACGGGTACGGGAGTGCGTCTGATGGTCGAGCTGGCGCTGTCGATGGGGGCCTGAAAAGGCCGATAAAACTGAAACAGAATACGATTCTTCAATAGCCAGAGGGACTTACGGGTTGTGAAGTACCACCTATGGAAACTCAGGCCAATCTTGTTATAATCTTCGGTTCGTTAGTTTTAAGTTCGTTTGAAAATACGCTTTAGAGTTTTTTTCGTCGCCGGGATGAAGACCGGTTCGATCAGGTTTTTCAACGGTTTGCCCACCGGGTTTACCGTGGAGGGTGTGGCCGGGTTCCAGGGTCCGCTCAATCACAAGGAAACAGGTATCATGAAGTTTATGAATTCTTTCGCCGGCAGGTCGTTTCTGCTTGGAGCTTTCGCCATCAGTATTCTTGCGAGTGGCTCTCCCGTCTTCGCCCAGGAAGAGCGCAAGGTGTCCCACATCCTGCTCGGATCCAAGGCCAAGGCCGAGGAGGTTCGCAAAGAAGTTGTCGCCGCTGGCGGAGATGCCAAGGCCTTCAAGACCGCCTGCTACAAGCACTCCAAGGATGCGACCACCAAGCCGCTGGGAGGGAACCTCGGTTTCATCCGCCAGAACAGTGGCTACGATCCGGCCTTCAGCGCCGCGGCGTTCAACCTGAAGTCGGGCGGGATTTCCGAGCCGGTTCTTACCCAGTTCGGTTGGCACCTGATCCACGTGAGCGAGGTCAAGAAGGCAGATCCGGCTGTCAAGGCTCCGGCTGTCAAGGCTCCGGCTGGAAACTCGGTTGAGGCGGCCACCCGCCTGGCGGCTGAGAAGGCCGCTGCCGCGAAGACTCCCGCGGCCCAGGCTCCCGCAAAGCCTGCGACTCCTCCGCCGGTTCCTCCCGTGGCTCCACAGGTGACTCGGCCGGTCCAACCCGCGACTCCCGAAGAAGCCAAGGCGGCCCAGGCCGCTTCCGATGCGAAGGCCGCGGCCCAGCCTCCGGTAGCCAGGCGCCGCCCTCTCGCAGTGACCCGCAAGGTTATCCTGACGCTGGAGAGCCTGCTCTCCAGCTCCAGCCCGCGCGGCGCGCAGCTCGGTTTTCGCAAGGGCACCGCTGTCGAGTTGAACCTGACCCTCAAGAACGAGGGCAAGACGGACCAGCGGCTTCCCGCTCCGGCGCTGCTGCCGCTGGGCTTCGAGGTCACCAGGCTGAGCGACAATAAGCTGATCGCGGGTGATTTCAGCGGCCTGGCCGATCCCGCCACTTATTTCGTCACGCTCAAGAGCCATGAAATTACCGGCCTGGCCATCAGCCTCAATGATTATTTTCCGAGCATGACACCCACCGGCCGCTACAGCATCAACTGGTCCGGTGCGGCCTTCTCCCGTAACATCGAGGCGCGTTTCGCCAAGGTCAAGGAATTGCCGGATTACCCGGGCCTCAAGAGTGAGCTGTTGAAGGACAATTCCCTGAGAACGAGAAAGATTTTCCTGGACCGCTCCGCCAACCGTTCGACCTCGCTCGGATATGATTTCGAGTTTTCCGTTTTCAGTACCGTGACCGCTGGTAAGCGGTACTACGCCCGGGTCAATTTTTCCACCAGTAGCGACCCGGTGGTTTTCGAGCTTTCCGGAAGCAAGAGGGGCAACCTCTTCGCCATGAGGCAGTTTATCAATCTTGCCAACGAGGGGTTCTACGATCGCCTCAACTTCTACGATGTGCAGGCTGGAAATTACGCTCTCGGCGGCTGCTCGAGCAAGAACGGCATGGGAGTGCCTCCCCTGCGCCTGGCGAACCTGAAGAACGATGATGGGGTGAAGCACACCGCTGGAACCGTCTCCTTCGTAACCAGGGTTTCTTCCCGGCAGGGAAAGTCCCGCGGCGGCGAGGTGGGCAGCATCTTCTTCGTATCCCTGAAGGACCACCCTGAGTGGGACACTGTACACGTTCCCATCGGCAGGGTCGTCGAGGGCCTCGACGTGTTCGAGAAGCTCACCTCCCAGGCCGTCTTCGACAGCGTAGTGATCCTGACCGCGGCGGAGTACGCGGGTGAGTCGCCCGAGATCGCCGCGGTAACGTCAACCGAAACCCCTCCTTCCGAAGATCCGGTGGCGGCCAGCTCGAAGGCCGGGACTACCCTTGAAAATCCCGAGGTCAGGATCAAGACCTCCAAGGGAGACCTGAACGTGACCCTCTTCGAGAACAACTGCTACAGCACGGTGGCGAGCTTCGTCACCCTCGCGGAGAAGGATTTTTTCTCCAAGAGCAAGGATGGTTCCAAGATGACCTTCTATGAATCCATTGAGCAGGACGGCAAGAACCTCTGCCTGATCACCGGGAGTCCGACCAATGATGGGGATGGAGATCCCGGCTACAAGCTTCTCGATGAGGAGACCAACCACAAATGTGAGCGCGGCTCGCTCGTCATGTTGAAGCAGTACGATCCCGAAACGGGCGGCTACGCCGCCAACAGCTCCGGCAGCCAGTTCTTCATCTGTACCCAGGATATTCCCTTCTTTGACGTCACCTACGATTTCACCGTATTTGGCAAGGTCACCAAGGGAATCGAGGTTCTCGACAAGCTCCAGAAGGGCGATGCCCTCGAGGGCATCGAGGTGCTCAAGAAGAAGAAACACGGCTACGGTAATATTCGCAAGGCGAAGTAACAGCGAGTTTCAACCCGCTGTCAGAAAAGAGGCCCGGATGCCGAGTCGGCAGCCAGGCCTCTTTTTTTCTCATCTTCGCCAGGGTTGCCGGTCTCCTTGTTTCTCCGGGCGCTGGTGGATAAGATAGCCTGTTTGAACGGAACCAGGGATGGCGAGATGAAGACTGCCGGAGACCGGGAACAAGACGAGGCGGTTGTCGATAAGCTGCGCGGGGAGATCGGGCAGAGGAGGCTCTCTCTCGACGAATGGCTCCGGCTTCTTCCCGCCGACGAGGGCACGACGCTGCCGCTGACGGTCGAAGACGATGAGCTCTTCACCCTGGCTGACAGGCGCCGCCGCGAGCTGCATCCCGATGACATCGTCACCTACATCATCGACCGCAACATCAGCTATACCAATATCTGCACCTCGATCTGCAATTTCTGCGCATTTTACCGTGCTCCCGGCGAGGAGGGCGGCTATGTCCTGTCCTACGATGAAATATTCAGCAAGGTCGAAGAGACGATCGAGCTCGGCGGCAGCGGGATCCTGTTTCAGGGCGGTCTGCACCCCGATCTGCAGCTGGATTGGTATACGAAGCTCTTCAGCGAGCTCAAGAGCCGCTACGGAATCCACCTGCACTGCCTCTCTCCCACGGAGATTCTCGGGCTCCAGGAGGTGAGCGGCCTCAGCGCCCGCGAGATCCTGACCGCTCTCAAGGAATCCGGTATGGACTCGATGCCCGGCGGGGGCGGCGAGATCCTCGTTGACGAGGTGCGCTCCAAGCGCCGCTCGAAGGTCAATTCACGGGAATGGCTCGATATCATGGAGGCCGCCCAGGAGGTGGGCCTGCCGACGACCGCGACGATGATGTTCGGCCATGGCGAGAAGCTGTCGCACCGTCTTCAGCACCTCGAGAGGATCCGCCTGCTCCAGGACCGCACCGGGGGATTCGTCTCCTTCATCCTGTGGAATTTTCAGCCGGACAATACGCCGCTGGGAAAGATTTATCCCGATCGTATGGAGGCCGGGGAGTACCTGCGCTGGCTCGCCCTCAGCCGCATCTACCTGGACAATATCGATAATCTCCAGGTTTCCTGGCTGACCCAGGGACTCAAGGTGGGCAAGAGAGCGCTTCATTGCGGGGCCAACGACATGGGCTCGGTGATGATGGAGGAGAACGTCATCAAGCCGGCCGGTGCGAACAACGAGGCTACCGACGAGGTGCTGCGCGGGGTGATCACCGAGGCGGGCTTCACGCCGAGGCTCAGGAACGCGGCCTATCGCCGGCTCGAGGATGCCGCCAGCCCGTCATGAGACAGCTCCCGCTGGCCGATGTCCATCGCGAGGATGCCCGGACGTTCTCAAGGGCCTGGAGCCTGGAGTTGCCCAGCAGCTTCGAAGCCGGAGTCCGGCGAGAATATGCCGCGTTGGGTGAAACGGTGGGACTCCTGGATGAGAGCTACCGGGGGGTGATCGATTTTCTCGGAGAAGACGCCGGAACCTTTCTCGACAAGGTGGTCTCTTCTCCCGTTCCCGTGCTGGATGATCGAGGCGGGCAGGACTCCTGCCTGTTGTCGGCGAAGGGGCGTCTCCTGGGAACATTCACTCTCTGGCGGCTTTCATCGGCTCATTTCCGGGCGGTCCTCTGTGAGCCTCCGAGGGATACCTTGCTCGAGGGCCTACGCAAATACGCTCTCCTGAGCGACATCGAGGTACGGGACGTAACCGCCGAGCTCTCCATCCTGGCCCTGCGCGGCCCTCTCGCTGCGGCCGTGCTCGAGGCGGCGGGCGCAGCGGCATCCCCCGGCGTTTTCGAGGTGAGCCCGTTTCAGTCTGGCGGGGTGAGTCTCGATTGCGCCGGCGTCTCCCGCCCCGGGGGATACGAGCTCTGGACGTCCTCCACGGAGCTCTCCGGCCTCTGGGCGCGGCTGCAGGGTCTCGTAGAAGACGCCGATGGACTGCCGGTGGGCTGGGAGGCCTCCGAGACAAAGCGCATCGAGGCTGCAATAGCCGCGTTCGGGCGGGATTACGATGACGATTTTTTTCCGGCGGAGGTTGATGAAGATCATCGGTTGAACTACGAAAAGTGCTATGTGGGGCAGGAGGTCGTTGCCCGGATGAGGACCTACGGCCATGCCAACCGGAAGCTCTTCCATCTTTTCAGCTCCACCGACACAGGGCTTAGCGAGGGAAGCAAGGTCTACTGTGATTCCCTCGAAGCAGGCCGGGTTGGCACGATATGCCACTCATTTGCGCATTCAAGACCTCTCGCGCTTGCAATGATTCAGCGCAAATTCTTTAATAGCAACAGCTTGCACCTCGAAGGGGGCGCCCCTGTCGAGATCGTTGAGCCGCCCGGGCGGGGAGAGTGAATCCGGTCGGCTTCTCTGGAGGGAACGGCTGGATGGGAAGTATTCGGTTTTTCACTTCCAGTGATTGAACACGGGTGCCCATCGGGATAGAAAGGCGGATTCTATCCTCTTTCCGGAGACGGGAAGGGGAGGCAATCGTTTGGGTTTCAGAGAGGTTGAGTCGCAGTGATAGTTCTGAAGTTTGGCGGCACGTCAGTAGGTAATTCGACGGCGATCCGGCGTGTCGGCATCATCATCAAGGCGCGGTTGGAGCGGGCTCCCTTCGTGGTTGTTTCCGCCGTAGGCGGGGTAACCGACAGGTTGTTTGAGCTCAGGGATCTCTCGTTGCAGGGGCAGCTCTGGGAAGAGTCCTTAGAGCGACTCTGTGGGCTCCACCGGGAAATCCTGGCTGAGCTGGAGATCGATGTTCAGCTTGTCGATGGACTGCTCGCTGAGTTGAAAATCCTGCTCGAAGAAATAGCAGCCGCGGGTGAATGCGATGGCAGGGCGCTGGACCACCTGGTCTCTTTCGGTGAGAGAATGTCTGCCCGCATCCTCGCGGCCCATCTGCAGGCCGAGGGGATTGATTCCATCGCGGTCGATGCTTTCGACGCGGGCCTGGTAACCGATAGCCGCCCCCAGAGGGCCCGGCCCCTGGATGACGTCAATTCGAGGATCCAGGAGGCCTGTAAAACCCTCGAGGGCGTGGTGGTCGCTACCGGCTATATCGCCCGCGATGAAGAGGGCAATATCACCACCCTCGGGCGTGGAGGCAGCGACTACACAGCATCGATTTTCGGGGCGGCTCTCGGAGCCGAGGAAATTCAGATCTGGACCGACGTAGACGGGGTCATGACAGCCGATCCGCGGATTGTCGAGAAGGCGAGTCCCCTCGACACCCTGTCCTTCGAGGAGGCGGCGGAGCTCGCTTTCTACGGGGCCAGGGTCATCCATCCGGCCACCATGATCCCCGCGGTGGATCAGGACATTCCCATCCGTGTTCTCAACACCCATCGTCCCGACTTTCCCGGCACCCTCATCCTGGGTGATCTCGAGGAGGCCGATCGCGGGGTGAAGTCCATCACCAGCAAGTCGCATATCAGCGTGGTGAACATCGTAGCTCCGAGAATGCTCGACCAATACGGTTTCCTTGCCCAGGTGGCGAATGTATTCAGTCGTTTCGAGGTCGTGGTAGATATCATCGCCACCTCGGAGGTCAGCATCGCCTTCACCACTCAGCGTGGGGAGAACCTCGACCCGGCCATTGCTGAGCTCAGAGAGTTTTCCCGGGTAGAGGTCTACCATGACAGGGAGCAGGTCAGCGTGGTGGGCGAGGACATCAGGGATCGCATCGGGTTCGCCTCGGAGGTCTTCGATGTGCTGGGCAATCTGAACGTGAATATAGAGCTCATTTCATTCGGGGCTACCCGCATCAACCTCAGCTTTCTCGTCGGCAAGGGGCAGGCGGGAGATGTTGTCCGGGGGCTGCACGAGAGGTTGTTTGAACAGTGAAGATCGCCCTGGCACAGCTCAATACGATTGTCGGCGATTGCGAGGGCAACCTGGCCGGGGTTCTGTCGGCCCTGGAGAAGGCGAGGGGCGCGGGGGTCGACCTGGTGGTATTTCCCGAGCAGACCCTGCCGGGCTATCCGGCCGAGGATCTCCTGGAGCGTGAGGAGTTTATCGACCAGGTGGAGGAGGCCTTTGACCGGGCCGTGGCCGCCTGCGAGGGCATGGCGATGGTCCTGGGAACCATCGTCCGCACCGGCAGCCCGGAGGGCAAGCCGATCTACAATAGCGCGGCGCTGGTGAAGGATGCCGAGGTGTTGGGGTTCCAGCACAAGACCCTTCTGCCGACCTACGATGTTTTCGATGAGGCGCGGTACTTCTGTCCGGCCGTCGAGCATCCGGTCTTCGAACTGGGCGACAGGAAGCTCGCCCTGGCGATCTGCGAGGACCTCTGGAACCTGCCCGGCTTCTGCGTGGAGAACAGGTACGACATCGACCCGGTGGAAAAATGGACGGTGGATGCCGGAGCCGACCTGATCGTGGCCATCTCGGCGTCACCTTTCAGCCTGGGCAGGCCCCGTTTTCGCCAGGGCCTGCTCGAGGAGATCGTCAAATCCAGGGGTGTTGATCTCATCTATTGCAATCTCGTCGGGGGAAATACCTCCCTGGTCTTTGACGGTTCGAGTCTTGCCATCAATTCGGACTCGGAGGTGCTCTGCCGGGCGCGGTCCTTCGATGAAGACCTCGCGGTTTTCGAATTGCCCGGGCGGCCCGCGGCGGCGGCGGCGGACGCCGGTTCCACTCCGGCTGTCGGCGGGGGGGAAGAGACAGGCAGCGAGGACCTCGAGCAGGCCTTCGGCGCCCTGGTGCTTGGAACACGGGACTACCTGCACAAGAGCGGCTTCAAAAAAGCTGTCCTGGGACTCAGCGGCGGCATCGACTCCGCCCTGACCGCCGCGGTGGCGGCCGAGGCGCTCGGTCCGGAAAACGTTGTTGGCGTTACCATGCCCTCGCGGTATTCCTCAGGGGGGAGCGTCAGCGACTCCGCGGAGCTGGCGGCAAACCTGGGCATTTCTCTCGAGGAGATATCGATCGAGAAGATCTTCTCTGCGGCGCTCGAAACTCTCGAGCCGCTCTTCGAGGGACTCGAGGAGGACGTCACCGAGGAAAACCTCCAGGCGCGCATTCGTGGTCTCCTGCTGATGGCCCTGTCGAACAAGCTGAATGCCCTGCTGTTGACGACAGGTAATAAATCGGAGCTCGCGGTGGGCTATTGCACCCTCTACGGCGATATGTCGGGAGGGCTGGCGGTCATATCCGATGTCCCCAAGACCCTGGTCTACCGGATTTCAGAATGGCTCAACCGGGCGGGGGAGGTTATTCCCCGCGCGATCATCGACAAGCAGCCCTCCGCCGAGCTGCGCCCGGATCAGAGGGATACGGATTCCCTGCCGCCTTACGAGGTGCTTGATGCGATCCTCGAGGCCTACGTCGAAGAAGGACAGGGGTACCGGGAGATCATCGCGCGCGGCTTCGAGGAGGAGGCTGCCGCCTGGATCCTCAAGATGGTCGACCTGAACGAATACAAGCGGCTGCAGGCCGCGCCGGGCCTGCGGATCACCTCGAAGGCCTTCGGGCCCGGGCGCCGTTTCCCGGTCGTCAAGCGTCTCTTCCGCAGTGAGGAGGTGGGGCCGGAGCCGGAATCCTGATGTGGAGAAAACGGAATCTCGAAATCTATTCAAGGAGCGAACGATGATGCGATACCTGCTTGCGTTGGGAATGCTGGCCATAGCGATGAGCGGCCTGCGGGCCGAGGAAACCGTCAACTGGCCCCAATTCCGCGGGCCGGGAGCCCGGGGCGTGGCGGAAGGCAAGGGGCTTCCGGCCACCTGGAGCACGACGAAAAACGTGAAGTGGAGTGTTCCGGTTCCCGGCAGGGGCTGGTCCTCGCCGGTCATCTGGGGGGACAAGGTCTTCCTGAGCTCGGCGGTCAGCGCCGGCAAGGAGAAGGCGGTCAAGAAGGGGCTCTATTTCGGCGGCAATGAGAAGGACCCTTCGCCCAACCGCCATCGCTGGATGCTCTATTGTTTCAGTTTCGAGAGTGGAAAGAAGCTCTGGGAGCAGGAGGCGCACGCGGACAGGCCTCTCACGCCGAGGCACATCAAGAACAACTACGCACCCGAGACCCAGGTGACCGATGGCGAATTGATCTATACCTACTTCGCCGACCAGGGGCTCTTCGCGCACGATCTCGATGGGAAGCTGAAGTGGAAGCGGGAGATGAAGGCCTACAAGACGCGCTACAATTGGGGCAGCGCCGCCTCGCCCGCGCTCTACGGCGACTCCATCTACATTCTCAACGACAACGAGGTGAGCTCGTTCATCGAGGCCATCGACAAGAAGACGGGCAAGACCAGCTGGCGTAGAGATCGGGACGAGAAGAGCAACTGGTCGACCCCGTTCGTCTGGAAGAACTCCCTGCGGACGGAGATCATCACTCCGGGAACCGGCAAGACCAGCTCCTACGGGCTTGACGGGAAGATCCTCTGGGAACTGGTGGCCGATATGTCGTCGATCACCATCGCCACGCCCTTCACCGCCCATGGACTTCTCTATGTCACCTCCGGTTATGTCGGTGATGGCCGCAAGCCCATCTACGCCATCCGCCCGGGAGGCAAGGGAACGATCAACCTGAAGAAGGAGGGGACGGACGACGGGTCGATCGCCTGGAAACAGCCCAAGGCCGCTCCCTACAATCCCTCGACCCTGGTCTACAAGGACCTGCTCTACGTGCTCTACGATTTCGGCTTCTTCGCCTGCTTT
>Ga0310342_100000431_pt1 | contig 23322 bp, 19 predicted proteins | sample S15DNA20500_MG_FD_206155 | JGI IMG/M metagenome (GOLD analysis project Ga0310342, IMG submission 206155) | Marine microbial communities from station ALOHA, North Pacific Subtropical Gyre - S1503-DNA-20-500_MG | ecosystem: Environmental > Aquatic > Marine > Oceanic | place: Pacific Ocean: North...
GAACCCCTTTTTGCAATTTTCCCGAGAAAAGGCGCATGGGCGGGTAGCACGCCAAACACAATGGTGTAGCGTACTACCCCAATGGACCCTGTTTTCAACCACCGCGAGGACGCCTAGCTGAATAAAAAAATAGCCTCAATCGTTTTACGGTTAAGAGGGCAACAGACTGAAGCGCCATGAACATCCCGGCTCATTTCAAATTCCTGCTCGACTCGGTCGAAGTCACCGCTCGCCGAACCGATCCCGTGCTCCACCACGATAGCCGGCACCTCTGGGATGACATTGTGGACAGCTTCGAAGATCGTCACGAGAAATCGAACTACTGGATCTTCTGCACGCGCTGGATCCGCGAGGAGGTTCTCAAGGTCATGCACCGTGGGTCACCGCGGGCGCTCATGGGAATCCTGTCAGTGCTGCGTCCCAAGGATGTGTCCGCTCCAGATCACTCAGGCGAACCGTCGGCCGGGGTGAAACGCCGGTTGGTGGCCATGCTTCTGCCCATCTTGATGGCCGAACTGGTGGTGCGGGTCCGCAATGCCGCGATCGAGCGCCTTGGTCCCTACCGCACCGAGGCCGAGATCTACCACCCGGAAGACCACCGCGATTGACCGGGCAGTGGTCCGGGGAAACGCTCCGTTTTCCCGGACAAGAATGTTCTCCACCGGAGTCTCAGCTTCCGTCATTTTTCGGCTATCATCGCCAGGGCCTCGTCGAGGCGCGTCAGCAGATCCTCAACTGGTTCCCGGCCCACCGAGAGACGAAGCAGTTCGGTGTCCACCCCGCATTCATTGGCCCAGGGGATCTCGGTGTAATGCGCGAGCAGGGTGTAGGGACACAGCAGCGAGTAATCCGTGCCGAGGCTCGGCCCCTTGCTGAAGCGCATGCCCTTATAGAGTTCCGGAGTCCGTTCGGGAACCTTCAGAGTGAAACTCATCAATCCACCATAGCCTGCTCCCGGACGCTGGAGAGCCTCATACTCCCCCCGATCAACCAAGCTGGGATACCAGACCTGCGCGACTGCAGGATGACCATGAAGAAACTCCGCTACTGCCCGGCCATTATTGTTGCATTCGTTTACCCGCAGCTCGAAATCTGACGCATTGGCGGCGAGAACTTCCGCATCCCGGGGATAAAGGCGGGACCCATCGGGCACTTCGTCTTCAAACACACTGCGCAGCTCCTCTGCAAAAGGTGACGAGTGATTGAGTCGCACCGCACCGGCCAGGACATCGCCGACCCCGGAGACCCACTTGGTGAGACTGGTGGAGACCGCATCGGCATGGGAGAGGGCATCGATATTGAGGTGACTGCACACCGTATCGTCGACCAGCAGCGGTGTGCGGGATGCCCGACAGGCCTCTGCCACGGCGGGCAGGTTCACCGTGTGTAGAAGCGGGTTGCTGGGGACTTCGCAAAAGACCGCCGCGTAGGCCCCCTGGCGGATGGCGGCGAGGGACTGGTCAAGCGCATCGCCCCGGGGTGAATTGACAAAGTCGACCCCCGCCCCGAAGTGCTCCTGCACCTTGAGGGCATCCACATAGGGAAAACAGAGTTGGAGGGTCTTCAGGCCGGGACGACGGGCGGTCACCGCACGATAGAGCGCGAAGATGGATGCCATTCCACTCTCGAAGAAGAAGGCATCCTGTTCCCTGACTTCCATCACCCGCGCGAGAGAGCGTCGAAATTCAGCCACTTGGGAGGAATCCGCAATCACCCCACGCTGGAGATCTTCCGCCTGGCGACTGCTGATCAACTCCCCCGTGTGTCTCCAGTAATCCCGGGCCGCCTGGTAGCCCTCCTCGGGCACGGCAAGGAGGGGCACTTCCGATTCAATCACTCTCCCGGACAGGCCGGTCCGCTGTTGAACAAACCTGGCCGCCCGCTGTGCCGCTGCCGACGAGGAATAGGCCATGAGCCGTTCCCCTTCCCCGGCATACTCTCCCTCCAGGCCCCCGAGGTAGCTTGCGGTGATGGGATGGAGGAAGAAGCGGGGATAGCCCGAACGCATCTTTCCCACCACCGCCGGATCGCTCTCCTCATAACCAATGACCGCTTCCCAGGTGGGAAGGCTCACCACACAGGCGTGTGGAGAATCGGGCAGGGGAAACCCCATGTCCTCCTCCCGCCAGGCAGGATCTCGCAACAAGTCGCGCACTGGCGCTTTCTGCCGCACTCGCTCCAAAGCTCAAGTATCGATTCGCCTTCGATGTCAATCTCAGGCAGTCTGGGATATCATTACTCAGGATTGGGTTTCGTTTTCGGTGCAGACGGGTTATACTCGACAGAGTCCTCCCCCACGACTTTTCACCCTGAAACAGGTTTAATCAGCATTGTGAGAAGCCCGCAGTCCAGATACATCATGGGTGCTGCCGCCCTTGTCGCTACCCTCCTCGGGTTCTGGCTTGTCCGCGACATCTTGACCAGCGTACAGCGGGACAATGCCGGCAGGGACTCTCGCAGGAAACCGGGCCCCTTTCTCCAGTTCGATGCCCCCAATCTGGCGAGCAAGGCGCCCAGGCGCCACGGCAGCCGGCGGGCACCCCGCCTCGACGAGATCCTCTTCGGGCTTCCGGGCGAGCGGATCGTCCGTTTCGACAACGAGGAGGACTACCGGGACTTCCTTGCCAGACTCTCCGCAAGCAAGGCACGCCTCCTTGGCCGCCTGGACAAGCTCAGAGCCGTCCGCATCGGATTTGACAACCTCGATGATCTCGACGGCTTGCTCGACGAGAACGACAGCTTTGCCAATTTTCGGGTCTCCATTCCCGAGCTGCCTCAGGTGGATGCCCAACCCAACGCAGTCGGCTTCGGCCGCAACACCCTTGAGTGGCTGGGCATCACCGGCGACAACTCGGAATGGGGCGAAGGCGTTCGCCTGGCCATGCTCGATACAGGTGTTGGTGAACATGGCACCCTGGGGAAACGCGTACGGCAGATCGATCTGATTACCGGCGATGGCCCCCCCATCGCCCTCCATGGACACGGGACCGCGGTGGCCGCCCTCATGATAGGAGACGATGGAGTGAGCCAGGGAATCATCCCGCGGGCGAACCTCCTCTCGATTCGAATCGCGGATGAGAACGGGGGCTCGAACACCTTCCTCCTGGCAGAAGGCATTGTCCGGGCAGTCGATGAAGGGGCACAGATCATCAATATCTCGATGGGTTCCTATGGGAACAGTCCGCTGGTCCAGGATGCGGTGGCCTACGCCGTGGAGAAGCAGGTTCTCATCGTCGCTGCCGCTGGGAATGAGGGTTTCTCAACCCCCAGCTACCCGGCCGCCTATGAAGGTGTGATCGCGGTGGGCGCAGTCGATGCGGCGGGACAGCACCTCGCCTTCTCCAACACGGGGGACGCCATCGATGTGGGGGCTCCCGGCTTTGACATCTTGTCCGCCTGGCCGGGGGAGGAATACACCAGTTTTTCCGGAACCTCGGCCGCCGCGCCGCTGGTAACGGGAGCTCTCGGCGCCACCATGACGGAAACCCAATCCGGCCTCCTTCTTCCGCAGCAAGCCCTCACGATCCTCGAAAACAACATGAACGCCGCGGGAGCCCCGGGGGACGATCCCTTTTACGGGGGCGGCAACCTGGACGTCGACCGCATGGTCAACACCCAGACAGCCGGTCGCTTCGACCTGGCCGTGGCCTCCAACTGGTATGAGCCCCCTGCCGGGGGAGAGGTGGTGGGAACCTTGCAGGTCACGGTCCAGAACCAGGGGACGGAGGCCATGGCCGGAACCACGGTGGATGTCATCATTCATGACGACATCTTCACCATAACCCTCCCCCGCCTGCAGGGCGGTGCGTCCCACGTGGTCTCCCTGCCCATCAATGACCCGACCAAGGGCGAACAGATTGCCATTCGCAGCACCATCAATCTCAACGGCAACGAGGACCGGGATCCCAGTAACAATGTCCTGGCTGGAAATGTCGGCCTTTTAGAGGGAGCCCCCGGAACAACGGAAGAGGATTCCGGTGCCGGTAACCGCGCACCGGAGTCGGACTAACCCGAGGCGACAGGATCCGGGAGTTTCCGTCCAATCTCCTCAACCCGGTAGCCGAATCCGTTGCCGATGATGCTGCCAAGATCCAGTTTTCCGTTCCGGCGCCGATAGAGACCGGGATGAACCTTCGCTTCGATAGTGGAAGCCTCGGGATAAAACTGCATGGCATTGGTCTCCACCCCCATGATGGTTCCCACGTGGGCCGCAAGGAGAACGTGGGGGATCTGTGCCAGCATCGGGTTGGTGAGATCCTGCACCATGAGGCTCATGCCGTGGGCCCTGGCCCAGCAACAACTCAGGAGGGCCCCGGTCTGGGTCTTGCAGGTCTTCAGGGCCACTCCATTCCAACCCAGTTCCCGGCCAAGACGCACCAGTCTCCAGTCGTGGGCACTCTCATCGAGGAAAAGCGGTTTGCGTGACGAAACGCTGTGGACGTCAATCCGGTTCTCTTCAAGTTCGTAGGGAAAGGGCTGTTCGACGTAGAGCAGCATCTCATGGAGTGAGGGGTGGTCCACCGCAAGACGGTCGAGAATTTCGTTTACGTAGGCCGGATCCGTGACCGTGCAGTTGAAATCGGCACTGAGACATTGCACCCCCGTTTGGAGAGCGAGCTGTCCGACCTTCACCGTTCTCGCGTAATCCCACCCCGCTTCGTTGCCCCGCAGCTTGATCTTGAGACATTTCAACCCATCCCGGGCAATCCATTCCGATAACTCGACCGGATATCCGTCCTCCGGCTCCTCCCCGGTTAATTCGTCAGGCCCCACCGGGTCGAGTCCCCCTACGAGGTGCCAGGCCGGAAGGGTCGAGGGTGGTGAACTCAGGAATTCATCGGGGTAGCGCCCCCGGAAGGTGACCGGAACATCTTCCGCTGGTTTGAGGTAGTCCGCGAGGTCACGGTTCAGGTATTCGGAGCCATAGAGCTTGTATATGCTCCGGTCGTGCAAATTCCCGTAAGCGTCATGAACTGCAATGTCGAAGAGCGAACAGCACACCAGGGCCGCCAGCCAGGGCATGGCCTCCCCCGCCCGGGCAAGGTTAAAGGCTTCAAGGAGGCCCGGGAGTTGGCCCTCCACGAAATCGTGTCCAATCTCGAGGGGGTGACCTTCTCCATTAAACCCGCTCCAGGCTCCTGCGAGCACTTCGCAAAAGGCCTTCATTGCAAGATGCCGCTCCTCATAGGCGAGTGATCCCGGCCAAACCCAGGTCACGCTGAGTGGAGTTTCCCCCCACCCGGTTGCGGTGCGGCCGTCCCTCCCCTCCACCGTCACCCGTACCCGCGCGCAGGTGACCGAGGTCAGGGTCTCCATCCCGAATTTTAGGGGCATGCGGGTCTCCACCGGAAGGTAATGGAGTATCGCTCCCACGCAGCGGATGTCGGTGCCCTGCCCCATCGCGATGTGATCTTGTTAGCTGGCCAGCCTTTGGCAAGCACGCCGGTACTCGCCCTTCCAGGATCCCGGCAACCAGGGAGCGCTTCTCGCATAAGCTCCCCAAAGACTGCGCTTCACCTCTCCCCGGGAGACCTTGACTCGCTTTTCAAGGTCCGCCCACGAGGCGTTTTCCAACCGGTCCAGGGTGCGCCCTCCCAGAAGAGCGGGTAATCCGGTTGACATCCGGAGCCTGCTGCCATGCAGCGCGGCGGTGTAACGAAGACCATCGGCCAGCAACTCCCTGGCACGACTTTGCCAGCGGGGCAATTCCGCACACAGCACTTCAGCCTCCACCGAGCCATTTCCAGGCAGATAACACCGTCCCCTTGCAAGGTCCTCCGGCACATCCCGCAGAATGTTTACCAGTTGCAGTCCCTTTCCGTAATTGGCACCCCACCGCAGCAAGGTGGCCCGGTCTTCACGGGAAAAACGGTCGCTGCAGGTGAAGCCTATTTCAGTCCAGAATTCTCCCACACAGCCCGCCACCTGGTAGGCGTAGGTTTCCAGTTCGTCGTCCTCTGCCAGACGCACCACGGCATCGTCAGCAAAGCGCTGGAGATCCCAGACCTGTCCTCCGGTGATAATCCCCACCACCTTGCGGATGTGCCCGCCGAGCTTCCGGTTCATCATGTGAAGCCAGTCGAAACAATCGGCTGCCCGCAACACAAGATCCCATTCCCCCCGCTGCAGACCCGACCCCTCGAGTTCACCGGGCAGCGCGGAGGCGAACTTCTGTATGTCGCCGTGTTTTGCCGGCGCACTCAGCAGGGAACGAAACTCCTCCAGGAGGGCCTGGCGCCGCGCCAGATCAATCGAACCGGCATCGGCAATGGTATCGCTCAACCGCGCCAGCAGGTAACCCAGACTGAGCGGTCCCCGGAACTCGCTCGGCAAAAGCTTGAGGGTGAGATAAAACGAGCGCGAAACCTCACGCAGGATGTCGGTGCCGAGTTCTGCCGTGTTCATCGCCCGCGGGAGACTGCCCGCTCCCCGACCCGATCACCAATCACAAATCACGATAACCTTCATTCACCTCTACCTCCATATTCCTTTCTGTCACCACATCTGCCCCTACTGCTCATTTTACAAGCACACCCCGGGGAACACGGACATGGCGCGCTTTGTTGACGCCCTTCTGGCGGAGGCCGGGGACCGGGCCTCCAGATTGCCGATCCCGGGCCTCGAAACGGTCTACCTCGGCGGCGGCACTCCCAGCATGCTCTCCCCTTTCCTCCTCCGACGACTCTTGGAGGGTCTGCGGGAGATTTTCAGAATTCTGCCAGGAGCGGAAATCAACCTGGAAGCGAATCCGGCGACTTTCGGGCGGCGGACTGCAGCCTCCTACATGGATCTCGGAATCTCGCGGGTTTCTCTGGGGGCGCAATCCTTTGACCCGGAGAATCTCACCGCTCTGGGAAGAACGCACGGCCCATCCGAGATCACACGATCTTTCGCTCTCCTCCGGAAGGCCGGGATCGAGAACGTGAGCGTAGATCTCATCTTCTCCATCCCCGGTCAGTCCCTGAGTCAGTGGCGGCACAGCCTGGAAAAGACCCTGAGCCTCTCACCCCCCCACATCTCGGCCTACAATCTCACCTACGAGGAAGACACGCCCTTTTTCGAACGGTTTCAGCAGGGCCTCTACCACGACAAGGAAGATCTCAACGCGGAGATGTTCGAACTCGCACACAAACTGCTCACCCAACACGGATTCCGCCATTATGAGACATCCAATTACGCCCATCCAGGATTCGAGAGCTGCCATAATCGGGCCTACTGGGCCGGGAAGGACTACCTCGGCCTCGGCCCATCAGCGGTGTCCACCATCGCGGGACGCCGCTGGAAGAACATTCCAGACACTCGGAAATACGTCCAACTGGTCGAGCAGACCGGTCACGCCGAGCATGAAGTGGAAGATCTCACCGAAGCCCAACTCGATCTCGAACGCATCGCCCTCATGCTGCGAACGGACCAGGGCGTCCATCGCCGCCACCTTGGCGCAGTATCGGCGGAGCGCATTGAGCACACGATTGAGGAGGGTCTTGCAGGATGGGATGGAGACCATCTGCGCCTCCTTGGCAGGGGCCCCCTGCTGGTGGACTCCATCGTTTCCCACCTGGCGGATTGAACGCCCCCACTCCCTTCTTGCTCCCGGCCATCTGGTCGAGCATAACGGCGGCAGGAAAACATGCTCGAAGGCACCTACCCGCTGGCGCGCAAGCTCCTGTTCCGCCTCAACCCCGAACGGGCCCATGACTGGTCACTCGCCGCCCTGCGGCTCGCGGAAAACTGCGGCGTCCTGAAAGGCCTGGCTGGCGATTCGCCGGGCCAGGCACCGGTGGAATGCATGGGACTGACCTTCCCCAATCGCCTCGGCCTCGCCGCAGGCATGGACAAGGAAGGCAATGCCATTGACGCCTTCGGCCGCCTGGGATTCGGCTTCATAGAAATCGGGACCATCACTCCACGTCCCCAGGATGGCAATCCCAGGCCCCGCCTCTTCCGCCTCCCCGAACACGAGGCCATTATCAACCGGATGGGGTTCAATAACCCCGGCGTCGCAGAGGGCGTTGCAAACGTGCGGAAGTCAAAGAGCTTTCAGGGCGTGATCGGCTTCAATATCGGCAAGAACAAGGACACCCCCAATGAGCAGGCCGTCGATGACTACCTGACCTGCCTGCGGGAGGCCTGGCCAGTGGCGGATTACATCGCGGTGAACCTGTCCTCGCCCAACACGCCGGGCTTGAGGGATCTCCAGGGCCCTGAGCCCGCCGCCCGCCTTCTCGATCGTCTGCAGAGTGAGCGCGACATCCTGCTCCGGGAGACCGGTCGTCAGGTCCCCCTTGCCATCAAGGTCGCCCCCGATCTTCAGACCGGGGAGATCCGCGCCTTGAGCAGGGTCTTTCTCGATCATGGTCTCGATTCCCTCATCGCCACCAACACCACCGTTGAGCGCCCGGAGGTGGATGCTCACCCATCCCACACCGAAGCAGGCGGACTGTCTGGCGCTCCCCTGACGAAAAGCTCCACCGAAGTGATCTCCGCCTTTCACCACGAACTTGGTGACCGGATCCCGATCATCGGTGTGGGGGGCATCATGTCGGCCGTCGATGCGGCAGCAAAATTCTCTGCCGGCGCCACTCTCCTCCAACTCTATACCGGGTTCATCTATCACGGACCGAAATTGATCCGAAATATTTTGAATAGCTCTGCGGCTTCTGCGTCCTAAAAAGCAGAATCTCCACTTGATTGTTTCGATTGCCTCGTAGAGCGCAACTGATTAAGATGCCACAAAGCAACTGAACCAAACACGAATACACCATGAAAATTAAACTCCTGACCAGTCTCACAGCCGCCGTTTCTCTCCTCTTTGCGAGTTGTGCCGCCGGCCCCAATACCCAGGCCGGAGCCCTCACCGGGGCCGCCCTTGGTGGCGTAGCGGGCGCCATTATCGGCAACAATGTCGGAGATGGCGATGCCGGAACCGGAGCCCTCATCGGGGCAGCCGTCGGAGGTGCTGCTGGCGCTGCTACCGGAAATGCCAAGGATCGGCAGCAAGGCCACGTGCGTGGCTACTAGAGATTTCGCACCAGTTAATCCTTTTACAAAGCGGCGGGAATTCCCGCTGCTTTTTCTTTGGGCCAGGTTGTGTAAAATACCCCCGTCACCGATCATCCAATGCGACCACTCAGTCATTTTTTCGCCCCACTCATCCTCATCGCTGGATTTGCCCTTCCCGTCGAGGGGCGGGCCGAGGACTTTGATCCCTTCGCGGCCCCGGAGCAGTCCGGCAACTCAAGCAGGATGGAATTCCTCTCCGAGATCAGGAGCATGGCGCCCGGCAAACCCTTCCAAGTTGCCATAAAGCTTACCCACCCTCCCCGCTGGCACTCCTACTTCATCAATCCCGGTTTTGTCGGGATGTCCCTGCAAGCGAACTGGAAACTCCCACCAGGATTCAAGGCGGAGCGAGTGGCTTGGCCTGTTCCTCACATTGGCAGCACGGCCGGAAAGAAGACCTATGGCTACGAACCGCTGGTCTATCACCTCTTTGAGATCACTCCCCCACCCAACCTCAAGGTGGGTGCCCAGGTAACGGTGAGCGCCACTCCCCGGTGGCAGATCTGCGACGAGAACAACTGCCTTCCGGAACCAGGCTTCGGACGGCCGCCTTCGCCCAGCGAAATCACCCTTCCGGTTGCCGCGGAAGCGGTGAACGATCCCGTCAATGCCCCGGCCTTTGCCGCGGCCCGCGCCATGCAACCGGGAGCGCTCCCCGGCAACCTGACGGTCCAGGCCAGCAAGACGAGCAGTGAAATCACCCTCCTGCTTTCTCCCGCTGATGCGGTCCCGGAGGGGAAGATTCACTTTTATGATTACGAACAGGTGATGGATGCCCAGTCCGACCCGGTCGTGACCCGCGGGGAGGACGGAGTGCGCTGGACCATCGCCCGGAACGAGGAATCCGAGTCCAAAACGACCAACACCCTGGGAGGAATCCTCACTCTCGGCGAAAAAGGCTACCTCGTAGAGGTGGAATACGGCGCGCCCGTCAGTCCACCCGCCAGTTTTTCAAAACTTCTCGCCATTCTCGGCGGAATGTTCCTGGGCGGAATGATCCTGAACCTCATGCCCTGCGTATTCCCCGTGATTGGAATCAAGATCATGGGTTTTGTGCAGCAGGCAGGAGAGAACCGCAGGACCATCTTTGTCCATGGTTTGATTTATGCCGCAGGGGTCCTCCTCTCTTTCTGGGTCCTCTCTGGTCTCCTCCTGGCCTTACGGGAAGGGGCCATAGGCAGCGTGGGACAGGATGTCAGCTGGGGTTACCAGTTGCAGAATCCCTGGGTCGTATGGGTTCTCATGCTCGTCATGTTCGTCCTTGCCATGAATATGTTCGGGGTCTTCGAGATCGGAGCCTCCGCAACCAGTGTGGGTGGCAACCTGACACACAAACAGGGAATGGGCGGATCATTCTTTTCCGGTGTGCTCGCCACGGTGGTGGCTACCCCCTGCTCCGCTCCGTTCCTAGGAGTTGCCATCGGCCTGGCATTCAATCTGTCGCCCCCGCTCTTTCTCCTCGCCTTTACCATGATGGCGCTCGGGTTAGCCTTCCCCTACGTCCTCCTCTCTGCTTTTCCCAGACTGGTCGAGAAACTGCCGCGACCCGGACCCTGGATGGAATCGTTCAAGCAGGCCATGGCCTTTCTCCTGTTCGGCACCACTGGCTTTCTCCTCTGGTCGTTGCTCTCTCTCAAGGAGGTAGGTCTCGGCAAGATGCTTCCAATCGTCCTGGGGTTGACCTTCATCGGAATCGCCCTGTGGGTCTACGGCCGCTGGTGCGTCATTTCCCGGACCAGACGCACCCGGACAGTTGGTTATCTCGCCGCGATTCTCTTTTCTGGCCTTGGCCTGATGGCCTGCAAGCCGCCCCCGGTGGGTCTCGACTGGAAACCCTGGTCACCGGAGGCTGTAGAGCAGGCCCTTGAGCAGGGCAGACCTGTCTATGTGGATTTCACCGCCACATGGTGTGCGACCTGCCAGGTCAACAAGTCCCGGGGATACAACAGGGCTGTCCGGAAATTGTTTGATGCACACAATATCCTGCCTCTCAAGGCTGATTACACCAATTACGACCCGAGCATTGCCCAGACCATTGCCGAACTGAAGAGGAGGGCTGTCCCGGTCAATGTCCTCTACCTGCCTCGCGGCGAGGAACCGAAAGTCACCAAGGAATTCTTTGGCTCGCGCTATATCCAGGGTTTCATCAGGGAGCACCTTGGGGAAGCCGGAACTCCCGCCGGGAACAACAGGTAATGGCGCTCTGCATGCTGCAGAATGGAAACTGCTGAAATTTTTCCGGCCTTTCCCTCAGTAATCCCGCCGGGCGAAAATCCAGGCCGCCAACCCTGCCACGAGCAATTCGTAACAGAGCGAACTCCCCACATCCTTCCACACGGGATGCCGCTGATCAGCGCGGCGCTCTGCCTCCGCGATGTGCGGCGGCACCTCCATGGAGGAATCATGGAACAGCGAACCAAGGAGAGACTTACCTGCCAGATCGTTGCGATCCCGATCAACGCTGATCAGATTTCTCATTTGAGCGCCCACCGCACGGGTCTTCGGTAACGGGGCCCGGAGAAAATCGAGGCACCTGTGCAGTCCTACCATGAACTCCCCCGCGCTTTCCCGGGGTTCCACTTCCTCAATCCCCCCGTCGATCCAGTCCGGCTTCATGCCTGCCTGCGGAACAGTGTAGGCAAACTGGTAGACGATGTCTTCAGTCCATTCCGTCAGCACTGATCCTCCCCAGATAAGGCAGGCGGCAAGCAACCCGAACACAGTGGAACCTGACCAGATCGAGATCAGAACATGCATGGCATAGACAAAGCTGAAGACGAGCACGACCAGAGGTACCGCCCAGAAAAGACCCAGATTCCACTCTCCAAAACGAAGGCCGAAGGACAGGAATACGATTACAGTGAATGGCAGGACCTGCAGAAAAACGAACAGGAGGCTTCCCAGATACTTGCCCAGGAACAGTGTGATTCGTCGCGGCGGCTTGGAGAGCGTCAGGTCAACCGATCCCTCGCGCACGAATTCAGGGAAGATCGAGGCGCAGGAAATGAGGGCCAGCACCACCGCGAACAACCCAAGCCAGTAGGGCACGATGGTATTGGTGAAGATGAGGAGATACAGTTCCCTGGATTCCTCCGTTCCCATCTGAAGGGATTCATGCTCGATGGTCCACAAGCCGAAGAAGAGCGATATGCCTCTTTGGTTGAAACCGATGGAAGCATACCCCAGCGCCACCATTCCGGAGAGCGCCAGCACGATCCAGAAGAGCTTCTGTGATCGCAGCATCCGGAACGAGTCAAGAAGGAGAACGCCAAGCGTATTCATGACGGGTCCTTCCCTTCCCACCCGCTTTCATCAGCGACCGATTCCAGGAAGAGATCCTCCAGCGATTGGCGCACCTGACGCACCTCGGTGATGACTGACCCTCCGGAGCGCAGGGCATCGAGCACGGGCTGGACCGGTTCGGCTTCGCCCCCGGGAACCTCCACCCGTCTCTCCTCAACCACCAACCCGTTCGCCCGGAACCTCTCAGCCATCTCCTCCCCGATTGGCCCCGCGGTAATGATCTCGAACCGGCACGACCCGGCGGTGAGTTCAGCCAGGGCGCCCTGCCTGACAACCGCTCCCTCCTTGAGAATGGCAACCGAGTCGCAGACGGTCTCCAGTTCACCAAGAAGGTGACTGTTCACGAATACGGTCCTTCCCTCGCTCCGCAGCTTCAGGAGCAATTCACGCATTACCCGGCGCCCCTCCGGGTCGACCCCGTCCGTCGGTTCATCCAGAAAGATCAGTTTGGGATCGTTAACCAGAGCCTGGGCGAACCCGATCCGCTGCACCATTCCCTTCGAGTAGGTTTTCAGGATGCGTTCACTGGCCTCCTCCATCCCCACCAGCCTGAGCAGGTTCCGGAGGCGTTCTCGATCCACCCGGACCCCGGCAAGACCGGCGGCGTATTGGATCACCTGACGCCCGGTGAGGTAGGCCGGGAAGCGGACATGCTCCGGCAGGTAGCCCACCTGTCGGAGGATCGGTTTGTGGCCCACCGGATACCCCAGCATTGTTCCCTCGCACCGGGTGGGATGAATGATGGTGGTGAGAATCTTCACCAGGGTGCTCTTGCCCGCTCCATTAGGGCCAAGCAAACCGAAGATTGATCCCTCGGCAACCTGTAGCGAGATCCCCCGCAAAGCCTCGACCCTGCCCTTGTAGGTCTTCTGCACGTTCGTGAGATCGAGAATCGTAGCTGCCATGGACCACGGCGGTCATAGAGGACGACCGGATTCTTCGCAAGTCGGCAGAGTTACGGGCGGCTTTGACGGGGCGATTGCATGATCACCGGTCACCATGAGATTGCATAGGCCGACAAGGGATTGGTTGCGTGCAGCAAGGCGGCAGAAAACCGGCAAGGATCCTTACGCTCCCGTAATCGAACAGATCCAACGGGGAAAGACAGCAACAGGAATTACCCGTTATTTACAGGCAATTGCTTCGATCATCGCTGGAATTGCTGCCCTTCGGCGATTCCTTCCGGTTGCACAACAACAGCATAACCGCTAACCTCTGAGCACCATGAAAGCAGTAGCTCTCTCGACCCTGCTTGGTCTGTTGACCATCGGCGCGGCATCGTGCCAGGACAGCGGCACCAAGAATACAAGCAAGACTCCCAAGACGAAGATGAAGGAAAAAGCGATCGATGAAAGAGGAGCTCCCCCGGAAGGATCCGAGACGATCACTCTCGGCGCCGGCTGTTTCTGGTGCGTGGAGGCCGTTTACCAGCAACTGGAGGGTGTGCATTCGGTAGTATCCGGCTACATGGGTGGTTTCGTGCCAAATCCGACCTATGAACAGATCTGCCAGAAGAACACGGGACATATCGAAGTGGTGCAGGTGATCTACAACCCCAAGAAGATCCCAACCTCTGATGTCCTGGCGTGGTTCTGGGAGCTCCATGATCCGACCAGCAAAGATCAGCAGGGTGCGGACAAGGGCCCCCAGTATCGCTCCGCCGTCTTCTATCACTCCGAAGAACAGAAGAAAGCGACCGAGGCATCCATGAAGGAGGCCCAGAAGATATTCCAGAAGCCCATTGTCACGGAAATCCGCAAGGCAGAGAAATTCTGGGGAGCGGAGGACTACCACCAGGACTTTTACTTTTTGAACAAGCAGCGAAACGGTTATTGCCGGATCGTCATTCAGCCCAAATTGCTCAAGCTGAAGCTGAAAGATTGATTCTTACGGGGCGAGAGTGACGCCTTCCGGGGCCCTGCGCCATCAATCCGCCACCCGATCCGGAGCCTCCTCCGCACGGCACCGAGCGGATCCTATACCCGGGAAAGCTCCTTGCATCCTGCAGCCTGGTATTTAAGGTTTCTTAAATGCCTGCCGGATACGAGTATCATCTGGATCATCGCGTAATCGATGCGGCGGCATGGGACCATGTCACCCTCGTCGATATGGAACACTACCTCGAGGAGGCCTCCCAACTCCCCAATGATTTAAGAGGTGCGGTCGAATACCTCGATCTCAGCGAAGTCCTTTCCCTCCAGGTCAGCTACGTCGGAGCTCTCCAGTTGGCTCCCTGGTATGAACGCCTCATTGACCGGGGTATCCGGGGGTCGGTGATTTACGCCCCGGAGGAGGAGATCCATGACCTGGCCAGCACCGTAATCGCCACCTGTTCGATGGTCGGGGGCGGTCTCCCTGACGGCTATCGTCTCTCACGCACCCCGGTCGCCTTACGCAATGTTCACCATTTCCTGGAACAGGGGACCGCCACTGCCGCCTTTCCTGTCGTCCGGGTGGCCTGAAGCAACTGGCCACTGGCCTCCGACCCTGCGCACTAAAACGGTCCCTTCCCATGAGCCATGCCGCCAACCGGGGACCAGAGGTCTTCCTGGCTCCGGTGGACGGCCGTGCTCCGCTGGAAAACGGTTTAAATCGAGAAGAACGCGTTTCGTCTCCCGTAATGGGATGCAGGAATCCCCCACCCCCAGTTAGCGAAGGCCCTAAGTGGCTCGCCTCCTGACGCAGGAACCAGCCTCTACCAGTTCTTTATGTCGTCCGCGGTGCCGTTTTTCCCGTCGGGACCGAGGGACCAGAGGTCAAAATCAGGGTTTTCCTGGTTGGGATCGCCTTTCTGATTGCGAAACCGCCAGGGATTCCCCCAGGGATCCACCAATTCTACCGGCACCTCTCCGCCCCTCTTGTTGATCAAATTCTGGTTGTTATTATTCGGGTCCAAGTCCGCCAAATAAACAACCGCTCCCTCATCAGGACGTCCATCCAGGGCGCCGTCGTCAGCGGTTCCTGCGATCCCATCGGCACCGATTCCATCCCCGTAGAGCATCTTGTAGATAATAATACCGCTCCTCGCTTCCACATCCTCCTCGGAGGTGGGTGGCAGAAAACCACCAGCGTCATTCTTGTATTCAGTGATTTTCAGGTTGAAGAGCGCCAGATGGGTTTTGGCTCTGTCGACCGCGGCCCTACGCTGTACGAAGGCGGAAACCCCTACCACCATCCCCGAAAGGATGACGATGATCGTAACCACGGTCAGCAGTTCAACGAGGGTGAATCCTCTTAATTCTTTGATTCTCTTCGGGTTAAGCGAAATGGTCATTTGTTGGAGGGCAGATTCTCTACTGCTGCATCTGCTGGATAATCTTAATCAGCGGTAGGAACAATGCAAATACAATTGCGCCGACAACCAGAGCCAGGAAAACGATCATGATAGGCTCCAGGACCGAAGTCAGGGCGGTCACCGCATTGTCGACCTCGTCATCGTATACATCCGCAATCTTGAGCAGCATTTCCGGTAATTGACCGGTCTCCTCGCCGACATCCACCATACTGATGACCATGGACGGAAACACCTTACTGGCCCGGAGGGGCTGCACAATGGATTCCCCCTCCTTCACCGACTCGTGCACCTTGTCGATTGCCTCCGAGATCACCACGTTCCCCGCGGTCTCCTTGGTGATGTTGAGAGCCTGCAGGATGGGAACACCGGAAGTAACGAGGGTTCCCAGGGTCCGCGAGAAGCGGGAGACCGCACTCTTGCGCTGAATCTCGCCAAAGAGCGGTATGCTCAACTTGATCGTATCCAGGATGCGGCGACCACCCTTGGTGCGGCCCCAGAACTGGAAGATGAGACCGACCCCGAAGAGGGAAATGAGAATCCAGACCGCGTTGGGCAGGATAAATCTTATATCCATCATGAAATCCGAGAACCCGAAGACGATCTGCGAGATCTTGGGGAGTTCGGCCCCTGACATGTCATTAAACATCTCCTTAAACTTCGGTACAATGAACAGCATCAGGAAGGTCAGGATCGCCACCGCAATGAACATGACGATGACGGGGTAGACCATGGCTGCCACGATCTTGTTCTTCAGTTTGTGGGCTTTCTCCTGGTATTCAGCCAGACGGGTAAGCACCACTTCAAGCACCCCGCCGAGTTCCCCGGCCTTCACCATGTTGACGTAGAGTTTATCGAAAATGCGCGGGTGCTGCGCCAGACTCTCCGAAAAGGTGGAACCACTCTGCACGGAATCCGCGAGCGAGTTGACGGTCCCGCGGAGAACCTGATTGGGTTCCTGTTTGCCCAGAACGGTCAGGCCACGCAACAGAGGCAATCCGGAATCGATCAGCGTTGCCAACTGACGCGTGAAGATCATGAGGATCTTTGGTTTGATTCGTCCGCCCGTCTTGCCCCTGGCCTTCTTCTTGCCGCGGTCCCTGGCTGCAGCCCTTTTCCCGGCCGCGCTGAGCTTCCCCTTTCCTTCCTGGATCACCTGGGTCGGATAGAGTCCCTGGGTTCGCAGCTGAGCCACCGCATCGGCTTCGGATCCGGCTTGCACGGTTCCGGTTGTCTGCTCGCCCTTGGCATCTAGTGCGATATACTGAAAGTTGGCCATTGGTTTGATTGTCTAACGTTAATGGGAGGGTTGGAAATTCTAAATGGTGGAATCTTCGGGGTCTAGGTGTACTTGAGGACTTCCTCAATAGTCGTGGTGCCCTCGTAAATATTGCGGAGGCCATCTTCCCGGAGGGTCGTCATGCCGAGTTCGATTGCCTTCTGCTTCAGGGCCACGGTAGGCGCCCGGTCCGTGATCATCTCCCGGATGGGGTCGGAGACGTTCAGTAATTCAAACAGGCCGCGGCGTCCACGTAGTCCGCTCTGACCGCAAATATCGCAACCACGACCGGTATAGAAGTGCTTGTCTCCCAGTTCGTGGGCCGAGAGGTCGAGTTGGTTCAGGATTGCCTCATTGGGCTCGTAGCTGTCGCGGCAAGCCTTGCAGATGGTCCGGACCAGGCGCTGCGCCAGGACGCCCTCAAGGGAGGCTGCCACCAGGAAGGGCTCCGTTCCCATGTCCACAAGACGCGTGATGGATCCTGCGGCATCGTTGGTGTGGAGCGTCGAGAGAACCAGGTGCCCGGTCAGCGAGGCTTGAATGGCTATCTGGGCGGTCTCGAGGTCCCGGATCTCACCCACGAGAATCTTGTCGGGATCCTGCCGGAGGAATGCACGCAGAAGGCGCGCAAAGCTGAGTTCGATGGCATCGTTGACGGGGACCTGGATAATCCCGTCGATATCATATTCCACCGGATCCTCTGCCGTCAGGAGCTTCGTGTCGATGGTGTTGATTACCTTCAGGGCTGCGTAGAGGGTGGTCGTCTTGCCCGCCCCGGTGGGCCCGGTCACCACAAAGATACCGTTTGGCTTCTTGATGGTGGTGTTCACGTATTCTTCAACGTGCCTGGGAAGACCAAGGACATCGAGAGACAGGTTGACGTTGGCGCGGTCCAGGACACGCAGGACGACGCTTTCCCCGAATGAAGTGGGCAGCGAAGAAACGCGCAGATCGATCTGCTGATCCCCGATCTGTTTCACGATCCTCCCATCCTGGGGAACCCGGCGCTCAGCGATGTTCATGTTCGACATGACCTTTACCCGTGAGAGAATAGGCAGGGCAAGGTGCACCGGGGGCGGAGCCATCTCATAGAGAGAGCCATCCACCCGATAGCGGATCTTGAATTCGTTCTCGAATGGCTCGAAGTGAATATCGGAGGCACGCTCCTTGATAGCCTGGTAGATGACCAGGTCGACATAGCGCACAATCGGCGCGGAATTGGCTTCGTCAGCCAGTTCCTGCTCGGATAATTTCTTTCCGTCATTATCGAGTTCGCCCAGCAGTTCGGTCATGGCAGTCCCTTCATCCGCCCCCCCGCTGTACGCCTCGTTGATCTTCTTCTCCACCACATGCACGGGTGCGACCACGATCTTGATCTCCTTGCCCAGTGCGAAGCGCAGATCCTCAGCGGTCTGCGGGTTCATGGGATCGAGGAGGGCCACCGTAATGCCCTCTGCGTCAAAGTTGATGGGCAGGGCACCATGAAGCCGGGCCATCGGTGCAGGGATGACCGCGAGCAGTTCCTCAGGGGCTACGAAATCGGTAAGGTCTACCAGCTCCGTTCCAAGTTCCTGGGCAATTATCGCCCACATATCCTCCCGGGACTGAACTACCTGGAAATCCGTCAGAATGTCCCCCACATCCTTCCCGCTGGCTTCAATCTCGTGGAGCATGTCCTCCGCCAGCGAGGTATCGATCATCCCCCTGCTGACGAAGAGGTCCAAGACGTTGCGATCATCCATTTGAATCTGGTGCGTTAGGCTTGAAATTAATCGGCGTCCGACATCGTGACTGCGATCACCTCCGAAGCGGAGGTAATCCCGGCAAGAACCTTCCTTATACCATCCTCTCGCAGGGTCCGCATTCCCAGTTCGCGTGCCCTGCGACGCAGTTGCGGAGTGCTGAGGTTCTCGTTGATGAGATGGCGGACTTCATCGTCCACCTGAAAGATTTCAAAGATGCCCTGGCGGCCCCGGTAGCCTGTTTTCCTGCAACTGTCGCAACCGCTCGGTCCCATGATGGTGCTCTCCGCCAGTTGGGACTGATCGAGACGCAGGAGGCGCATTTCCGAATCCGTCAACTCCCCCGGTCCCTTGCACTCCTTGCAGAGAGCCCGAACCAGTCGCTGTGCCATCACGGCCCGCACGGCCGAGGCTATGAGGAATCGCTGAACCCCGATATCCGCGAGTCGGGCCACTGCACTGGGCGCATCATTGGTATGCAGGGTTGAGAAGACAAGGTGGCCGGTGAGGGAAGCATTTATCGCAATGTTGGCAGTCTCAACATCCCGGATCTCACCCACCATGATGATGTTCGGTGCCTGACGCAGCATGGCCCGCAGGGCGGCCGCAAAGGTCATCCCAATGTCAGATTTGACCATGACCTGGTTAATGCCCGCCAGTTGATACTCGATGGGATCCTCCACCGTGATGATCTTCCGATCGGGCTTGTTGATGTAGTTGAGGCAGGCGTAGAGGGTGGTGGTCTTTCCGGATCCGGTGGGACCGGTCACGAGGATGATGCCGTCGGGAAGGCCCATCAATTCACACATGACCTGCTCATCGTCGGTGAAAAACCCAAGTTCGGGAAGGCCGAGGAGGAGCGAGGACTTGTCGAGGATCCGCATCACGATGCTTTCCCCGTGGTTGCTCGGCACGGTGGAAACACGGAGGTCAACCTCCTTCCCTCCGATACGCATCTGAATGCGCCCATCCTGGGGGATACGCTTCTCCGCGATGCTCATGGTTCCACTCATGACCTTTACCCGGGCCACAATGGCCGGGAGGAGACGCTTGGGGTGGCTGTCAACCTCCATCAGTCGCCCATCCACCCGGAAACGAATACGCAGAGTGGTTTCCAGCGGTTCAATGTGGATGTCGGAAGAGCGCAACCGAAACGCTTCCAGCAACATGTTGGAAACCATCCGGATGATGGGAGCGTCATTTGCGTCGGCCACCTCCGTCTCACCCTCGGTAATGACTGTGAATGAGGTTCCACTGTCCTCTCCTTCTGACTCCACCCCATAATTATCGTGCAGAGCCTTGGTGATGGCCGAGGGCGTGGCGGCCACGAAATTCACCTCCCGCCCGACCACATGAGGGAGGCTGTCGAGAGTTTCGAAGTCGAGGGCATCAGCAACTGCCACCGTCATGTAGGTGCCGTCATCCTGAAGCGGTACCGCCTGGAAGCGCTGCGCTACTTCCACATCCATGCCCTGAAAAACCTGCTCCGTGAAAGAATGCTGGTTGATATCGACGTAGTCCGTTCCCGCACTCGCCGCGATGGTCTGTGCTACCTGTTCCTCGGAGACGTCGCCCACGGCGACGAGCAGGTCAACGACGCCCTGATTCGGGCTCAGTCCTTCGCGTGCCTTTTCAATCTCTTCAGGGGTGATGACCCCCCGCTCAACTAACAACTCGCTGAGATAACCTTGATTTGAATACACGATGGGCGATCGGTGGGTGTGGCCCCTGTAGTCCTGAAATACACGGCGGGGCGGACAGAAAGATGGTCAAGGCGTTCGCCATTGGCAACCCCGGATTTGCCCACCGGAGGAGCTTCATGGGCTTCCAATTACCTCGGTCAGCAAGGACTCCTGCAACCTCTCCATTTCCTCCCGTGCGGCCGGTGTGGTATCGTCGTAACCGGCCAGGTGGAGCAGGCCATGAATCAGGTAGGTCGCAATTTCACGCTCGAACGAGGCTCCAAGCTCCTCAGCCTGACGGGCGGCCGTTTCTACGCTGATCAGGACATCTCCTTCCTCTCCATAGGGAAAGGTGATCACATCCGTGGGGTCCGGATTGTCCATGAATTGTGTATGCACCCGCTGAATCTCAGAATCATCGATCAGCGAGACATTTACTAACCCGGGAAGCTTAACCCGTGCGAGGTATCGCTCCTCAAGCAGCTCAAGAGTGGCCTCCCCGCATCTCTCAAGGGAGGCGCTCAGTTCTCCGGGAAGCTGGCGCCATGCCTGCCTGTTGTGGATCTGAACCCTCCTCGCGTCCGTGCTCACGCCTCTGCTACCTTCAGGAATCTCCGGCGGCCCTGCGACGGTGTTTCTCCAGTTCCTCGACCGGGACCACGTTCTTCACCCTGCCTCCGGCAGGGGCAGGATCATCGCCCGCCTGTTTCTCGCGCTTGGGATAATCGATCCGGCTGTGCATCATGCTGCGCAGGGTCTTGGCAAAGCTGTCCCGGGTCTTCCGGAGATCACTTGCCGTGAGTCCGCAGTTGTCCAGTTGTCCATCCTTGATCCGGTTGAACACGATATCATCTACGAGGGTCCTTATCTTGCCAGGAGTTGGTTTGCTCAGACTTCGTGACGCACTCTCTACCGCATCGGCCAGGGAGATGATTCCACTCTCCCGGGTTTGGGGCGTCGGCCCCGGGTAGCGAAAGTTCTTCACGTTAACCTCGGGCATATCCTCGGGATTTTCGATTCCTTCCTGCACCTTTCCTTCCTCAACTCGCCGCTGCTCCTGGGCCTTGCGGTAGAAAAAGTAAACCAGGGAGTCTCCATGATGTTCCCGAATCACGTCAATGATGCGCGGGTTGAGTTTGCTCTTGATTGCCATATCCAGGCCATCCTTGACGTGCGCAATGATCACGAGGGCACTCATGGTTGGAGTGAGTGAATCGTGGGGATTGTTCTCTCCCTGGTTTTCGATGAAGTAGGCCGGTTTCTTGAGCTTGCCAATGTCATGAAAATAGCAACACACCCGGCACATCATGGGATTTGCTCCGATCTCCTCCGCAGCCGCCTCGGAAAGGGAGGCCACAACCATGCTGTGATGGAAGGTGCCGGGAGCCTCCAGTTGCATGCGGCGCAGGAGTTTGTGGTTGAGGTCGCTGAGTTCAAGCCAGCTTATGTCGGTAGTGAGCGTGAAGGTTGACTCAAGCATGGGAAGGAGTCCGGACACGATCATGCCCGTCAGCAGTCCGACTCCAAATGCCGAGGCGATCTCGATTCCGAAGACCTGCCATTCGACTATCCCTCCACCGATCAGCGAACCCAGAGAAATGATGTTGCAACTGCAGGCCAGGAGAACCGCTGCGCCCCCCACGTAGAAACCAGCCCGGAGCAGACGTCCCCGTTTACGCACCTGCCGGGTTACAAGCACGGCTGCCAGTCCGCATACCACGCTCATCACAAGATACGGGAGGAGCGACTCCGTGGGCATCAGGAACGCACCAAGCAGCGTCGCGCCTGCCACTGCGTAAAGTCCCAGGTTGGTCCTCAGGAGAACCGAAAGGATCATGGGAGCGAACGCATAGGGAACCAGAAGCAGCTTAAAGGGCTCTCCCAGTGAGGCATTCGCATCGACCATTACAGTGACCAGCCGGAGGCAGGTCAATTGGACTGCCAGGCAGCAGAAGATGAGAAAGACGTGGCCGTTCCGGCGGGCGGTCTTCGGGTGGCACGCTTCAAAAAGGAAAACCGCCATGGCCACTACCAGAAGACTGGAAAGCACTGTGGAAAACGGGCGCGCCCCTTCCCCGCCGCCGTTCGCAAAGTGGAACGCCAGAGCCGCCATGAGGAGGGCGAAGGCTCCGTACACCGAATAGCGCAGCACGGTGCTGCGGTCCAGCCTGCTGGCCACCGGTCCATCCGCCTGGGTACGGCGCTTCTTGCCGGAGGAGAGGCCCTTTTTACTCAAGCGGCGCCGCCTGATGGAATCGAGAAGTTCCACGGGGTTTAGTAACACAATCCGGACGATCGGAAGCTGCTGCTTGGGAACGTCGCGGCGGAAAGATTAGCAACCACCCGGGCCAGTTACAACGTGATTCAAGCTAGCGGCGCGTCATTCTGTCCCGGTCATCGCACCCGATCTGCCTATTCATCGCAAATCCTGTGTTTTTCGTAGGCATCAATTATTTCACCGACCACCGGATGCCGCACAACATCGGCCTGCGAAAAATGAACGAATCGTACTCCTGAAGCCTCCGCGAGGGCCTGCTCGGCCTCTCTCAGACCGGAGGGCGTCCCCTCCCCTAAATCCACCTGGGTTCCATCCCCGGTCACGACACAGCAGGAACCTTCACCCAACCGCGTGAGAAGCATGAACATCTGTTCCCGGGTCGTATTCTGAGCCTCGTCCAGAATAACACAAGAGTGAGCCAGGGTGCGTCCACGCATGTAGGCCAGGGGTGCAATCTCAATGGTCCCGTCCTCCAGATAGCGGCGTCCCTCCTCGGGTTCGAGGATATCATCCAGGGCGTCGTAAAGCGGGCGCAGGTAGGGTGCGACCTTCTCCTGAAGGTCACCTGGCAGAAAGCCGAGGGCCTCTCCTGCCTCGACGGCGGGCCGCGTCAGTATAACCCGCGCGATCTCGCCCTCCTTTAAGCGGGAAAGCGCCATCGCCATTGCCAGATAGGTCTTACCGGT
>Ga0310342_100000432_pt1 | contig 23316 bp, 12 predicted proteins | sample S15DNA20500_MG_FD_206155 | JGI IMG/M metagenome (GOLD analysis project Ga0310342, IMG submission 206155) | Marine microbial communities from station ALOHA, North Pacific Subtropical Gyre - S1503-DNA-20-500_MG | ecosystem: Environmental > Aquatic > Marine > Oceanic | place: Pacific Ocean: North...
CCTGTACCGCAACGATGATGGCCAGTTTGTGGACATCGCGCCCGCGGCAGGCGTGGTCGATCACGGCTCGGGAATGTCTGCCTCTTGGGGCGACTACGATCGGGACGGTTGGATGGACCTGTATGTAGGGAACATGTTTTCCTCGGCTGGCCACCGTGTTACAAGCCAGACAAGTTTCAAGTCTGGCTCGGACGACACGACACGCAATTTGTATCGTCGTATGGCCAAGGGGAACACACTGTTTCGTAACCTCGGCGATGATACGTTTGAGGAAATCACCGATGCGGGTGTCGAAATGGGACGTTGGTCTTGGAGTTCGCTGTTTGCGGATCTCAACAATGACGGTCGAGAGGATTTGTTGGTTGCCAACGGGTACATCACCACCGAAGATACGGGTGATTTGTGAAGTTTTTTCTGGCGGCAGGTCGTGCCGCAATATGACCAGAAAACGGGCGAATCGTCCGGTTCAAATTCTCCTGTTCTCTACGAATTGCTGCGTCGCGGACGTTCTTTCAGTGGGCATGAACGACACTGTTTGTATTTGAACACTGGTCAGACCCAATTCGCAAACATATCGGCAGCCAGCGGCTTCGACTTTCCTGATGACGGCCGCTGTTTGTCGCTTGTCGATTGGGATCAGGACGGAGATCTGGACATGTGGATCATCAACCGCAATGCGCCGCAAGTTCGTTTTCTCCGCAATGACTTGCCTCGGAACGATCACTTTGTCTCGATCGGTTTACAGGGCACCACTTGCAACCGCGATGCGATCGGAGCCCGAGTGGAAGTAGTGATCAAGGGGAAGGAGCAAGAGATCACGTTGCTGAGAACGCTGCGTGCTGGTGATGGTTACATGGCTCAATCCAGCAAGTGGCTTCATTTTGGACTTGGCAAGGCTGAGCAGATCGAAAAACTCGTCGTGCGCTGGCCTGGAAATGAATACGAAAAATTTACGAATTCGGGTTCCCCGGGAATGCCTGTCGATAATCGTTACCTGCTGGTACAAGGTACCGGTGAGGCAGCTGTCCAAGCGGTCCCTGACCGAACGGTCAATTTGCAACCGTCCCAACTGCGATTGCCAGCGCAAACCGAAACCGCACAAACGTTGCTGGTTTATGCGGCGCCGCTTCCTGAATTGCGTTATCAATCCTGGGAGCAACGTGAGCTGTCCGTTGGCCATGAACTAGAGCAGCCACTGCTTTTGAATCTTTGGGCCAGCTGGTGCACGCCGTGCCTCAAAGAACTGAATGAAATTTCCGAGCGTCAAAATGAGCTTCGCCGTGCCGGGGTAAATGTACTTGCTTTGAGTGTCGATGGACTGGGAGTCAACAAGTCGGAAGTTGGTGCGGCTCAACGATTACTTGACCAGATGAAATTTCCCTTCCCATCCGGTCGAGCGACAGAACAACTGGTTGACCTGTTGCAGATGGTGAACGATATTTTGTTCGATTATCACGGTGAGTTGCCCGTTCCGACCAGTTTTTTGATCGATCGCCAGCGGGCTCTGGCGGCCATCTATAAGGGGCCAGTCGAGGTTGACCGGGTGTTGATCGATCTGGAGAAAATCAAGCTCAAAGGCGATGCCCTGCGAATGGCGGCCCAGCCGTTTGCAGGACGTTGGTTTGGAAAACAACCTGGCCATCGTTTTTTGCGTCTGGCAACGAACCTGTTCACGGCTGGAGAATACGAGAATGCGGGCCAGTACCTGTTGCGTAATCAAGGATATTTTGGTGACCATCCCGTCTACATCGACCTGTTGACCAAAACGGGTATTGGATTGGCCAGCAAGCGGCACAATGAACTGGCAGCTAAAATTTTTGGCCATTTAGAAACGCTAACGCCCGCTTCGCCATCGGTTCATTTCTACCTGGCCCAGGCATTGCAAAATTCGGGAAGACCGGAGCAGGCCATCGTCGAGTACCGTCGTGTTCTCCAGCTCGATCCAAATTCGGTGACCGGGAATTTTTATCTGGGTCTCATGTTGGCCGGACGTGGTGATGTCGAGCAGGCACTGCCTTATTTTCGTAAAACGACGGAAGTCAAACCGGATTGGGCAGCTGGTCAATTTAATCTGGCCATGGCCTTGGCAGAGGTGGATCAGGCAGAGCAGGCGGTTGTGCATTTGCAGGAGACGTTGCGTTTGAGACCGGTTGACCTGACCACGCAGATCCGATTGACTTGGACGTTGGCCGCACATCCAGATCCACGATTTCGCAACGCCGAACAGGCCGTTTATTGGGGTCAGTATATCTGTGAGGCGACCAAAAATAAATTGCCCGGTGCGCTCGACGCTCTGGCAGCTGCGTATGCCGAACAGGGTGATTTTGATCGTGCCGTGACGACGTTGCACCAGGCGGTCGAAAGGGTACTAGCTGTCAAGCAAGATGCGAACACTCAAGAGATGGAACACCGTTTGCAGCTTTATCAAAACGGTGAGCCTTATCGATCATCGCGATGATTGGGTTTGCAATCGCGAGTGTAAACGAAAATGGCTGCTCCGGGGGACGAGGGGAGTTTCACATCCAAGCCTCCAGTGATGAGCTGTTGACCGCTGAACTTCTGCTTGGAACCGTTGTCAAGATTTTCCACCGTATAACTCGCAGTGGAATCCAAGCCGCGTAATTGGATGGACAGTTTGGCTGGTGAGTTTTTGCCCGGCCGTCGAAATGCCTGGACGAATCCTGCACCCTTTTCAGGCCGATCAAATTGCCATGCCATCCAGACATTTTTAGTCTCCAGGCTGAATGGTGTCAGCGGGTAGAAGTCTCCCGAGTAGTTCGGTGAAACTTGTCGCCATTGTTGGATCAGCTTGCGCAATAGATCGTAATCCAGCTTGTCATCGCGAATGTCGCGCGTCGGTGTTCGATCTTCCCAGGCACCCTTGGTGATGGCAGGATACATATTACTGCGGAATAAGTATTCATCGATTTGTCCTCCTGCATTGCCAAAGTAGGGGACCCACATCGACAGGCCGTAGGTTTGCGACTGCATGCCCTCGGGTTGTATGGCAAAATCAGATTTCCATAACGGTACGCTTCGCCTGAGTGTTTCCAAATCATTACGGCGTCCACCCGAAGCACAACTGTCGATCATCAGGCCCGGTTTTCGTTCAAGCAGTCCGTCCCAGAAGGCGAGATACCCGGTCACGAAATGATTTTCTGTGATGCCTTGTCGATCGGGCGCATCGTTCTGCCGCCAATGGTCCAGCGGATCCATGTTGAAATCTGAACGATAGACGTCGACCTGATTCTCCGACAAAATCCGCGAGATGTGATCGGTGACCCACTGAAGAGCCTGTTGATTTCCAAGGTTCAAGAGTCCCTGGGTGGTCGTTGTTGCTCGTAAGACCCAATCGGAATGGTTTTCATCGATCCATGACTTGGGGGTGATACGCTCGGGTTCGAACCACAAAATCGTTTTCAGGTTTTTCTGATGCGCGTGTTCGCTGATCGCCTTGATGCCGTTGGGAAATCGCTCGGGAACCGGTTCCCAAAGTGGTGTGTACCAGCCGGTATCCATCCACCAATGGTCAATGTCGATTCCCAGGGATAGAAAACGATCGATGTACTGTTTTTGATTTTCTTCGGTGGCTTTGTACATCCAGTCCATGAAGTAACCCGTCTGGCCTGAAAACATGGGCGGTACCGGCTGGCCGTTTGGCCGGGGCAAATTGTGTGCGATCATCCAACGTCGCCAAACGTTTTGACCGTCGATCCAATCTCCACCGGAGCGGAACTGAAGCACGATCAAGGGTGTGCGAATTTCTTCGCCCGGTTGCAGGCGAAGATGGGTCTGTTGCTGTCCACTTTGGATATTCAGCGCTGGTCCAGACGTTCGATGTAGGACCGTTTCCCACTGTCCCGGCCAACCGACTACCAGGATGACACCCTCTTGGTCCTGCTCGAGATTAAAATACGGCATATCGGTGTTGCTGGGTCGACCTCCAAAGGCACTCAATTGCAGCCTGCGTCCCTTGGCAAGTGGTGTGGCCAGGGGGGCATAAGAGGCGGCACCTGGCCACGAGCCGGCGTTATGATGGAGCAGCCAATCTTCGGCCTCGAGCAACAGATTGATGGCCTGGATGTTTTCGATAACGGGTGTTGGTTGCTCCCCCAGATTTTTGAAATACACGACCCATTCCACGGTCGGGAAATCACGGTATTGGATGATCTCTAAGCGGACTTGAAGATCGGTCTTTAAGTCAGTGTAGGTGAGGGTTTTCTGTAGGCGGAATTCGTCCAGTTGCTGCCAAGTTCGTTTCTGTTTCCAGCCTTGCAAGGAGTTGGCTGGCAGCGGGTGACCGTAGTGCGGTGAGCGAAACATGGGTTTGCCGTTATAAACGAAGGAAATTGGCAGACCGATCGCTTCGGGACCAAAATTTTGTTGGATCCAGCCAGCCGCCTTGTTCATGGAAGCAAAGTAAGGGTGAGCGGCGTCCACTTCTGAAATGGGTTCGGGACCCTGGTCGTCGGCATCGCGTTGGGCTGCCAGCTGCTCGGGCAAGGATTGGGCCAACGATTGGGGGACTTGCTTGATGGTGACCTCAGCGGCCAACAATGCGAAGGGAAAGGCGACGCTGCCAGTCGAAGCGCAGATTTCGACCGTATCGCCCTGTTGGAGTGAAACGCCCTGGTATTGGTGTTTGGCCTGGGTGCCAAAACCTTCCAGTAGCCCTTCGTTCAAGCGCGTACCATTGACAACCAGGTGATAATAAGGATCACGCTGCGCCTTGTCATCGGCATCCATGCGATTTTCAACCTGAACGAGGATGTTAAAAACGCCATTGACCGGTGCGTGCCAACGCAAAGAGACAATTCCATCGATCGGTGCTGAATCGTCGGTCGATAAATGTACCTGTTTGGCAAGGAACTTAGCCGGACCGGCTTCAACAGCTCCTTCGGCGTACAGCATTCGGCCAACAAATTGTTTCCCTTCGGGTGGTGGAAAGGGGATCCACCAACGGTTGAGGTCGGCTCCGCTGTCCGCTTCGCCAAAAACACTGGGGCCGAACTCGTCGGCAAGGGGAAAGGGTTGAAACGGACCGGCGTCCATGTGTGACCACTTGCCGTCGTTGTATCCCTTGGCCATTCGAAAGCCATAATCCCAGGCGTTGTCATCCGTGGAGTTGCCAGGCTGACGTACGGATGCACCTGCCACGGGAGCGTGAAACTGCTTGCCAGAGTGCCAGACATCTCCCGGCTTCGCCTGCAAATTGGCAGTGTAAAACAGGACGATCAGCAAAAACGCACGGGTCATTGATTGGCGTAAGTTCATGACAACTGGTGGCAAAGGGCCCCTTGGGAGGTTGATTTAGAAGTATTGATTTTGACTTCTTACTGTCCGATATTGGATTTTAACAATCTGCTTGTTGCTTTGTGAAGGACTCTGAGTTCCTCCCGACCTTGGAAACACGAGGGGTGGGCCTTGGTGCGTTTGATAAGCCATGACGGCCAAAGGGGCACAATTGGCGATTTCAAGCGGCGGTAAGCACGCCCCTGAGAATTTTGGGAGGTCGCCTAAAACGGACCAGATTTTGTTGTTCTCACGGCCGCCAGGTAAACCATACAGGCCAAGATTGACAGCATCCACCCGCCGGGCTCGGGCACGGCCCTGATGGCCGGATTTCCAGCTCCCGAAAAGTTAATGATGGCAACGGTTAAGTCGCCAGTATCCACATCACCATCACCATCTCCGTCACCGTCGGACCAGACTTTGTCTGTTGCACCGGCCGCTCCCGTGAAGTTGATGATGGCGGCGGTTAAATCGCCAGTGTCCACATCGAAATCGAAATCGTTGTCACCCGGTTCATAAGCGCCCGACGGCTTGGAGTTTTCGACGCCCGCAATCGAAAGAAACTGCAGCAGGTCAATGATACTGAGTGTGAGATCGTTGGCGAGGTCATATTTCACGTCATAATTTGGATCGGTATGGTCGACTCCGGTAACCAAATCTCCTGTGCCTGTGAGCAAGTCAACGTCAAGAATGTCGCAGTTCAGATCGCCGTTAAAGTCGCAGACCGGGGGTGTGGAATCTTGTTGAATGAACACGTCCGTTGACATGATGGATTGCGGAAATCCGGTGCTTGTCGAGGCAACGTCCAGGGTGTCACCGGCACTTAAATGTAATGCGTTGGGACCGGTCAGGTCGATAACGGCGAAACTTCCGGGAGGTGCATCGACCTCAGGGAAGTCACCGGCAAACTCAGTTAGGCGGCCTTCGGTTAACAATTGATCATTTACTAGAATATGGTAATCCGGATCACGGCCCTCACCCGCAATGTTCTCCAGCCGATGCTGCAGACGGATTTCAACATCGTACCTACCATCATCGGGAGCAACCCAACGCAAATCCACGACACCGTTGGTTCCCGCGTCATCACTGATCAAATGGATGGTTGATTTGAGGTATTCCACAGGTCCGGCCACTTCGAGGATAGAGTTTCCCCGGTCCTGGCTGAGACCTTCTTGAAACAACACGTAACCTCGTACGAGATTCGCGTTGTTGGAGGCGTGTATTCCCCAGCCATTACGATCATTGCCGCTGTCCGGGCCGCCACTGGGACCCGGCAGTACGTCGGGTCCGGCCTGGTACGCCTGGTGTAATATGTTACCCGGTTCGTTGACAAAAGGCTCAAACTCACTCGGAGCCATGTTTTCCCAGACGCCGTCCCAAAAGGCGGCCGTATTGGTTTTAATTCGGGCACCATAAATCCAGGGGCTATTGGTTCCATCATTGGGGTCGTTTGGATCAACGATGGGCGATCCCGTGGTGTCGGTCAGCTGTAATCCGCAACAGGGCGGAGAGGAACCACCCATGGTATTGCCAGGAAAATGGAAGTCACGTGACGCATCCCAGTCGCGTTCAGCAAGCGGAATGATTGGCGCCGGGATACCACGAGCCTGCCCAACCGACGTGCAAAAGGCACTCATTGCCAATAGGCTTGTGAACATGGCCAAGACATCTAATTGTTTCATCTGCAAAATTCCTTAGGCAAGTTGAGTGGCATCGTCGGATCGTGAAGCAGCCAGTTTTAGCCCCAGGGATTTTAGCAAAAATCCAAGGCTATTATCGGCCAGAAAGAAAGCAACCGCAGGTAACGAAGTTTTTTTCTAACCGAAGAGTTGGGCTAAGTCAAGAAAATTATCACTTTTCGGGTTACAATGGCCGGTCCCACTTCGCCTGTTAAGAATATCAACGAACCTTGTTAAAGAAACCAACCAACCAGGAAAACGCAGGAACCGAACTCATGCCGACTTTGTTTTTGTTGACCATTGTTGCCACCATTCCAAGCGCCATGGTATGGGGTCCCCATGCTGATGAGATGGAAGAACGGGATCGTTTCATCGCGGCAAAACTAATGGGACAACCCGTTTTGTCTCAGCCGGAGGCGGCACTTGAGGTGATTGCGGACAAGCAAACCTTCGTGCATGGGAAAAATGGGCATGCGTTGCAGAGAAATATGACCTGGCAGGATCGCCCGTTGCAGCTCGATGGCCAGGATTACTACAGTGGCCTCTACACCCACGCGAACATGAAAGTGAATGTGAATTTGCCAGGTCCAGCCAGGACATTTGCGGCCAGGGTTGGGTTGGACACCAATGACACCACCAAACGTGGACAGGGAAGTGTAGAGTTTCATGTTACGGTTGATGGGGCCGAGGACTTTACGACTGGCGTGCTACGCGGAGGCGATGCTCCCAGGGATATCCAGGTTGAACTGGGTGGGGCTGATGAATTTGTGCTACAGGTGACCGACGCCGACGATGGAATTGTTTGTGACGCTGCCAATTGGGCAGATGCCCGTGTGACATTGACGGACGGCCGAGTCATTTTTTTGGGAGGACCAAAATCGGGTGAATTTTCAACCGATCCACCATTTTCTTTCCACTACGATGGAAAACATTCACGTGAACTGTTGCCACATTGGAAACTTACTCGATCGGCGCGCCCGATCGACGAGAATCGTACGGCGCATGTGCTGACTTATTGGGATCCCGAGACAAAGCTCGAAGTGCGTTGTGAAGCAGTGGCGTACCAGGATTTTCCGACGGTGGAATGGACACTTTATTTTAAGAACAACGGTAGCTCGACAACACCGATCCTGTCAGAGATTCAGGGCTTGGATGTTGTGCTGTCGCGCGGCCAGACAGGTGAGTTCACGATCCATCATCACGCGGGTAGCCTGGCCGATGCCAACGACTACCGGCCGTATGCAACGGAACTTGGTCCGAATCAGAAAATGGAGTTGGCTTCGCTGGGCGGTCGCCCGTCGAGTAACCACTGGCCCTATTTTAACGTCGATTGGCGTGGGGCTGGTGCGATTGTTGTCCTGGGTTGGCCGGGGCAATGGGCCACCTCGTTTGTCCGTACGGCGGATCGACAGCTGCGTGTTGCCGGTGGACAAGAGCTGACTCATCTTAGGCTGGATCCAGGAGAGGAAATCCGCGCGCCCCTATGTGTGCTACAGTTCTGGCGCGGCGATCGCGTACGTGCTCAAAATATTTGGCGACGTTGGATGCGCACGCATAACCTGCCTCGTCCGGGTGGTGAACCCATAACGGCCCAATGGGGTGCTGCCAGTTCTGTGCAATACGCCGAGATGATGTTGGCAGACAAACAAAGCCAAATCAACTTTATTGATCGCTATCTCGACCAGGGGTTGAAGCTCGATTATTGGTGGATGGACTTTGGCTGGTACTATTACAAGGGGGATGACCAGCGTTATGAAGCTGATCAAGAGCGTTTTCCAGGTGGTCTTCGTCCGATTACCGACTACGCGCATTCTCGAGGTGTCAACAGTATTGTCTGGTTTGAAATCGAAAACGTTTCACCGCTGGCTCGTATTCGCCGTCAGCATCCCGATTGGACAATCGGTGGAGATGGAATCAATCTATTGGATCTTGGAAACCCGGCTGCCCGCCGCTGGGTGATTGATCATGTCCATGGCCAGATTGTCAAAGAAGGCATCGACGTTTTTCGTTCTGATTACAACGTTGATCCCTTAGCGTTTTGGAGGAACAATGATCCTCCGGAGCGCCAGGGGATCACTGAAAATAAATATGTCAGCGGGTATCTGAAATTCTGGGATGAGCTGCAACGGCGTCAGCCGGGTTTACGGATTGATTCCTGTTCCAGCGGCGGCAAGAGAAATGATTTAGAAACCATGCGGCGTGCCGTCCCGCTGTGGCGAAGCGACTATAACAATGTTGGATATGTCGTTTTCGACTATCGCATCGCTCCCCATCATGACGTGCCCACCAACCTGCAGAATCAGACGTATGGCCTGGCTAGCTGGTTGCCTTATTTCGGAACGGCAGCTCGCGATGATGATCTCTATATCTTTCGTAGTGGGCTCTGTCCCTGGGTTCTGAGTTGCTGGGATGTACGGCGTGATGATCTTGATTATGATCTGTTGCGAAAAATGATGGGAGAGTTTCGGCAGGTGGCGGACAATTTTCTGGGAGACTATTATCCGCTTACCCAATACAGTCAATCGGACGAGGTTTGGGTAGCCTGGCAATTTGATCGCCCGGAAGTTGGCCAGGGAGTGGTCCAGGCTTTTCGGCGTGGCCACAGTCCCTATGAAATTGCCCGGTTTCAACTCCGCGGTTTGCAACCCGATGAAACGTATCTGGTTCGCAACCTGGACTCGGATTGCTCAACCCGGTGCTTGGGGCGGGAACTGATGCGAGATGGACTCGACGTTTCGCTTCCCCAGCGACCGGCCGCCGCGACCATCACTTACGAACTTGTGAACGCTGCTCGGTGACTGACGCGGACCTCAGTTACTCCTACAGCGATTGAGTTTGGAACGAACGGCCAGCAGGGATACAGTGATTCTAGTGGGCGTCCGCCGGCTATTCTGTTCGGAATCCGTCGAGATGTACCCAGGTAGCCGATTTCCGAGCGTTGCCTGCTGGGACCGCGTCCGATGGGTGTTCACCGTGTTGACCAGTTACGGTTAGCTTGAACGTGTGTGGGCCGGAGGAGTCCCACTCATGGTGCCATACCGCGATGCCCCACATTTCGTCTGCTGAATAGGTGTCGACGGTCGACGTTTGTCCGTCAATCTCGATCTGGGCAATGCCACATTCGGGTCCGAGTTTAGTAAACCAGGTCAGGCGCCGTCCAGTGAATTCGAATTGCAATGAATCGCCTGCCTGCCGGGAACTGGTCATTGTGCGGTCGTGAGCCCAGTGGTCCTTTTGAGCCTGATTCCATTGGCCTGTAACATGGATGGCCTCGTGGGCGTCATCGTAAATTTTTAGTTGACTGTCTGTTTTGCGTGAAACGTTTGCTACCGGCGAGACATTACCCGATCCATCAACCGCTGCGACTCCATAGTCGGCAGCCAGGTCGGCTCCCAGGGCATGGTCAAAATAAAATGTGCCTTTGGCCAACTTGTCGATCACCTGGCCGTTGCGGTAAATCAGATAGTGGGAGAGCCAGTGATCATCGCTGCCGGCTTTCCAGGCCAATTCTACGCCGGGGTAGCCCATGTTTTTTCCCTGAACGATGGTGACACGTTCAGGTCTGGAGGGAGGATGTTTGTCCAGCCGGTTACCCGGATGGTACGGCAGATTCAGATAAATGATTTCACCTGCTAAGATCTCTGGCATCTTGATGCCTTGTTGCATGAGCTGGCAGCCAAGAAGTTCAAATTGCCGATCTGCCTCGTGAAACGACACGACATAGTTCGCGTCGCCAATCAAACCTTTGGGACGGATGTTGACCGGATGATCGACAGGTTTTTTGGGCAGGATCACGCCACGGCGCGAATCTCCACTGAGACGCTGGAAGTACATCGTTGGATCCTTGTCTCCCGCGACGACTGGGCGAAAGACTTTGACCCATCTTCCCACCACCTGCTTGCTTTGTAGATAGTGATAAATGTCAATCAGTTCACGGATTCCCTCGATTTTTTCTGGATCGGTCGTGTCCTGGCTGATATCGACATTGTAAGCGAGCATCGAACGCCATGAGGCTTTGTCGTATGCGTTGGCCTGTGACTTTTCAGGAAAGTTGCTTGTCTTGTCAGGGGGCAGGATCAATGAGGCCCAGTGATTGCGGAGGATACCGACATCTCCATCGCTAAAAGAAGTAGCAATCGAAAAACGTGTGTAATCGTAACCAGCCAGCGTGCCGCCGTTATTGACCGACTGAAACGCACAGTCGGCATGTTGGTCGAGGAAATTTTGAATGATGCGCCGAAAGCCCTGGTCCTGGGCCAATACATTTGTATCGTCAGGCGTTTTAGGGGCCAGAAAGCCGCCGTCGTTGCGCCAGGTGTAGGCGCCGTATTCACGTTGCCAGCGGCTTAGTTCAGCGGTGACCGCATCGATCACCTCAGGTTTGCTCACATCCAGTTCGTGGGCGGCGGTGTCAGAGATATAACCGTCGGGAATGTCCTGGCCAATTTTGGAATCGCGCGCTGCGTAGTTAGTTGTGCCATAAAGCAGCAGGCCCATGTCATATTTGGCAAGGTATTGGTTGACGCTTTGCCAATCAGGACCATCCCAATCGCCGAGCTTGCGCCACCAACCCCAGTCGCGATGGTACATGTCACCTCCGCAGTAGCGCATCAGATCGACTACTCGAAACACCTTGCGATAGGCGCTGTCGACATCAGGCTGGGTTCCACAACCCTTGAGCCAGGCACCCAGCATGCGAATCGCCGGAAACCATTTGTCATGGGTATAGTCCCACAAGTACCGATATTGCCAGTCGAGACACGCATTGCCCGCATGATCGATGTCCCCCTGAAACTGTCCCACAAACGCCTTTGGGGTGGTGACCGATTCGCCTGGCAATAACTGGCGGCGATAATTCATGACTTGCAAACGATGGCGGTAGACCTCTTGTTGCTCTTGTTCGCTGACAGCATTCCAGCGACCAAAATAATCCCAACCAATGAAGATGCCGTGGCCGGTAGTGTTATTTCGATAAGCGTACCAGGGTGCATAGGACGCCGTGCCTCCCTTGGGCCCGTTATTGGGATTACCACAATAATTCCAGCCGTTGGAGAAGTCTCCGGTGATGTTGACCGTGTCATCCTGGGGAGCGGTCCAGACACGGACAACGTCGTGGTCAGTACCCGGCTGACAATAGTTCCAGCCGATTCTTGGTGTTTCCATCGGTTTTTTGGCGTCGCGAACCCAGCATCCGCTCTTGTTCGATGTAAGACAGATTTTCACACCGGGAACGTTGACGAGTTCTCGTAGTTGGTCGCCATCATAATAATGATAACTCCATTGGTCCTTGCCCTGCTCGGTGGAATAGTGTCCCCATGACAGGTAGAGTTTTCCTGATGAATCGGTGATTACCGGTGCAAAATAGGACGCGCTGGCGGTAGCGTCACCACGGCTGTTGGCGATGAACATCAGGCGGTCGCCTGATTTGACCTTGAGTTTTAAATCGTACAGAGCTTTTGCCTGAGAATGGAGTGAAACCTGCCAGTCTTTCTCAGGCCAGACCTGTTTTTCGTTGTGCAGGATTTTTGCTTGTGTGCCGTTTCCAGGCAGGCGGTCAACAATGTCATCGGGAACGGGAAAGGGATCATAGGTGTCATAAATTCGCTGGGGTTTGGCGGTGAGTGATTCCTCGTAGAGTCGCCAAGAACCCCAAATACTGGCACCACCACTCATCCAGAAGAAACTGGTTTCATCCGGCTGAGACGGTTGGATTGAAAGATCCAAAAAGCCTGGATTGGAAATTAACAATGGTTGCTTGCTGACGTTCTTGTAAGTGACCCATTCCCGGATCACGCTCGATAACGGATGCAACACATAGGTTTTTGTTACCGCCAAAGGCCCGCGTTGTAAGGTGATCACGAGTTGCAATTCACCCTGTTTCAGGATTTCTACGTTACTGTTGACAAGTTTCCAATTGCCTGAATCGCCATGGATAAGTTCATTGTCTTCCACTTCTCCGATGCCCACCGCGAAACCCCGGGAGCTCAGCTGCAGGCCGGCCGTCGTCGATTCGTTCTGTACGTGTTGTGTTTCTCGAAGGTGACCATTCAACAGTTCCACCACGCGCTGGACCGAATCTGTGCCGAGTGTCCAGCGTCCCGGATCTACTTGAATCCATGCGTCTCCCGAACGTGATTGGGCACTGGCAACGTGTGGAAAAAGGCTGGCGTAAACAATCAAAAAAATGGAAAGCGTCAAGATTGGTCTCAAGTTTTTATCTCCATGGTGAGGTCGCTGGCGATTCTACTGGCGACCAACTCAGTCAATATAAAGGACCCTGTCATTTCGCCGAACCGTCAATGGCTAGCAGGTGACGCAGTGTGCGCATATAAATGTGTCCCGATCCAATGGCGGATGATGCAACCACTGGCTCATTCAACGGATTGTGTGCGAGTTCCTGGTACTTTGGCACATCGGCTTGAACGACCACGGTTTCGCCCTGATCGTTAGTAAAGAAGATCTTGCCGTCGGCGGCAATGGGTGATGCCGTATACGATCCGGGCAATCGTTTCTGCCAGACCCGTTTTCCTGTCTGTGCTGCGAAGCAGTTGGCAATTCCCTGGTCGGTGGTCAGGTAATAGTAGTCACCTACGAGGATTCCCGACGGCACATAAGGCGCTCCACGGTTGGTTTGCCAGACAACGTGCGATTCGGTAATATCTCCACGGCCTCCAGGTCGAAAGGCGAAAGTTGTGCCTCGAGGTCCGCTGACTGCCAGAATCAACTGATGGCCGAGTACGGGCGTAGGAATGCACTCGCGTTGCATTCCGCGCAAGGTCCATAATTGGCGGCCTGTTTCCGGGTCGAGTCCATCGATTTTTTCTGAACTGCAAAGTACCAGTTCGTATGCGCCACTGTCGTTCACACGCGCCAGTTGTGGTGATGACCAGCTCACCCACGTCTCAGGTCGTTCGACTCGCCAGCGATCGACACCGGTCGTTTTGTCGACAGCAACCACATAGGAATCTCCAAAGTGGTCGCATTGGATCACAACCAGATCGCGATAAAGGAGCGGTGAACTGGTGGCGGAAAAACGATTTTCAAAGCTGCCGTACTCGGTTGCCAGTGATCGGTGCCAACAGAGATGTCCATCCAGATCAACGGCAAAAACATCGCCCGTACTGAAGAATGCATAAACACGGTCACCGTCGGTCACGGGAGTCGGGCTGGCCATGCTGCCTTTGGTCGAATGATAGCGGGTGGGTGAGGTACCCCATAATCTTAAATGCCAAAGTTCTTTGCCATCTTTTCGGTCCAGACAAATCAAGTGAAGTTCATCATTTTTTTGTCCATCGGCAGCGGTAACCAATACTTTGTCATCCCAAATGATCGGGCTGGCAATTCCACTGCCAGGTAATTCCTTTTTCCAGGCGATTCCCTCAGTTGCTGACCACTGGGTTGGGATATTTTTGGCTGTGCTCACGCCACAACGCTGCGGTCCTCGCCAGCCGGGCCAGTTTTCGGCAAGAATCGAACGGCTCGCCAACGTGATACCGAACCAAAAAACAATCGGCAAGACCAGACGGGTCATGTAGTGTTGGGGTTGAAGCATCGTTGGATCTCCGAATCCAATCATCCCGCACGTAGGAAGAACCAGGTGGGACGATCAATCGCTTTTTGTTAGGGATGGTAAAAGGTTAGTTAACCGAATGCCTCTGCCTGTCTCATCACAGAAACGCAACTGCATCGACCAATTGTTTGGCACCGAGGGATTGACGTGTTGGGGTCCCTGACAAATTTTTACGAGGACCTGGTTGCGTCCTTTTTTGAGGTTTGCCGTGGCCGTGAACCGGTCGAGTCGTGTGCCGTTGAGCCATTGCTGTCGGGCAAAGACCTTTTCACCATTGACCCACACGCTGAGATTGTCGTCAGCACCACAGCGGATTTGTACGGTTTGTTCAGTGGGCGAATCGAGTTCAGCATAAGCATAGCCGACCGCTTCTTTGGTCGCAGCGATTAACTGAATGAGATTCAGTTGTCCCATCCGGTCGGGCGTTTCAGTTAGTGTCCAGTGCAGGGTCTGGCCGTTTTGCCCGTCGTAAGTGGCATCGACATTTGTCTCATTCTCTGGGGGAAAAACCGTATCAAATCCACTGGTGTTGGGTGCGTCGAAGGGGCCCAGCAGGTACCATCGTGTTACAAATCCCATCTGGTCAATGATGCGGACCTCTTCGCCCATTGATCTCAGCAGGTCGACTGCACGTGTCACTTGCTCACTTTTGCGCGCATGTCGCAGCGCCTGGTGGTATTTTTCTCGGGCCAATTCGGATTGGTTGGCCATCTGGGCTTGATTGCCAGTGTCGAGGACCAGCTTGACGGCATCGTGACGGAATTCCGCATCGTCCAACATGTGCCGCAGTAGCTCATTGCGAAACGCTGGATCGATTTCGTCTAACAGGGCCAGGGCCAGTCGCCGCACGCGTCCCTGATGTTGGGCATCGCGGGCGCAGGCACGCAACTCCGTTACGGGGAATTGTGGTTTTTGTTTGGAGAGTTCACGACGTACGATGATTTGATAAACCGTGCGATACCAATTGGCAGCGACGATATTGGTGGTGTCCATCGCGGCGAGTAATTCGGGTAAGATCTCCACGCCATGAGTCATCAGGGTGTCACTTGCCTGTTGGGCATCGGCCGAGCCTGAAGCTTGCGGGCCCGTTTGAGCAAGCGTCTTGAAAAGTTCGTCGACCGGTTGCCCGACTGCGCTGCTGGAAGCCAGCCAAGAGAATCCCCCAAGCAGAATGATGATTTTAGATTGATGAAACATTTTTAAACCGTACTCATAAAGGGCCAGGATGACTCATGGTGCCTGTTGTTCTTCCAATTTTGTTCGCCAGGGCTTGCCGTTCCATTGTACGAATCTGAACAGAAAGATGAAGTGTCGATCTGAGGGGCCTTGCGACCCACCAGGTTTCAATAGAAAACAATAGCAGCTCGAGAAACCTTCGTGCCGTTTTCTGTATGAGAGCAGAGTTATCTGGTTGGCAACTTTCCGGTGTGATATCATCCCACATCTGGTAAATGACATCCGGGAAATGGTGATTCTGATGACAACCGACCGAATTCTCGGTATCACGGTCCTGGCCGACTTCATTCTCAGTGAAGGTGTCGATAGGATCATTGAAAATCTGCTTCGCGTTGGTGCAACGTCGGTAGCCTGCAATCCCACCGTGACGGCGCCAGCTCCGCAGGGTGAAGGATCATTTCAACCTCCCCTGGATGCTGGCAGCAGCCCCCGAGAGTTTGATCGAGAGTTGTTTGGCAAGCGATCGGCATGGTTATACAGTGCGCCGAGTTACCGTCCGAACCCTGCATTTTATTCAGATTCGGTGTACGGACCGCGCGTTGTGAAGGAATTGTCCTATCATTTGGGCTCCCTGATCGGCGATTTTATCGAGGCGGCCAAAGCGGCCGGGTTACGAGTTTATCTTCAGCTTGGCGCTGTTCAGCCGACAGGGCTGCGCGATGAAGATCGACCGCGGCAGGTGGATGGATCGGTCGCGCCGGTTCCTTTGGCAGATACGGGCAGTCTGGCTAGCTCGGCGATTCGTGCTTACAATCGTGCTTATGTTAAAGATTTGCTGGCGACCTATCCGGAAATATCAGGTTTCCGAATCGATTGGCCCGAATATCCTTGCTACACGATGAGCGAGTTGTTCCATGATTTCAGTCCTCATGTGGAGCAATGGGCATGCGCCAACGGTTTTGATTTCCAGCGGATTCGCAAGGGAGTCGGAGAATTGCACCAATACCTTTCTGGCAAGCTGACCCGTGTGCAATTGATGGCGACACGTGATTTGAAGATCGATCGTGCCTTTGCAAATCTGACTGGCGAATTTAATGAAGCAGTGGCCGAGTGGTTGAAACTGAAAGCGGCTTTGTCGGCCGATTTAGTCGCAGATTGGCGCGCCGCACTTGTTGCTGCCGGTCGCCCGGAATTGGAACTGACAGCGCATGCCTTCATGCCTCCTTACTCAACAATGACGGGATTGGATTTTACGAACGTCCTGACACACTGTGATTTCGTGTCTCCCAAGTTTTATACAATGCATTGGCCCCTGATGGTAAAGTTCTGGTCGGAATGGTTGGTCGAACGGAATGCCCACCTCGATTTCAAGGACGTGATGAGAACCGTTGCCAGTTGGATGGAGCTCGGTTCGACCAGTGAAATTGAAGAACGACTTGGCCGTTACAAATATCCGAAGTCGGATGAAGAGCATCCGATTCCGATTCGTGTGCAACAAAGAAAACTCGAGGAAGTCCGACAGTATTTTAGCGAAAAACCAGCGTCACTCGTCCCGCTGGTTCATGGCTACGGACCTCTTGAAGATTTTGCGAGTCGTTTTCAAATGGTTGCCGAGTCAGAAGTGCAGGGGCTCTGGATCAACCGCTACGGCTATTTGAGTGATGAAAAGCTCGCGGTGATTGAACAGTCGTGGAGCTAGGATTGGCCACCGATGTTTCGACAGACATTCTTGTTGTCCATCGATTGTAGTAGCTGATTTTGTTCGCTAAGCGTAGTGAACTGAGCAGGGATGGTTTTCCATGCAGCCTTTTCGTCGGGTTGTACAGTGGGAACTTTGCCCTTAGATTGTTTCATCATGATTAAATTCAGCTACATCATCATCGATCGTCTTTCATCCTTTGACTCGACGGCTGATATTCAGCGTACTTTCGCGTTTCTCAAGCAGTGCGGTTACGATGGTGTTGAACTGAACCTGGCCGATCCGCTGGGGGTGGAGCTTGCGGAGCTGCAAAAATGGATCGATGATTTAGGCTTGGTGATTCCGTCCTTTCTGACGGGGGAGGCGTATCACGACGGCCTCTGCTTGAGTTCGCCGGAGGACTCCCTGCGACAGCGGGCTGTCGAGCGGCTCATTACCTATCTCGACACGGCGGCTCAATTCAACGCAATTCTGGTCGTGGGATTGATGCAAGGGTTGCGCAGCGATGAGCCTGATCCAGCGGTTGCAAACCAGCGGATCGTGGATTGTCTAAGTCGCGTGGCGACAGCGGCAGAACAAAAGAATGTCGAGTTTGTGATTGAACCAGTCAATCATTTACAAGTTGGTTTCAATCACACTGTTGGTGAAGTTCTCCAGCTGATCCGTGCCATTGGTTCCCCGGCGGTTCGGCCGATGGTCGATACGATTCATATGAATATTGAGGAGGCATCGCTGGAACAGCCAATCCGCGAATGCGGTGCGGATTTGCGGCATGTGCACCTGTGTGAAAACAACGGAGCTCACTTCGGCACAGGCCATATCGATTTTCGATCAGTTTTACACACCCTGGATGAAATTGGGTACGAGGGATTTGCTTCTGTGAAAGTCTATCGTGAGCCACTCCAAGTAGGAGCGTCAACGGCCATCGATTATCTCAAGGGACTGTGATGGCGAGGACCGGTCGAGGAGAGTTTTCCTGGCCATCCGCTGTGGTCAGTTATTAACCGGTTCCAGCTTGATCGTTGCCTGTAACCACTTTTTCGCCTTCAAAATTATCCCGCTTCTCCAACCTTAGAGCGCTGGGACCGACGACACACGGGAAATTGGCATCGCTCACCAGCAGGCTGGTGTTTGATTGCCATCGTTACCGACAGACTTGTTTGAAATGAGGAAGTGGATCAATGTGTTGGTGATGCGGATAACAAAATCAAGTGTTGTCGCCGGTAACCGGCAAACGGTAAACTGCTGGAGTCCTGACGGTTAGTTGAGACTCCTGAAAACGGACGGGTTTTAAGCAATTGAGATTAGTTTCAATTGGAGATGTTTGATGCTGCGATTTGTCCTTCCCATCGTTGTTGCCTTGGTCATCGTTGCAGAGGCACAGTCCGATGATGTCATTGACGTGGGGACGGTCAAGCAATTGCTGGTTGACGACTACGTTGTTGAGCAGCTTTCTGAAGTGAACCGTGTCGTGCAGCAGCCACAACGCGTTTCAAACGAGCCGATCCTAGTTCCTGAGCACCCATGGGAAGGCAGTCTGCTACAAATGCCTTGCGTATTGTGGGATCCGCAACAGGGCATCTTTCACATGTATTATTGGGCCCATACACAGAATGACATTTTCACTTGTTACGCACGTTCGGCCGATGGATTGCAGTGGGAAAAGCCGCAGCTCAATTTGCACGTCGGCCCGGATGGGTCGAAGGAAAACAATATTGTCTTACGTGGCGAAGGAAAACAGGCACGAACGCGTTACGTTATTTTCAATCCTCGCAGGGATCAGCCGCAGCGTCGCTTTCTGACGTTGTACGTCGATAATGTCCCCGGTTTGACTGAATTTACTGCTTCTTCTGCGGACGGATTGAATTGGACGACGCAAAAGAAAATTGGCGATCTGAGACACGTGCGAGGTGGTGCCGTGACTGCCAATCCACCATTTTTCTTGATCGAACAAAATTGGGCGAAGGATCCTATCGACGGACATCGATACCGTGCCATCTGGCGCACCGAAAGCCAGGACATGACGAACTGGTCCGGCGGACAAATGGTCGTCGAGCGGCTTGCGGACGACGACGTCGACCTGGAATTTTACCACGCGTCTTCGCACTTCCGCGGTTCGCAAACCTATTGTGGAGTTCATATGGGTTATTTGTATTTGTATCACACCGAAACGGCTCGCGGTGTTCGCACCGATGGAGTGCGGTTGGCGGGGACTATTGATACAGCGCTGATGGTCAGCCGTGACACGCTAAGTTGGACACGGGTTGACCGCGGTCGGCGATTTTTCCCACTCAGCCCTGAGGGATCCTGGGACGGGCAGATGAATTTCGTCAGTCCTGAAGTCATTGTCGGTGATTCCATGCGGTTCTATTATTCGGGTTGGAAATACGGCCACAGCGCCGATAGAAACGAAGCGGCGATCGGTCTGGCAAAGTTGCCGATTGATCGATTCGTTGCAATTGAGCCGATACAGCAGTGTGGTTGGCTGACAACAAAGCCTTTTGTCGTCAAGGGAGAGCAACTCATTGTCAACACCGATGCGACTGACGGTGAGTTGCGGGTCGAAGTGTTGTCGGAGGACCGAGCGCCCATTGAGGGTTACGATGCTGCGGCCTGTGAACCCATTGTGACCGATGAGCTGCGTGCGCCGGTCAAGTGGAGCGATCGATCAATGAGACAGCTGCAGGGAAAAACGATTCGCCTCAGGTTTCAGCTTGATCGAGCTAAGCTGTTTGCGTTTGTTTTGCGAGACGGTTCGTAATCGGCCAGCGGTTATGAAAATGTTGACCAACGCACTGTGGTAGACAGCCGGTGTTATTGGCTCAGCTTGACCACGGATGCCTGAGCTGTTGGCGGTTGCCCATTGACAGAATCATCATTGCCAGTAGCACCAACGTGCCCGTGGCTGGCTCGGGTACCGTTTGGTAGCCGATGTCCCGCAAGAATGCCAGGTCTAACAAGGTAAGTGTTTTACGTTTTCCCTTGGTGATATCTGGATCCATGACAGCCTCTTGAGCCGTGTGGTCGGAGAGGCGAACGCTCATGGTGCTGTTGGCAATATGGCTTCCGTCTGGGGAGACCAGATCCGTACCACTTCCCGCCAGCGCTGTCACTTCTGCACCCGTCCAGGTTGTTCCGGACACGAAATTGTACCATGTGTCGGACGTGCCGATGCCAACGGCATGGAGAATTTCATGCAAGGCAACCGTATACAGATCGCTTTTACCCGAAGCCACGGGAGTCGCATGGTCGAAATGCCAAAAGTTGTCGAGAGTGGTCGCATCGTCCATCGTGCCATTGTTGTCCCTATCGACGTCGAACGTGAGCCGGCCAAATACAGCACCAATGTTCAGGGTCCAGTTGGCCGTTGTTCCACTCAGAGTGGCGGTTCCCGAACTGGTCCCGATCATTGGACCAGCACCGCGCTGCATCGCTGTGTTGGACTGAAGTTCAGCATCCGCGACAGCACCCACCCATTCGTCTCCAAATCCTCGGCCACTCAGTTGAAAATGGCCTCCTGCCGGTCCGCCTATCCCCAGAGTTTTGTCTGCCAAATCCATCACTCCGACAAACAGGGTGATCTGATCAGCAGCGATTGTTGGTACGGAAATTTCTTCGGAGGCGTTGTTCGTTGGATTGGTGTAGAGAGCCTTCCAATTGAACGTGGCCGTGGTGGGTCCATTGGAAGGATTGCTATTGTTGCTGCCTGTAAACACATCCGTAGTGATTGCAGCGAGCGAACTGGTGATGGCCGCACTGACGTCTGCGGCGGCGGCATCCAGGGCTGCCTTACCTGTTGGATTACTAGAAAAGTACGTATCGTGCGTATAGTCAAGGTTGATCATGACCGCACGTAATTGGCTACCCATTCCAGTAAACAATGTGCAGATTACCACCATTGTTATTAAGAAGGCGCGGTGGGCGTAATGACACGTCATTGGCTTTTTCCTGCTGCTTGTTTGCGGCAAAATAAGTTGTGATTTTACCCAGTCACACGCTTGTTGGTGACAACGTCGTTGGATGTTTACCTGACGTTATGGATTCCAAATTTTATCCATTGGTTTGTCAGCATTTTCGACTGGGGCCACCTCAAGCGATCGTAGCTGCAGTGGTTGATTCCAGCCATTCTGGGTACCGTCAGACATTGAGCTGAGTCCCTGTCCGTCGATTGCCATTCTATAAGTATAGACCAGAATGCCAATAGAAACCATCACGAGCTTCAAATCGCTGTCCTGACATGGGCAGTCATTTGGCGTAAATCTTTTGGTTCTTAACAATCTTCAAGGATTCTGGTAGAAAACCGGTCTTAAATAGTGGTGTCTGCCTGCCAATTGTTTCGGCTGGTAGGGGCCGCTGGTTGTTTTCGTCGATTCTTTTGTCGGGCAAATGGCAGCATGGATGAAGAGTTGCTCCACTGTGGGACAACTCGGTTTTGATTTGAGGCCTGCGGATTTGTGTTTTACCCGGTTCATCACCGATTGAATTCGATTTTCACTTTATGAGGTTCTAGCGTGCAACTTGGTACTGTCCTTACACCGATGTCGGATCATCACCTCGCCCTGGCTGCGCAGTGTGGCGTGACGGGCGTTGTTGATCGTTATCCTGGCCCTGCGCTGAATGACGTGCGAGCAGCACAGGAACGCGTCGCAGCATTTGGGATGCAGTTGTCTGTGATCGAAGGCTATCTGCCACTTGAAAACATCAAGGTCGGTCGTGACGACGGTGCGGAATTGGAGGAACTCAAAACGCTGATTGAGAATATGGGCCGCACAGGCATCCCTACCCTGTGTTATAACTTCATGGCCGGCACCGATTGGGTGCGCACAAAACTGGATGTGCCTGAGCGGGGCGGTGCCAAGGTAACCGCATTTGATCTGGCTGACGTAGAGCAAGCCGTGTTATTGGGCCATGACGGTGCGGGAACGCTGGAACGACCCGATGAAGAACCGATCCCAGCGGGTCAATTGTGGTCCAGCCTGGAATCACTATTACATGAAATCGTGCCTGTTGCGGAGCAGGCCGGTGTGATGTTGGCAATGCATCCCGATGATCCTCCTTTGCCCACTTTTATGGGCAAGTCGAGAATCATGAACAACGTCGCAGGATTTGAACGGCTGGTTCAATTGCGACCCAGCCCCAACAACGGAATCTGTTTTTGCCAGGGTACGTTTGCTGAGATGGGGGTTGATATTCCGGCCACCATTCGGCGGCTGGGGCCCTCCATTCGTTACGTTCATTGCCGGGATGTGCGAGGGACTGCCGAATCGTTTACCGAGACATTTCACGACAATGGGCCGACAGACATGGCAGCGGCGATTCGTGCCTATCGCGAGATTAGATTTGCAGGATTGATTCGTCCAGACCATGTACCCCAATTGAGTGGAGAGGATGAAGGTGAACCCGGATATACCATGCAGGGGCGGCTATTTGCCTATGGCTATCTGCGTGGTTTGATCGATGGTACTTTGAATGCTGACAGTTGAGTCGTTCATCGTCTGGGTAGTCAACCAGCGAGATTAGATTACTCCGGCACGATCGAAAAGGTATCCCGCATGATGGTGCGCACGTCTTCCTGCCAGCAGGTCCCTGTCTTGGGTTGTTGCGCCCTGAGAATTTTGGCGATCCTGCTTGTACTGCCTGGCATGGAATTAGCGAATGCCCAGCAAGCGGCAGCTGTTTCCACCTCTGAGGATGGAGACATTGCGGTGCCCCAGGAGCCAAAGAAAACGGCTGGAGTGATCGGAAATCCAATCGACATTGGTAGTCAAAAGCAGTTGTTCATGGATCAACAGTTGGTCGCGACCAGTCGCAACATCACATTGACGATGAACCCGCCGCGTCGCGATGGACAAGTGCTGCTGACGACGGACCAGCCGTGGGAAAAGGGGGCATTTATCTCG
>Ga0310342_100000433_pt1 | contig 23235 bp, 21 predicted proteins | sample S15DNA20500_MG_FD_206155 | JGI IMG/M metagenome (GOLD analysis project Ga0310342, IMG submission 206155) | Marine microbial communities from station ALOHA, North Pacific Subtropical Gyre - S1503-DNA-20-500_MG | ecosystem: Environmental > Aquatic > Marine > Oceanic | place: Pacific Ocean: North...
GGTGAAAAGATTTCGGAGACGGAAAAATCGCCCCCCCCGTTGTTTGCAATCGTTGCTTTTGTCGTGACAGTACTTTTGCTCGCGACGGCTTTTCTTTCAGGTTTCGGTTTCAAAGTGCCCGATCAGGTTTCGTTCGTCGGTCGTTTTCATCCGGTGCTCCTTCACCTTCCGATCGGATTGCTTGTCGGATTGCTTTTTGTAGAAATAACCAACGGTCTCCTTTCATCGGCGGATCTTCGTCCCGCGGCCTGGACCCTTTTGTGGCTCACCAGTGTTTCGGCGGTACTTACCGCCCTGCTGGGGGCTTTTCTCGCAATGGGTGGGGGCTATAACGAGGACACTCTTTTCTGGCATCGCTGGCTGGGCACCTCGGTAGCGATTGTCACCGTTTGGATGCTTGCTTTTCGCCTTCACGCGCGGAGCCGGAAAGCGAAGAAGACACCTTTCATTTATTACGCGCTTTTGGTCGTCGCGGTCGGTCTGATCGGTCCTGCCGGACACAACGGAGGATCCCTGACCCATGGAAAAGGATACCTCCTGAGATACATGCCGGACTCCATTCGAGGCATGATCGGACTCGCTCCTGCCGCAGTGGACGAACCGATCGAGATCGATGAATTTGAGTTCGTTGAAGAGGAGCCCCCGGGACTGGAAGAAGCGGCTCCTCCCGCCGATGAGTCTTCGGCAGAGCCTGTTCCGCCGGGCGCGGTCATCCCCGGCTCCCACGTGTCCGCGTTCTTGCCAATTCTGCAGCACTATTGCGGCGCCTGCCACGGTGCGGCGAAACAAAAGGGCAACCTGCGGTTGGACTCTCTCGAGGCTGCGCTGCTGGGAAGTCATGACGGGCCGGTTATCAAGCCCGGTTCGGCGGAGAAAAGTCCGCTGATTCAGCGGATGATCCTGCCGCTCGAACACGAGGATCATATGCCGCCCGACGGGAAACCACAGCCTGGCGAAGACGACATTGCCGTGCTTCGATCGTGGATTGATTCCTGGGAATCCGGGGAGGCGGCACCGGACGAAACGAAAATCCTTGAGGACGAAGAGGCCGCCGGTCAGTAGCCGGTGCCGGCGAGCAGATCAGCGTCGCTTCCGGCAGTCGAAGCAGAAGATCTTTTCGATGCGCTTTTCCATCCGGGGCGGCTCGACTGAGCAACGTAAACACCTTCGGCAGCTACACCTCCTTCGGGGGGATCATTATCCAGGGCGACAATTATGATATCAGTGGAAACCCACTGACGTTGACGAATCACTTTTCCGCCGAGATCGGCGCACAGTCGAACACGTTCCGGCCGGGTATTCGACTTGGCGCGGGAATTTATCTCAGGGCACTGGGGTTCGGCCAGCAGCTCAAGTTCCTGGGCGATATCGAACTCAATGGATACAATCTTACCTTGCTCAGCAAAGGGGAACTCGAGTGCGGCGGTAAAATCAGCGCCGCCGCGGTGCGCTCGGCGAGCAACCAGATCGGGAACAATTAGCAGGTCACCATCCGTCCGGCCGGGCGAAGTGGATCTTGGCGCAGGCGGAGCGCTCACGGTGGGAGGAAGCAACCTGTCCACAACGTTCCGCGGCGAGATGGCGGGTAGCGCAAGCCCGGTAAAACCGGGGCGTTTGCCTTTGTGCTGAGTGGCGTGAATACCGACACCGGAAACATCCTGGTCGAAGAAGGCTCGCTGCCGGACCGGCTGCAATCACGGATGTGTATGTCTCGGCGGAAGGGTTTATTCACGTTGTCGGTCTCGGCCAGCCGAACCTGATTTACACCGTTGAGGCGACCGGCAGGATCTCCGATGCCGGGGAGTGGTTTCAGATTTCGTCGCCGCAGGCCAATGGGGCGGAGGTATTCGAAGTGTTTTACAAAGCGGGCATGTTTCGCCCGGGCCGATGCTACCGGGTGAGTTTGCCGTGAGCGTGACCGCTAAGGAACCGCCAACCGGAACACGGCGCTGTTGCCTGCGCCTGTCACGGACATCATGCCGGTAACACTGGATAGTTCGCCGGTCGCGATCGCCGACCACGTCGGGGAGGCGTCGCCGATGTTCTCCGATTTCTCCAGCACAAGAACCGGCGGCGCCGGTTGCGTGAGCCAGTCCACCTCAACCGTATTGTTGGAAATTGTGAATGTGATATCGCTGATCTGCAGGTCCGGCGATACGATCGGTTGTGAGATCTTGAGTTGCGGTGTTGAACTCACGCCGTCAAACACAATGTCCCGCGCGCCGAACAGGTTCATTCCCATGATGCCAAAGATGCTGCCGGAGATATTGACGACAACGACCGGTACATTGTTCCACTCGACGAGGCTCGGCAGACTCAAGCGGGTTGGCTGGGCGGCAATTTTCAACGAGTCGATATAGAAACCGGGACGAATGGACGATCCTCCAATGCCTTTCACCTCGACCTCGAAATCGGGGTTCAATAAAACGAGGCCGAGTTGCGTTGCGGCGGCCTCACTGATAATGGTTCCGAGCGCGGCTGTATCGACAATCATGTTCCCGGAAGCCAGCTTCGAATCGTTACTCAAAACCACGCTGTTCTGTGTCTCATACAATGTGCTGTCCAATCCGATCAGCGAGGGAAGCAGGGGTACAAATTCGAAGGTGTCGAGGTCGAACCAGAGTGTGTACGCGACCGGCCCCGGGGTCGGGGTGAGCCGGAGATCGATCTCCCAGTCCAGTGCGGGAATCAATGGATCCAGGGGATCCGGAAAGAGTTCAACTGATGGTGAGCGAACACCGTCGTCGTTTCCGGGAAAAGGAACAAGCTGGGAATGGCGAATCACGGAGACGAAATAGGCGAAAAACGGCGCGCCAAGTACCGTCGGGATTGTCTGCCCCGATTGGAAGTTCGCCAGCGTATTGACGCCGGCTGAAAAATTCCCCTGCCCTTGCAGCAGGTTGGTCTGCACTCCCGCAGGAGACAGATGTTGCAGCCCATGCGCAAAGAAACCTACCGGCATGGTTGCGCCAAGAATTATAATGGACCCACCGGCGCCGCCAATGGGAAGGAAACCGGAGGATGAAATGAACTCATTCACAAGCCCCAACGAGACGGCCTCTTCGTATCCGACCAGGGTCGTCGCCGCCCCGCTGTCCAGGATCATCGGGATGTAGTCGCGCGTTCTGGTGGGAAGCAGGTTTCCCGAGAACGAAAGATGAAGCGAAGCCAGCAGGTCCTCTTCGCCGGAGCGTTGGTCAGTGACCGCAAGAGCGACGCCGGAAAAGACACCCCCCAGCGGAGGCGTCTCGGCGAATGGCGATGAACCGGCGGCCTCGACGGGCGGACTGCCCATCGGCTCGATTGCAGTAACCATAATGGGACCCTTGCCTACTTCGATTTCACTGGACTGAGCTCCCCACGCTGCCCCCAGGAGTAAAAGCGTGGGGAGGGATGCGAATATAATGAAGTCGGGCAAAGGGGGTTTGGTCGTCATGGCGATACGTCTCTCGAGGCTTTACGGAGATTTCACGTAAGTATGTAGCATATAGTATGCCGTACAATCGGGCAAATTCTCACCCATCGCCTTAAAAAGATGATCGCCCCGGAATGATCACGTAAGAGCAGAGATTTCCACCTCGTTGGCATTTGTAACCACGATCGTGGCTGCAAATGCCAACGGTGTTACGAATGCACAGGTTCGGGGTAAGACTCGACAAACGGGAGCAAAGCCTTCTAGATTCGCCACCCCGAATGCAGGATCAGCGTTGTCTGGCCGACTTATGAACCGAAAAACGAAATTCCAAGACGCCGTCAATCGCGCGACGGCGTGGATTGTAAAGCATCAGCAGCCGGACGGAAGCTTCGGCGAGGTCGAGAGTCTGACCCACTACATGGCGCTGTCTGCGGCGTTGCTGTACCTGGGCCAGGCGCAGAGCGCAGCCCGTCTCATGCCGTATCTGAAATCGACCTACCAAAAAGAGAATGGGGACTACGATTTTCCTCCGGCTGATGCAAAGCCGGGACACCTTGCGGAGGCAAAGTACGGTCCGGCGTGGATGATTTTTTCGGCGCACGTGAATCTAGCTTTGGATCTCTCGATGCCGGCCGTTCCGCACATGCTTACCTATCAGCACGATGAAACCGGCGGCGTATTCGGCCGACCGGACCACGCAAGGGATGGCAAAGGGATACTGCACGTCTTGGCAACGCCCTGTGTCGGCCAGGCTGCACTGATCACTGGACACGTCGCTGAGGCGCGTCGCATGGGGGACTACCTGGTTGATTACCTGATTGCGGAGAAAACCCGGACATGAGCAAAGCTTTCTACCCGGTGTGGGACACCGAGCGAGGGCTTCGGACGGATGAAGACGCACCCATTGCTCCGAATATGCCGTGGGTGCTGGAGCGCGGTGCGCCGGACCAGCATCATTTCGTAACCGGATTCATGATCTCGTTCCTCACGGATCTTTATCGTGCTACGGGTGAGCAAAAGTATCTCGACGGCGCTCTGGCAATGTACAAATTCGGCGAAGACGGGTCGGGCGAGATATACCGCAGCACGGCCTCTCACAAGTTCTGTTGGGGCTGCGGATCGTTGTATCGTGTAACCGGCGATGCGAGGCACCTGGAGTCAGCCTGCCGCGTGGCGGAATTCCTGGTTGAACATGCACAGGATCCCGACGGTTCCATGGTGCACTACGCTTTCATCGACTCGTCCGCCAACTGGGCCTATTCGCCCCGTCTGAACATCACGGGACAATTTGCGCTGTGGATTCAAAAGACAATCGATCTTCTATAGTGCTTCCGGCCCTTCGTGGCGGACTGATTGTCTCCTGTCAGGCCGAAGGAGACGACCCGTTTAACAATCCGGAAGGCATTGCCCTTTTCGCCCGTGCCGCATTTTTGGGCGGCGCAGTGGGGATTCGCGCGCGTCAGCCGGAGAATATTGCAGCGGTAAAGTCTGTTGTGGACCTTCCGGTCATCGGAATTACCAAGGCGGAGTTTGAAGACGGATCGGTTCTTATCACTGCGGATTTCGACGATGTGGAGTCGATCGCGACGGCCGGCGCGGATATTGTTGCCCTCGACGTGACACGCCGGACCCGGCCCAACGGCTTGGACGGCCCGTCGTTTCTCCGGGACGTGCGTTCACGCTGCAGCCTGCCGCTGATGGCAGACGTATCTACATTGGAGGAGGGACTCGCCGCGGCGAGCGCGGGGGCCGATTTCGTGGGCCCGACTTTGCACGGATTTACGCCGTACACCGCGGAATCTGGAGCATCCGGCCCGAACTGGGGGTTGGTCGAGAAAATGTGCTCACAACTTCCGGTGCCTGTGATCATGGAGGGCGGCATCTGGACGCCGGATCAGGCGCGGCGGGCACTGGACCTGGGGGCTTTCGCGGTCGTAGTCGGAACGGCGATTACCAGGCCGCGCGTGATTGCCGCTGCGTTCGTGGACGCGATGAAGTGTGCCGGTCAGGAATCCGTCTGAGTCAGGATCTTCCTTTGAGGGGGTCCCATGGCACTACAACAACGGAAAGCGGTACCATCATGCCGCGATTGTTCGATTTCGATGAAAACAAAAAAGAGTCCTTCACCTGCGGAGCTGCACCGCTACGCGGATCAGGGGTATTTCGTGGTTCCCCGGCTTTTTTCCGCGGACGATATTCGGCGGATCGACCACGCGATTAACGAGATCGTTGAATCGGCGAAAGAATCGGATGATTTCAGTGCGGTGCTGGAACTCGAACCGGAAACCGATGGCGATCGCCCCGTGGTGCGGCGAATCTACAATCCGTTTCACCAGCACGACGCCTTCAAAAAGCTTGCTACGGATGCGCGGATTTTGGACCGGATCGAGGCCCTGATCGGGGAGAATATCGAACTGCATCACAGCAAGCTGAATATGAAACCGGCAAAAGTTGGATCCGCCGTAGAGAGGCACCAGGATCTAACTTATTTTCCACATACCAACGACGATCTCGTAACCGTCCTGATTTACGTCGATGAGGCCACGAAGGAAAACGGATGTCTGCAGGTGTTACCGAAACAGCATCGTGGATACTTGACTCACAACGACGCCGAAGGATTGTTTGCCGGAATGGTGACCGACGACGTGGCCTCCGGAGAATTCGGCACCTCGGCGTTACTGGAAGGGCCGGCGGGCAGTGCGATCTTCATGCATTGCCTGGCGCCCCATAGCTCCTTGCCCAATCTTTCCTCTACCGGAAGGCGGACGATCATTTTTGAGTATAAGGCCGCGGACTCGTTCGAGATCCAGGTGAGCGGAGGAGTGAAGAACACCATAAGACGACGAACTACAAAGACGAATTTCACAGGTTTTTGCGTGAGTACCGCATCAAGTATGTCGAGCGGTACGTGTGGGACTAAATGACTTCCACGACATATACCTGCGGATTGCCCGAACAATCGGAGGTATAAACAACGCGCTCTCCCGCCTCATCAAACGCGGGATGCGGGTGGGTCCACTGCGGGCCATAGACACCGTCTGCTTTCATCTCCATCCAACTCAAGGATTTCCCTTCCTCGCCCCGGATGGATGTCCAGACCTCCGGGCCGGCGGCGAAATCTTGTTCCCACTGGGTGCCCCCGTTGGAGGAGCGGGGGTAGCAAAGGGTACCGTGCCCGCCCGTCTCCGGATCGATCAACACCAAGCCCAGATCCGGATGATTGGTATCGGAGACGATGCGGGTTCCGTCGCGACTTGAGGCCATATGCCAGGTGTTGAGTTCGGCGATCGTTTTCATCTCGCGATCATGAATGTTCATACGGGCGAGCTTATAGGGCCAGACGGAGAAAATGAGGTCGTCGGATGAGCCCAGAAAAGATTCATGTACGATGAATTCGTGCTTTTCGTTTTCGTAGAGACATTGATTGTCTGTGCCGTCCCGCCCGATGGTCCAGAGGCGGGGCAGGGGATCACCGGCATATTCAATGATGTCGGAATTGCCCGGGTGAAATTGGGGGTGAATAATCTTCTCCGGACGTTCGAAAATGGTCTTTCCCCGGCGGTTTTTGATATCGATCAGAAAAAGTCCGTGCATCGCGTCACGTTTGCAGGCGGTGACGAGGTGTCGGCCGTCCGGGCTGGGGCCGCATTCGCCGAGCGAGGCGCCTTCGAGGGAGGCCAGCACTTCGTCTTCCAGGGTGTCCAGGTTGATCTGCCGTACTTCGCCCTGCTTGTTCGTGTAGAATATGTGCTGCCCGCCGCGGCTGAAGGAGGGAGAGAACGGTTGGAGGCCTGTTGCGTTGCTCACGCAGGTGGCCGCGCCGGTTTTGAAATCGAACAGGCAAAGCTGTGGATCACCGCTTCTGTGTGTTACGAACCCCACCTGTTTCGGAGCCCCGAGTCGAAAGGAGCTGTTCAGGAAGAAAAAGGAGTGGTTGATCGATCCGTGGTCCGTGAGCTGATGGATTTCCGCACCGGTTATCGGATCGGGAAAAGTGTTTGGCTTGTCCGGGAGGTTGGCGCCTTTTTCGAGAACGTTGTTCATGGTGTTGATCGGTCGGATCAGTCCAATTCGCTTATGGTGACGGGTTTCATCTTGCGGTGGGCGGATTCGCGGAGCGCATCGCAGACGCGCATGGTGTCGATCGCGCGATCGGGCCAATCCGAGCTGGGTGTGCCGGAGAGTATGGCGCTGCCGAAGTTCTCAATCATTCGGACTTCCTGTACACAATCTTTGAACTCGTATCGTGAGCGGTCCCCGGGTTGGCCAATAATCTCGAACTCGGCAAAGTCTTCTTGAACCGGCAGGACGAAATGTTCGCATCGCAGGATCGCCTTGTTCCCAACAACTTCCAGATCCTTTCGAAAGGCGGTGTCGAACGCGCAGTCGATCATACCGGTTCGGCCGTCATCGTATCGCAGAATCCCGGTAATATGCATATCCACGCCGTTTCCGAAGGTTCCGGAAGCAGATACCTCCTCGGGCAATCCGCCAAACGCCCACAAACACGCGCCGACGCAATAATAACCGAGATCACCGATGACGCCGCCCCCCAGGTTTGCGTCCAGGCGAATGTTTTTTTCGGGATTGGGTCCAAGATCGAAGGAGAACGATGCGAAGACAACGCGAAGGTCTCCCAATTCGCCATCGGTGATTGCCTGTCGCATGGCGGTGGTCCGGTCGTGGTGGAACCACATGACCCCGTCCATGAATTGCACACCGCACCTGCGACATGCTGCGGTCATTCTCGCCGTTTCTGCCCCATTGACCTCTGTCGGCTTTTCGCAGAGCACATGCTTCCCCTTCTCCGCGGCGCGAATCGTCCATTCCGCGTGGAGCGAGGGCGGCAGTGGAATGTAAACGGCATCGATTTCGGGGTCGTCAAGTAGCTCGTCATAGGATCCGAACGCTCGTTCAGCGCCGTGCTCGCCAGACCATTCCCGTGCATGTTCCAGGCTTCGACTGGCAATGCCCGCGAGGCGCGCATTGCTCGCGCGCTGGATGGCCGCTCCGACCTTGGTTGCGATCTTCGCGGTGCCCAGTATTCCCCAGCGGATCAATTTCGAGTTTTCCGTCATTGACGCGAGCCTATGATTACAGCCTGTTCTTTTTTTGGGTCTCGATGCTCCGGGTGAATTTTCTTTGTCCGGCTTGTTCGTCACCAATCAGAAGTCTTGGCGACCTCCGATACATCGGGAGGCGTTCAATCCGAAACTCTTCGCTGCCTTCTGCTCAAAATCCGCAACCCGAGACGGAAGTTATCGGATCCGGGAGTTCTCCTGATTTGCCCACATGTCCAGGTTCGGCCCCAGCGCTTCCATCAGGGGTCGGGTGATCTCGCTGATCTTCGCCTTAATATCGTCGGGGAGTTCGACGGTAGCGGCATGTACGCTCCGACAAACCTGTTCCGGGTCCGTAGAGCCGATGACGACCGAGGTAATTCCCGGTTGCGCGAGAATCCAGGCGGTTGCCATGTCGCTCATCGGAATTTGAGACTCTTCAGACAGCGATTTGAGCCCGGTTATCGTCGTCATCGTGACCTCTTCATGACCTTGCTCGCCGTGTTTCACCGATTCCCGGTTTCCAGAAAAGTGGCGGGTCCGCCGCCGTGGCGCGGGAATTTCATCAGCCGTGTTCCAACGGCCGGTCAAAATGCCCTGCATGAGGGGGCTGTAGGTCAACACGCCGACATCATGTCTCTTGCACGCAGGCAGTACGTCCTTTTCGATTCCCCGGAAGAGAAGGTTGTAAGACAGCTGATTCGAAACGGCCTCTCCTTCAGAGAGCCAATCCTCCAAATCGCGAATTCCAAAATTTGAAACGCCGATGGCGCGGATTTTCCCCTCGTCCTTCAGCTTTCCGAGCTCGGCATAGGTTTCGGAAAACGCAACGTCATGATTTGGCCAGTGAATTTGGTACAAATCGATCCGGTCTGTGTTCAATCGCGCGAGACTGGCTTCACATGTTCTGCGGACGTCGCCCTGCCCACAATGATCGGGAGCGATTTTGGTTGCGATCAGAATCTTGTCGCGGTCCGCGCCGATTATTTTCCCGAAGTTTCGCTCTGATTCGCCGTCGCCATACGATTCCGCGGTGTCAAAAAGATTGACGCCGGCATCGACCGCCGCGCGAATGGCCGCGGCCCCGGTCATTCGTTCGCCCCAATATTTCGAATCACCGAGTTGCCAAAGCCCGAAAGAAAGAGCCGATACGTTTATATCCGTACGGCCGAGCTTACGATAGATCATGAGGACACTCTTTCGGCATGCAACCTGGAATCATCCAACAGGAGCGGTGGTTGCCACGGCGCAATCGACCGCTTCCTTAAACACATCGACGGATTCGCGCAATGCCCCTTCGTCGATATTCAGGGGCGGAGAGATTTTCACGCACTCCCCGGCGATGCCGACCGGGGCGAACATAAGCAGGCCGCGATGAAAACATTCGATGTTGATTCGAAGCGCAAGCGCGGGGTCTGGCGTGCGAGTGCCTGGGCTCACCGTTTGAATTCCGGCGACCAGGCCGCGTCCGTGGAAACAGCCGAGCACATCCGAGTATCGTTGTTGAACCGCTTCCAACTCCGGGAGCAACCAGTCGCCAAGCCGGGCCGCACGTTCGACGAGTTTCTCCTCTTGAAGTACCTTCAGATTTGCAATCCCGCTGGCCACGGCAAGCGGGGAAGCGGAGTGTGTGGAAGTCATCGATCCGGGCGGAAAAAGATCCATGATGTCCCGGCGCCCGATCACCGCGGCGAGAGGCAGCGAGGAACTGATGCCTTTTCCGCAGGCAATCAGGTCGGGTTGGATGCCGTAGTGTTGGTAGGTAAACATTTTTCCGGTTCGGCCGAAGCCTGCCTGTACTTCGTCCATGATCAGCACGATATCGTGTTCACGGCAAAACGCCTCCAGCTTCCGGATGTACTCGTCGGGAAAGAAGTCGGGACCGACACCCTGGTAGCTTTCCGTCATGATGCCGGCGATATGACGCGGTTCAATGCCGCACCCGCTGATCGTATCCAGGAAACAATCAAACGAGGTATCCTCATTCTTGTACCCGTCCGGAAACGGAACCTGGATGAAGTTCGTGTCGGATTCCACCAGCCATGCTTTCTGGGCCTGCATGCCACCAGCCAGCTGGGCGCCCATGGTGCGCCCGTGGAACCCGTTGGCAAAGGAAACGAACACCCGTTTCTCCGGTCCGTGTTTTTCCAATGCATAGGATTTTGCAAGCTTGATGCAGTTTTCCGTGGCCTCACTACCGGTGCTCAACGCGAAGGCGCAGTAGGTGGCGGGATCCGGTGAAATGTCGCAGAGCATTTTTGCCAGCTCCCCGCGATCGCGGTGGGGAAACACGTAGGTGGCCATGAGCGGCCGGGTAACGATTTCTTCGACCGCGGCCCTCACCTTCGGGTGTGCGTGCCCCACGTTGGTGATCAGCACCCCGGACGACCAGTCTATCCACCGGTTGCCCCACGGATCGGTAATGGTGGAGCCTTCCGCTTTTTCCCACAGGATAGGGGGCTGTCCCGACATGGATCGGGGTTCGTACGTGGCCATCTGCTCGAACACCGATAGCGATTCGGGAACCGGGAGAGCGGTCTTGATTGTGCGGTGCTCGGTGTTGACGAGGGGAACGTCGATCGGTGTGAGATCATAATCAGCCATGCCTGGATTACTCCGTTTTTAATTCCATCTCTTTTCGACGCGGGGAGAATCCCCGTAGATGATCTTCACCCAGTCGCCATCATGAAGGATGGAGATTCGCGCTGCTTCGGAAACGAGCTCGTTAATATAGCTGTTGGCGGGGGTCGCGAGCAAGCCTTGCTCGTCGACGGCCCGAATCAGCTGCCTGCGCCGGGAAACCGCATCGTCTTCGCTTTTTCCATCTACATCGTCTTGGATCTGCTGGATTTTCTGAAGAATTCCCTCAACCGAGTCGTAGCCGTATCCCGTGGGCTTCAGGCCCGGGCCGTCCCATGGCACGAACCGGTAGAAGTCCGGACTCACGTAATTGTACACGCTGCCCCCGGCGCCGGTTCCTTTCACGTAGGAGTGTTTCACTCCTCGATCCTGGTCATCGTGATGAATCAATCCGGATTTGCCGTCCCCTTCACAGAACATCACCAGACCCTGGTCATTGGCGCCGGCGCCTTCGTCGGGGTATCCCAGCCCGTTGGTCACCGAAAAAATTGCGCCGTTTTCAAAATTGACCCTGGCGTTCGTCCACATGAAGGCCTCCTTCCCATTCGGAAAGTTACGCCTTACTCCGGAGACGGAAACTTCGACCGGCCGTAAACCGGTAATGAAGTAGACCTGGTCCACGTAATGGCAGCCGACGTACACGAACGGGTCGGTTTGGTCCGTCGTGAACCAGTTTTGAAAATTGGAATTGCGGTACAAGTAGGGCTCTATCATTTTCGCCTCGCCCATTACGAATTCGCCGAAACGACCGTCACGATATTCCTGCCGGGCCATCAGGGCCCGCCGGTCAAAGCGCTTGTGGTACTCGATACCAATGAAAAGCCCTTTCTCCAGGGCGGCTTGCCTGACTTCTTCCGCCTGGTCGTATTCCAGCACAAGTGGCTTCACGGTGAGGATGTGTTGATTGGCTGCAAGCGTGTCCGTGATCACGCGGTAGTGGAGATGGTCGGGAACGGCTACGACGACGGCCTGTCGAGGCGGCATTGCGGCAAGCACCTCCTTGTACAGCTCCGGAAAGTTTTTGTCTTCGGGCTCTGACAGTGCGGGATAGGCCTCGAATTGCTGCCCGGGACAGGCCTCACGGATAGTCGAACTTTCGTTCAATGCTTTCAGTGCGGAAGTATTGAGCGCGGACAGGGCGATTTTGCCAACCATGCCGGTCCGTTGAAGGTGATATACGGACGGCAGGATCTGATCGTGTGTAATCATTCCCCCGCCAATGATTGTGACGTCGATAGGTTTCATAATGTGAATATTTAAAGCACAATCAAGGTGCCGGTTCCACGTTTTTCTTCCGTCACGGACTAGCGGGGTATGAAAGTAAACCAAACAGGTTTCAGAACCTTAATTTCATGGCCCACACGCGCCAGGCGGCCGGATTCCGCATTAATTTTGAACGTCAGGACGTTGTCCGAATTCTGATTCGCGACCAGGAGAAAATTTCCGGTGGGGTCGATGCGGGTGCCTCGCGGATGATCCCCCCCCGTGGGTTCGTGGCCCAGCAGTTTCAAGGGTCTCGCGCTTTTCGCGGTAGACACCCAGGGAGGTCTTCCCGGGGTCAATTGGCCCGTCTCATCGTCGAAGCGATACACAAGGATACGTCCCACTCCCAGGTCGGTAACGAGGGCATGACGGTTGGACGGGTCGAGAATGATGGAGGGTGCGTTAGCGCCCTTTCCCCCGGCGGAACATCGTGCTTCACGGAGCAAACGACGTCCCCCAGCGACCCGTTTTCACCGATGGGAAGAACAGACACGCTGCCGCTTCCGTAGCTCGCGACCAGAATGAACTTCCCGTTTCTTGAAACGCTGAGGTAACAGGGGACTTCCTCGCCGCAAGCCTTGCGATTCAGTCTGGTCAGTCCCCCCGTTTCCCGATCAATTTTGAAAGACACTACCGCGCCGTCCGGGGAACCGTCCACGTCCGGAACCGGGTCGGCCACGTACAGCAATAGGCCCCGGTTATCGCAAGCAGAGAAAATCGGACCGGTGAGGCCGTCGGACAGGCTGGACGCTTGGGAAAGTTCCGACGCCCCCCGTTTCCGGTTCAAAATGAAATGCCCTCAGAGACGCCTCGGCGCCTCCTGTAGTGCATGTGACATACAACAGAAACTTACCTGTCATTCTCGTTTTCCCATGATGCGTAGATTCATCGCTTGACACCCTACACACAAAACCTGAACCCTGAACCCTGAACCCTGAAACCTATTCCTCGGGAGTACATCATGCTTTGGCACGAGCAAAACTGGCCGACCATACAATCGTTGAACAAGGACATCCCGGTGGTGGTTCCGCTAGGATCCTGTGAGCAGCACGGGCATCACCTTCCGGTATTCGTGGACACGATCCAGGTGACCGAGGTCGCGAGCCGGTTGGAGGAGAAACTGGGCGATGCGATGCTCCTGACTCCCTGCCTCTGGCTGGGTTGCTCCCACCATCACAAGGACTTTCCCGGTACCATCAGTGTCGTGCCCTCGCTCTTCAGCGAAATGGTATCGAGTGTGGCGCAGAGTATTCTCCGGGCGGGATTCCGGCGTATCTTCTTTCTGAATGGGCACGGCGGAAATGAGACGCCGGGAACCCAGGCACTCACGGAGTTGATCGCAAAAGACGACGCGGCCGATGACGCGTATCTCGCTCTGGCTTCCTGGTGGAAGGCGGCCGTAGACGGTCTGGCGCCGGAGCGGCACGGTTTGGAAACGCCGCGCATTACACATGCCTGCGAAATTGAAACGTCGATGATGCTGTTTCTCCGTCCCGACCTGGTCAGGACGGACCGGATCGTGGAGAACAAATTGGCTCTGGGCAGCGAGTGGTTCGACTCGGACTACGGAGGAAAGGTCAGTGTGTTCCGACGTTTCCATCGCCTCACCGGGCCGGGTTGCATGGGAAAACCAAGCGCAGCCACTGCTGAAAAGGGTGCGTCGATGATGGACGCCGTCATAAGTGATCTCGCGGACTTCCTCAAAAAGTTCGGGTCGTGGCCGGAATTGCCCCCGAAGGGCCCCAAATAGCCTGTCGCGGCCCCGGAAAGTGAACCGCGGTTTTCGCGGATTTGTTCCGGAATTCAGGCATTTTCTCGTCCTCATCCTGCGATCGGCGATGCCGCGTGCAGGATTCGGTTGCCTACTGGGGGAATTTTTTACTACCTTTTGGGGCAATCTGGGATCGAGGCGGGTGGAGCAAGAACGTTTCCCGCTGATCGAGTCCCGAGCACCAAGTTCCTGAGTATTCTCTTTCCGATCCAATCCTCTTCTGTTTTTCTCGTCTGTTCTTATGCCTGAACTGACGAACGCCGGAATTGCCGTGGTTACGGTGATAATCCTGCTTGGGTCACTCGTCCAGGGTTCGCTCGGTTTCGGCGCCGCGCTGATCGCGTTGCCGGTCCTTGTATTCATCGATCCGGTATTCGCGCCGGGGCCGCTGATGGCGCTTGGATTCCTTATGGGCTTTATGATCCTGGCCCGTGACCGGTCCGAACTGGACTTTCGCGGCGTGAAAATCGCCTGGCCCGGACAGATCATCGGAATCGTGATCGCAATCAATTTTCTCCGGTTGATCCCGAAAGACCGGATGTCATTGATTTTCGGAATCGCGCTTCTTGCGGCGGTGATTTTGACGTCGAGCAAATTTTGCGTGCGCATCACGCCGATTTCGTTGTTTTTGACGGGAATACTTTCAGGGTTCATGGGTACATCCTCGGCGCTGGGAGGTGCTCCGATGGGGATTCTCTATCAACACGCCCCGGGCAAACGGCTGCGTTCGACCGTCGCCTGCCTGCTGATGGTGGGATCGGGAAGCGTCCTTGTCGCGTTGTTTGTAACCGGACAGTTCGGGAGGGCGGAGTGGTGGGCAACGCTGATTTTACTCCCCGGATCCCTGGCCGGGTTTGCGCTTTCATGGCCGGTCGCCAGATACTTGGACGCGGGGCTGCTTCGGACCGTGGTTCTCGTATTTGCAGGGATCGGCGGTGTCGTGCTGGTCGCACGTTCCGTCTGGTTGCACTCTTGATCGACCTTCGCTCTTGAGCGTGAGGTTGTGGTGAGGTTTTACAAAGCGAGGTTAGAGAGAATGAAGTATCGACGAATGGGAGAGACCGGACTGGTGGTGTCCGAAATTTGCGTTGGAGGCTGGATTCACGTTGGCGGGGATATTCCGGACGAAGATTCCGAAAAAATCATCCGAACCGCATTTCGCAAGGGCGTGACATTTTTTGACACCGCCGAGGCGTATGCCGAGGGGCGATCGGAGGAAGTGATGGGGCAGGTGCTACGCGATTTACCCCGGGAGGAAATCGTCATCGCAACGAAAGTGTCGGGGGCCGGCGCGAACCTGACGACAATGCAGGGGCTGTCCCGGAAGCACATCTTATCCGCCTGCGACGCGAGCCTCCGGCGCCTTGGGGTCGATTACATCGATCTATACCAGGCTCACTGGCCGGATCCGCATGTGCCACTCAAGGAAACGATGTGCGCATTGAACGATCTCGTGCGCGCGGGAAAGGTGCGACACATCGGGTGCTCCAATTTTTCGGCGGAACTGATTTACGAGGCGCTTGAAATCAGCGCCCGGGAAGGCTGGGCACGATTCGATTGCGTACAACCGCACTACAACCTGCTGTCCCGTGAAATCGAGAATGATCTCATGCCGCTCTGCCGGCTGGCGGGCATCGGCATCATTCCATATAGCCCGTTGGCGGGCGGTATTCTCACCGGCAAATACAAGGCGGGGGGGAAGGCGGCGCCCAACACCCGCGCCTATAAAAACCCCGGGTTCCAAAAACGCCTGACCAAGGAGACTTTCGATAAAGTTGCAAAGCTGCGCCGGCTGGCCGTGGCGAGGAAGAAGACGGTTGGACAGCTTTCACTGGCATGGTTGCTGAGCCATCCAGAACTCACCGCCCCGATCGTGGGACCCCGCAATGCCCAACAGCTAAAGGAAAATGTCGGCGGCAGCGGCTGGCGGTTGAAGGAGAAGGAACTCCAGAAAATCGAGCGAATTGTGCGGTAGCCCCCGGTTCCGCTATTGAACAGACTCGAATTCCAACGGCGGGAATTATTTCGCATGGCTTGGAAGCTGCGCGACGAACTGGTAGTCGGGATCTTCCTTCTGCTTTTTCAGGATCATGGCGATTTCCCGCCAGGTTGTGACGAGTCCTTTCGGGCAGGGCTGCAGATCGTCTTTGATGCAAGTGTGTAACTTTCCTAGATTGTAGCAGGGAACCGCTGCATACATGTGGTGCTCGGTGTGGTAGTTCATGTGCCAGTAGAGGAAGCGGACGAATGGATGAAGGATGATGGTCCGGCAACACAGGCGGTAATCCGGGACATTGTCCTGGAGGCCGACGTGCTGGGTGTTGTTGCATAGAAACAGAAGCCAACCGCCGTAATGAGGGGCCAGCGTAATTACCACCGGGATCATCCAGTACCCAAAGTAGATCGAAACAACCGCGATGGCAGCGTGGCCGGCCAGAAGAAACCGTGCCCAATTGAAAAGCTGCCGGCGTTTCTTCGGGTCCGACTCCGGGAGCAGGATATTCGGCCATTCCCCTTCGATAATGCCAAATGCAGTTTTGGTAAGACCTTTCAGCGTGACATAGAGGCTCATCGGGTTCACGAATGCCGTCTTCAGAAAATCCTTTAGAGTAATTGGCGTCGGTAGAACCACCTCCAGATCGTCCGGCGGATGGAGAGTATATTGATGGTGCTTGGTGTGGCTGGCCAGAAACATGACATGAGAAAACTTCCCGAGAAAACTGAAAATCCGCAGGAATGCGGAGTTCAGCCACCTGGTTTTGAATACCGTGTTGTGGCACAGCTCGTGAAAACCGTTCAGAAGAAAAGCATAGAATGTCCCGTGCACGAAAAGAATTAACAGGACGACCGGCCAGGGCCATCGCCCTGCGGCGTAACATGCCGTCCCGCCCGTCAATGCGAGCAGGCTCAGGTGGCCCATCGCCTGCAGAAAACCTTTCAAGTCACTCCGTTGATTCAGGGATCGCAGGGTGCCGGGCTCGATCGGGCTGCGGTACCATTTCTGGGTAACGGTTCGATTGATTTCTTCGATAGCCATGAGACTGCTCAGAGCGGCCAAGGATGCGGCAAATGACGGGGTGAGGTCAAGAGACGATTATTTTCATCCTCGACCCACAAATGGCATCGACACGGGAAGAACAACGGCTTCCAGTACGTTCATGTCGGGCGGCAGGGATGCCATGGTTACGACCACTCGCGCGAGCTCGTCCGCGGACATGACTCCCTCTTTTTTCGCAATCTCTTCCTTGCCTTCCCACATCCGGCTCTGGGTATTGCCGGGCTGTACGATGGAAACTGCGATTCCGAATTCGCGCCCGTCCAGCGCCAGCGACCTGGTGAGACCCTCGAGGCCGAACTTGGTTGATGTGTACGGAGCCGATTGGAATCGCGGCACTTTCGCGGACACGCTTCCAATGTTGATAATCCGTCCGGAGTGTTGCGGTTTCATGATCTTGAACGCCTCCCGGCTGCACACGAACGGGCCGGTTAAGTTTACATCCACGACCCGCTGCCAGGAATCGAGACTGATTTCATCCGGAGGCCCGCCCTCCCCGATTCCTGCATTGTTAATGAGGATGTCCAAACGTCCGAACTTTTCCTTAACCTCGCGAAACACATTCGTAACCTCGGCCTCGATCGTAACATCCGCAGCCACCACGTGGGCCGTTCCGCCGTCCCTGGCGATCTCGGCGGCAACCGCACCGAGCCGTTTCCTGTTCCGTGCCGTCAGCACCGTCGTGGCGCCTTCTTTGGCGAAGGCGATGGCAATACTCTTGCCGATTCCAGAGCTTGCGCCGGTGACGATTGCAATTTTGTCCTGTAGCAGCTTCATGACATCCTATTGAACGCGAATTCTGAGATGAGATCCAGCACTCAAACAAGAAAAAAGGAGCCGCCCGGACTTTCGTCCGGCGGCTCCTTGAAGTTTTATCTAACGCTGTGTCAGGCGTCTCTCGCGATCCTCGCATACGGTGCACGCCGAAAACCGACGCAAGGCCGATTTACAAAGCAGGCTCCTTACGATCTAGCTGTGCAAGGTGATTCATTGCAATATGTTGCGTTATTTCCGACTTCTTCGTCCGTAACTCTTGGGCAAAGGCCGTGGCACGAGCGGTTTTGGCTGGAATTCATTGGTCCGCATCTGGCATCTTGCGCCGTGCAATTGTCGGAAACCAGAAAAGGAGCCACCTCGTGAAAGACCTTCCCATAGGCATTACCGAAAGCGGCGTTATTCACACCAGCGACGACGAACCGTTCGACCTGGATACGAAATTCCGAATGGTTAAGGAGTCGGGCGTCTACGACTATATTGATAAAACCCCGCCCGCCGACCAGGAGGCCGAGTACATTCGCTGCAGCGAGAAGTATGATCTGCCGATTCGAACCGGCGGTTGGTACTACCAGCTCGGGGAGAACGAGGACCTTCTCCTCGATAATCTTCGGCTCGGCGCCCGGCTGGGAAGCCGCATGCACAATACGCAGATCACGATGTACCACAAGGACGGCCATCTTATTACGAACGAAGAAGTTGCCGAGACCTACCTTCGCGCCTACGACGTGGGTGAAGAGGTGGGCTGCGTCTCCACGTTCGAGGTTCACGTAAACATGTGGTCGGAAGATTTCCGCCGGGTTGCGGAAGTTGCCGGGCTGGTGGAAAAACGCGGCATCCCGTACCGCATGACGATGGATCATTCGCACGTGATCTTCAAAATCGATAATCCGAAGGAACAGGAGGTCCTCGACATCCGACCTTCCGTGGAGTCAGGCGAACTTAAGTTGAGCCCCTATGAAGATGGCAACGTAATCGATGATTGGATCAACGGCGGCTGGGTATGGCATTGCCATGCGCGTGCGGCGGTTCCCAACAACCCGAAGAATATCTGGGCCAAGAACCCCGACGGCACAGTGGGGCGCGGGATTCAGTATCCATTCATCCAGCCGAAACCCGGCGAGTACCACAGCGACTGGGATGAAAAGAATCTCGAGCCGTGGAAAGAGGCAATCCGGCACCTGATGCGGTACCATCTGGATAACGAGAAAAGTCCCCTGGGGCAGATTTCCACCGAGTTCATTCCCGGTGTCGACTACGGGATGGGAAACAAGTACTCGATCTTCGAGCACTCCATGGCCTGCGCGAAATGGATGCGTCAAACCTGGCAGGACCTGCAAAACGGGACCTGACTTTCGCCGCCCATCGCGCCGGGTTAACTCCATGATCTGCCGCAACCTCCACGTTCTCGCGACGAAAAAGTGTGAGATATGCGGTCTAGGCGGCTACCGCTACAATCGAAAATCTCAAATCCGAAATTCTTGTTCGCTGCATCAGTCGAAGATGAGCGGCGCGAATTTTTCCGGTTTGTGGAAATTAAGCGGTTCGCCAACGGGGGCCCAGCTTCCCCAGTGAGGGTGTGAGGTCCGGTCTGCGCACTTGTAGTAGTTTCCTTTCCAAACATCCCCGGGTGCGGGGCGCGCGGGCGTCGCGTAGTTTTCGAGAAGGGCGAAGGGAATGCGATACTGAAGAATCCAGGTAATGGGATCCGTGATCTCCTCTTCCACCGTGTCGGGAAGCGAGTGAAAGATATCCATCGTGGCGGCGTCTTCGGCGGTCACCTGGGTCCGGGACTGGTCGGCCGGATCCGTGACATAGTAAAGCAGCATGGTTCCGCCGCCGTTAATCTCGAAGTTGAAATAGCCCGGCGCGCCGGCGGGCTGGACGAAGAATTCCGCGCAGCTATCCCCGCACACCGAGCTTTGGTATTCGGTGTTGATGACCTGAACGTACCGGTCCGCCACCCGAAAGCCAACATACAGCGCGTTGTCGTCGTAGAGCGTCCGTGCGTGGACTTCCGGTCGATGATCGCTGCCGGCAGGGTGGAACTGCCCAACGGTGAGCTCGTTTGCCTGTTGCCAGGCCGGCGCCTCCCAGTTTCCGTCGAGGGGGGGGCGTTCGGTTGCTCGTTTAATTTCGTACGATAGATCTGAACTCATTGGGGACTCCTTTTTACCTAGTGAAAAGTACCGAATTCCCCGCCGGAATTGGAATCACAAAATTATAGAGGAGAATATCGAATGTCCAATGTCCAATTTCGAAGGTAGGATACCCCCCATGCCCTTCAATCCCCTCACCCGGCGTGGGTTTCTTGCGTCCGCCGGCGCCGCATGGTCGGTGCGATACACCGCCGCTGAGCGTTTGTCCGAGTCCAGCGTCGCTTTGCCTGGGTTTCCGGATACCGCGGATCCGGATTGGAGTGTTGTCCGGGAGGCATTTTCTCTGCCGGACGACCTCATCTACATGAACAATGGTTCGCTGGGACCGTCGCCGGGATTCGTTAAATGGCGGACACTTGGCGCGTGGGATCGGTTGGAGCAAGATCCGGTTCACGAGGGATTCGGCCCGATGTTGGCCGCGGCGGACGAGGTCCGAAGTAAGGCCGCCGCGTTTCTTGGCTGTTCGGTGGATGAAATAGCGATCACCCGGAATACCACCGAAGGGATGAACATGATTGCCCAGGGGGCCCGCCTCCAACCGGGCGATCGAGTCCTGACCACCAATCATGAACACGCCGGCGGTTTCCGATGCTGGGAGTATCTCGCCGCCCACCACGGCGTGATCATCGATCAAGTTGAGCTGCCGGCACCCCCCGATTCGCCCGAGCAGATCGTTCGGTTGTTCGAGGAAAAAATGGAACCGCGAACCCGGGTGCTCAGCGTAAGCCATGTGACCTCCATTACGGGGCTTCGGATGCCGGTGGAGGCCCTATCCGATCTTGCCCGAGGGAACAATGCTCTTCTGGTAGCGGACGGAGCGCAGGCGCCCGGAGGCATGGGTGTGGACCTTCACCGGTTACGCTGCGATGCCTATGCGACCAGCGCACACAAGTGGATGCTTGCCCCCAAAGGCACCGGCCTGCTGTATGTTCGCAAGAAGGTCCAGGATGCCATCCAACCCATGGCGCTGCAGGATGGTTTCGGCGTCTACACCGGCGCGGTCGGCACGCGGGATCTGCCAAGTATTGCGGGCCTCGGCGCAGCGATCGACTTTCTGAACTACTTTGGATTCGAGAAATTGACAAAGCGGAACATCAGGCTCCGTTCGCTGCTCTACAAGTCTCTTGAAAGCGTACCCGGGATCCGCATTGCCAGCCCGCCGGACGGCGAAATGGCGGCGCCCATGGTGGCGTTCGAGCTTGCAGGCGGACAGTCCGCCGCCGAAGTGGCAGGGAAGCTTCGAGCCGACTACGGTGTGGAAGTGAAGGTGCTGCCCGGCGACGTAATGAACGGAATTCGAATCAGCACCCACGTGTACAACAATGAGAACGACATTGAAGTACTCATGAAGGGACTGAACCACGTCGTCGCCGACCTCCGGGAGACGGGGGGCTGATACGAGCCTGGTATGAACGAAAAGGGCAGCCCCGGGGTTTTCTATGGGTACACGATCGTCATCGCATGCTTCCTCTTCCAGGGAGTAGGGATCGGGTCGTACATCGCTTTTGGCGTCTTTTTCAAACCCCTGCTCACGGAATTCGGTTGGTCCAGGGCCACCGTTTCCGGTGCCGCTTCCCTAGCCTTCCTTCTCATGGGAGCCCTTGGCATCGTAGTGGGGATCCTGAATGATCGGTTCGGCCCCAGAATGCTCATGGTGGTCACCGGGCTTTTCTACAGTACCGGGTACTGCCTTCTTTCCCGGGTTCACTCCGTGTGGGAGCTGTACCTTTTCTTCGGATTGGTCGTGGGAATCGGGCTGAGTTCCATCGACATCATCGCACTGACCACGACGGCCCGGTGGTTTGTTCGACGTCGAGGAGCCATGACGGGTTTTGTGAAGGTCGGGACCGGTGCGGGACAGTTAATCATGCCGCTTACGGCCAGCCTGCTCATCCTGCACTATGGATGGCGCAATGCCTCATGGATCGTCGGACTCATCGCCCTCCTCTTCATTGTGGGGCCGGGACTGGTCCTGCGCAGAGATCCCGGCCGGATGGGATTCTTTCCTGACGGAGACAGTGGACCCGGAAAACCTCACTCGGGGAAATCCGGTGAGGGTCCTTCCGTCAGGGAAACCATGCGAACCCGTCAGTTTTGTGCGGTGTGTTTGTTAAACTTCCTGATGGTGGGTTGCCTCATGACCGTGATGATCCACATCGTGCCCCATGCTCAGGACACCGGGCTGGATCCAATCAAGGCGGCAGGCATCCTCTCGGCCATCGGTGGTGTGAGCATGGCGGGGCGATTGCTATCCGGTCTGGCCATCGACAGGTTCGGCAACACGAAGACCATCCTGGTGTGCTTCGCTTTTCTGATTTGTAGTCTTCTGTGGCTGAGGATCGCAGGGGAATTGTGGATGCTTTACCTGTTCGCGATAATCTACGGTTTGGCTCACGGGGGATTCTTCACCTTTATTTCTCCGCTCGTGGCCGGGCTGTTCGGTGTCGGTTCCCACGGCGTTCTCATCGGAATCGTGGTCTTCGTCGGGACCGCCGGCGGCGCCTTAGGTCCCGTGTTGGCAGGGTACCTTTTTGACCGGGCGCTGAGCTACCAGCCCGTCTTCCTGCTTCTGATCGGCGTCGCCCTGGCCGGGCTTGCGCTCACCCCATTTCTAAAACCCGCCGCGCGCTCTTGATGGGAACTTACCAGGTCAGAACAAAATCCGCGGTGACCGAGGCCACGGGCTCCGTGCTGTCGTAGCGCACGTGATCGAACGGCTCGAACCCGCTGTAACTGCCTTCGGTCCACACGACAGGTGTTTCGTGAATGGATGCGGACAATTCGGCGCCGGTCAGCGTCGCGGCCAGTGTCAACGTGGGGTCGCTGCCGATTCGTGATGTTATCCCTGCCCGCGTGGCCCAATCCCCGCGACGGGTTTGAAACAGCCAGGAGAGTGTCTGCGGTTCATCCAGCACCACTTTGTCGCGCACTGTAATCTGCCGCGCGGCCTCAAACAGAAAGGTCCGGGTATACTCTGTGACCTTCACGTTGGTCGGGTACACCGTCGTGAGATCGATAATCACGTGGCCGCAGCCGGTGGTGCGCTCATCCCACTTCACGTCCGTGATGCGTTCGCCGGTCCAGCCGTGATCCTGGAG
>Ga0310342_100000434_pt1 | contig 23235 bp, 20 predicted proteins | sample S15DNA20500_MG_FD_206155 | JGI IMG/M metagenome (GOLD analysis project Ga0310342, IMG submission 206155) | Marine microbial communities from station ALOHA, North Pacific Subtropical Gyre - S1503-DNA-20-500_MG | ecosystem: Environmental > Aquatic > Marine > Oceanic | place: Pacific Ocean: North...
ACTGTCCGGTGATAAAGGCGATCGGAACATGCGACATGGTAGGAAAAGTCTCTCGCAGGTAGTTGGCCCAGCGTTCGGTTGGCATGTGCTCAACCATCAGGTCCCACTTGTTGACGACGAAGATGGAGGGTTTGTAATTCTCCGTGATGAAATTACAGAGCTGTTTGTCGACCTGGCTGACTCGCTGGCTGGCATCGAAAAACACCAACACCACGTCCGCTCGGCGGATACTCCGCTGTGCCCGCCTGCTTCCATAAAAGTCGACATCACTTTTCAGGCTCTTTCCCTTGCGAAGTCCGGGCGTGTCGATTGCCAGGAAGGACTTTCCATCCAGCTCGAATCGCACGTCGACACTGTCGCGGGTGGTCCCCGGCACCTCGCTCACGATCAACCTTTCGGTCTCGGTCAGCGAGTTGACGAAGGTGCTCTTGCCGACATTTCGGCGTCCCACAATGGCAACTTTCATCTCGGCTTCCGAGGGAAGCTCCTTTTCCATGTCCTGCTGGGGAGGAAGTCGGTCGGCGATCATGTCGAGCAGTAATTCATGGTTCCGCTCCTTCTTGGCACTCACCCGCACCAGTTCCCCCCGCCCCAGCTTCTGGAACTGGTCGGCCTCCGGATCCATTTTTTCGTTGTCGGTTTTGTTTGCCACGCAGAGAATGGGCAAATCCAGGCTCCGCAGTCGCCGGGCCACGACCTCGTCCAGCTGGGTTGCACCGGTCTGCGTGTCGACGACAAACAGGATCACGTCGGCGGAATCGATCCCGATTGCGATCTGGTCCTCGATCTCCTGGCTCAGATCATCCACGTCATTGATACCGATACCCCCGGTATCAACAATTTCAAAGTGCATCTCCTGGTGCTGCAGGAGATGTGTCATCCGGTCGCGGGTGATCCCGGCCGTGTCGTCGACAATCGCAATGCGGTGTCCCGCGAGCCAGTTGAAAATGCTCGATTTGCCGACATTCGGGCGACCGACAATAACTACCTGTGGAATAGACATGATGAACCCATGATAAGCGTGGAAGTCAGATTGATAAACGGGCCGGATGGCGGCTGGGCAGGGGGGTTCGCAAACCGGCCGGACGATCCGTATACTTTGAGTCCGTCATGCGAGTGACTGTGCAGGAGCGGCAGGACGGGGTGAGCAGGCCAGGGAGAGCCAGCAGATGGAGAAACCCAGTGCGGAACAGCTGCGGCGGGGCCGTCGGCAGAAATTCCAGAGCCTGATGCGTTCCGGCCTGCGTTCGGTTCCTGCGATCAGGAAACAGGCTCCGGCGTCGTCGTCGATCGAGGTGGCACAGGTAGAGGAACCTGACCCGTTGCCCGCGGTACCGGTTGTCAGCATCCAGGAAGGATCCGGAATGAGCCAGGCAGAACGTCTCCAGGTCATCGAGCAGGAAGTGGCTGGTTGCCAGTTATGTCCAGAGCTCGTCAAGAACCGGAGCCAGACAGTTTTCGGTGTGGGGAACCCGGATGCCCGGCTCTGTTTCATGGGAGAGGCCCCGGGGGCGGATGAGGATATCCAGGGGATTCCGTTCGTTGGCCGGGCCGGCAAGTTGCTTACAGAGATCATCGAGGGGTGTGGGATAAGTCGTGACGATGTCTATATCCTCAACACGCTCAAGTGTCGTCCGCCAGGAAACCGAAATCCGTTGCCGGAGGAAGCGAGTCATTGTGCCGGCTTCCTGGCTCGCCAGCTGGAGGTGATCAATCCGGAGTTTATCTGTTGCCTGGGAGCAGTGGCGGCACAGAACCTGCTTGAGACGAGCGAGACGATTGGTCGACTGAGAGGGCGCTTCCATCTCCTCGATGGCCGGCAGGTGCTCTGCACCTATCACCCGGCGTACCTTTTGCGCAATCCCAGTGCCAAGCGGCAGGTCTGGGAGGACATGCAAATACTCCTCAAGGAAATGGGCTTACCGATCCCCGGGAAGGGATGAATCCTGCCTGCCGCATGTCGACGGCCTGCAGACGTGAACTGATGGCAATGGGCGAGCACTATGAAAATCCAGTCGATCGAGACAACCTGTCCCACGATCCCACTCAAGCCTGCCTACCATATGATTACGGCGCTGGGAGAGCATGTGGATTCCACCTACGTGGTCCTCCGGCTGCTTAGCGACAATGGAATCGAAGGCTTCGGGGAAGCGACCGTCGCGGTCCGCTGGAGTGGTGAGACGCCGGCCGGTGCGGTGGAGGTTATCGAGAACGTGCTTTTCCCGGCTATCCAGGATTATGATGTGGAGGATATCGAGGGGATTGCGGACCAGATGGACCGGGCCAGTATCGGGAACTGGTTCGCCAAATCCGCGATCGAGATGGCCTGCTGGGATCTGGTGGGGAAAGCACAGGGGCAGCCGGTTTATGACCTTCTCGGTGGAGCGGTCCGTCCGTTGACCATCCGTTCACGTTTCTCCATGGGAGCCTACGATGTGCCACGAGCCCGGCAGCGAACAGAGCAGCTTCTGGACCTGGGATTCACGACCATCAAGGTCAAGGTCGGGACCGACCCGGAAGAGGACGTGGCCCGTGTACGGGCGGTGCGAGAGGTGATCGGTGACGAGATGGACCTGGTGATCGATGCCAACTGTGGCTGGAGTGCCGACACAGCGATCGACTGCCTCGGCCAACTGGCAGATTGCCAGATCACCCTGGTCGAGCAGCCGACCCCCAAGGGAGATTTCCAGGCGCTGGCTCGCGTACGACGGGAAACAGGAGCACGGATCCTGGCCGATGACATTTGCTTCAACCTGGCCGATGCCCAGGAACTGATTCATAACGAGTGCTGTGATGCTATCAGTGTCTACCCGGGGAAAAATGGCGGCATCATTCGTTCCCGGCAGATTGTTGACCTGGCCGCAGAGCATGGAATTCCCTGCTCGATTGGATCCAACCTGGAGTACGATGTGGGAACGGCTGCCATGGGCCACCTGGTCGTGTCCCAAAAGAACATGGATGTGGAGCAGATCCCCGGGGACCTACTGGGTCCGGATTACCACGAGCAGCGGATTGCGATCAACCCGATACAGATCGAGGGGCCGCTGACGACGCTCAACGACACACCCGGGCTGGGAGTCGAACTGGACTGGGAGACGCTTTGCGGGAAGTTCACGGGGTGACCTGGGGTTTGGGAGATTGGATGATGTGCTTCACTGTCAGGTGCTGGCAATGGCTCGCAATCGTCGTCCTGCTGGTGATCGGCTGTCAGCCGCCGCCGCCCGTTGAACCGGCGGGCGACCCGGAAAAAGTTGAAACCCAGCAAAAGCAGCCGGGCGATCCGGCGACCGACGAGCCGTCGGCGTCCGCCCTGAGGATTCCTCGGCCGTCCCGCCAGGTCACTGCCACAGCGTTGAAGGCGGCGATCGATCGATCGGGCCAGTATCTGGTGAAAAACTGTGATGCGTCGGGTCGTTTCACGTATCTTCTCCATCCTGACGCGTCGGTGGATCCTGGAGAGCAGTACAACGTGCTTCGCCACCTGGGAGCGATCTACGGCCTGGCCCGGTATCATCGTTTCAGTCCCTCCGATGAAGTTGCCGCGGCCACCAGTCGCTCGGTCCAGTTTCTCCGCCGGCACTGCCTGCGGCCGCCGGAGGGAACCGACCGGATGCTGGCGGTCTGGTCGGATCCAGAACTGGTCCATGGACCGCCCTACCTGGTTGCCAAGCTGGGGGGAGCAGCCCTGGCTCTGGTTGCCCTGGACGAGGTTGAAAAGGTGCATCTGGGGACGACCTCGCTGGAAGAATTCCGCCAGCTTGGACGCTTCATTATCTCCATGCAAAAGAAGGACGGCAGCTTTTACTCGCTCTACATCCCCTCGCGTGGCGGGCCCGATGATGAATTCAAATCCCAGTTCTATCCGGGAGAAGCGGCCTTTGGCCTGCTGCTGCTTTCCAGCCGCGACCCGCAGGGCCCCTGGTTGCAGGCGGCGGCGGATGCCGTGGCGGCACTCGCCCGTCAGCAACTGGAGAAGCGGATCACCACGCCTGACCAATGGACCTTGATGGCGGGAGAATTGCTGCTGGCCAATTACGAGAAGTGCCAGGCTCCGATGCCCAGGGAGGGAATCCTCGATCACCTTCGCAGGACGGCCGGTGACATGCTCAACGACCAGCTGTCGGCACTCGCCGATACACGCACGACAGGTTGTTATACCGTGGATGGGCAGACCTGCCCGACGGCGACCCGCCTGGAGGGACTGCTGGCACTGCTCTCTTACCTGCCGGCGGAGGACCGGGTGCTGGCCGACCAGACACGCTCTTCGGTGCAACTGGCAATGTCTTTCCTGCTCCGCTGCCAGGTTCGACGTGGAAGGCTGGCAGGGGGTTTCCCCTGTGTGACAGCGTCGCTCTCTCCGGATGATCCGCGCCTGGCTGGTTTACAGAAATCGCAGGTGGAAGAGATCCGGATTGATTACGTCCAGCATGCCCTCTGCGCGATGATCCGCTACCACGAAATGCTCGGCCGGGGAGAATTGCCTTCTGCAGGCAACTGAACGATCAGTCCTCATCGCCGGCCGGGTCATGCATCTTGTCAAGCAGATCACCGTCGCGATAACGGGAGAGCTGGAACCCCAGCATGCCGACAACATGGGCGTAAAAGAAAAGGGTGATGATGAAACCGGCGCTCCCGGCAGCGGCCGCCAGGGCCGAGGGTTGGGCAAGCAGCACCAGGGAGCCGGCCATGGCTGGACTCACCAGCAGCACGAAACTGACAAACTTGAGCCATGCTCCCGGTCGCAGGCCGATGCTGGCAATGATCGTCGAATTGAGGATGGCGACCGGTGTGCCGGCCGAGAGGGTTGCCAGGATCACGGGGGCGAAGAGGAGTAATGTCATCATGCTTCCCACCACCAGGACGATCGTCGGATCCAGGATCTCGTGGGTGAGTGGGATCCAGGCGAACTGGGGAATGGCCGCGACGAAGAGCGCGACGCCGAGATAGGGGATGATGCCGATCCACTCCAGCAGGATGACCGATGGCCATTTTTCAACCTCATCGACTCCATCTGCCCGTGTAGGGATGATTGTCATCACGGAAATGACCAGGTTGATTCCGGTCGAGATGAGGAAGAAGAAACTGATCGGGTAGAGGACAATGAAAAATGGTGACTCCTGGCTACTATGGAATATCCAGATACCAAGAAACCCGGTCACGATTTGTATGATCATGCGGAACAGGATCTCGAGCTGGAAGAGTGACGAGAAGATCGTTCCCCACCAGCCCTTCTGGGCTCTCTCGTTGAACTCCTCCTGCTCGGATTCCACCTCGACGCGCGCTATTTCCATGGACCGCTGTACGCGATCACGCTCCGGTTTGACAGGCGGGCTGTCCGGCATATGTGCCGGCGCCAGCGGAATGGGTCCCTGCTCTGCTGGCCTGGGCGAGGTGGGGACCCTGTTTTTCTTTCTCGGTTCCCGGATAAGTGTGTGGCTGTGGCAGTCTGGACATCGGACCTCTGTCCCTATGTCACGACTACCGACGTAGAGACGGGTTCCACAGAGCAGGCAATTGACCCCGAAGCTATAGGAATCCATGACACCAGACTGGCCTTCTGTTGCCGCCGGAACGGTCGGTGCAGGACCCAGGCTGCTGAGGATCTCCTCGCTCGACCGCGTATCTTCCGGGCTGGCAGTCAGGCCCTCGAGTGAAATCTGCTGGCGGGGGAAGGGATCGGTCAGGTGGAGCGATTCATCCGGAGGGTTGTCCAGATCCACGTTGGCCAGGTCATAATCCTGGTCGACCGGCTGGGATGGTGCCGCTGGCAGGGGTGGCGGCTCTGGAACCAGGTCATCGCTCGTTAGCTGGACCGAGGGAGCACTGGGGGGAGCCTCGTCGGCGACCAGGGTCTCCACGCCTGGGCTGGAAGCAGGTTCCAGCCCAGCCACTGGTGGGTCCTGCGGGGTGGGTTCCATGTCCTCGGCCGTCGTGGCGACCACCAGGATGTCCTCAAGGCAGTTTTCACAGATGATTGTCTGTCCCAGTTGGCTGCCGCGGGCAAACGCCCGCTTTCCACACTGGGCGCAGGTCAATGCCAGGCGTGCCGAGGCCGGAATATGGATATCCTGGGCCACAGGGGTGGTGTGACCAGCCGATGGGGCTGCCAGATGGGGAATACCGGGAAGCTGGATGGACTGCTGACAGGTGGGGCAGGTCTGCCGGGTCCCTGCCAGGTGTGAGGATGCTTTGAGCTGGGCCTGGCAACGTGGGCAGGAGTAATGCAGCAGGGCATTTCCAGCAGGATCAGGCGGTTCGGGATGCTGCATCATGGGACGGGGGACGGGGCTACAAGGTTGTCAATCCTCCATGACGTCCTGTTCTCGAGTGGCCGCCGCCTGGTTGATGATATCCTCATATTTCTTCGTCAGCTTCTGGATTTCATCCTTGGAGTGATCCCGGTCATCCTCGGTCAGCTCGTTGTCCTTTTCCCCCTGGTCCGCTGCCTTGTTCCCATCACGACGGATATTACGGATGGAGATCTTCGCCTCCTCGGAAAGTTCCTTGATCCGTGAGACCATCTTGCGACGGACCTCGGTCGAGAGGGCTGGAATGATGATCCGAATCAGGCGGCCGTCGTTCTGGGGGTTGAAGCCCAGGTCACTGGCGATCAGCGATTTCTCGATGTCGCCGATCGTGTTGGGGTCGAACGGGCGTATCACGATCTGGTTGGGTTCCGGAACACCGATCGAAGCGATCTGTTTCATCGGTGTCGGTGATCCATAGACCTCGACCCGAAGAGAGTCGACCAATCCGGGATTGGCCCGGCCGGTACGAATGCCGGCCAGGTTTGTCTTCAGGACGTTGGCCGCCTTTTCCATCCTTTCATCCACATCAAACAAGATCTCGTCAGTCGACATGGTAGCGAGGCTCCCCAAAAGGTAAATGCGAACTAGGCGTCCCTTTTCTTACCGACGTAGGTCCCGATCTTCTCTCCCATCACCGCCCGCTGGATATTTCCATCCTGCTTGAAGTTGAAGACAAGGATCGGCATGCTGTGTTCCATGCACTGGGTAATTGCCGTGCTATCCATGAAGCCAAGGCCCTGTTCACGAACGGCATCGTAGTCCAGTTCCGGGTAAAAGACCGCGTGTGGGTTCTTCTCCGGATCCTCGCTGTAGACGCCGTCGACCCGGGTTGCCTTGACGAGGATATCGGCTTCCAGTTCCAGCGCCCGCTGGGCAGCGGCGGTATCGGTTGTCACGAAAGGACTGCCGGTGCCGGCTGCCAGGATGACCAGCCGTCCCTTTTCCAGGTGTCGCCGGGCACGCCGCCGGATATACGGTTCGGCAACGCCGTCCATGTGGATAGCCGACATCAAGCGGGTTTGGCAGCCGAGAGATTCAAGGGCATCCTGCAGGGCCAGGCCATTGATGACCGTGGCCAACATCCCCATGTAATGGGCGGTCGCTTCCTGGATGCCGCTATTGCGGTCCTTGAACTGGGAGCCTCGCAGGATATTCCCGCCGCCGATGACAACCGCGATCTCGCAACCACATTGCTGGGCGTCGAAAATCTGCTTGGCGATTCCAAGCACCTCTTCCATGCTGACACCACGCTCCCCGGCATGGTTGAAACTCTCCCCGGAAAGCTTGAGGACAATGCGTCGAAAAACCGGTGCAGGATCGTTGGTTTCTTTGTCCGCCATGCGACACCTCCTTTGGGTGGCAACCCGGGGATCATGATCTCAACAGGAATCGGCACATAATGGCGACCTACTCGTCGCTCAGTTCCCAGTGGATGAACTGCTTGAGCTTCATGCCATGTTCTTCCGCAAACTGGGAGACGGTCTGCTTGTCACTCTTGACGAAAGGCTGCTCGCAAAGCACCTGCTCGGCAAAGAAGTTTCGTAGCCGCCCATCGACCATCTTGTCAACAATATTTTCTGGTTTTCCCTCCTGCAGGGCCGCCTCGCGCAGGATCCCGCGTTCTTTCTCGACCGCATCTTCTGGGAGATCGGAGACCTGCAGGGCAATGGGACGCATGGCAGCAATGTGCATGCAGATGTCCCGCCCGGCCTCTGCATTGCCTCCTTCCACCTCCAGAAGCACACCGGAGACCGTGCCAGCATTGTGGCTGTAGGATGCACAGCTGCCGTCGATTCGCTTCATGCGGCCGATGTTAAAAACCTCCCGGATTCGATTAAACAGCTCATCCCGATGTTCCAGCAGGGTATTCCCTTCTTGGCTCGGCGAGGGTTGCCCAAGCAACTCGTCAGCATCAGCAGCCCCTGGGCCCGTTGCCAGTTGCTCGGCAAGGTCGTTTGCCAGCTGGATGAACTCCTCGTTTTGGGTCACGGGCGCACTCTCGCACTTGAGCTCGACCATCGCCCCCAGGCCATTCTCCATGCTGGTGTAGAGACCGAAGCGGCCAAAGGTTGTCTCGCGGTCAGACCGTTTGGCAAGGACCTGTGCCCCCCGTTCGCGCAACCACTGGATCGCGGCACTTACATCCCCTTCACACTCGGTGAGTGCCTTCTTGCAGTCCATCATCGGGAGTCCTGATTGTTCCCGCAGTTCTTTGACGGTTGCTGCAGTAATTTCTGCCATCCCATTTTCTCCTTCGTGTGCTCGTGACCCGGGGGCTTGTTTCGATATTTGTTATTTTTTCCGACCCTACCTTGGGCCTGTTTGGCAAGGCCGGGGAGGGCTTGCCTGGTCGTATTCCTGAGGTCTGGTACAGGTAGTTTAACCTGCAGTCTCATCGGCAGACGCGTCGTCGGTCGCCTCTTCGGCTGCCGCTTCCTCGGCTTCCGGCTCGGCTGCCGCTTCCTCGGCTTCCGGCTCGGCTGCCGCTTCCTCGGCTTCCGGCTCGGCTGCCGCTTCTTCGGCTTCCGGCTCGGCTGCCGCTTCCTCGGCTTCCGGCTCGGCTGCGGCTTCCTCGGCTTCCGGCTCGGCTGCGGCTTCCTCGGCTTCCGGCTCGGCTGCGGCTTCCTCGGCTGCCGGCTCGGCTGCGGCTTCCTCGGCTGCCGGCTCGGCTGCGGCTTCCTCGGCTGCCGGCTCGGCTGCGGCTTCTTCCGTGGCCGGGACTGCTGCTCCTGGGGTTACTACCAATGGAGGCGTAAGTAACTGGAAGGGGGCAACATCGGCGATCGCGTCGCTAATTCCCTTGGCTTCCATAACGGTATCGGAGAGGTGTCGAATGATAAGCTCAATGGATCGAATGCCATCATCGTTACCGGGAATGGGCAGATCGACATCATCCGGATCACAGTCGGTATCAATAAGTGCGATTGATGCGATACCCATCTTGCGAGCTTCACGGACGGAATTTCGTTCTTTCTTGGGGTCAATCACGACAACGCACTCGGGCAGCCGGTTCATGTCACGCAGACCGTTAAGGTTGCGGTACATCTTGCGGTATTCCCGGTTCAGCGAGGATTGCATTTTCTTCGAATAGCTCTTCAACTCTTCTGAACCGCGCAGTTCTTCCAGGTCACCGAGCCGGCTCATCCGGCTACGGATCGTCCGAAAATTTGTCAGCGTCCCACCGAGCCAGCGTTCACTGACAAATGGCATGCCACAGCGGAGCGCCTCTCGCTCGATGACACCACCCGCCTGTCGCTTGGTTCCCACGAACAGGACCAGGCTGCCTCCTTCGACAACCTGGGAGATATACTTGCGGGCTCGCAGCAGTCCGCGGACGGTTTCGCGGATATCGATGATATGGAGCTGGTTCTTGCGAGCGTAGATGTAGGGGGCCATTTTCGGATTCCAGCGGCTTGCACTGTGACCGAAATGGACTCCTGATTCAATCAGGTCCTTGACGACAACTTCTGACACGATGACGAAACTCCCCCGATCCTGGGCGGATCGGTTGCGGACGATAACGGGCCACGTTCAGCAGGCTGATCTACCGGAAAAATGTCTTCCGGGCCACGTTACAGGATGGTTCCTTCGTCCTGGTAAAAATCTTGGAAACAGATCGGACATTGAAGCGTTGCTTCAACTGAAATGTCTCCGGGTAAACGGTTAACGGCCTTGTAGAATCACACAATTTACCAGCCTGGATCTAGACGGTCAATCCGCGCTTCGCCAGACTCTCCCTGGGGCTCCAACAATCCTCGCCCCCTTGCTTGACCATGCCTTGGCTGTCAGCCTAGATTATTGGGTTTGCCGAGAGGCTTGATGAGGCCCGAGTGCTGAAAGGAGAAAGCGGTGCCCGGAACATGTGTTATTGGACTGCAGTGGGGTGATGAGGCCAAGGGCAAGCTTGTCGACTTGCTGACCCCGGGTGTGGAGATTGTCGTCAGGTACCAGGGCGGCGCGAATGCTGGTCACACGGTGGTCACCGGTGACGACATCTACAAGCTCCATCACGTTCCCAGCGGCATCCTCCACGACGGTGTGATGAATATCGTCTCCACCGGCGTGGTCATCAATCCGCCGACCATCCTGGAAGAGATCGACGGGCTTCAGGCTCGCGGGGTCCAGGTCCAGGAGCGGCTGCTGATTAGCGACCGGGCTCACGCGGTTTTTCCCTGGCACATTGCCGAGGACCGGGTGCTCAATTCCCGCCTGGTCGGGGGGGAGTCGATTGGCACGACGTTGCGCGGTATTGGGCCGTGTTACCGGGACAAGGTTGGCCGCAGCCTGGCGATTCGGCTGGGAGACATGTTGCGTGACGATTTCCCCGATCGTGTTCGAGAGGTGCTTGCTGTCAAACGCCAGATCCTGGGAAGCATGAACGGGGACCTGGAGGCGGACGAGTTGAATGCCGAGAAGATCGTGGAGGAATTCAGCGATCATGCCCGGCGGCTGGCGGCCTACCTCGCTGATTCCACAGCCTACCTTCTTGACGCGGTGGAGGCGGACAAGAAGATCCTTTACGAGGGAGCGCAGGGGTCCCTGCTGGACATTGACCATGGGACTTTCCCATTTGTTACTAGCAGTAACAGTTCTGGCGTTGGCATCCCGGCTGGTGCAGGGGTCCCGCCGCGATGGATCACCAAGGTACTGGGTGTGATCAAGTCCTATTCCACACGAGTTGGTGGTGGGCCATTTCCCACGGAACTGGAAAACGAGATGGGAGACAGGATCCGTGAACTCGGCAAGGAGTATGGTACGACAACAGGCCGCCCCCGGCGCTGTGGCTGGCTGGATGTTGTCGCGGTACGGTATGCTGCCAGGCTGGGAGGTGTGAATGCGCTCTCGGTGATGATGCTGGACGTGCTTAGCCAGTTGCCGGAGATCAAGATCTGTATCGGTTATGAACTGAACGGGCAACGGATCGATCATTTTCCCAGCCACGCCGATGATCTCCGTTCGGTGATACCGATTTACGAGACCATCGAAGGCTGGGAACAGGACGTGACTGGCGCACGCAGTATGGATGACTTGCCGGCTGGAGCGCACCGGTACCTGGAGCGAGTCAGCGAGCTGGTGGGATGTCCGGTCGAGGTGGTTTCCGTGGGACCGGATCGGGAACAGACGATCTTTGTCTCGGGAAACCCGCTGGCGGTCTCCTCCTGACTCTTCCAAAGGGGAGATTGGGAGAAGTAAAAATGACCTGTCGCGTAAGGTTCCGCGTATAATGGGTGCCATCCGGTAAATCGCCGGCCTCCGGAGTATGCTGCGTGTCTGCCCAATCCACCCCATCTGCTGCTGATGATTCGACACCGATTGGTGAAGTGCCACGGCATGTTGCCATCATCATGGATGGAAATGGCCGCTGGGCCGAGCAGCAGAACCTTCCTCGGATCGAGGGGCACCGTGGTGGAGTCGCCAGCGTGCGACGTGTGGTAGAAGAGTCCGTGCGGCTGGGGATCGAGCAGCTGACACTTTACTGCCTCTCAAGTGAGAACTGGAAACGTCCCCAGGAAGAGCTGGATTTCCTTTTGCACCTCCTGCAGCAGTACATGATCGAGGAGCGCTCCAGGATCATGGAACAGCAAGTGCGGGTCCGCACGATTGGCCGCCGGGACAGTATTCCGAAGGCGGTATTACAAGAGATTGACAAGACGATTGAACTGAGCGCGGAAAACCAGGGGACCTGTCTCTGCCTGGCGATCAATTATGGTAGCCGCTGCGAGATTGTGGATGCGGTGCGGTCGATTGTGAGGAAGGTGGATGATCAGGAACTTGACTGGAAGCAGATCGATGAGCAAGTGATTAGCGAGAGCCTGGATACGGCCGGCATGCCGGATCCCGACCTCCTGATTCGGACGGCAGGGGAGCAGCGTTTGAGTAATTTCCTGCTCTGGCAGGCCAGTTATGCCGAGCTCTGGATTACGGAGAAATGCTGGCCGGAGTTCCAGGAGGCGGACTTGCGCCTGGCGATCAGGGATTATACTGGACGGGTCCGCCGCTTTGGGGGGCTAGTGAACAACGAGGTTCAGCAGCAGGACGGGGAAACGAGAGATGGCTAAACGGCTTCTTTCTGCCAGCGTGATCATCGCGATCCTGCTCGGCGTGATCTACCTTGATCTCAAGGAACCCCTTGGCGACGTGCCAGGACTATGGCTTGTCCCCATCTTCTTCGTCCTTTCACTGCTTGCCGCCGGAGAGGTGATCACGCTCCTGGAGGAAGGAGGCCAGGCGACAAGCCGCTGGGCCGTGTTGCTTGGCGTGGTCCTGGTCGACCTGGCTGTCTGTATCCCGATACTGGCAAGGGTCGCCGGGCAGGAATATCCCGCGGACTGCCCCGTGGGACGTGCCGGGTTGCCACTGGTTGGCATGGCCATGGCAGTCATCGGGATCTTTTTTGCCGAGATGCTCAGTTATGATCCGGACCGTCCGGTGATACCACGTGTTGCGGCAGGCGTGCTGGCAGTTGGTTACGTGGGAGTGCTGGGGAGTTTCCTGGTGCTGGTGCGTGGCCTGGGCAGTCCTGAAATGGGGATGGCAGCATTGCTGTCAGTCATTTTTGTCACCAAGATGTCGGACAGCGGAGCCTACTTTGTGGGCAAGTCCATCGGGCGGCACAAGCTGGCTCCGAAACTCAGCCCGGGCAAGACGATCGAGGGCCTGGTCGGTGGTGTCGTGTTCGGCTGCCTGGCCTCGCTGCTTTTTTTCCACGTCGTGATCGACTGGCTGGTGGTGGAACCGAAGCGGCCGGCACTGGCCCTTTGCCTGCTTTACGGCCTGGTTCTCACGCTGGTTGGAGTGGTAGGAGACCTGGCCGAGTCACTTTTGAAACGGCATGCCGGCCAGAAGGATTCAAGCCGCTGGCTGCCTGGACTGGGGGGGGTGCTGGACATCCTTGATTCACTGCTGTTTGCCTTTGTTGTGGGCTATCTATTCTGGGTTGCTGGCCTGCTGGGGATCTGAACCGGTGACGCTCCCTGGGCAGGATCGGGCACCAGCCTGGTTTCGAATCCACCAGGATGTGTTTCTTTGTTCCCTTTAGCATATAGTTGATGAGGGATCCCGATCCCGCCTGCAGGCGGGCTATTCATGAACGCGTCAATTTCCAAAGCGATGTTTGAGTCAACCCTGAACCTGTCGGAACCGGACCAGCTGCTTGCCCTGTTCGGTGCCCATGACCAGAACCTGCGGCTGGTTCGTGACGCCCTGGCCGTATCGATCACCCATCGGGACGGCCGGATCCGCGTGCGTGGTGAAAAGCCGACGGTTATCCAGGCGACGGACGTGCTGGAGCAGCTCAAGGGAATGGTGCAGCGGCAGGGAGAGCTTTCCGCGGTGGAGGTCCAGCAGGTACTCTCAACGGTGACCGGAGATGGTGAAGTGCATCGCTGTGACACGATTGATGTGATGAACGCGGGACGGGAGATCCGGCCCCGTACGCCGGGGCAGGCACGATATGTCCAGTCGATTCGGGACAATGAGCTGGTCTTTGCCATTGGCCCGGCCGGTACGGGAAAGACATTCCTGGCGGTTGCCATGGCAGTGGAAGCCCTCAAGCGTCAGTCGGTACGAAAGATTGTCCTTGTCCGGCCGGCGGTGGAGGCCGGGGAGAGCCTCGGCTACCTGCCGGGGGACCTACACGCAAAGATCAATCCCTACCTGCGGCCGCTGCTGGATGCCCTCTACACGATGATCGACTACGACGCGGTCAAGCAGCTGATGGAGAAGGACGTGATCGAGGTTGTCCCCCTGGCGTATATGCGAGGCCGTACGCTGGAGGACGCTTTCATGATCCTGGACGAGGCTCAGAACACGACGATTTCCCAGATGAAGATGTTTCTCACGCGGATGGGGACCGGTTCTTGCATCGTCGCCTCCGGGGATTCGACCCAGGTGGACCTGCCTCGCAATACGACCAGCGGCCTGACCGATGCCATATCACGGCTTGAATCGATCAAGGGAGTGGCCCATGTTCGGCTGAGTGGTTCGGATATCGTGCGTCATCGGCTGGTCCAGGATATTGTCAAGGCATACGAGGAATCGGTGAGGGAGAAGCGTCAGAGGGGGAAGTAATCCGGCTAGTTGGCAGGACGGGAGCGACAATCTTGATCGAGATCGATGTGGTGGACCGCCAGGGGCACCATCAGGTGGATAGCCAGCGGCTGGTCGACGCGACCAGGCACGTGCTGCAAACGCATGGGGTGACCTCCGGCCAGGTGTCGATCGCCGTGCTCGACAATGACATGATTCATGAATTGAACCGGGATTTTCTCGATCACGATTTTGCCACCGACGTGTTGAGTTTCGTACTGGAACGCGAGAACGGCATGCTGGAAGGGGAGATTGCGGTCAGTGTCGAAATGGCTGCCGAGCAGGCGGATCATTATGGCTGGCCGACAGCCCATGAACTCTTGCTTTACGTGGTCCACGGAGCACTCCACCTGGTTGGGCTTGATGACAAGCAGCCGGAGTCTCTCGAGCAGATGCGGTCTGCTGAACAGCAGGCCTGCGAGTGGCTGGGGATCGGCCCGCCTCCCCAACGGCCTCTCCAGGATCCAGTACCAGGAGATGACACAAGCTCATGAACGAATCCGTGTCATTCTGGTTGGGAATCCTGGGCTGGTCGGCGACCGTTGTGGGAGCGATCGGGGCCCGTGTACTGGATGATTTCTCCCGGCATGAGTTGAAGGACTATAGCCGGTACCATGGGCGGGCCGCTTTTTTTCAGAAAGTGCTTGCCTGGCATGACCGGGCGTCCCTGGCTGCAGAAACCTTGCTCTCGGTGGGAATTATCCTGCTGCTGGTCGTCGGCGGAAAATGGGTTCTCAGCTCCTCCCCCTCGCTGCTCTCTCTTGTGCTGTTGGTCCTGGCGGTCCTGGCGACAGTGGTCTGGATTCCCCGGGCCGTGGTGCGTGTGTGGTCGGCACCGGTTATTTACCACACCTGGTACCTCTGGGTGGGGATCACCGTTGTCATGTGGCCGCTGACTTTTGGCGTTCACATCGTGGAGGGGCTGGTGCACCGGTTGGCTGGACGTGTCGATGAGCAGGAAGACGAGGAGGAGGCTTTCGAGGAGGAGATTCGTGCCATTGTGACTGCCGGCCTTCAGGAGGGGCTTCTGGAAGAGGACGCCCGTGAGATGATCGAGAGCGTGATTGAGCTGGGGGACGCCGACGTGCGGGATATCATGACCCCGCGAAGCGAGGTCGATGCCCTGGAAGTGTCGCAGGGATGGGAGGACGTGCTCTCCTTCGTGATCCGCTGTAAACGCACCAGGATCCCGGTCTACAAGCGGACCCTGGATGAGGTCGTCGGTATTCTTTACGTCAAGGACCTGCTTCCTCGAATCAAGGCAAGCGGCCAGCAGGAAGGAGAGCAGTTATCCAACTTCTTGCGACCCGCCTGGTCGGTACCGGCGAGCAAGCCGGTGGACGAGCTCTTGCGGGAATTTCAGCGGACGCGCAATCACATGGCGATCGTCGTGGATGAATACCGGGCGACGGCCGGCGTGGTGACGATCGAGGATGCGCTGGAGGAAATCGTGGGAGAGATCCATGATGAACATGAACCGGAAGACGAGCGGGAATTCATCGTGGTGGATGAACAGACGGTCGAGGTGCAAGGCCGTGCCCATCTGGATGACCTTAACGACCAGCTCACTTTCCAGCTTCCGGAGCCGGATGAATGTGATACGGTTGCGGGCCTGGTCATTCACCAGCTTGGGTATATACCCGCCGTGGCAGAACAGGTGGTGATCAATGACCTCTGCTTTACCATCCTGGAAGCGTCCAGTCGGCGGATTGACCGGTTACGGATTGAGCAGCGTGGGGGAAACCAGGATGCCGTGGAAAAGGCGTCCTGACGGAAGTCAAACAGGGGATGTCGCTTGAACCGCTGGTAGCAGGCCATGAGTTTAGAGAAAACCGATGCAATCGTGATACGGCTGGTTGACTTCAGTGAGACCAGTTGCGTGGTCACGCTTTTCAGCCGGGATTATGGCAAGATCGCCGCCCTGGCCAAGGGGGCACGCCGCCCCAAGGGGCCCTTTGACTCTGCCCTTGACCTGCTTACTGTTTGTCGAATAGTCTTCCTCCACAAATCATCTGACGCGCTTGATCTTTTGACGGAAGCGAAGATGGTGCGCCGGTTTCGATCGGCCTCCAGGAGCCTCCCTCATCTGTATGCTGCCTATTACATTGCCGAGTTACTTGCTGCCCTGACCGACGATGCGGATCCTCACGAGGAACTCTTCGATGCGGCCCTGGCAGCGATTACGGCACTGGATGAACTGGCAGATGTCGAGGCCACGGTGGTTCGTTTTGAATTGGTAACGCTTCGGATCCTGGGCCACTTGCCGTCGGTGGACCTCTGTACCGGTTGTGGTATAGAGATCGTCGGAGAGGGCCGGGTAGCGTTTGGCCAGTTGACCGGCGGTGTCCTTTGTGGGAAGTGCCGGCAGGGCCAGTCGCAGGTTTTGGGTGTGAGCCAGGAGGTACTGCAGGCGATTCGAGAGACAGCCGGTTCCGACCAGGTGACGCCACCGCTGGATAACCGGGTTCGAGGTGAATTGCGTGGCGTGATGAATCACTATTTTTCCCACCTGATGGGTCGCCGACCGCGAATGCAGAGTTTCCTGGGAGCCGCAGACCAAACCGTTTAAGTGAAGACAATAGTAGAGCTGGATACTGGCCAAGAGGAAAAGGATGTCCTCGAACATGAAGCAGGTTTTACGTTATCGCGATCTCCTTGCGGTGATCGCATGCGCCCTATTGTTTTCCGGATGCTCGGGTTTCCCGGGTGCTGGAATGGAGAGACCAGTTGCAGGATATGGTCTTGTCTCACCCCCTCTGGTTCCGAAGGAAGACGCGGATTCCGCCGCCGCCCCGCCCGTGGCTGCGGACGAGGAGAAGACAGACTGGTTGTCCCAGCTGAGTTCCGCCGTGGAGTCGATTACCGAGCCCAGCGAGGACCATTCGCTGGCCCGTCGCCTGATCGGCGAGGCGGAGCAGCGTTACAACCGCGCCGCCGAGCTCCGGCGTGACGCCGTCTCCCGGGAACAGCTTCAGCAGGCAGGGGCACTCTACCTTGAAGCTGCCGGGCTTTACGAGTGGGCGGCAGAGAACTGGTCCGACTCCGCCCTCCAGGAAGATGCCCGCTACATGGCCGGGGAGTGCTACTTCTTCATCGATTATTACGACAAGGCCAACGAGAGCTACGAGAAAATGCTGGAGGACTATCCCAACTCCAGGTACATGGATATCGTCCAGCAGAGGCGTTTTTCGATGGCGGACTTCTGGTTGAAAGATGCGGAAAAAAACCCTCGCCCATTCCTTTTCTTTAACTTTACCAACGAGTCGTTTCCGCTTCGTGACAACCTCGAAGAGGCGATCCGGGTTTTCGACAAGATCCGACTGCAGGATCCCACCGGGAAGATCGCCGATGATGCCACCATGATTGCTGCCCTGGCCCTGATAAAAAAAGAGGAATATGAACGAGCAGATACATTCCTGACCGATCTTCGCAGGACTTTTGCAGGGAGTGAGCATCAGTTCATGGCCCACTACCTGGGAATTCATACCAAGCTGCGTAGTTACCAGGGAGCCTGGTACTCGGGCATCGTGCTGGACGAAGCGGAAAAGCTGGTCCAGCGAATTCGCCGGCAGTTTCCCCTGAAAGAAAAAGAACACCGCCAGGAAATCAACCGTATGCATGCCGAGATTCGCTTCCGAAAGGCTGAACGGGAATGGGCGATGGCACAGTTCTATGACCATCGCAACGAGATCGGTGCGGCTCGGATCTATTACACATCGGTCCTCCATGGATATCCTGACACCCCCTTTGCCGAGCGGGCAATTGGCCGGTTGAAGGAGGTGGAGAACATGCCCGCCAAGCCGCCCCAGTACCTGACCTGGCTGGTGAACCTGTTTCCCGTGGAAGAACCGGCCCGTCCCCTGCTCAACAATAATGATGCAGTAAGCTATGAACCCTGACCTCTCCATGCCGATCTACCGCCTTGTCCGCTTGCCGGGACTGCTGCTTGGGTTGGTCGCTATCTCCGGTTGTGCCGGGTACCAGTTGGGCCTCGATTCCCTCTACCGGCCCGATGTGAAGACCGTCCATGTTCCGATCTTTCAGTCCGTTAGCTACCGGCGAGGGCTGGGAGAACAGCTTACCGAGGCGGTCGTCAAGCAAATCGAATCGCGGACCCCCTACAAGGTGGTCTCCGCATCGGATGCGGATAGTCGGCTGAACGGTGCGATCGTCTACCAGCGGAAGCGGGTGCTGGCAGAAAACTCTTTTGATGAACCCCGTGACCTGGAGACGGAGATCGTGGTGGAAGTTTCCTGGATCGACCGCCAGGGGGACGCCCTGATGCAACGTGTTGTCGATCCTGCTGCAGCGGTCCTCCCGATTCGTATCGGGCAGGCTGTCAATTTTGTTCCCGAGTCTGGACAGTCGCTGGCGACGGCCCACCAGGAGGCGATCCAGAAGCTGGCTCGACAGATCGTCGACCAGATGGAACTTCGCTGGTAAGCGAGTTTTCGCTACCGGCAGGGCGTGATAAGCTGCACGTCATGCTTGCTTCTCCCTCCCCCCACTGGCAATTGCGGTCCCGCATCCTCGAGTTCGGCGCCCTGCCCTGCTTGATGGGGATCATCAATGTGACCCCGGACAGTTTTTCTGACGGGGGAGAGTTCCTCGAGCCCCGCCAGGCGGTCGACCAGGGGCTGCGGCTGGCTGAGGCAGGAGCGGGAATCCTGGACGTGGGAGGGGAAAGTACCCGACCCGGATCCCACCCGGTGGAACTCTCCGAGGAGATCGATCGTGTGATGCCCGTGGTCGAGAAACTCTGTGGGCAACTGGAGATCCCCGTCTCGATCGACACCTCCAAGGCAGAAGTTGCCCGCCAGGCCATGGCGCTGGGAGCGGAGATCATCAATGACGTGACCGGCCTGGAGGGGGATGCCGAGATGCTGGATGTTGCCAGGCAGAGCGGAGCGGGAATCTGTGCCATGCACATGCAGGGAAATCCCCTCAGCATGCAGGTCGATCCACGCTATCACGACGTCGTGGCCGATATTACCGGTTATCTGGCAGACCGGCGCGATGCTCTTCTGGCGGCCGGAATCGAGCGGACCCGCATATGCCTCGACCCGGGAATCGGGTTTGGCAAGACGCACGAGCACAATCTGGACCTGGTACGCCGTTGTGGAGACTTTCACCAGCTCGGTTGCCCGCTGCTGGTTGGCCATTCCCGCAAGGGTTTTATTGCAAAGATCCTGGGTGACAAGGAGCTGGACCGGACGCCCGGGACCGTCGGCGTCGCACTCTGGCTGGCCCAGCAGGGTATCCAGGTGATCCGCGTCCACGACGTGGATGCAGTGCAGCAGGCACTGCTCTTGTTCGCTGCCAGCGGGGGCCTGGACCGATCCGGCTGAACCTTCCCATCGGGGGCCCCTGTCCCTTCTTCTGACATTGACCCAGCCGGGCGATTGCAAGATACTTCGCCGCCGGTCAATATTGAAAAAAGAGCCTTTTTCAACCTGCCGGGACAAGGACCTGTATGTCGACCGTGGAACACAACCTGGAGCAGTACTGCCAGCATCTGGCCGCTGCGGCGCGGGCCGCCTCGGTCCAGCTTCAGCAGGTCCCGACCGAGGTTCGGAATAACTGGCTGACCGAATCCGCTCGCCAGCTTCGTGATCGTTCGGCAGAGATCATGCAGGCGAACGCGGAGGATATTTCCCTGGCCCCGGAATTTGGGCTCACCGATGCCCAGGTCGACCGCCTGCGACTGGATGCCGACCGGATCGACGATATTGCCGCTGCCATGGAGGCGATTGCCGAGCTGCCCGATCCAGTTGGGGAGGTCATCGAAAGCAGCCGGAGGCCGAACGGGCTGGAAATATCGCGGATCCGTGTCCCACTTGGAGTCGTTTTTTTCATTTATGAGTCCCGCCCCAACGTGACAGCGGATGCCGCTGCGATCTGCGTCAAGAGCGGCAATGCGGTCATCCTGCGGGGTGGCAAGGAAGCAGCCCACTCCAGCCGGGCCATCGTCGATCTCCTCTCAAGCGTGGCGGCCACACTGGGAATGCCGGCCGATGCCGTCCAACTGGTGGGGACCAGCGACCGGGATGCCGTGGGCTATTTCCTCAGGCTGGATGAACTTATTGATGTCGCGATTCCACGGGGAGGAGAGGGCCTGATCCGGCGCGTCGCAGAAGAGGCGACCATGCCGGTGATCAAGCACTTTGCAGGGAACTGCCATGTCTACGTCGACCAGGCCGCCGACCTGGAGATGGCAGAGTCGATCACGGTGAATTCCAAGTGCCAGCGACTGGGAGTCTGTAATGCCTGTGAATCGCTGCTGGTCCACGAGGCGGTTGCCGAGACCTTCCTGCCGCGGATCGGAACGGCACTCCAGCAGCAGGGGATTGAAGTCCGTGGCGATGAACGGACGTGCCAGCTGGTCCCCGGAGCGGTCGCTGCCGGGGAGGACGATTATTTTACCGAGTACCTGGGGCCGATCATCGCCGTCCGTGTTGTCGATTCACTCGACCAGGCGATTGTGCATATTAACCATTACGGATCGCACCATACCGACGCGATTGTCAGTGGAGATGCGTCGGTCACAGCGGAATTCCTGGCCCGGGTGGATAGTTCGGCGGTGATGGCCAATGCAAGCACACGATTTAATGATGGCGGTGAGTTTGGACTGGGAGCAGAGATTGGCATAAGTACGGACAAGTTTCACGCTCGCGGGCCATGTGGATTGAAAGAACTGACAACCTACAAGTACACCTGTGTGGGAGATGGGCAGGTCCGTGGTTAGCCCGCTGACCATGATCGGCAGAACCGGGGGTCATCCAGGGAAGGATGAGGAACGTGGAAGAACAGGACAGGATCGATAAGCCACTGCTGGAGTCCCTGCTCCGGATGCATGCCCAGCTGCGCCTGCCGCTGGAGCAGGCACTGGCAGAACTGCTGCGCTGTGACCCCCAGGTCTCACTTGTCTCGGTCGACAGGCGGAGGTTTTCCGAGAGTATTATCCATGCCAGCAAGCCCTCCTGCCGCCTGCTACTGAAGGTTCCAGGAGCCAATCAAGACTGGATGGTGGATCTGGGGCCCTGCCTCGTGCTTCCGATCGCTCATGGCCTGCTCGGCGGAGATGCCAGCCTCCCCTTGAAACCGGATCGGCCATTCACCGGGCTGGAACGACGGTTGATGCGTTGTGTCGTCAGGCCCCTGGCAGGGGCCCTTGACCAGCAGTGGCAGGGAATCCTGCCTGGCCCCCTGCAGTTGGCCGAGGAGACACCCACCAGCGGCTGGCTGGAGGGTGAGGAGGAGGTCTTCCAGGTCGTTCTGGCAGTCTCCCTGGAACAGCACCAGGGCTTCCTGACGCTCTGCATGCCGGCCGTGATGATCGAAGCGGTGGCCGAGGCGATTCTTAGCGGGAATGCCCCGCTTCCGGCAGCTGGCGAGCAGGGACAGGAGGAGCAACAGGAACAGCAGGAACAGGAGCCAGCAGGGTTGGCCGATGAGGTCCGCGTCAGTGTGCATTTGCCGGCCACACAGATTGCCGGGCAGGACCTGGAAGGATTGCAGCTCGGGGAGATCATCACCACCGATATCGCTTCGGATGTCCCGCTTGAAATGCAACTGGACGGCAGGCTGCTGTACCAGTCGGAGGCAGGGATTGTCGACGGCCGGCTTGCCGCGCGAATTACCGGCCTGCTGGATTCCGGGGAGAGTATGGATCCGGCGGCCGAGAACCCGCTGGAGGAGCTGGCCGATTAGGTGGTCGTGTTACGTCTCCTGCGGTTCGACGTATTTACCAATTCCGGTTCCTGGATTGCCTGCCAGTTGACCTTCCAGTGGAGGTAATGGTTCCTCGAGGACACCGCGGGCAACTCTCCAGATCATCAGACCCTCGACGACCATCCAGACCTGCAGGCAGAGCGCGCCGAGCCCGATCACACCCAGCAGGTAATTCCTCTTCACTGCTTCTGCTGCCACCAGCCAGCCGCTCTCGGCATCGAAAAGTTGCCAGCATAGCGCCCAGGCCGGCATCACCAGCATCACCAGCATGGGGATGAAGGCAAACCAGATTGGCATGTTTCGCCGCCAGAGGTAGAAGACAATCACCATGAAAGCGAGCCCCGCCAACAGCTGGTTGGTTGCTCCGAAGAGGGGCCAGAGAATCAGGCCACCAGTCCCCGCAACACCACTTGGGCCCGGCACCATCGCCATCGCCGCGCCGACACCGACCGCCATGGCGGTTGCCGCGTATTTTCCCTGCAGCGGTTTGACTTTCAGTGTGACTGCCAGTTCCTGGACAACGTAACGCTGCAGCCGGGTGGCCGTATCGAGTGTGGTGGCGGCAAAACTCGCGACCAGCACGGCGATAATCCCGACGGCAAGCTTGATTGGAATGCCAAGTGCGTGGATGAAATTTGCTCCGCCGTCGACAAAGGCACCCACTTTCTGGGAAAGCCCGAAAGTACCCCATGATCCATCAGGGGAGTACTTGGTATGCCAGGCGGAAAGACCGGTCAGTGTTTCACCGTCCTGCTCGACGCCCATGCCCACTCCGGCACAGCAGGCCAGGATCACGATCACGGCCAGGGCACCCTCCAGCAGCATGGCACCGTAGCCGACGTACTGGGCATCTGTTTCCGAGGCAACCTGTTTGCTGGAGGTGCCACTGCTGACCAGACAGTGGAATCCGCTGATAGCACCACAGGCAATGGTAATAAAGAGAAACGGCCAGACCGGCGGTGCCCCGGCAGGAGGTTTCTCGGCAATGGCCGGGGCGCTCTGGACCAGGTCGACCTGTCCGGTCAGACCGGCAACAAATAACCCGCCCACCAGCAGTGCCAGGGCCAGCAGGAGCTGGTGGCTGTTGATGTAGTCGCGGGGCTGCAGC
>Ga0310342_100000435_pt1 | contig 23201 bp, 19 predicted proteins | sample S15DNA20500_MG_FD_206155 | JGI IMG/M metagenome (GOLD analysis project Ga0310342, IMG submission 206155) | Marine microbial communities from station ALOHA, North Pacific Subtropical Gyre - S1503-DNA-20-500_MG | ecosystem: Environmental > Aquatic > Marine > Oceanic | place: Pacific Ocean: North...
CCACCTGCAGAGTTTCGAGCAGGCCATTCGACCGCCAGCCGGCGTGGTCCCGGCAGGACAATTATACTGGAGGCTGTTAAACCGCCCGGGACTCTATCAAAGCCAGGTAGTACTAGCACAAATAGCCCGTGAAATCCTCTATTTCAATGTCGCGGTTGAGCCCCCTGGAGAGCTGGGAGTCAACCTGAAACTAAACCACATTGCATCCTGAAAACAGAAACATAACGTAACTACCGCTGGAATTAGTCATCAAGATCAGCGTCGTACTCGGTGCCTGATGTTAAGCCTTCTCCCTGGCTATGCCATGCGCAGCGCCCGTACTGCTGAGCAGGTCCAGCAGGGACGATTTGTCTCTCCTAGCAAGGGTTATCCAACCAGCCAACTCATCGGATGCGCCCGAAGCTGACGCACCGTAGAGACAGGTTGTCGAAACTGTCTGCTGGACTTACCGCCAGCTTGCCACCAGCTGTTGTTCTTTCTTTTCCTGCTGTTTCCTCTAGAATCCGCTGTTATTTTGAATGGGCAACTTAGCTGAGTCAGTCGGGCAGGGCCTGCTCTAAATAACGGTCGCTCCGTATAATGAAAAGTTGATTTAAGGTCTCATCGATACCAGTCGGGTTAATTCATGGCACGACCACGTTCAAGCACCACGGCACTACGGAATGTGCTCGATCAGTCTCAGCGGCCCATTTACGTGCTGAACGAAAAACGACTGATCATCTACTGCAATGAAGCATGTGCCCACTGGACAGGGATGGCAGCCGAAGACCTGCTCGGCACACGTTGTGATTACCATACCCAGCCCGCTGAAACCCCGAACCAGGAGCTGGCCGCTTGCCTCAGTCCGCCGCCAGAAGTGTTCGCTGGCGAGCAAATGGTCGCGAAGATTAGTATCCGCACCCAGTCCGGAAAACTAAGTCATTACCAGGCGAATTGCCTTCCCCTGGGAATCGACCCGCTGGACGACGCCGGTGTCGTGGTAATCGTCGATGAGTGGAGCGAGTTGGACTCCGGGGCGTCGGCAACTGACAGCGAATTAAATGCCGAGACACTTCACCAACAACTGGCAATGTCTCGAGACAAATTGTCATTACCCTTTACACTGGACCGACTGGTTGGTGAAAGCCCCTTGATGCGTCGAGTCCAAGACCAGGTTCAACTGGCCATTGAGCAACCCACCCATGTGGTGGTAACGGGTACCGCCGGCAGTGGTCGAGAACACGTAGCCCGCACGATCCACGTGAATCACACGTCGATGCCTGGCACGCTTTTTCCCATTGCTTGTCCATTGATTACCGTGGAATCACTGCAATCGACCGTGGCAGCCTTCGTGAAACACTGTCAACAGGAAGACACTCTCGGCAGTTCATCGCTACTGCTACTGGACATCGACCAGTTATCACCGGAATCGCAACATGAATTGAATGGCTTTTTTTCGATCCCCAGTTTCCAAATGTTAACGATTGCCACCTCTTGCTGTTGCCTGCTCGCGCTGGCAAATGAGGGTCAATTCAACAAATCGTTAGCTTATGCCTTGAGCACTCTGGTCATTGAAATGCCTTGCTTGTCTGATCGCGGTTCCGACATTGCACTGTTGGCTCAGTCCATCCTGGAAGATTTTAATGCTGAAGGAAATCATCAATTCAGTGGTTTTTCTGATGAAGCCATCGATCGCCTTTTGCACCATACCTGGAATGGTGAGGTCGATGAATTAGTAGACATCGTCAGGTCAAGTTGCCAGCGATCAGAATCAAGCGTGATCCACGAAACAGACCTTCCCGAGTCCATCGAGAAGACGATCCAAGCGGAAGCGCGAAGACCAAAACCGCCGCAGGCTATTGATCTGGATAACTTCCTGGCCGCGGCCGAACAGGAACTCATTGAGCGCGCGTTAGTGGAAGCAAAAGGAAACAAGACACGCGCTGCTAAGTTACTGGGAATAACCCGCGCTCGCCTCCATCGGCGACTGCAACAACAATCAACAACAGAACCACCCGTATCGGAATCACAAACTGACGCATCATGAGTCTACTTACGCTAGAACAGTTAATTGAGCAGCGAGCGCCCGAGCAGTCGGCAGCTCGCTTGATTCTCTGCGAGCGTCAAGACAACTGGGCAACGGCCCTCGTTCGAACGGATCGAGATATTCGAGATGTCCTTTACGAGACGCGCAGTCTACAGCAAATGCGGGAAGCACTGGAGATTAGCCCGCGGAGCTTTCTGGGTATTGAACTGACGGAGACAAATTTCGACACTGTCTTGGATATGCTCATCTGTCTGCCTCAAAGTTACCCTCGGGCGATAGCCGTCATCTTGACCAATCGCTATCTCAGAGGCTATGAATGGGTACTACGGCAGGCGGGAGCGATTGATGTCCTGGTTTCCAACCGAAATCTTCGCTCCTTGATCAAAATGGCCCGTCGTCATATAGACTTAACTACACTTGATTCGCCAAACCCCGTGCAAAACATTTGGCAGCGGCTACCGTGGCGGTCACAACGTACAATATGATCTAATTTGACGAAGCAGCAAATTTTCTGAGATAAGTCTGGAGCTTGATACCAATGGCAGCAGATTCTTCCACCCTAGAACGTGTCCAAACGGCTCTCGCGGACTTTCCCGATCCAGAAACCGGTCGCAGTGCTCTAAAACTGGAACAGATTCGTGACATCGAGATTAACGGTGAGGAATTGTCTCTGACGCTGGCCTTAACCAGCCACTCGGCAGCGATTCGAGAAGATGTTCGTGCTGCCTTAGAGCAATCTATTCGGCAACAGCTTCCCGAATACCAGCAAGTTACCATCCAAGATGCCATTCACGAGCGGCCAGCCACCGCCTTAGGTCAAGTCGCTCTGACCGCTAAGAGCGTGATTGCCGTTGCCTCGGGTAAAGGAGGAGTTGGCAAGAGCACTATCGCCTGCTCACTAGCGGTTGCCTTAAAAGCAGTTGGCTCCAAGGTTGGTTTAATGGATGCCGATGTGTATGGACCAAGTATTCCACATCTCATGGGAGTTGATGGAAAGCCAGAAATTGTGGACAAGAAAATAACTCCCATCGATGCGGACGGACTTCCCATCATGTCCATGGGTTTCCTGGTACCACCTGGTGAGGCCGTTGTTTGGCGAGGGCCCATGTTGCATGGAGCCATTCTTCAGTTTCTACGCGACACTCGCTGGGGTGATCTGGATTACCTGATTATCGATATGCCACCAGGAACCGGTGACATCGCGCTGACGCTTTCACAATCCCTGCCACTGACAGGGGCCGTGGTCGTTTGCACGCCTCAGGATGTAGCGCTCATCGATGCTGTCAAAGCGATTGCCATGTTTCAGAAAGTTAACATTGATGTCCTGGGTATGGTCGAGAATATGAGTGGCTTTATTTGTCCTGACTGCAATTCACAGCACGATATTTTTGGCAGCGGTGGCGCGGAAGCCCAAGCCGACACCATGAAGATACCATTGCTGGCTAAAATACCGATTCACATTCCGATTCGATCTCACGGGGACAGCGGCAAGACGGTCGCTAATCTGCAGGAAGAAACTTGCCAGCCATGGTTTGAATCAATGGCTCGTAATTTGGTTCAGCATCTGGCAACAGCCGCAGCAGCGGAGCCCCCACAACCGCAGCTACCGATTCTCAATTAGACTGGCTAGCAGCCGACCGATAGCAGACGTTTCAAGTTACGACTAGCGCACAAGTTAGGGCCGCAGGAACTTACATTCCTGCGGCCCTTCCTCGTGATGATCATTTATTTGTGATCATTCATTTGTGGCAAAGGTCTGTCAGACAGACCCTCGATCACAAACTACTTCTTTTTCCGCTTAGCGGCTTTTCGTTTGGCCTTCTTCTTGGCCTTCTTTTTAGCCGGTTTTCTCTTAGCGGCTTTTTTCTTGGCCTTCTTCTTGGCCTTCTTTTTCTTAGCCGGTTTTCTCTTAGCGGCTTTTTTCTTGGCCTTCTTCTTGGCCTTCTTCTTCTTGGCTGGCTTACGCTTGGCAGCCTTCTTCTTTACTGCCCGTTTCTTTTTCTTGGCAGCTTTCTTTTTCTTCTTTGCCACAATAATTCCTCCGTTAAACAAGGTTTTGACAAGTAACAGGTGACGATCTTCTTAGAAAACCAAAGCCGCCAAACACTCTCGTCAATAACTCAAAAACCACTTCTTGTTTCAAACCAACTGAAAACAATTCAGTCGACCATTCAAACCAAGACGTCCTTTAAACCAGTTGTATCCGAACAAATGACCAAAGAAACACGTGGTCAAAACTCCTTGACTAGTATTTGTACGCATCACACCGATTAATGCAACATGTTTTCCACATAAATCCAAAAAAACTTTTTGGATTTATCAACACGATTTCAATTCAACAAACATGATCACAACGGCGCTTGAAACGAAAACAAGTATCTACCTTTTTTTGTAGCAGTACGTCAAGAGCGTTGTCTGTCATACAAACACTTGTGGTGAAGCGCCGTAACTTTGCTTGAAAGGAACAAAACGTTCGCTTTAACAACTCTCTAGAATAAAAAAGACGCTCGGTGAGCTGTTTCAATGAAATGAAACGGTTGATCCATCCGAAAAAAAGACCGACGGCTGGTTGCGAATTTGTTCCATTCCAAAAAAATGTCGCTGACTGGGTCTCTGGCAACGCAAACGCCAGCGCTGAAGCCATGATGTTTTTAGGCTCGACAGTTCTTTCTCGGGATCCCAACCTTGCAACAAACAGGACCAGGCGGTTCCATAGTAAGAACGGCGAATGTGAATGGGATCAAATCCATACCAGTCGCTGGATGGTTGAACGGTCAAAATCCCGTGTTTTTCTGCCAGGTCTGCCACCTGCAGATCAACCTCGACCGCACGCGCAACGGTTTGCTCCCGCGTCAGTCGACTGCCCGGAAAAAGCAAACGTCGCATCATGGCATATTTAAAGTCACCCAACCGAGTCAGGCTGGCCAGGGGTAACCGGGCCAGCACGATGGGGTTGCAAGCGGGCAGTAATCGCTCGATGCAAGTCGTAACCCAGCGTACCAATTGCTTAACCGATGCCCCGTACAGTAAGTCATTGCCAACATCGGTTAACAAGGCAGCTGTCGGCAAGGGTGGTCCCTTCTCCAGTGCATCCCACAATCCGCAAGACAAGATCGACGGAAGCGAACGGCCCAGGATACGACTGGTCAGACCATAGGAACGGCCCAAGCCAGCAGCAACCAGCATCTCCACCGGTGGATGCCAAATGGTCTGCACAGTTTGCAGCGCGGTGGCCATGCCTCGGGTTAGATTACTGGCGCCGATGAGAACAGCACGATGACCTGGTCTGCTCGTCGCGGTTGCCGAATCGATCGTGACACCATTCACCAGCGACCTCCTCCACCAAACCCTCCTCGCCCCGTGTACTGCTGCAATGTCATGTAACTGGAATAGGCCAGCATCAGAAACATAATTCCCATAAACGACTCTTGCCGTTGAAATCCCCAGAGCGCAATCCCGACGGCAACAACGATCGACAAGATCAGTGAATGTGGAATTGCCTGGCGCGAACCACCCAACAAGAACAACTCGCGGGCAATCTGCCCGCCATCAAGCGGGTAGACGGGCATCAGGTTCAAGAGCGCCCAAAAGATACTGACCTCAACCAAATAGAAAATAAATCTCCTCAACTCTTCTGAGGGTACGAACACGAGAGGATCTGCTGTCCAGTGAGGTGGAATAAAAATCGATACAAATCCATCGCTATAACCCGTGAGTCGCAATAATAGAATGACAACGAGGGCCAGTGCCAGTTGGGCTGCCGGGCCGGCGGCTGAAATTGCCAACTGTTGACCAGACTTGAGCTGGCTACCGTAACCGGCAGCCTGAAATGAATCCGGAATGGCCAGGCCACCAAAATGATAGAGGACAATATGCGAATTGATCCTGTAGTAGCGAAAGCAGAGCGCATGCCCCAGTTCATGGACCACGATGGAAATAAATACCGCTGATATCCAGAGCAATAGCCAGACGAAATTCTGCTTAACCGCCTGAATGCCAAGCAAAGCGGCAATGGCCCAGAAAAGTGGATGAATTCGGGTCCGAATTCCCAGCAACTGAAAATTCCAGTCCCAATCGGTCCTGGCTGGCTCGCCTAGCAACATAGGAAACGCCTCAACCCTGAAAAAATCTGAGGGATCTTGAAACAACGTCGTGTCGATCATTTAGCCCGCTCAAACGAGCAAACTCTCGACCATCATACCAAACCCGCTCTCAGGCCGCCTGCTGCTGGCCAGGCTGATCCAGTAACTTCTCCAGGATAAAGTCGGCAGCGCGGCGGGTCGCTCCCGCGTGGGCGAATTGTTCACTGAGTTCACGTAACCGGCTAACACTCGACTGGTGCGATTGCTCGTCGGTCAGCCAGCCAACCACATGTTGGGCCAATTGTTGCGAGCGGTCCTGGCAAGTCAGGTATTCTGGAAATGGCAAAACCTCCTCGGCCACAGCACTTGCCGGCTGGGGTGCAGGTGAATCCTGGAATGGTCTTTCCACGGCCATCAAATTGACCAGCGTGATGTAATTCACGTTGGCCAGCCAGCGTCCCACCACGTAAGTAACTCTTCCAACTCGATAGAGTATTGCGCTGGGAGTTTCATAATACATCAGTTCCAGGGAGACAGATCCCGAGCAGGCCAGGCAACAGTAGGCTTGCTGAATTAATTCCTGGGTACGGCCTGCATAAATTTCCAGGTCCAAACCGGAATCTCCCACCACTTGGCGAGCTAACTCCGCCTGCTGCTCATTCAAACTGGCAATGGCAAAGCGAACTCCCGGAACCTGTTGAGCGACCAGTTCCGCTGCCTTTAACAACCCAGGAAGCTGTCCGGTAACTTCCTGCCTGCGAGACCCTGGCAAGATGGTTACCAGGCGGCGGCTGTCGCTGGCAACCTGTTCCATGAAGTCACCATCCAGAGATTGTTCTGCTAACTGGTCAAAGTAAGGATGCCCCACATAGGTCGCCGGGCAACCTCGCTGCTGATACCAGTCTGCTTCAAACGGAAGTTTGCAAAGCGCGTAATCAATCAGGCGTCGCATCTTATGGATCCGCCAGCCAGCCCAGGCCCAGATCTGCGGCACGCCATAATAGAAGACGGGAATATTGTGTTTCCTGGCCTGACGGGCAATCCACCAGTTCATCCCCGGGTAGTCAATTAAAACAACCGCATCGACCGAATGCTGAGCAAAGTATCGATTCGCTCGACGGATCAAGGAAAAGAAAGTTCGAATATTCCAAATCACGCGGGCCAGCAACATAACTGCCAGGCGCGTCAGATCAAACTGGAGATCAAAACCCGCTTCTGCCATCCGCGGGCCACCATAACCTACGCACTGCACGTCCGGATACTTTTCCTGCAAAGCACGAATCAGGTTTGCCCCATGCAAATCGCCACTCGGTTCGCCAACGGAAAAAAATATTCTCATCGATTGCCACAACAGTCCTGTCGATATTCAAAAAATGCGCGCTCGAATTATGACGAATCACCAGTTTCGGTAAAAGATCAGTTTAAGGTTGGTGATTGACCGGCAATAAAAAAACGAGGCCTCTTTTTCAAGAGACCTCGTTTCAAATTCCAAGTTACTGAACGATTTTGTTCAGAACCTTACTTTTTCTTTTTGATAGCTACTTTGAAGCCCTTGGCAAACGCTGCATCACCAAAGACCAAAGCCACTTTGTCTGCAGCTTTAGTAACTTTACCTTTGCATCCGCCACAACAGAAAGCAACGTCTTTGCCTTCAATCTTGACCGTTTGAGTTGCATTCAAGTCTTTTCCTGTCAGGACACATTTGACTGCCTTGGCTTGCTTGGTGGCATACAGTTGGAAGTTGGCTTTGGCAGCAAACTTCTTCGTGTCTTTCTTGAAAGCCGCCGGGCAACCAGCACAGCAAAGGTAGACCTTGCCGCCCTTGTAGGCGACCGACGATCCATCAATATCCTTCGCGTCCTTACCAGAAACGGGACACTTGGCTCCCTTTAAATTCACTTTCTTACTGTCAGCCTTTTCGGCGACAACAACACCTGTGACCAACAGGGCCACGACTGCTAACATTGCAATTGCTCGATTTTTCATGAAACTCTTCCTTAAACAAACGGGAAACTTAATTTGTATGACTACCAGCGGAAACTATCCAACCAATCAACTCTCGTAGATGTATAGACAATAGCCTAATTATCGGAGTATTACCAACGCTGAGTCAACTAGGAGCGGGCAAGAAAGAGAAAAAACAAACACTAGAGAGGTACGAAGCCGAGGACCGTTTCCCAACCGTTGAAGACTGGCAATACGTAGCACAATAGCTGAAAAGCGTTACACTGAAACCAGTTCCAACTATCAAAATCCCTGCAGGGGCTTCCAATGCTGCAAAAACGGCTGCTCCTGTGGCTCATGGCCTCGTCTCTGCTCGCACTGATTTGGCCCCATTTAACCTGGTTCGGTAGCACCGCGTGGGATCCTTTTCTGACGATAGCCAGTAAGTACCCACTCTGGGGGCTCATTATTCTTACCATGCTGAGCATCGGCTGGATGCTTCCCAAGGAAGAAGTCAACCTGGTACTGCGTCGTTGGCCAACCGTCTTGGGAGGAGTCTCCATCCAGTACTGCAGCATGCCACTGCTGGCTTACTTGTGTGTGGTGGTAAGTGGTGTGGAAGGTTCCTTGATGATCGGCATCATTGTCGTTGGTTGTGTACCTGGTGCCATGGCATCGAATGTCCTCACCTTGAATGCAAAAGGCAATCCAAGTTATTCCGTCAGCCTAACAGCCACGGCCACTCTGCTTTCCCCTCTTGCGGTCCCGCTGGCGTTAGGTGCCATTGCCTGGTTGTTAAGGGATCCGAGTGAAGGGGAAGCACTCAGCAAACTGGCACAACCGGGTGTTTACTGGAAGTCGGCAGAAGCATTGTTGTACCGAGTGGTTTGTCCGGTCATCATTGGACATTTGCTCGGACGGGTTTTTTGTCGCTGGGAAAAACAAGCCCGCCGGATTTTTCCTGAAATTGCAAACGTGGCAATCCTGCTCATCATTGCTGCAGTCGTCGCCAAGAACCGGGAGAATCTCGACCATTTGCCGATAATCATTTTCTTTCTTTTGCTAGTTCTCAACCTCGGCGGTTACCTCGCAGGGTATTTTGGCGGCAGCCTGATGCGGCTGCCAGAACCGATGAAGCGAGCCCTTACGCTAGAGGTTGGGATGCAGAATGCTGGCCTGGGAACAGTACTGGCTGCCGATCTTTTTGGGGCAGAAGCTGCCATCGCACCGGCCTGCTACACGTTTGGTTGCATGTTGACCGGAACGGTACTGGCACGTTATTGGTCAACTCGCGGTACGGAAACAGTGGTTGACCACGGAACCGCCATTGAAATCGCCAGCGCCGACGAAGGTCTGACCGTTTTCTCCGATGCGACAGAAGCCACTGCATCCGGTGCGGCAAACGACTCTTGAATGACATCTGGTGGCTTAATGATCCATCAGGACCACGGCAGGATCCTGGCGAATCGCCAGCAGCGTGGGCAAGTAGCTGGCCATGGCTGCCAGCAAGGGGGCTCCCAACACGGTCGCCACGAGAATTTCTGGTGCCGGCTGGAAATGTCCCAGGGACCCATCGAACAAAGAGCTTTGGGCCAGTTGGCTGGCAATCCAAGTCCCCACGGCACATCCAACCATCCCACCGAGCACTCCAACCAGAACCGCTTTACCTAGAAACAGGGTAATAATATGGGCGGTATTTCTTCCCAGTGCTCTCAACAGGCCAATCTCGGTTCGACGATCTCGGACATTCGACCATGCCAGCAGACCAATCCAGATCACGCAAACGAGTACGATCAGCGGAATGACGTAATTCGTGACCCCTTCCAGGACATTCAGCACGGTGGCTTTACCGGCCTCTTCTTCGTCAACAATTTTCTTGCGGGTGCTTTTGTAGTCTTCCATTTGCTGGGCATTGTACTTGGTCACGAGTTTCCGCTGATCCTCGCGAGCAATTGCCTGCATCCTCAATTCAATCACCTGGGTATCGGGAAGTACCGTTTCTAACTGGGCCGTGATCTCTTCGATACGATTGACCGTTTTGCATTTGCATCCCAGAGCCACAATCTCACTAATCAGGGCAGGTTTATTGAGAACCTGCTGAGCATCTTTCAAGTGCATGGCAATGGCGATGTCATTCTCACTGCCATCGAGTGGTAGCACACGGGCTACCGAAAACTCGTTTCCCAGGATCTTGATCTTGTCTCCAACCTGGTACAGTCCCTGGTCTTTTTTTGCTGCCAGGTGACCCAGGTAAACCGTACCCGGTTTGATTTGAAATCCCATTGGGGATTTTTGTTCAATGTGTGACTGGGTAGACTCCGGAGCGAATCCAACCAGTAATCGTGATTGCCCGTCGACTTCAACCATCTGCTTGAGGGTCGCCACCAGGTGAACAATCTTGGTAATCTCTGGTGAACTCGCCAGTTTATCAACATAGCTTTCCGGCATATCAAAAGACACAAACTTGGCAAACAGCTGCGTCAAGTCGGTATTCTTATGGACAATCCGCAGATTAAAACCCAGGTCTCGCATAATTCGCTTGGTCCGTTTATCGAGATTAACCAGGTCCTGTCCTGCTTTCTCCTCCATAGCACCCAGCGTTTTGTCTGTCTCTTTTTGCATCTCCGTCAAGCGTTGATCCGAGTCGCGCTGGTAACCACGCAGGATCGTGGGGCCGGCAACAAACAGGGTCGCTGCAGTCAGCACGGCAACCAGGCTGAACAAGAAGTTCAGTTTGCGATGCAAAATCTCTGCCTTCAGCAAACGAAAGATACTCATTCCGGAGTCCCTGTTTCATGAGTGTTAATCGTGGATTCACAGCGCCGCGACACCATCGTACCAGAACGGTCGTCGCGCAGCCAACCGGTAACCTGTTTAGGGTTCGATGGAGTTACCCGAACGCGGTTCATGCAAATGAAAGGTTCGCAACCAGCCGTAAAAGATCAACAACATGATTAGACCAAAAGCGGGATGAAAGGCCAGTGAATCAGGGCACCAGGATGCTGACTGGCACCATTGAATCACTAAGCCGAGTAGTGGTGAAAAGATCATCGGAGCAGCAATGCAGAGACTGATCGTGGCCAAATAACGAGGGTGCTCAGAGCGGGGAGCTAACTCCAACGTGTAATTTTGAAACACCTTGATCAACACGGGAGTCAGCCCAACCATCAAAAACACCAGCCAGAACAGCCGTTCTCCTACGGCTGGCAGCTGGGAAAATACCATCACCAACAAGGGAGCTGCCACGATTGGCAACAGTACAACACGCAGCACCGTCCGGTAACCCCGACGATCTGCGAGTGGTCCCACCAACAGGCTAAACAGTGCCGTTCCTGCGTTTTGCACCATCACCCACAAAACCAGGTTCTTGAGATTTAAATTCAAGATATCACGACCGACATTCTGGTAGTGCGGGAACAACATCATCGAACAGCCAAACAAGAAAGCCACGATTGCCAGGCCACGAAAATTTCGATCCTGCCGAAGTGTCTGTGCAACATCTCGCAGCAACGAGCCCATCCCTGTCCGTTGCCGCGGGTAATCATCTGCCGATTCTCGCAGCAACAACAAGAAGACGGCTGCCAAACCAAAGAAGCAGGCAGAGGCCGCAAAAATCCACTGGAATTCGGCCGTCTCGGCGTGCAGCCAGCGCGGCAACAACAGGCCCGCCAGGATTAAGGCTGAGCAGCCACCCATCACGTTCGCACACATCAACAAGCGACCCCTTGCACGTATACGAATTAGCTTGCCTTGCAAGGTATTGATGGCCAGGTGATTAAGCCCAGTGCAGCAAAAAAAGAGGGCATACAACAAGAGAAAAACAACCGGTACCCAGTCAGCGATCCCACCCGTCTGACCCCAAATCCCTGCCAGCAGAAAAAAGATCAAAGACATCATTATCGTACAGCCCAAAGCACACCATTTCTTCCGTCTGAGGGATCGAACCTGGGGGGCCAACAGTAAGGGAGGCAGACTTTGGCCACAACGATTAATGAGTGGTAGCCAACTGCGTAACATGGCCCCGCCACCAAGAAGGTCAAGCACGGCAGGCATCACAATGCTCTCCGTCTTGAAGATCCAGCCGCAACGTACCGTCATCTGATAGAAAGCAAGCGACAAGAAATTCCGCCGATGGCAAGAAGCGAGAGCATCGGGAGAATCGGGAGAATCAGCGATAATTGGCGAGTCAGTTGATTCGGCGTTGGGTGCGCTTGGTGGGAAACCCGAGTCCGAATCCGACACTTCGGATCCGATAGGAGGCATAGCTGCCAGTATAGCGACCGGCAGCTATCGTAGCGAGAGAGGTGGCCCGGGGGCCGCACCATGCGACCCCCGAACTCCTGAAGCTCAACGTATGGGACTGTTACGCAAACCAGCACCTGTCGGTTCAGACAATCCCCAGTTTATTGCACTTTCTTTTTACGCATGGCCTCGAAGGCCTCTCCCCTCTTGTTGTTTAAACAAAGAATGACTCTTTGAGTTTCACTTATTTGCTCTCCCTTGACAAGAAAACTGCGAATTCCTGCCAGCAGAACGAAAGTGTCCACCAGCTTGCTAACACAACGTACGATGCTGTGACGGTGCAATCTCGGTTAACGATTTCAAGAGTTCTTCAAATGGTTCAAAGGCAAGTGTCTGGGCACCATCCGAAAGCGCCTGATCCGGTTGTGGATGGATCTCGATCATCAGACCGTCAGCACCCGCTGCCAGAGCTGCCCGCGCCATCGGCGCAACATAAGCACGTCGTCCAGTTGCATGGCTGGGATCCACGATCACCGGCAAATGAGATAGTTCCTTGAGAGGTGGAATGACCGAGAGGTCCAAGGTGTTTCGCGAGTGATCTGCAAATGTCCGTACTCCGCGCTCACATAAGATAACATTGCGGTTACCACCGGCCATCACATATTCGGCACTCATCAACCATTCTTCCAGCGTCGCTGACATTCCTCGTTTCAAGAGTACAGGCGTGGACGACTGTGAAACGCGTTTAAGCAACGTAAAGTTTTGCATGTTGCGCGTGCCAATCTGCAAGACATCGGCAACTTCTTCGACAGCAGCTACCTGAGATGCGTCCATAACTTCAGTGACAATTCCTATGCCCGTGGCCTGTCGTACCTTGTCCAACAAAGCCAGCCCCTCATATTCAAGTCCCTGAAACGAGTAGGGACTGGAGCGCGGTTTGAAAGCACCAGCACGCAATAACGAAACATTGTGTTGCAAAAGAAACTGAGCCGTCTGCATCAACATCGCTTCATTCTCGATGGAACAGGGCCCAGCAATTACCGGAAAGGACCCGGGACCAAAACAGACCGCTCCCACGTGAACCTGAGAATCTTCCTGCTGCATCTCGCGACTGGCCAGTTTGTAGGGTTTGGTAACCCGGATTAACTCTCCCACTCCAGCCAGGCCAACCAGGGAACTGGGATCTATTGCAGCGGTATTACCCGTGATCCCGATCGCTGTTCGGTGCGAGCCCGGAATGGGATGAGCCTGTAAATCCAGCTCACCAATCTTGGCCATCACGCTTTCAATCTGCTCGGCTGTTGCTCTCTGCTGCATCACCACCAACATGCTTCCGATTCCTTATCTTACAACCAGCTTGTTACCCGCTTCCATCCAGAAACAGTGACAGCTCACTAGGCCAAGTCACCAGGATCAATCGCTTCACTCAACCGTTGCAAAAGTTGCTCCGCTTCGTCAAAGGGACTCTCCACCTGGTCCAAGGCACTGGAAATGGCAATTCGCTGCACTCCTGTCTCTAGCACTTCGGACAATCGTTGCCGGTTGATGCCACCAATTGCAAATCCAGGCAGACTAATCTCTGCGCCAACCTGTGCCAGGAAATCCAAGCCCGGATAATGCGGAAACTCTTTGGTGATTGTGGGAAACGTCGGCCCGCAGCCGATATAGTCGGCCCCATCCAAAACAGCCTGACGGGCCTGCTCAATCGAGTGCGTCGAAACACCAATTAGTCGTTTCGGACCCGCCATGGCGCGGACGTCAGCAACGGGCAGCTCTCCTTGTCCCACATGAACACCATCAGCTGATGATAACACTGCTATGTCGGGGCGGTCATTGATGATCATCAATGGTCGCTGATTCTCATCGCTGCAAAACGTGTCAATCGTCTCTCGCATGATGCGAGCTCGTTGTAGTAGTTGACGATCATCCAAGGTCTTGTCTCGCAACTGAAATAACTGAACTCCCACTGCCAGCAACCCCTCTAACCGGTCCCGGAATTTACGCTCCGTCGCCTGCCCGGCCAGCAAGACGTATAACCTGATGCCATGCAATCGATTGGTACTGCTCACGGTGATGCCCAAAGATCGCTGCAAGACATACATGCGATAACGCAGGGCCTCAAAACGAGTCGCCAGTTCCACAGAAAGTGGCTTGCTGTATTCCTCCAGGCAACGCAATGCCTGCTGGACCCGTGACGCACTGGCCGTGGCCACGTGCCAGCCATCTTCTCGATGCAATTCCGTGGCTTCGGTGATTCCAGTGCCGACATCACCCTGCGTGTCACGGACCGCGAAACGTGCGAAGACCGGTATTTCATTCAATGCGGCCGTCAACTCATGACGCAGTTGTTTACTCAGAGCCGACAAATGCCGGTCGTTCAAAGCAAAGCGGGCGAAATCCTCAACCACCCGTAGTCCCTCGGTCGCCCGATTTCCGTTGGCGTCCAGAATACGGAGCAAGGCCGTCTGTTGCTGAATCGAATCATCAGCCAAATCAACCTCTAGCCGGTTGTTTTCAGGGGGTGGTGAATGGGGCATTCTAGAGAGATCCATCCCCAAAATGTCCAACATGGCACAACAATTGCGTCAAAGAAGGAAGTCGGGGTGAACTAAGTACCTATTATGTCACAGTTTTCAGTGTTCCCTACCAAGGTTCACTTCCCCGTACAGGAGAGCAAACTGCCAATCTGGCAACTGGCCACCGGCGGGTATTAGTGGACTGGTAACCTACGAATTGTAACAATCAAAGACATAATTCGGGACTGAATTCAGAGCATTTCACCTAACTCCATTGAGAACCAATACTTGCCTTGAACGATCAAGAGTTGCGGGTTAGAATTCCGTGGCCTTAGGAGGCAACCTTTTCGCCAAGTTGATTTGGTGAAGGGAAGTGGAGGGGAATATAGAGGAGTAGATTGAGATGCCACGAGCGGTTTGGATTACCTGTTTTTGGCCGGGACTTGCGCAATTATGGCTACGCGGGCAGTGGCGTGGGCTGCTAATCGCAGCCAGCTTCGCCGGGCTGGTCAACCTGGGCCTGGCCGCCACACTCGTTTGGCCTCAATGGTGGCCAGCTCCCTGGTGCCAGGCAATGTGGCTGGGATTGGGAGTCACCTGGTTGGTAATGGGAATTCGATCCTACGGTTTGGTAGCATCATTTCGAGATTTATTGACAATAAATGAGCAGCAGGTGTCACCTGCATCGCAAAAGAACGATTACTATGTGGAGGCCCAAGCTCAGTATTTAAAGCAGAACTGGTTTGAAGCTGAACAATGCTTAACGAAAGCAATTTCAGTGAATGCTTATGATGTGGACGCGTTGTTAATGTTGATTGCACTCTATCGTCATACTGGTCGAACCAACGAGGCCAGGCAAGTGTTACAGCATGTAGCCACACTAGAGAGAACGGACAAGTGGAATTGGGAGTTAGCGCGAGAAAAAGCGCTGCTGGATTCCTTTGATTTGGCCAGCCATGAAGAAAACTTTGATTCAGCAACTTTGGCGACAACCGGCAATCAACCGTTGCAACGTGCTGCTTAGTGAAACGAGTCATGGAGAGTACCGAATAACATTTCCTGGCGTTTGTGATCAGAAGAATTGATGACAGATTTAACGTAAAGAGGTTTACCATGTACGAGCGATTTACCGACCGGGCTCGCAAGGTCATGCAACTGGCGAATCAGGAAGCTCAACGATTTAACCACGAATACATTGGCACCGAGCATGTCCTGCTGGGACTGGTGAAAGAGGGCAGTGGCGTAGCAGCCAATGTACTAAAAAACCTTGACGTTGATTTGCGCAAGATTCGCCTGGAAGTCGAAAAGCTTGTTCAAAGCGGCCCGGAGATGGTCACGATGGGGAAACTGCCCCAGACGCCGCGAGCCAAGAAAGTCATTGAGTATTCGATGGAAGAAGCACGTAACCTCAACCACAACTACGTGGGCACCGAGCACATTCTGCTGGGCTTGTTGCGTGAACAAGAGGGCGTGGCGGCTCAGGTGCTAATGAACCTGGGTCTAAAGCTGGACGAAGTGCGAGAAGAAGTGTTGAACTTGTTAGGCCACGGACTTGAAGAGGGCGAAACTGCCGAACGTGCAGGCCGTGAAGGCGGTGGTTCGGAAGCTCCTTCCGGAAAAGGTGGCAAGAGCAAAACACCTGCGCTGGATAGTTTTGGTCGTGACCTCACTGAACTGGCAAAACAGAACAAGCTGGATCCGGTGATTGGCCGGGAGCGAGAAATCGAGCGGGCCATTCAGGTACTTTGTCGTCGCACCAAGAACAATCCCGTGCTGCTCGGTGAAGCGGGCGTTGGCAAAACCGCCATCGTGGAAGGATTTGCACAGCGTGTGATTAGTGGCAACGTACCCGAAATCCTCTGTGAAAAGCGGATCGTGGTGTTAGATCTTGCCATGATGGTCGCTGGCACCAAGTATCGGGGGCAGTTCGAGGAACGCATCAAGGCTGTCATGAATGAAGTGCGGCGCGCCAAGAATACGATCCTCTTTATCGATGAACTCCACACCCTGGTTGGGGCGGGAGGTGCCGAAGGTGCCATCGACGCTGCCAACGTCTTGAAACCTGCACTCTCGCGGGGAGAAATTCAGTGCATTGGAGCCACCACTTTCGATGAATACCGCAAGTATATCGAAAAAGACAATGCCCTGGCTCGACGGTTCCAGGAAATCGTCGTAGATCCCACCAATAAAGAAGAGACCATTGAAATCCTCAAAGGCCTCCGCGAACGATACGAAGAACACCACCGGGTGCAGATTACCGACGACGCGGTGGAAGCCGCCGTAGAAATGTCAGAACGCTATATCACGGCACGATGTCTGCCCGATAAAGCAATCGACGTCATCGACGAATCCGGAGCACGAGTGCGCCTGCGATCGATGACCCGGCCACCCGATTTGAAAGAAATCGACGAAGAAGTGGCCCAGCTCAACAAAGAAAAAGAAGAGGCTGTTGCCAACCAGGATTTCGAGAAAGCAGCCTCCTTGCGTGACAGCGCTGATAAGCTGCGCAAGAAAATGGAATCGATCACGCAGGAATGGCGAGAGAAATCACGTGAAACCGATGGCGTTGTTGATGAAGAAGTGATCGCGGAAGTAGTTTCCAAGATGACCGGAATTCCTCTCACACGACTTTCCACCGAAGACAGCTTGCGCTTGATGCAGATGGAAGATGCCTTACATAAACGCGTGATCAGTCAAGCAGCAGCGGTCCAGGCAGTCGCCAAGGCGGTGCGCCGCAGTCGCAGCGGACTTAAGGACCCTCGCCGTCCCACCGGTTGTTTCATCTTCGCCGGACCCACAGGTGTCGGTAAAACACTGCTGGCAAAAGCACTGGCAGAATTCATGTTCGGAGACTCCGACGCATTGATCCACTTGGATATGAGTGAGTATATGGAGAAACACAATGTCAGTCGGCTGATCGGTGCGCCTCCTGGATATGTCGGCTATGAAGAAGGTGGACAACTTACTGAAAAGATCCGCCGCCGACCGTATGCCGTCGTACTGCTTGACGAAATCGAAAAAGCGCATCCCGATGTCTTCAACATGCTCTTGCAAGTTATGGAAGAAGGCCGGTTAACCGACAGTTTCGGACGAAATGTTGATTTCCGCAACTCGATCCTGATCATGACAACCAATGCCGGAGCCGAAGCGATCAAGAACGAATCCGCCTTTGGATTTCAAACTCCTGAAGACGACGCCTCTTACGAAAGCATGAAAGAGCGTGTCAACGACAGTATCGAACGCGTTTTCCGACCCGAGTTTCTGAATCGACTTGATGATACAATCATCTTCCGCCATCTCACGGTTAATGACTTGAAACTGGTCATCGACCTTGAACTGGAAAAAGTTCGCATGCGCCTGTCAGAACGAGGTTTTCAACTCGAACTCACAGACGATGCCAAAGATTACCTGATCAAGAGAGGTTCCAACACCGATTATGGTGCCCGTCCCTTGCGACGAGCGATCGAAAACCGCGTGGAAGATCCGCTTTCGGAAGAACTGCTACAGGGAGCATTCACTGACAGCGACACCATCGTGGTCGATGCCGTCTGGGATAAAGATCACGAGAAGATTATCCGCCTTACTTTCCAGGGAGTGGTTCGTGAAGAGCCCGCCGTGGAAGCGGTCGCCGGCAATGCTGACGAAACAAGTGAAGAAGACTCCAAGAGCAAGTAACCCGCCGATCGATCTCTGCTAGCATCCTCTTGCTGGCAACTTCCGGCTGCTGCGCCAGAAAACCGGTATAACCGGTAAACTTAACTCAAGGACTATATTTTGAAACGCCGAAAATGAGGGTGTCTGGACTCCGGGTGTGCGCGCATGGTGTGCCTCACGAGAGCCAGCAGTCGCTTATTCTAGGGATTCAAAACACAATGTCCTCTGGGTCAGTCATTTCACCAAAGACTACTGAGACGCCAGCTAAGAGCCTGCTGGTCGATTGGATCAGCGGTTGCGGAGAGTCGTTCTTGTCGATGGTTCAATCCGTCGGTGACTTGGCTCTTTTTTCCGCGGCTACCTTTGCCGCGCTCTTCAAAGGCCTGCCCAATCGCAAAACGTTGTTGCCCAATTTTTACCAGGTAGGAGTTTTAAGTTTGCCGGTGGTAGCCATCACCGGGACGTTCATTGGCATGGTGCTGGCGGTTCAAAGTCATTTTCAGTTTGCCCAGGTGGGACTTGAAAGCCGGTTGGGTGCCGTTATTAACATGTCCCTGGTTCGAGAACTTGGCCCTGTGCTGGCAGCCATCATGCTGGCTGGACGAGTAGGGAGTGCCATGGCGGCTGAGTTAGGGACGATGCGAGTCACCGAACAAATTGACGCCCTGGCGAGCATGGGAGCCAACCCGATCAAGTACCTGGTGGTTCCTCGATTCCTGGCCTGCCTGATATTAATTCCCACGCTGGTCGTCATGGCTGACTTCATGGGAGTCGTAGGCGGTTATTTCTACAGCGTCATGATTGTGGGAATCGACAAGCATCAGTACATGTATCATTCCCAGGCTTTCGTTGGTGGTTTTGATCTGTTCATTGGGATTCTCAAGAGTTTCTTTTTTGGGTCAGCCATTGCGCTGGTGAGTTGTTATCGCGGTTTTCATTCTGAACCGGGAGCCGAGGGCGTCGGGCGAGCTGCCACGGCTGCCTTTGTTTATTCATTTATCTTAATTTTGGCCTTAGATCTGTTTGTGGGAATGTTCCTGGACACTATCTACCTTTTCTGGAACCCGGGAGGTAGCAAGTTATTCTGAAATGACAGGCGAACCCATTTCCAACACTGACACCGCTTCGACGGAACAGCTCATGCTGTCGGTCCAAGGCCTGGGCATCTCCTTTGGTGCTCATGAAGTCCTGCGCAATATTAATTTGCAGGTACCTCGCGGTCAGACTTTAGCGGTCATCGGTGAGAGTGGCTGTGGTAAGACTGTCTTACTGAAAACACTCATCCGACTTATCGAACCGACGACTGGCAAAGTTCTTTTTGACGGTCAGGACTTGTCGAAACTGAACATGCACGAACTGGCAAAACAACGAACTCGGTTTGGTTTTATTTTTCAGCAAGCCGCTCTATTTGACAGTATGACGATTGGTCAGAATGTCGCCTTTCCTCTGCTTCAGCATACCGAGCTTTCCGAAGCGGAGGTTCAGCAACGAGTTCTCGATCAGTTGGCTGACGTTGGTCTTCCCGATTCGGTGATCGACAAGAAACCGGCTGAGCTTTCCGGTGGAATGCGGAAACGAGTCGGTGTTGCCCGCGCCCTGATGCTCAATCCTGAACTTGTTCTTTACGATGAACCAACGACGGGATTGGATCCCATTGTGAGTGACGTGATCAACGAATTGATCCTGCGTTCTCGAAGACGGTATTGCGTCACCAGCATCGTGGTCACCCATGACATGCGAACTGCTCGCAAGGTCGCTGATCGTGTCGTCATGTTGTACCCCACCAGTCGGCTCGGCGTGGACGAACCGCAAGTTATTTTTGATGGGCCACCGAGTGAATTGGATCGTACGGAGGATCGTCGTGTTGTGCAATTTGTCCGCGGTGAAGCGGGTGCACGATTGATGGAAATGCGCGCAGAAGCATCTGCCGCTGGTTACTAGGAGTTGCTTCGGCAGTTAAACCTATGGACGAACGTGTATTAAAGTTCCGCGTCGGCGTGGTCGTGCTCACGGCCAGTATCGTGACTGCTATCCTGATTGTCATGTTTGGGGCGGTACCCGACTTTACTGGTTCCTATTACCTGCTAAATATCGAATTCCCCGCGGCACCCGGGGTTGGCAGGAACTCACCAGTCCTCAAAAGCGGTGTTCCCATCGGTCGTGTCACACATGTCGACCTGCAGGAAGATGGTGGAGTCCTATTAAAGCTGCGCATCCAGTCACGTTACAAGCTTAAGCAGAGTGAGCTTTGCCGGATTCGCATCGGATCGATGGTAACCGGAGATGCCGTCCTCGAATTCGTCGCCAGTAATCGCAAACAGTTGCTGCAAAGGTTTGATCAAAACGAGGACGGCCAATTGGATCGTGAGGAAGCCAACAAGACAGCGGAGTTCCTGCAAGACGGAGACTATTTGCGGACCGGAATGGTGGCAGAAGATCCATTGCAGATCATCATGAACATGGAACAAAGAATGGGGGACACCTTTGAGTCGATTGAACACGCTGGTGCTGGAATCGAGAAGGCAGCTGACGATTTCGCGATGCTCATGAGGAATCTTAACGAGTTCCTGGGAAGTAATGACGGGCAATTACAGGGCATTTTGACTAAGACAGAAGTTGCCCTGGATAACTTCGGCAAAGCAATGGGATTGGTTAGCGATCTAGCTGGTGACCCGCAGTTTCAAGAGAGCCTGAAACAAACATTAAAAGATATGCCAGCGCTTTTCGAACAAGCCAAGCTAACCGTGACAGAAGCTCGTAAAGTGATGCGCAGTTTTGAGACCATGAGTGAATCAGCCACGGTCAATCTGAATAACCTTCAGCACCTCACGGGTCCCCTAAAGCAACATGGGCCCGGGCTGGCAGAGGACCTTGTCCATACGATCAACAGCATGGATCAACTCTTTACACAGTTGTCGAGTTTCAGCAGGTCGTTAAATAGCCAGGAAGGTTCTCTGGGTAAGTTGGTTCATGATCCCATGCTGTTTCAGCAGTTGAATAGCGCTGCTCATAATATTAATGAGGCGTCTCGACGTCTGCGGCCTATCATGGAAGATCTGCGGATCTTCTCCGACAAGCTGGCAACCGATCCCCGGCAACTTGGTCTCAAGGGAGCCCTCAACAATAAGCCCAGCGGTGTGGGAGTGAAAACCAACTTCTGGCAACGCTAGAAGGTCACTACCATTTAACGTGGCAGTTCAAGCAGTGGCGGCATCGGCTGGGGGCGCAGTGGTACAGCAGGTTGTGCCGGCAGTTGAGGTACGGGAGTACGTGGTGTGGGCGCTGGCGTTCTGCGGTTGCCAATCGGCCGGGCCGGCAATTCAGGCACCACTCCCCGGCGAGATCGATCGCGCAGGCGCTGTGCTCTGAGAAGCAGTTGATCACTGGGAACAATACGTTGTGGTACCATTCGAAAATCCACGACCCGTTCATCACGCAACTCTCGTCGGATCATGTTCTCTGAAATGAAGTCAATAACTGGCCACTGGTACCAGGGAGGAGAAAATGTCCGTTTCACCGTCAACGTTTCAAACCCCTCCATCACCAACTGGATTTTGCGAGTACCGTAATACGTAAAGGGTGTCGAAACGGGAGTAATGCCAATTTCTCGATCGTCCACAAAGACAACAGCACCAGGCGGATTGCTGGTAATCGTCAGGCGCCGCCGCACTTTTGCCACACCCGTCTCGCAATCAAGGCAAATGAAAACCAGGCAACTCAATACGATAAGTGATATTCGCATCGTTCGTCCATCTCCCGAATAACTGCTCGAGTGACCGGCCAAGGATCGTTCTGTAGCGGCGAAAGTATAGCGAGACCCGCTGTAGACCACTAGGTCAAATTCACAGAGCACGGTCCGGTAAAATGTGGCTAGATCTGCATCTGCTCAATTCTCGCCCGTTGCAGATCTGCAACGGCAGCCAAGATCCTTCAACAACAACTCTATTCGTGTTCCCTGCTGACAAGTAGAATAAAAATATCACGGATGAAGACGCTTACATGATGAATGTCGCTCGGAAAGGCGCGGTAGCCGAGTCGGGCCGGTTCTCCAATAGAGACAATCACGTGAATCCGCCCTCCGTTAAATGGATCGATTGCCTGCAATACACTGCCGTCACTGACGTCGGAATGCGGCGATCCAACAACCAGGATGCTCATTCGGTCGTGCTGGCCAAAAGCGAACAACTGTGGCCCGAGCAGGGTCACGTACTTGTCGTTGCTGACGGAATGGGCGCCCATGCTGCCGGGGAACTGGCCAGTGAAATGGCGGTCCGCGGTGTAACTCTGCGGTTTCATCAATACGAAGAACTGACACACGTCGAGGCACTCTATAGAGCTATCGTCGAAACCAATGTTGAAATTCACCAGCGCGGGCAAGCCAATACGGACTTCCATAACATGGGGACCACGATCAGTGCCCTCGTCCTGTTGCCCGATGGTGCACTGATCGGACACGTTGGCGATTCACGAATCTATCGTTTTCGAAACGATAAACTGGAACAACTGACCTTTGACCACAGCCTGGTTTGGGAATTACAAGCGTCCGGACAACTGAGCAAGGACTCCGAGATGATCAGGTTGGTGCCGTCCAATGTGATTACTCGGTCCTTAGGACCTCATGCCGAAGTCAAAGTCGACATTGAAGGACCGTTTCCCATTCAAAAGGGCGACCTCTTCCTGCTCTGCACCGATGGTGTCTCCGGAATGATTGAAGACGAAGAGATTGCGGCCATCATC
>Ga0310342_100000436_pt1 | contig 23190 bp, 27 predicted proteins | sample S15DNA20500_MG_FD_206155 | JGI IMG/M metagenome (GOLD analysis project Ga0310342, IMG submission 206155) | Marine microbial communities from station ALOHA, North Pacific Subtropical Gyre - S1503-DNA-20-500_MG | ecosystem: Environmental > Aquatic > Marine > Oceanic | place: Pacific Ocean: North...
AGAATTTTAAGGGGAAATTATGGAAAATGAACAGAATTACACAGTTGAGGATATTATAACAGCAATCAAAAATAAAGAGCCTATTGAAGTAGAAAAGGCCTTTTCTGATGTGTTGTCTACTAAACTTAAAGATACATTAGACACTAAAAAACAAGATCTTGCTAAATCTGTTTTTAGTCCTGATGCTGAATCCGAGAATGAAGTTTCTGACGATGGGGAAGATTCTACAGATGAAGATGAGGAAGCAGATATAGACGAAGCCGATAGATTTACCAGTTCTGATAAAACTAAAAAAACTGATAGAAAGAAGAATAAGAAAAAACGAGATAAGTGGCTAAAAACTTCTGGTGGAAAAAAATATTCTAGGGGTCAGGAAAAAAGACAGGACAAAGTAAAGAAGGGAACGGTTAAGGTGGATAAGAAAAGATCTAAGAATCAAAAACGAATTTCAAAGGCTTATAAAAACGAGGGGTAAATCATGGCAATAACACCTATATTTGAACAACGACAATCTGGAGGAACTGCGTGCTTTTTAATAGTTGGTGGGGATACTATTGATATTGGTAATGGCGGAGATCTATCTGATGCAGTTGCAGGAATTGCACAAACTATATCCATTACAAAATTACACTGGAGTGGTGAAGTATCAATAACAGATCAAACGGTTACTATTCCATTAACAGGAAATGGTGCTTGGTGTCAATTTAATGGATGGACTCCTGTAGATTGTAATGCTGATATTACTGTTACTGGTACTGGTACTCTATTCATAGAAATTAAAAAAATAGGTGGGTTTGCTGTTAGAGATGATTATTCTAACGCTGCAATATAAGGAGAAGATATAATGAAACTTATTACAGAACAAGTGAATGACTTATCCTTTGTTACAGAAGAAATAGGTGGTAAAAAATCACTTTTTGTTGAGGGTGTATTTCTTCAAGCAGATGTTAAGAATAAAAATGGTAGAATGTATCCAAAGGAAATTTTACAACGTGAAGTAAAACGTTATAACGAACAGTATATCAAAACAAAACGTGCTTTTGGTGAATTAGGTCATCCTGATGGCCCAGTTATCAATTTAGAACGGGTTTCTCATATGATAACTAATTTAAAAGAAGATGGTAAGGATTTTGTTGGTAAAGCTAAAGTTATGACATCTACTCCATACGGAAAAATAGTTGAATCACTTCTTGAAGAAGGTGCTACACTAGGTGTATCTTCTCGCGGTATGGGAACACTTAAAAAGGAAAAGGGTGCTAATGTAGTACAGGATGATTTTTATCTTGCTACGGCAGCTGATATTGTTGCAGATCCTTCTGCTCCTAATGCGTTTGTTGAAGGAATAATGGAAGGGAAAGAATGGATATATCAGGATGGTGTTTTTAAGGAAGAAACGTTAGAAAGATTCAAGAAAAAAGTTGAGAATACAAGCAGATTTAGTAAAGACAGAGAAAAGATTATTTTGGAATCGTTCAAAGAATTTTTGTCAGAAATCTAAATTTTTATAAATACATAGTAAATAAGGAGAACGAAAAATGGAAGCTCTCGAAAAAGAAATTCAAGCAATCATTGATTCGGATGAAGTAACGGAAGAAGCTTCTGCTGATGATACAGAGGAATCCATTGATGAAGCATATAAGACCAAAGATGAGGTCAAAGCTGAAGTCGATGAATTACTCAGTACAATGAAACGTAGTGATTTAGTTGACGCTAAAACTAAATTAACTCCAGAGGAAGATGAAGAAATTACAGAAGAACCTGATGATGATACAGTTGGCGGTGAAGATGAAAAAGACGAAGCCGACGTAGAACCAGAAGGTGATTTTGAAGATTTAGCCACTGCCTTAGCTGGTTTGGAAGAAGATGAAAAAGGTATTATGGCAGCTATTGATGACGTAATGGATGACGATTATAAAGAACCAACAGACGAAGATGACGATGAATGGACAGAACAAGATGATGAAATCGTTGATGAGGTTACAAAAATCGTAGAAAAGGTTGTCAAGAAAAAGAAACGTAAAGGAGCTGAGGGTAAAAAATCTCGTAAAGCTGCAAAAGCGTATTACAAGAAAAACAAAAAACGTATTCAGAAATTGGCTAAGATGGCCGCTAAGAAACGTAAAGGGAAAAAGAAAGCTACTGTCAAATTGTCACATTTTGATCCAACCTTGAATAAAGAAGAAGTTGATGTTCATGTTGAAGCATTGTTGGAAGGTGAAGGCCTTTCTGACGATTTCAAAGAAAAAGCTTCTATTATTTTTGAAGGTGCTGTTAATTCTAAAGTTGATGCAACTATTGAAAATTTGAAAGAACAATTTGATACTCAACTAGAACAAGCGTCAGAACAGGTTCAGGATGAATTGGCTACTAAAGTCGATACATATTTGAATTATGTTGTTGAGCAATGGCTAGAAGATAATAAATTGGCAGTAGAGAAGGGTCTTAGGACAGAATTGACTGAAGATTTCATTGGTGGAATGAAAACACTATTTGAACAGCATTATATTGACGTTCCAGAAACCAAAATTGATATTTTTGACGATCTATCAGAACGTGTGGAAGAACTTGAAGATAAATTGAATGCAGAAATCGACAAGAATATTCAGTTAGAAGAAAAATTAAGTCAGTCTGAGAAGGAAGGCATTATTGAAGAAAGTGCCCAAGATTTATCAGAAATTCAAACCGAAAAACTAAAAGAATTGGCCGGAGTCGTTGACTTCACAACATCACAAGAGTTTTCAGATAAGGTTCAGATGATTAAAGAAAATTATTTCCCGAATACATCAGAACCGAAATCCAAACCAGTAGATGCACCAGAGTACGTTGGTAAGGGTGGATCAATGGATCGTTATACTCAGATGTTGACTAGGTCTATCAAGTAAGTTATTTTTAAATAAAGGAGAAAAGAAAATGTACTTAGCAGAAAATTTAATCGAAAAGTGGGGGCCGGTACTCGACCATGAGTCACTACCCAAAATTAAAGACCACTATAAGAGAACACTAACAGCCGTTCTATTGGAAAACCAAGAGAAAGCTATTAGAGAAGAACGATCAGCTCAAGCTGGATTTTTAACCGAAGTAGGAGCTCCTACTACTGGTACAGGTGGTGCAGGATATGCAGATACATCTAATGCCGGTTTTAGTGGTGGAGCTAATAGTCCAGTCGCAGGTTATGATCCAATTATGATTAGTTTGGTTCGTAGAGCCGTTCCGCAACTTATCGCTTATGATATTTGTGGTGTTCAACCAATGACAGGGCCAACAGGTCTTATCTTTGCAATGAAATCAACTTACACTAATCAAGGTACTGCATCTAGTACTGCTGATGAAGCTCTCTGGAATGAAGCACGTACGACTCATTCGAGTGATGGTACAGATGGTGGTGCTACTGGCGCCGATAATGCTGAACAAGATCCTTTTGCAATTGCAAGTGGTACTCAAGGTCAAGCTGATGGTGAAGATGACGCTACATATGAAACACGATCTACATATGATGTAGGTGGTGATGGAATGAGTACGGTTGACGGGGAACAACTTGGTGGTGCGGCTGGTAATCAATTCCGTGAAATGTCATTCAGTATTGATAAAACATCTGTGACTGCAAAGTCACGTGCTCTCAAAGCTGAATACACAACGGAACTCGCACAAGACTTGAAAGCAGTTCATGGTCTTGATGCTGAAACAGAATTGGCAAATATTCTCTCAACGGAAATCTTGGCTGAAATCAACCGAGAAATTATCCGTCTAGTTAATGTTGTTGCCAAACGTGGTGCACAAGTTAATACAGCTTCAGCTGGTACTTTTGACCTAGATAAAGATTCTAATGGTCGTTGGTCAGTTGAAAAGTTCAAAGGACTATTGTTCCAAATTGAACGTGATGCTAACACAATTGCTATTGATACTCGTCGTGGTCGTGGAAATATGATTATTACAAGTCCTGACATTGCTAGTGCTCTTTCAATGGCTGGTGTCTTGGATTATAATCCAGCTATCCAAAATACAATTGACTCTGATGTCGCAACCAGTTCTTTTGCTGGTGTGTTGAATGGTAAATATCAAGTCTATGTAGATCCATATTTTATTAATCCAGATGGTGTTCAGGCTTCTGAATATTACACAATGGGTTATAAAGGTTCTTCTCCATATGACGCTGGTCTGTTCTATTGTCCGTATGTTCCTCTCCAAATGGTTAGGGCTACTGGTGAAGATACATTCCAACCGAAAATCGGGTTTAAAACTCGTTATGGTATCGTAGCTAATCCGTTTACATCAATTACTCGCGATGACAACGTTTACTATCGTAAAGTTAAAGTCGATAACCTAATGTAAATAATTGTTCTACCTTAGGGCAAAAAACACCCGCGCGCGGGTGAATATGAAGGGCCTCTCTTTGGGGGCCCTTTTTTATTGTATAAATATAGGTATGGGAGGATATTATGGCATTACAACAGAATCAACCAGAAAATTACAATATACTTTCACCAATTTCCTATAGATTGATAATAGAAAAATTTCCATTACTTACTTTTTGGTGTCAAACAGCTAATATTCCAGGCATTTCTACTACCGAAGGAGTACATTCTACTCCGTTTAGAGAAATACCCGTAATAGGGGAAAAGATAGAATTTGAGACTCTAGATGTAACAATGATAGTAGATGAAGATTTAGCCAATTTCAAGGAAATCATGAATTGGATGACAGGATTTGCACCTGTACACGATAAAAAAGAACATACAGAATACCTAAATACACAATACACAACTTCAACAACAACAGATTATCAGAATTATCTATCAGATGCTATATTACACGTATTAACTAATAGTAAAGGTCATAACAAAGAAATAATTTTCCATGATATTTTCCCTACTTCTCTTGGTGCTATAGCATTTGACAGTACAGGTGAAGTTGATCCAATAACCACAGATGTTTCATTTCAAATAAAGGATTATGTAATTGATGGATAGACTAGATAAGATAAATGATGAAATACAGAAAGATATGTCATTAGCCCGTGATTTGGATGTTTTGAAGGAAGCCAGTCTTAATATTCCATACCTACATCACAAATATTTAGTAAAATACCAAGAACAAAAAGGAATAGTGTCTCTAATGGGAGCTAGGAAAGCTCAAAGATACCATGATGCAATGATGTATTATTCTGGTAAAGCTGATCCTGATATATATCAAGAAAAACCATTAGATCATACCATCCTTAAATCAGACCTAGAAACTTGGATCAAAATTGATGAAAATTATGTACACGCGTGTCATCAACTCGTACATGCGGAAGCACTCTTAGATCTATATAAGAGAACTGTTGATCGTATTCCTAACCATTCGTTTTATATACAAAATTATATTGATATGTTGAAGTTTGAAAATGGTGAACGCTGATACCATTAGAGTCCATAAGAAGGACGAAGTTTATAATCTTATAGAATGTGAGCCTGGAATTGCTCAGGAATTAGTTGATTTTTTCACTTTTGAGGTTCCTGGCTTTCGGTATATGCCTGCATATAGAAGTAAACAATGGGATGGTAAAATTAGACTTTTTAATCAATGGAAGTCTGAATTATATTCTGGTCTGTTACATCATCTGATGGAGTTTGCTGGTGATAGAAAATACCATTTGGAATGCGATAGTGATCTCCAATCATTTCAATTAGACTATTCCACCACAGAAAAACTTATAGATAAATTTTCTATTCCTTTAGAGGTTAGAGATTACCAAATAGACGCAGTCAAGGTAGCATTATCCGATAAAAGGACAATATTACTTAGCCCCACTGCATCTGGGAAATCTTTGATTATCTATTCTCTGGTTAGATCATATCAAGATATGAACAATATGCAGACTTTGATCGTAGTTCCTACCACTACTCTGGTCGAACAAATGTTCAAAGATTTTGATGATTATGCTTCTGATGTTCATTGGACTTCTGAAGATAATTGTCATTTGATCTATTCTGGTAAAGAAAAGGATACGAACAAGCCCATCATCATATCCACTTGGCAATCCATCCACAGACTCCCAAAATCATTTTTCGCTAATATCGGTATGGTGATCGGAGATGAAGCTCATAATTTCAAGGCTAAATCACTAACCTCTATCATGACTAAATTAGTCAATTGTGAATATCGTATCGGTACTACAGGCACTTTAGATGGTACTCAAACCCATAAATTAGTACTAGAAGGTCTGTTCGGCCCTGTATACAATGTTATCACTACTAAGAAGCTTATGGAGGAAGATTATCTAGCTAATCTCTCTATACACTGTATAGTTTTGAAGCATGCTGAACAGATTAGTAAAATAGTCAAGGAAATGGACTATCCAGGCGAAATTGATTATTTAGTCAGAAATGAGGATAGAAATCAATTTATCGTTGATCTGGTAGAAGAATTAAGAGGCAATACTCTGGTATTGTATCAACTGGTTGAAAAACATGGTGAGATTTTATACGAAATGATAAAAGACAATTCTGACAAAAATGTGAAATTTATACATGGGGGAATATCTACCGATGAAAGAGAAACTATACGGATGGATACAGAGAAAAGTGAATCAACCATTCTGGTTGCTAGTTATGGAACTTATTCTACCGGCATTAATATTAGGAATTTGCATAATGTTGTATTTTCTAGTCCATCTAAATCTAGGATCAGAAATCTCCAGTCTATTGGTAGAGCCTTGCGAAGAACCGATGAAAAATCTACTGCTCGTCTGTTTGACATAGCGGATGATCTCTCTGTGAAAAACTATCAGAATTATACATTGAAACACTTCATTGAGCGAATGGGAATTTATGACAGCGAGCGTTTTGATTACGACATATCTAAAATTAATATTTGATAGACCTAAACCTTTTCTGAGCAGCTTCGTCTAATACAGTGTACGTTTTATTAAAAGGATAAAAAATAATATGGCAACTAAACAACATTATGTGAATAATAAGAAATTCTATACTGAAATGGTTAAAATGAAGGAAGATTATCAGACAAAGGATGAATACAGAATAAGTGACTATATAGGTCAATGTTTTATGGATATTGCTAAGGGATTAAGTAATAGGCCTAATTTCATAAATTACACGTTTAAGGATGATATGATTTTTGATGGGATAGAAAATTGTGTCAGGTATTGTCATAATTTCAATCCTGAAAAATCTAAAAATCCATTTTCATATTTTACTCAAATAATATATTATGCATTCTTACGGAGAATTGAAAAAGAGAAAAAACAGTCGTATATAAAGTATAAAATGACGGAAATTACCAGAGTGGAAGAATTAGTTGATTCTGATGGTAATATAAACATAGAAAAAAGTTATAATGTATACCAACATGATTTTTCAAGTTTTGATGATTTTGAAAAAAAGAGATTGCCTACCAGAAAAGAAAAGACTGGAAAATTGGAGGAGTTTATGATATGAGGCTTACTGATAAAATACCTACACCTAAAGCAGTTGAAATACTGATACAGTCTGTATTGGATGGTACTAAATCTGTGGATCAGAGAATAGAGGATGCAACATACTTAACTGTGATTCAGAGTAGAATAGATAAGGTATTGAATACTTTTCAACAGGAATATGAAGATTATATTAGATTTATGATGAAAAAGGAAAAAGATGAAAATAGCCCTTATAACTGATACTCATTTTGGAGCTAGGAATGAAAATTCAGCTCTAATTAAACACACAACTAATTTCTTCGCAGATACATTTTGGCCTTATATAGATAAACATGACATCGAATCCATTATTCACTTGGGTGATTTGGTAGATAAGAGGAAATCAATCAACTTTCTAACCTTGAGCAATCTAAGAAAAAGTTTTATAGAACCTATTTTTGAAAGACGTATAGATACTCGTATAATAGTTGGCAATCATGATATGTATTATAAAAATACTAATCAGGTCAATTCTGTCAATGAATTATATGGAGAGGCTCCGTTTATCTTTGTGCATGATGTAGTAAACACATTTTTATTTGATGATTTGAATATTTGTCTTGTTCCTTGGCTATGCCCAGAAAATGAGGATGAAACCTTCATACATTTGGAGAAAACTGATGCTCAGGTGGTAATGGGTCATTTAGCATTAAATGGATTTACTATGCATCGAGGAATGGTTTGTGAGCAGGGATATGACACTGAGGATTTTAAAAAATTTGATCAGGTATTTTCTGGACATTTCCACCATAAAAATGGTAACGGTCATATAGAGTATTTGGGATCGCCTTATCAGCTGATGTGGTCTGATTATGATACTCCGCGAGGATTTCATATTTATGATACAGAAACCAGAGAAATTGAATTCATTGCTAATCCAGTAGATATTTTTGAGAGAATAGTCTATTCAGATGATAAGAATAATTCCTTTGAAAATTTAGAAGATAAATTCGTCAAGGTGATTGTAGAGAAGAAGGAAAATCCATATCGCCTAGAGCAGTTTATTGATAGTATTTACAAGGATAATCCATATTCAGTAACGATTGTGGACGAATCACTTGATTTTTCTGATACAGAAGATATAGTAGATGAAGCTGAGGATACATTGACTATTTTAGGTAAGTATGTTGACGGCATTGATACTAATGTGGACAAGGCTAAATTGATGTCTGTACTGAGAGAACTTTATACGGAGTCATTGGAGCTTATATGATATATTTTGAGAATTTAGGATGGAAAAATTTCTTATCAACAGGTAGGGAATGGACTAATCTGGATTTAAGTCAGAATCCAGCAACATTGATTATAGGGGAAAATGGTTCAGGAAAGTCCACCATGTTAGATGCACTTACTTTTGCTTTGTATGGTAGACCTTTCCGAAAAATCAACAAGCCTCAGTTAGTCAATTCTGTTAATAAGAGAGATTGTGTGGTTCAAGTAGAATTTAGAGTTGGGGGTACTCTTTATACTGTTCGTCGGGGTATGAATCCGTCATTGTTTGAGATTTATGTACGTGGTAAATTATTAGATCAAGATGCTAAGATGAGGGATTATCAGGAGCGATTGGAGAAGAATATTCTCAAAATCAACTATAAATCTTTTACTCAGATTATTGTATTGGGGTCTAGTACATTCTTACCTTTTATGAAGTTGAATCCTGCTCATCGTAGAGAAGTGATTGAAGATTTGTTAGAGATTGAAGTATTTTCTTTGATGAATAATCTGCTTCGGGTAAGAATGGCTGAGAATCAATCGCTACTTTCTGAAAATAATATAGCTTCTACACTGGTGCAGGAAAAAATTTCCCTGCAGGAAAAATATATTCGTGAGGTAGAAGAAATCAAAAATGACAAGATTGTAGAAACGGAAAAAAGTTTAGAGGAAAATCGTAAGAAGTTAGTTGCTAATGAGTCTAGGGTAAAGGATTTGTTAGAGGATCAGGATATGTTACAGACTTTCTTGGAAGAAAGAGCTCAGATGATTACTGATTACAATATGTTTCAGGGCCTTAAAACCAAGATTGACGATAGAGTTCGCAAGATAAAAGATGAAGTTTCGTCATATAGGGATATGGGTATCTGTGGAGTATGTAAGCAAGAAGTGAGTGATGATCATAAACATGAAATTATAAATGAGAAATCTGCAGAAATATTAGAATGTGAGGAAGGTGTTATTCAGCTAGATGATACTTTATCAGCTATCAAAGAGTCGATAGAGGAATTTGACAAGTATAAGGAATTGTCTGACGCTGTAGATGAGGAAGTAAAAAAGTTGGATAATGAATCAGATTCCGTTAGAAAGTATATTGATATGCTGATTCGTGATATTGAATATTTGGGTAAGGTTCGGAATAGAGCGGGTCAGGATCAGGAGAAGCTTCAAGGGTATCGGGGCCAATTGATGGCCCGTGATAGTGAATTGTTTGAATTGAGGGATTCTAAACAGTACTTGAACGTTGCTTCTGATATGTTGAAGGATACTGGAATCAAGACTTTGATTGTAAAGCAGTATTTACCTATTATGAACAAGCTAATCAATAAGTATCTGACAGATATGGATTCCTATTTTGATTTTCACTTAGATGAGAGTTTTAATGAGGTGATTAGAGCTAATTTTAGAGATACCTTTACCTATGATTCATTCAGTGAAGGTGAGAAAATGAGGATAGATTTAGCTTTATTATTCACCTGGCGTGCTATCGCGAAGATGAAAAATAGTGCTAATACTAACCTGTTGATCTTGGATGAGGTTTTTGACAGCTCTCTGGATACTAATGGAACAGAGGAATTTTTGAAGATTCTGCAAGGTATGGGATCTAGTAATGTGTTTATCATATCTCATAAAGGTGATACCTTGAACGAGAAGTTTGATGATGTAATAAAATTTGAAAAAGTGAAGAATTTTAGCAAGGTGGTGTGATAATGAATAAAACGATGAGGGCACAGGAGAGTAGAGAATTTTTACAAGAAAAATTAGATTTTATAGATACAATTATGTCTAGGCCGTATAGTCGGATGGATGCGAAGCAATGGAGAGGAATATTTCATACTTTTATTGATAGAAGAAATTCTTTAAAATCATCTGAACAAAAAGTATTGGGTCATCATAGATGGAGATGGAAACAGAGGTATGATAACTCTCATATTTGGAAGGGTGTTAGAGAAAACTTTCTTTTATCTGTGGATAATGTTTGTTATAAATGTGATGGTGTTGCTATACAGGTACATCATCTATCATATGATAGAGTTGGTGGAAAAGAAATTCCAGAAGATTTAATGGCAGTATGTATACCATGTCATGGTAGAGAACATGGATATTAATTTAAAAAAGTGAAATTAACCTTGACTTTGCCTAGGTATAAATGGTATAATATAGTATTATCAACAATTGAGAGAAAGGATTGAGTTATGAAGCGAACAAGGATTAGAGAAATTTTTTCTTTAAAAGACCTAAACCTTTTGGCGTGGGAAACGTCTAATATAGTATAAGAAGGACATTTGAACTTTTCTATAAACCAGATCAGGTTTTACACTTGATCGTAATAGTTACAAAAAATACTTTAAGAGGTATTCACGTTGACATTTCAAATTGAAGAATGTTCGATAACAGAATTAAGTTTAGATAATTTTATTTCAGATCCGTTGAACCGTGTTCCAACACCTATACCAGAGGTATGTTTTAAAAAATATGGTGCTGAACAGATTAGAATTGAGGGTAATGGTGGAATAAAATTTAACAGCTCTATAGCGTCTCAATCGAATGATAAGGGTTTGGTGGACACGTCACCAAATAAACCGCCGGTATTAGTTTATACTGTGAAACATAATGGTAAGGCATATGTTATAATCGGTAACGATGAAGATATTCCTGATATGTTTCCTTCTATGATACGGTATGAAGCTAAAAAGGAGCTTGTGAGGTTAGCAGGTGGCCCTGATACGGAGATCTGGTATCACCCGTATAAATCAAGTGGAAAATATGAAAAGGTTAATTCTGTTTCGTTAGATATAATCGACAGGGTTAATGTTAGCAGACCAGCACAGGAGCCATGGGGATGTGAATGGATACATCCAATAGATGATGGTTCTTCTGTTGTCCGTGTTAAAGAAACCACTATATGGAGTAGTAATGGTAAGCCTCGCAAAAACGAAACTTTAGTTTTTGTATCTCCGAAGAAAGTTATCAAGTTTGTTGGTGGTAAGGTAATAGGTTTTAGAGTCGCTTAGTCTGATAGATCACATATGTATAATAACTATACGTTAGCAGACGTGAAAGAATCTGCTGAAAGGAAACTTTTCACAGTATTTTCAACCTTCGCAGGTGGTGGTGGAAGCTCCACCGGCTATAAATTAGCCGGTGGAGATGTCCGCGGAGTATTGGAATTTCAAAAAGTCGGTATTAGAACCTATCTACAGAATTATCCCAAAACCAAATTTTTCTGTAAGGATATTCGTAATGTAACAGGTCAACAAGTATTGGATCGGTTGAGAATGCAACCAGAAGAATTGGATATTTTTGATGGTTCACCACCGTGCCCTCCCTTTTCGATGTCTGGCTCTAAACGTAAGGGCTGGAATAAAACCAAAACTGTATACGGAAAGAAGCAGACTAACATAGAAGATTTGTCATTTGATATGGCTAGATTGGTTGGAGTAGTTCGCCCTAAAATAGTTATATATGAAAATGTCAAAGGGTTGACTATGGAATATGCTGCAGATCATTTTAAGAAAATTGTTAATGCATTTGAGGAACATGGTTATCAAAGTGTAAATCAAGTCTTGAATGCTAATAATTATGGAGTTCCACAAGGTAGGGAACGGGTATTCATGATCGGGGTTAGGGATGATATATTACCTCATGGATTAGCATTAAGTTGGGCTTTTCCTACTCCTACAGAGAGTAGACCTACTATGAGAGATGCTATTGGTGATATGATGGAAGATGATGAAAATTTAAAAGAACACGAAGAAATAATGGAGGCGATGAAGAAACAGAAAAGATGGGAGTACTTTAAAACAATGCCGTTAGATGTTAAAAAATACGTTTCCTATGGAGACTATAATCCAAAAGGTTCTGGTTTTCAAGCACGTAGGGTGCCTTGGGATAAACCATCACATACATTAACCGAAAGAGGTTTACAGTTAGGTACTTGTGCACATTTACATCCTGGCGAACATCGTGGTTTTACTCCGTTGGAAGCTAGGAGAATAATGTCATTACCATCTGATTATCATTTGGATGGTAATATAAACGAAAGATTAGCTAGAATTGGATTAATGGTAGCTCCATTACAGATGAAAGCTTTAGCAGAAAATGTTTATAGGGAGTATTTGAGTTAATGCGTGAAGAGAAATTTCCAGAATTGATGTCGTTTGAGAAATCAAAAGAATTACTTGGTGAATGGCCAGATCCTAGTCATATAAAACACTGGATAGAATCTGACGAAGATGTCGTAATCTATAAAGATGTAGGAAGTTTGTTTGATAATCCTATTTTAGGTGGTCTTAAAAAGAGAGTATATCAAGATCAGAGTGGTGGTAAGTATGATGAAATAAAGGATTGCCTTCTCAGTATTGATGAAACGACTACCATGAGGGCTAATTGTGCCGGCCCTATTGATACAGAAGAATTGGACAAACAAGGTATTAAATATGAATTACGAACCAAAAATTCATATAAGACATTAGATTCCAAGGGTAAAATTAGTATGATTGCTCACGGAAATCCTATTCATTCTGTGATGATGGGTTATAAACGTGGTCGATTTACAGGTAAGATTGATAAATCTGGTTGGAGTAAACATAATCCAGAGAAAAATGAAATATTAAGTCAGATTCCACAGATTAATGATATAGGGTATAGAGAATTGGCACCTACCTATTACGAAGCACAAAAAAACTTTGCTGAAACTTCTGTAGAAGAAGAATATCGTATTGCGGGTGGAATTTACACCACATTATCGGCAAATAAATACAATCAAGGTGGCTCACCGGCGATGTCTTATCATATAGATTCAGGTGATCTACCAGAAGGGTTGACCACTATTGCAAATTTTCATGATGGTGATGTAAAAACATATTTTGTGTTACCTAGATTTGGAGTAGCTATAGCTCGTGGTGATGGTGATGTATTCATTGGAGATAGTGGAGAAGTTCATGGAATTATTGAAGTTGAAGGATCTGGAACTTCTATGAATTGTGTATGTTATTGTGACACAAGATTGGCTACTTTGGGTAATAGGGGGAAACCTGAAAAATTAATTGGTAAACAGGCTAGAGAAGATGAAAAATCTGGTAGTCTGGAAGGACTTTGGGTATAATGGTTAATTTGAAGAATATTTACGCTATGGAAAATCTGCGTATTTGTTTTGATTTAGACAATACGTTGGTTACGTTTCCAAAAGTAGATGGTGATTATAGTACAGTAGAACCGATACAGGATAATATAGACGCTGTTAAATTTTTGTATAATATGGGTCATTATATAATCATTTATACAGCTCGTAGAATGAGAACTCATGATGGTGATGTAGAAAAGGTTATAGCAGATATTGGAGAAATAACTGAAGCAAAAATAAAGGAATTTGGAATTCCTTATCATGAATTGATTTATGGTAAACCGTATGCACACTATTATATTGATGATTTATCTTTAAATCCTTATGAAATTGATATTAGTGCTGAATTGGGGTTGGATGTAGTTCAGCCTAGAAAATTCAATAATATAGTATATGAGAATGGTAAGGTCATAAAATCTGCTATTGGAGATTCTGCTAGAAAATCGTTGGAAGGTGAAAAGTATTGGTACGAAACCATACCAGAAGGACTGGAAGATTTATTTCCTAATTTTTTATCATCTGAAAATGGTACGATAGAAATAGAGAAAATAAAAGGCACAACATTTACTCATTTGTTGTTGGACGATGTTTTAACTGATAATCATTTTTTTATTTTATTGGAAGCTATCGAAAGAATACATGGTACTAGGGATAATGATATATATCAGGGAGGCCCTAGTATATATCATAATTACAATAAGAAAGTAATAGATAGATTTATGGGGTATGATTATTCTAGGTTTAGGGATAGTACAGATGTATGTAGAAAAATAATCAATAAAGTTAAGGAATATGAATCAGCTGATTTAGGTCTTAGAGCAATAATACATGGTGATCCAGTTTTTAGTAATGTTCTATTAACATCTAATACAACTATTAAGCTTATAGATATGAGAGGTGAAATTGGTGGTCGTTTAACAAAAGTAGGTGATATATTTTATGATTATGCTAAAATTTATCAATCATTGGTTGGATATGATCGTATTTTGGTACAGAATCAAGCACCTCGTTTAGTTGATCAATCTCTATTGAAAAATGTGTTTGAGGAAATTTTTATATCAAAATTTGGAATTGATATGTTAGAGTATTTGAAATACTTGACAGCTAGTTTGTTTTTCTCGCTGATACCGTTACACGATAATGATAAATGTGAGAAATTTTATAACTGTATATTTGATTTGATAGGTGAATAATGTCTTTTAAACATTTAGGGTCGATGGAAGAGGCCAGGCGTCAGGATAGTGTAATAGGATTTACCTGTTCTACGTTTGATTTACTTCATGCAGGACATATTTCTATGTTGGCTGAGGCTAGTTCAGTTTGTGATTATTTGGTAGTGGGTCTATTATCAGATCCCACTATCTCTCGCGGAGAGAAAAAGAATAAACCAGTTCAGTCTATGTTTGAAAGATGGTGCCAATTACAAGCTACTTCTTATGTAGATTTAATTATTCCGTTTGAAACAGAACAGGAAATTATAGAGATAGTTAAGATAATTCAGCCTGATATTAGAATAGTGGGCGAGGATTATAAGGATAAAGAATTTACAGGTGATTATCTTTGTGATATACATTATAATCGCCGGCGACATGGATTTTCTAGTACTGAATTGATAGGAAGGATAAAGAATGGCTAATATATTGTATGCTAAGATCGGTTTGAAATTACCTAAGAAAATGTGGGGTGGCACTCAAGATGGTTCTGGTTGGTCGTTGGGTCACGATGATGATGTCAGATTCCTGATAAATGTGTCTTACAACAATCCAGACGATAATTTTTACATTATTGGAGCTTCTAGTTTTGATGAGATAGAAACTGAAGAAAAGAAAAGATTGTTTCCACATGAAAATGTGTTTGATGCGTATAATTTTACTAAGTATAGTAAAGAAAATAGACCTAGTGAGGACATTTATAAGCCACATCCAGATAATGGATTTACAAAACCAGATTTGTTTGGAGATAGTGTATTAAAATGGAAAAATTGGGATACTGAAAATATACGATATGTGATTCCATTAGAATATTTGAACGAGAATAATATAATTGTAGATTATGGAATTATTGCAATGAGCAATATAATGCAGAGAAACCTTTATCAGAAGACTAAGACTAAGAAGGGAGGCTGGGCTAAACCTCTAGCTGTTGGTAGAAATTATGCAGCTCCTGTTATTCACACGTTGAATGAAACGGGTGTGAGGTGGGTTGCAATGGTTGATGATCCAAGATGCATGCATGGTGCTTTTGATTTGTTTAATAATCCACCAATAGTCTTATCACAGATAAATGGCAGTATGACTACTTCAAATATAACATCTTATGAAAATGATACGGTAGCCGAAGGCGAAGTAGATGTTATATATGCTCATGTCGAAAGTACTGTGGTGATGGATGAAAAGGTTAAATATGTAGATTCGTCTTGGTCTGATAGAGAAAATCTGATAAGTATTGCATTGAATGGTGGTTCTAATGATGAAGAAAAGGATTCAGTATTAGTAAAAGAGGTAGATAATAGGTTCGGAATGCTAGAGGAATGGTTGTTAAATCCATTTCCAAATGTAGAGGTATATGGAAAGTGGGGAGATGTAATATTAGCTAGTGATAGTAGGTTTATGGGGTCTGTAGATCGTGACGAATTACATTCGGTGATGTCTAATTGGAACCATAGCCTTTGTATTCCAATTAAGGATGGGTGGGCGACTACTAAGTATTTGGAATGTTTGAAATCTGGTGTTTCGCCGTTCTTACATCCGAATTATGATTCAGACAAGAATACTAAGATACAGGATTTTTATCGTGTAGAAAATGTTGAGGAATTTCGTGATAAATTAAATTTAGATGATGTTATTCACACAAGGGAATTGAATAAGGCAATCGATGCCTGTTTAGCTGATGAATTTACATCAGGTCAATATTTGAATGATACGGTATATAAACATTTGGGTATTGACAGAAAAGGCAGAAAAAACAAGAATCGGGAGTTATGGGAAGTTAAGTCTTCTACGGTTACTTTTTAATAGCCTTGACATTAGGTTATTAAATATGGTATAATATAGTTATCTCTAAGAATAGAGAAAAAGGAATAGATTATATGAAAATTACGCGACAGACAATTGATATATTAAGGAATTTTAGTAGTATTAATTCTTCGATATTGGTAGATCCAGGCTCAGAACTTCAAACTATAGCAGCCAGGAAAAATATCCTTGCTAAATCAAGTGTAGAAGAATCTTTTAATCAGAAATTTGTTATATATGACTTGGTTCAATTTTTGGGATTGATTACAACTGAATCTTTTGAGGATGCTGAATTGGATTTTGATACGAAATGGGTTAATATAGTGAATGGTAGATCCTCATCAAAGTATTTTTATGCTGATGAATCTACGATAATTAAACCAGAAAGGGAATTGATAATGCCAGAAACTGAAATAAAGTTTGAATTAGATAAATCTGATTTAACTGATATTCTTAATATGGCTGGTATTTTAGCTACAGACGATTTAGCTATTTCTAGTGATGGGGATACTATTTCCGCTGTTGTATTAGATAAACAAGATGATACATCTAATCATTTTAAAATTAATGTTGGTGATGGTAATGGAGATGAGTACACTGCATATTTTAAAATAGAAAATCTTAAAGTATTGAAAGGTACTTATGATGTATCTATTTCTAGTAAGGGAATTACTCATTGGGCTAATACGGACATTCCTTTAGAGTATTGGATTGCATTAGAACCAGATTCTATTTATGAAACATTGAGTAAAGAGTCTATTTAATGAAAGAAAAACCGTTAGCTACTAAGGTAGAGATTGAAGATATATTAGAAAAGATTGATCTTGGTATGGATCAAGTTAAGTCTATGTTATTAGCCGATGATTATGACCCATCGGCTAATAATTATGAGTTGAAGTATTATATTAGAATTACTCTTGACGGTTTTTATCTATTGCAAAATATGATAGGAACATCACCTTTTGACATATAGGGGAAATTTATGCGTGAAGAATTTCTTTGGGTGGAAAAGTATAGGCCAAAGGTTATATCAGAATGTATATTACCTAGACCATTGAAGAAAACTTTTTCTGAGTTTGTTAAGAACAAGGAAATTCCAAATTTGTTATTACATGGAAATTCTGGCATCGGTAAAACTACCGTTGCCAGAGCTCTTTGTGAAGAATTAGATTGTGATTATATTTTGATTAATGGTTCAGATGAAAGAAATATAGATACACTTAGAGGCAAGATAAAGGGATATGCTTCATCTGTTTCTTTATCAGGTAACAGAAAAATAATTATTATAGACGAAGCTGATTATTTAAATGCACAGTCTACACAACCTGCATTAAGAGCTTTCATGGAAGAATATTCGATTAATTGTGGATTTATATTTACTTGTAATCTTCTTCATAAACTTTTACCAGCTATCCAGTCAAGATGTAGTGTAATTGATTTCAAAATAGAGAAGAATCAACTACAATATATATGCGAAGAGTTTATGGCGAGAGTTGTAGATATTTTCGAGAAAGAGGGAATTGGTTATAATCAACAGGTTATTGCAGAGTTGATTATGAAATTTCTTCCAGATTGGCGAAGAGTTCTGAATGAGTTTCAGAGATATTCTGCAGGTGGTGAAATAGATGTTGGAATATTATCATCTTTAGATGATGAAAAATTTGAGAAATTAATTGATGTTTTGATCAAGAAGAAATTTACTGAAATTCGTCAGTGGGTGGTAGAAAATCTTGATACAAATCCGGCTTCAATTTATAGAAAAATTTATGATAATATAGTTCATGTTCTCGAACCAGATAGTGTACCTACGGCTATTTTGACTATTGGCGAATATAGTTATAAATCTGCTTTTGTAGCTGATCAGGAAATTAATCTAATTTGTTGTCTGATAGAAATTTTGAATGGGTGTAAATTCAAATGATAGATTTATGGGGAGATCCGATACCAGAACCAGAAATAGAGGAAAAGGAGAAGGAGAAAAATTATCTTTTCATGTTTTTTGATGATATTACGAACACAAAATCTAATATTATGAGGGTGTTGCATGAAAATGAACATAATGAATATGAACCTTATAAGATGAATAAATTTTTATCGCAATCCGCAGATAGTATTTTTGATGTTAATGATATGAATGGTTTGCCAGATTTACCGATTCCTTTACAATATGACTATTTTATAAATAGTATTAGACGTAGAAGCAGACGACCTGAAAAATGGTTGGTTGATTCTTCTATGTCTGTTAATGATTTAGATATTGTAAAGGAGTATTTTAATTACTCTAATCAAAAAGCGAAAGATGCATTGCTACTTTTGGGTGAGAGTGAGCTAGAATATATTAGATCAAAAACGTATAAAGGCGGTAAGGAGAATGATACATGATATGATTGAGGTTCTTCTAGGGCAGCCTGATGATTTTTTGAAAGTGAGAGAGACACTATCCAGAATAGGTGTTGCGTCGCGACATGAACAGATATTATATCAATCATGTCATATACTTCACAAACAGGGGAAGTATTATATAGTACATTTTAAGGAATTGTTTGCCTTAGATGGGAAACCAACTGATATATCGGAAAATGATTACGCGAGACGAAATTCGATTATTAATTTATTAGTGGAGTGGGAATTGATCACGTTGGTTGATTCTCAGGAGTTAGAACCAGTAGCACCCATGAACCAAATCAAGATCTTACGATTTGATGAAAAGGATGAATGGGATCTGGTTGTAAAATATAATATAGGTCGAAAGACCTAAACCTTTTGGCGTAGGAAACGTCTAAATATATGTGAGTGGTCGATTAGCGACACTCAAATTTAATTTCTTGCTTATAGGAGAAAAACAATGACAAATTTATTTACAACAATTCAAAGCAAATACGATCCCTATTTTTTGGGATTTAACCGTGTATTCGATCAACTGATTGATTTCGATAATCAAGTTGATAAAAGTAGAGGTAACTATCCACCTTACAACCTGATTCAAGATGGTGATCAATATATCATCGAGTTAGCTGTTGCTGGATTTAGTGAAAATGATATAGACATCACTCACGAACCAGAGAAAAGTAGAATTACAATTGCAGGATCTATCGGAACTTCTGATGGCACATATCTACATCAAGGTATTGCTAACAGGAATTTTAGTCGAACTTGGACAGTTGCTGATTCGGTTGAGGTGTTAGGTGCAGAGCTTGACGGTGGTATTTTGCGAGTTAAGTTGGAATCGGTCATACCAGAAGAAAAGAAGCCCAAAAAGATTGCGATTAAAAATCCGCAATTGTTGAGTGAGTAATCTTAGATGGGGGTTTTAAAACCCCCTTTTTACTTAGGAAAATATGAAAGAAAATTTTTATACCAACATCCATCAATGGGGAAACAAACTTTTTGTTCGCAGTGTTGAGGATGGTGAAAGAATACGAGAGGAAATCTATGATTTCCAACCTACCTTATTTGTTTCAGAAGAAAATTCAAAATATAAGACTATTGATGGTAAGTCAGTAGGCCCTATCAATCCTGGCTCTATCACGGAGTGTAAGGATTTTGTGAAAATGTATGAAGGTGTGCCTGGATTTGAGTTATACGGTTCTACTGAATGGGTGCAACAATACATTTACGAGAATTTTAAGTCTACTGAACACGATATATCCAAAGTTAGAATTTGTACGATTGATATTGAAGTAGAAAGCGAGAATGGGTTTCCAGATGTAGAAAGTGTTAATGAGAAAATAAATCTTATCACTGTCAAGGATAGTTTTACTGATAGGTGTTATGTATTTGGATTGCAGCCATTTCATTCAAATAGGGATGATATTTCTTATTTATTATGTGACGGCGAAGAACAATTGTTGACAAAGTTTCAAGAGTTTTTTGTAGAGTTGAAACCTGATATAGTAACCGGCTGGAATTGTAAGTGGTATGATATTCCTTATCTTATTCGCCGGATGAAAACTATGTTTGATGATAAATTTATCAATAAGTTATCACCGTGGAATAGAGTTAAAGAAAGAACGAAAAAAACGTATAGGTTTGCAAAAACTCAGGTACAGGATGAAATATACTATCAAATTAATGGAGTTGCTATACTTGATAGCTTAGATATGTATAAGAAATTTACTTATATTAATCGAGAAAGTTATTCATTAGACTATATAGGGAAGGTAGAAGTAGGTGAATCTAAATTAGATTGGCATGAAATGGGATATATATCACATAAAGATGTATATTCTAATGATTGGAAAACTTGGGTAGAGTATAATATACAGGATGTAGAACTGGTAGAGAAGATAAATGATAAATTAAATTTATTAGAGTTGATACTACAAACATCATATGATGCTGGTGTTAATTATGAAGATGTATCATCGCCAGTAAGAATGTGGGATTCTATTATCTATAAGCATCTAAGAGATAGAGATATAGTCATACCACAGAAAAAAAGTGAAGCCGAAAAGAGAGATTACGAAGGCGGTCATGTTAAAGATCCACAAGTGGGTGCTCATGATTGGGTAGTATCGTTTGATTTGAATAGTCTGTATCCACATTTAATAATGCAGTACAACATTTCTCCTGAAACTTTACTGGATACAGATAAATTGGAGTATGAGGTAGAGGATTATTTGGAACAGAAACTTATACCAGAGCATAAAGGTCAAAATGTCACTGCTAATGGATATTATTATAGTACTGAGAAACAGGGATTTCTTGGTGAATTGATGCAGTGGATGTACGATGACAGAACAAAGTATAAGGAATTGGAACAAAGGGCTAAACAGAATGGGGATGATAATTTAGTCGCGAAATACAATACTATTCAAATGGCTCGAAAGATTGCACTTAATAGTGCTTATGGTGCGTTAGCCAATGAATGGTTTAGGTATTATGATATTAGACTTGCAGAATCCATTACTAAGTCAGGTCAATTAGCTATTCGTTGGATAGAACAGGAATTGAATAAATACTTGAATGATGTAATGGAAACTGAGGATAAGGATTATGTGGTTGCTGCTGATACTGACAGTGTGTACTTGGCTTTTGGTGACTTGGTTGATAAATTTCTTGGATCGGTGACAGATAAGAATAAAATTGTTGATATGTTAGATAGTTTTTGTAGGGATAAGGTTCAGCCTTTTATTGAAGAATCCTATCAAATACTTGCTGATTACATGAACGCTTATCAACAGAAGATGAATATGAGTAGGGAAGTCATTGCGGATAAAGGAATTTGGACTGCGAAGAAACGATATATACTTAATGTTTATGATAACGAAGGATATAGGTATGATGAACCAGATTTGAAAATTATGGGAATAGAAGCTGTTCGTAGTTCTACTCCATCAGTTTGTAGAGATAAGATTAAGGAATCGTTGGAAATAGTTTTAAGAGGAACAGAAGATGAACTTCAACAGTATATTTCTGATTTTAAGAATGAATTTTTTGAAATGAATCCAGAAGTAATAGCATTTCCGCGGTCTGTTACTGGAATGGATAAATATAAATGTTCTGTAGGTATTTATCAGAAAAGTACTCCTATTCAAACGAAAGGTAGTTTACTCTATAATTATTGGGTCAAGGATAAAGGACTCGATGATAGATATGAACTGATAAATGAAGGCGATAAGATAAAGTTTACATATTTGAAAGAGCCGAATGTTATTAATGCGAGGGTTATTTCTTTCCCATCTCGATTACCTAATGAATTGGGTTTAGAGAAATATGTTGATTATGAAACACAATTTGAAAAGTGTTATATTGATCCAATTACAACTGTATTGGATACCATTGATTGGAAACATGAGAAAATCTCTACATTAGAAGATTTTTTCGGAGGTGTATAAAATGAGAGTGCATGCGTTGGCGAAAGAGTTTGGTGTAAAGTCTACAGAATTTGTGGATATTATACAGGGGTTTGGTATAGATGTAAAGAGTCATTTGAGTGGATTAGATAGTGCTCAGGTATCTGATATTAGACATAAAATGATTATTAGAAAAGAAGCTAAAATAGAATCTTCAGTCACTTCTTCAATGGATGTAGGTGTTGAAGATCTTGATGTAGAGGAGCTCAATCCATTGGGTAATCTTACACAAGAAGAAGTGGATAAAGTAATGGTTGAAACCAATAGACAGGGTGAATCCGCTGAAGAATTTAATGCTCGTAGGAGAGAAGAAATAGCTGAAGAAAAGAAAAAGATAGAAGAAAGGGAAAATCTGTCTTTAGTTGTTACACAAGCAAAAGAGAATAAGCAAGAACAGCTCCTGAAATTAGAACGTGCAGGACTTTGGGGTTGGATTAAGGGATTATTTAGTTAGGAGAAAAAATATATGGATGATTTTCTTTCGGATTTAGTCAAAGAATTAGCTGATGAATATACTACTATTGCCGC
>Ga0310342_100000437_pt1 | contig 23159 bp, 13 predicted proteins | sample S15DNA20500_MG_FD_206155 | JGI IMG/M metagenome (GOLD analysis project Ga0310342, IMG submission 206155) | Marine microbial communities from station ALOHA, North Pacific Subtropical Gyre - S1503-DNA-20-500_MG | ecosystem: Environmental > Aquatic > Marine > Oceanic | place: Pacific Ocean: North...
AGGTGGGCACCATGAGCTTCCGCAAATGCCCTGGCGTCCTGCCAGGTCATGGCGCGATCCCAGAGGGCGTAGGTGCTGTCGTTGCGCCAGATTGCCTTCGGCGGCAGCTCATTGCGCTGGCCGGCATGGAGGGCAGTCTTCAGGCGGGGGAGGGAGTCGCGGAGGCGCTCACGGGGAACGGGGGCTCTGGTCCGGGGCCTGGTCTCGGGGTTCCGGGCTGCGTCCCGCCTGTCGCGGTCCCGATCGATGGGATCACGGCGCTCGGCAAGTTCACGGTCCCGGCCCGGGTCGTAGGGAGCTGGACTGATTCCTTCCTCCACCTCCCGGCCGAAGTTTGAGGTCAACTGGATGATCACCCAGAGGGCTACGAGGGCGAGAGCGATGCCGGTAATGATCCTCCAGGGAATCTCGATGGACCGGTCAGGTCTGATGTTGGCGGACGGGAGCGGTCGCCGGGGACGCTCGGGAATGCGGGTGACGGGGGCCTCCGGGCGTTTGATGGTGGGTTGCAGCTTTGCGGTTAGGAGGAGGTCATTGGCCAGCTTTTCCACTGAGTCGATGCGTGCTTCGGGATCGAGGGTGGTGGCCTTCTTGATCAGGGTGTCCAGGACCAGAGGAGTCTTGCGGATGGAGGAAGGAGCGGGGGGGGTGTCACCCTGCGGATCCGTGCCGGTGAGGAGCCGGTAGAGGATGCGGCCGAGCGAATAAACGTCGCAGCGTGCGTTACAGTCTTTTCCGGAGAGCAATTCCGGTGCGACGTAGTCGCGGTTGCTTTCATCAATGGTCTCAAGTGATCCGGAAGCGGGTTCAAGGGTGATGGAGAGACTGAAGTTCTCGTCAATCAGCACCTTGCGGGGGGAGAGTCCACCGTAAGCCAGGCCCCGCTGGTGCGCGGGAGCGGTCTTCTCACAAAGAGAGATGACCAGTTCGACAGCCTGCTTGCGATCGATCCGACCGGAGCTCGTGGCGTCGGCAAGGGTTACGCTGGCACCGGGTTGAGTATCGGACGATTGCGCGTCGAAATCCATGGAAGCTTGTATTTTGGAGGTCTGGAATCCTGCCGATCAGGGAAGGATAGCCATTTCCCGTCAAAAAGGAAAAGGGGGTTATCGGAATATTGGGTATTAGTTAGTGGTAATCAGGATTAAGGGCTATTGGGACGTCGAGCGGTGGGGGGCGGAGGATGCCTTTTCATGAGGGAGTGAATCCACCCTCCCTGCCTGCCTGAAGATCAATTGGCAAACGACAGATCAGGCCGCCCTATTCTCCGTCGGTATTTATCGCGGTCGGTTCTTCGCTTTCTCCCTCCGCTGGTGTTTCTTCATCTGGGGAGAGGAGTTTCTGGACTTCTTCCTGGAGGGGAGTCACCTGGCTAAGGGGAATCTGGGGATCCTTCACGATGAAGATCTCGCCCGAGTAACGGTGCTGGTAAATACGGAGGAGCCCGGTGCGGGTTTTCTGAGAGTCCGTTTCGATAAGGATCTTTTTCCTCTCGAGCATGACGGCCAGAATGTAACGGGTGTTTTCGGTGTGAGCTTCATCCTTCTCGATCAGGCTGGTGAGGAGAGATTCAGGATCGCCCCGGTCGATGATCTTGACCTTGGCTTTCACTTCGGGAGGCCGGTAGACGGTGCGCCAGAAGGAGAAGGGTTGCTCTGATTCCTCGCCACGGGCGTCCCAGGCCGCCGGGGAGAAGTCCAACCGCAGGTAGCCATCGGACTCCGGGTCAGGGAGGAGAGCTGTATAGAAGGCTTCCCCTTCGGTGAACGGCTTCCCGGTGACGGAGCAATGATGCGCGCGAGACTTGATGTGCCAGGAGTCGGCGAGGGGCATAAGAAGAATGAAAGTGATCGGCTTTGTCACGGTGGGACTGAGCCGTGGCGGAAGTGAAGGGGAAAGTGGGCGCTGTGGAAAGTGAAAGTGAGGAGGAGAATCAATCCCCGTTACTCAAGGGAGTGTGACTGAGGATGGTCTGATAGATGGGGCGGCCCTGCAGGCGGCGCCAGAAGAGGAGCAGGGCAATGGAGGTGAAGAGGAGATTGGTGGCCCAGGCGGCGAGAGGGGGGGAGAGGTGACCGGCATCCCCGAGGGTGAGAAAGATCTTGGAGCAGAGGAGCATGGCTCCGATGAGCAAGGCTGCGATGGCCACCCCGCCTGCGGTGCCGCGACGGCTGAAGACGATGCCGAGAGGGGCGGAGAGAAGGACGACCACCAGGCAGATCCACGGTTGGGCCCAGCGGTAATGCCACTGGGTGAGGTAAGACTGGCGTGGGGCCCATTCATCTCTCCCGTACTGTTGGAGCCAGCTTCGGAGTTCGGGGATCCCGAGGTAATCTTCCTGCAGGCCAGGGGTGACGATCTGCCAGGGGGTTTCGGGAAAATCGTGGACGAAGTAGGGATTGGGCAGATCGGTATCGAATTTTTCAGCGAGGGTGCCGTCCTCCAACCGGGAGCGGAGATCGAGGCGAATGGCGTCGTTGAAAGCCCATTTTTTCGAACCGGGTGACCAGGTGGCCGACTTGGCATAAAGAACGGAGATGGGCCCGTCTTCGTCCTTGCTGCGGACCACCACGTCCAGGATGGGATCTTCCGGGGTGTAGTTGTAGGGAAAACTTCCCACCAGCCAGGAGCGGTGGGCGATCCGTTCGGCGTCCCGGTGCACGTAGAGCACATTCCGCGCCTGGCTCTTCGAACCGGACTTGGCGAATTCGATGAGGGCCTCCCGGTAGCCTTCGCCCCACGGGGCCCAATGGTAGTTGAGCAGGAGGCAGGCGAGGCTGAGAAAGAGACCGACTGCGCCGAGAGGGGCGATCACGCGGGCGACGCTGCGCCCGGTCTGGATCATGGCGATGATCTCCCGGTTGTGTGACAGTCGACCGAGTGAGTAAAGCAGGCCGAGGAGGAGGCCGAAGGGGATCAGGAGGACGAAGACGGGGGGCAGGGTGACCAGATAATACTGCAACAGGAAGGAGATGGTGTTCTCCGCCTTCTGGAACTTGTCGATGTTGTCGTTGATGTCGATGAGGACATAGATGACGAGGAGAGCGAAAGAGCAGATGCCGACGGCGCCGAGCATCTGGCGGGTGAGGTAGCGGTCGAGGGCCCCCGCGAAGGCGTAGCAGAGCGCGGCGGTGGCGGGGAGGAAGCAGAGCGAGCCCAGGAGCACAGGGCGAAGATTCAGGGTGGTCTGGTCGCTGTCCGGAAATCCGAGGAGGTGAATGTCCACGGCCTGGATCTCACGCGGGACGAGCGCGAGGGCCGCGAGAGTACCCAGCATCGCTAGAATGACGCAGGGAAGGAACTTGGAAAGCGGAGAGGGGATCGCTACTGGTTATTGGTTATTGGTTGTTGGGGAGACTGAAGTTAAAACGGGCCGGAGGTCGAGAAGAGAGATGGGGAGAGACTGTAAATGCCGCATGATTGGGGGTGCACAATGACACGCCTGCCACTGCCTTATGATCCTACCGGGTGACGCGGCGAGCGGCTTTTCCCTGGAGGCCGAGATGAGGGGAGCCTTCTCAGGAGAGGGACTTTTGGCCGGTTCGCCGGATTTTGAGTACCGTCCCGAGCAGCAGGAAATGGCCGAGGCGGTGGGTCGCGCGCTGGAGAGCGAAAGTTCACTGGTCGTCGAGGCCGGAACGGGGGTGGGGAAATCGCTGGCCTACCTCCTGCCCGCCATGACCCATGGGCTGAAGGAGGGGCGCAAGGCGGTCTTTTCGACCCATACCATCAATCTTCAGGAGCAGCTCATGAAGAAGGACCTGCCTCTCGTGCGTAAGCTGATCGGGAGGCCTTTCCACGCTGCGCTTCTCAAGGGACGGGGGAACTACCTTTGTCCCGCCCGCCTCAAGCGCGCCCGCATGAATTGTGGCGACCTGTTCAGCAGCAATGAGTCGGACGAATTGGAGGCTATATGGAAGTGGTATGAAACGACGCAGGATGGCACCCTGAGTGACCTGGACTTTCAACCATCCCCGAAAGTCTGGCAGCTGGTCTGCAGCGAAGCGGAAATCTGCACCACCCGCAGCTGTGGAGCGCGGGGCGATTGTTTTTTTCAGGAAGCGCGTAAGGAAGCAGTTGAAGCTGAGGCGGTTGTGGTGAACCACACTCTGTTCTTCTCCCTTCTCGACATGGAGGCCCTGATGGAGCATGGCGGCTACTTGTTTCCAAACGATTTTGTGGTCTTCGATGAGGCTCATACCCTTGAGAGTGTGGCATCGAACCAGCTCGGGCTGCGTCTCAGCCAGGCCGGCTTACGCTTCGATCTCCAGCGTCTCTATAATCCGCGCTCCAGAAAGGGGTTGCTGCGAACCCTGGGGGTGGGCAAAGCCATGACCGGGGTCGAGCGGGCTCTCTCTGAAGCTGAGGATTTCTTTGGCTTGTTGGGCGAGGTCAGCGAATTCGGTGAGTGGGGGCGGGAATGCCGGGTGCGCGAACCGGAGATCGTACCCAACACCCTGGCGGCTCCGTTGCGGGAGCTCTGGGCTGATCTGGACGCTCTCGCGGACAAGACCGAAAATGAGACGAGTCGCGCCGAGATCCAGGAAGGCGCGCGGCGGCTGCGGGAGGCTCACGCAACCCTGGAGGTCTTTCTTGAGCAGGAGGACGAGGGTTGTGTCTACTGGGTGGAGGCGGGCGGAGCGGACCACAGTTCCTACGCCGTGAGGGCCGCCCCGGTCGATGTGGCCGGGCGCCTGGGGCCGATCCTGTTTTCGGAGGGCAGGACCGCAATCCTGACCAGCGCGACCCTGGGCACGGGTGATCCCGGGTTGAGCTATTTCCGGCGGCGGGTCGGGGCGGAGGAGGTGGAAGCGCTCCGGATTGGCAGCCCCTTTGATTACCGCGAGCAGATGAAAATACACGTGGTAAAGGCCATGCCCGATCCTCAGGCCCCGCAGTATGAGGAGGCCCTTGTGGGGTGGATTGAACATTTCCTCCACCGCAGTGACGGACGGGCCTTCGTGCTCTTTACCAGTTATCGCAGCCTGCAGATGGCTGCCGATGCCCTGGAAGACGTTTGTCATGAGCAGGACTGGCGGCTCCTCGTGCAGGGCAGGCGCTATCCCCGGCACCGCCTCCTCCAGGAGTTCCGTGATGACGAGCGTAGCGTCCTGCTGGGAACCGACAGTTTCTGGACCGGGGTGGATGTGCCGGGCAGATCCCTCTCGAACGTTATTGTGACGCGCCTGCCTTTTGCGGTTCCGGATCATCCCCTGACCGCCGCACGACTTGAGCAGATTGAAGAGCAGGGCGGCAACCCGTTCATGGACTATTCCGTCCCGGAAGCGGTGCTCAAACTTCGACAGGGAGTAGGGCGTCTCATTCGTTCGAGCCGGGATCGCGGCATGGTGGCAATCCTGGACAACCGGGTGGTGACCCGGCGCTACGGACGGGCCTTCCTCGACGCTTTGCCGGAAGCGCCGATAGAGATCATCAGCCAGCCTCCGGGAGCGATTGATCAAGATCCCGGATAGCGGTCCCGGAGCGCAGGGGCGCCGACAGGTCCCGCCGCCGCAGGTCTGACCCTCCCGGGCAGACGCTCAGCGCAGGACCGAGATCGCTTCCCGCAGCAGGGGAGCGGGCCACTGTCCGGGAGCGGTGCTCTCCTCCCCGAGATAACCGTAATTGAGGACCGAGCCAAGGCTGGCAGCCAACAGACGCGAGCTGGGTCCAAGGGGACCCATACCCATGAGAGCCAGGGGCAGGGGAGGATTCTCAAGGGCCTCCGCAATGCGTTGCAGATCGGCAGGGCAATCCAGCAGGAAGGCGCATTTTGCCACGCTTGCGCCGGCTGCCGCCATCGCCGCGATGGTTTCCTGCAGTTCGCTCCGCGAAGGGCATCGTTCGAAGTCGTGCCAGCTGGCAATCCGGATCAGGCCCCGGTCCTTTGCTTCCTCCCAGAGGGCACTCATCTCAGGCAGAGATCGTAGTTCAAGATCGAGAAGGGTGCCCAGCGGGAGGAAGTCCGTGAGGATTCCGGCACGCTGGGGGCAGGAAAGATCGTTCAACCCTCCCTCATCCGGGTGACGAGCAGTGAGCAGGAGAGGGTGGGATGCACGCTGTTTTTCAGCAAATTGGCGGATTTCCTGTCCGGATCCAAGTGCATCAAGCCGCAATTCGACGAGATGGCAGTCGGCGATCCCGATGGGGTGTTTAATAACCCTGCGATTTCCCACGGCTCCCACGACGAGAGCCCGGTGGCTTTGAATCGCTGTGGACAGATCCTCCATGGATTACTCCGGAACGAGGACCGTTGTGGGGTGCCCGGTCCCCGGTTGCAAGAGTGGTTTGTTCCAGCCTCGGGCATAACCATGTAAATACGTGAATGCTCCTGAGTTCTTACCCAGAATTCTTCTGGTCAAAGGAGTGAGGCGTTTTTAGGTTTCCGCAACGGTGCTCCCATCATGAAGTCATTCAAAGCCCTGCCACATCTCGTTCATCTTTCATTGTCTCTGGCCGTCTTTGCGGCAGCTCCCGTGGCCCTCTCGCAGACGGTCAAAAAGATCGATGCGTCCGATCCCACTTTTGAGGATCTGCAATCTCCCAGCGTGGGAGGCAATACCGGCAAGAAGGCATGGAAATCCAAGGATTGGCTGGAAGTCGAAGTGAAGGTGAAACTCGAACCGGGCCGTGCGGCTCCGCGTGACGGTTACGTCGACCGTCTCAGTGTGCGCTGGTATGTGGCGGTTGAGAACAAGATCGACAAGGCTGGTCAGAAGTACTTCCTGATGGAGAAGGCAGTGACGCACGTGAACGTTCCGCTTGACGAGAATTTCTATCTCTCCTGTTACCTCTCGCCCGCCACCATCAAGCGTCTGACCGGAAGTGACCGGGCCGGCAAGAACTCGATCACGGCGGTGGGTGGAGAAATAAGTGTGGTGGGTGCTGCCGCTCCCGCCCGGTTCACTTCGCAGGGCAGCATCAGCAAGCCCTGGTGGCAGTCGCCCACGATGCAGCGGACCAACAAGTATCCACTGCTCAACAAGAACGAGACTCCGTTCAAGTTCCTCTGGTGGGATCGTTACCTCGAGATCGAGACCGAGCCGCGGTAGTGCAATTGGCCGTTGCCCCGACCCGGAGTGCGCTGATCCTGCCCTTCCCAATTCAATAACATTATTCCAACTACGGGTTGTCCCGTAATTACCTCCTCCAATTACACGATGGCTGACGCAGAGAGTACGGTTGCCCTTAGCATAGGATCGCAACGCATATCCATGGCGGTCTTTGATCCCTCCAAATCTGGTGGACTGATTCTCAAGTCCTACGGTTCGCAGAGCATTCTGGCGGATCCCTCTCAGGAGATGATGCGTCTCCCGCAAATCACCCTGGCCGTCAAGGAGCTGGCCACCGCCCTGAAGGTGCAGAAGGAAAAGGTCCGCTACTCCATGTCGGGACAGTCGGTCTTTACCCGCTTCATGAAGCTGCCGTCGCTCCAGGAGGATAATATCGAGGAACTGGTCAAGTTTGAGGCCCAGCAGCACGTTCCCTTTCCCATCGAGGAGGTGGTCTGGGACTGGGCCATGCTGGATTCGACCGGCCCGGAAAAGGAAGTGGCCCTCGTTGCGATCAAGCGTGACGCCCTGACCGAGATCAACGCTACGGTGGCGGAGGCGGGGATTGGGACCAGGGAGGTCGATGCCGCGCCCCTGGCTCTCTACAACGCCTTCCGTTACAATTATCCGCAAGAGGACGCCCCCATTCTCCTCATGGACGTCGGGGCCAAGGCCACCAACCTGGTCTATATCGAGGGGACGCGGCTTTTCACCCGCAGTATAGCAGTCGGCGCGGCCTCCATTACCACCGCCATCGCCAAGGAATACAATATCTCCTTTGCTGAGGCCGAGAGCCAGAAGGTGACCAACGGAGTAGTCTCCCTCGGCGGCCGTCACACCGATCAGCTCGACGAGGCAACCGCTCAGCTTGCCACTGTGATTCGCAACTCGCTGAACCGCCTACCGGCGGAGGTGGCGCGGACCAACAGCTATTACCGCAGCCAGCAGGAGGGGAACATGCCCACCAAGGTTTTCCTGGCAGGGGGTGGTGCGAACCTGCCCTACCTCCCGGAGTTCCTCGAAGAGAAGCTGCGTGTGCCCATCGAGCTTTTCAATCCGCTCCAGCGTGTCTCGATCGGCAAGGCCATCGATGTCGAGCAACTCGGGAGGGAAGCCCACATGGTGGGCGAACTGGTTGGTCTTGCCCTGCGGGGAGTGGACCAGGCGCCCATCAAGATCGATCTTGTCCCGGATGTGGTAGCCTCCCAACGGGCCACTGCCGAGCGCAAGCCCTTCCTCGTTGCGGCTGCCGTCATCATGATGGCCGGGTTGGCGGCCTGGGCCATGAACAAGTCCGCCCTCGCCGCTGACGCGCAGGAATTGGCAGGGGAACGGGAGGCAGAGAAGAACGAGTTGGCTGGACCGGGGGGCAAGATTGACCAGCAGTCCCGGCGCCAGTCCGACCTGCAGGACCTCGCGGATGCCTATGCCGGGCAGCAGACGTTGCGGGTGAAGTGGATCAATGTGCTGAGCAAGGTGAAGGACTACTTCAATGATCAGGACGTCTGGATCACCGATTTTGAAGCGCTGGGCCTTTACAAGGCCGGGGACGACAAGTCCGGCGAGGCGCGCGCGGAACAGAATTTCGCCAAGACCGCCTACGGGCAAAGCGCCCTGCAGGATCTGAAGGCATCAGGGGCGGCTGCCCTTTCTACCAAGGGGAGTCGACGGAAGGGGGGGGCTGCGATTCCGGAACCGCCCCAGGAGTCCATCAATGTGATCCGGCTCACCGGCTTCTGGAAGTCGGAACCGACCGCGGTGAGCAAGATTGTGAGCAAGATCAGGGCCGATCAGGATAAGGACGACGCGGTTTTCGTGTTGAAGAAGAACCCTGCCGATCCCAGGAGCGCGAACCTTGCCGACGAGGAGATCCTTCCCCTCCTGAACAGCTCCATCACCGACGAGAACAAGCTGGCGGAGCAGTTCGTCATGATCCTGCCCCTTAAGAACCCCATTTCAATCAAGTAACACACGGGCAACCGCAACCACAAAACCCGGACAGATCCCATGGGAGATTGGATAAAAAACAACAAGTTTGAAGCGCTGCTGCTTCTTGGCGTGATCATCGTGGCAGTTGGGGCATTCCTCTTTGGAAGTGGAAAGGATCGGCTCTACGAGGAGGCGAGAGACACCTACCAGCAACACATGCAGTCAGTGACGGGATTGAAAGGAAAGAGGCCTTATCCTACTCTTGGAAGCGCCAAGGAGTTTGAATCGCAGATCGATGATTACGAGGGGGTCGTGGATGACCTGCAGGAGAAGATGCTGGCTTATCGGCCCGAGACCCTTGCAAAGATACCGCCGCCCCAGTTCATCGAGAAACTGAACGCCGCGCGTAGCGAGGTCACCCGCGCGTTTGATTCTCACCGCATCGAGTACCCCGGGGACAAATTCTATCTTGGGTTCGAGAATTACACCGGGGGATTGCCCAAGGACGAAGCCACCGCTCAACTCGATTACCAGCTTGGTGCCATGAAGGCCCTTTTCGGGATCATGGTCGATGCGAGGCCGAGTGCCTTGCTCAATGTGCACCGTGCCCGGCTCCCGGTTGAAAAGGACAAGGTTGAGGAAGCTCCCAGGGGCCGGGGTGGGCGGCCCGTCAGCAAAAGGTCACCAACCAAGGAGCCGCCCTACCACCGGCTTCCGGTAGAGGTGACTTTTCGCTCCACCGAGCCAGCGATGCGGAAGATCATTTCCGGCCTGGCCAGCCACGAGGACTACTATTTCGTGGTGCGCAGCATGCGGATCCAGAATGAAAAGCGCGACCAGGCTCCAGCGAAGGATGACGTAGAATTCGAGGCTCCCGTTGACGAACCAGAAGACGAGGATTTCCCGACCTTCGGGGACAATCTGCCGGCGGACGATTCCGGCGAACCCGCTGATCGCGCGGCCCCGGTTGATCCCGAGCCTGCCGTTGAAGCGGCAGAAGGGAGGCGCATTCTCGGCCAGGTCCTCGGGGCCGAACAGATCAATGTCCTGCTTGAGGTCGATGTCGTTCTCTTCAAGGCCAAGGATGACGGGAAGGATGAAAAAAAACGTCCCTGAAGTAGCCTGTCCAGGTCCGGAACTTCCTTCCGTATCTTCTCATCGAATCACCTGCACTCTCAAACAGACAAATTAACGAACTGATTTCATGGCAAACCTTTCCGAAAGCTACGACAAGGCTGCTCTTATCTTTTCCCTGCTTCTCGCCCTGGGGCTCGGGGCAATGGTCCTGATGGCCAAAGGAAAGGTTGAGAAGGACTTTCCAGATGCGACCGGGGCAGTCCGGGCGAAGGCGCCCCGGAATCCCAGCGAAGATTTGTACAAGGCAGCCACTTCTGAGATCGGGAGCAAGGTCAATCTGGAGGGACCTGTTACCTCAGAGAAGCGCGAGATCGAAAACTTCGTTGGAACTCCACTGTTCCTCAAGGAGAACATCACGACTCCGATAGACCTGGGTGATCCTGACTATGAGATGGTGCATGATCCCATTCCGAACCAGTGGTGGATTGATCACCGGATTGATCCGGGTTGGGATAACTCACCCAGCCTCGATCAGGATGGTGACGGTTTTGCCAACCGCGAGGAATTTGATGCCAAGACCGATCCCAATGATCCGAAGAGCTTCCCGTCCCTCATCGCGAAGTTGCAGTGCGAGCGGTTGAAGAAGCGGGAGTTCTTGCTGACCTACTCCTCTGACAGCACGGTGGGAAAGATTAAGGATGCGGATACTTTCAAGTTCAACCACGAGGAGATCGTGAACAAGAAGAGAGCCAGAACCTCCTCGGATAATATTCAACCCGGGAAGGGAACGGACTCAAACGTATACAGCAAGGGCGGGGCCCAAATGCGGTATGAATTCAAGAAAATCGAGCAACGGACCTTTAAGAATCCCGGAACAGGGGTCATGCAAACCGCCAATTTCGCTACCTTGGAGGATGTGGCCGGGGCGAAAAAGGGCGATATTGTCGAACTCAAGAAGGGGTCGCGCAACGGGGTGATCGTCAAGGACTGGACGGCAGTGCTTGTCCTGGCGGCGATCGGGGAGGAGGCCAAGGAGCTCCAGATTGAAGAGCGCAGCCGTTTTGCCCTGCCGTTTGACCCGGATGCAGCCGAAAAACCCTATACCTTTGCCGGAGTCAGCGATGCTGGGGCTGCCATTGTCGAGTGGGAAGAGGATGGGGAGACCAAATTCATGGACCTCGAACCCTCCACCCCGGCAAATTAAGACCGATCCGTCAACTCTGAGATGTTACTCTTTCTGGACTATCCAAGAGAAAAAAAGCTTCACAAAGAAACTGGAACTGACAAGAACTCGCCTATCACACCATGCAAATAGCGAAGCACTTAACCAATCGCACGGCTCGCGTACTCACCCTGTCCCTCGGCCTTCTCACCCTCGCGCCAACTGTCGCCTTCGCCCAAAGCGACCTGGCCAAGCGAGAGATGATGCGTCGAGCAGAGAAAGTGCGACAGGCGGAAGAACTTCTTGAGTCGGGCCGCGAGGCCTACCAGAAGGGAGACTACGAAACCGCCGTCACGAGTTATAACGAAGCCCTGGGCATCCTTCCGGGAGGGTTCGCCACCGCGGAACGCCGCCGCGCTCTGGAAGCTCACCTTGCCGACGCCACCGTGGCACTTTCGCAGCAGTACCGTCGCACCGGTAAGTATGCGGAGGCGCGGGAGAAACTGAACCAGGTTCTTTCCATCGATCCCAACAACCAGCGGGCTCGCCAGGAGATTGAATACCTTGATGATCCCATCCGGACCAACCCGGCGCTCTCCTATGACCACACCACCAACGTGGATAAGGTGCGGCGCTTTCTCTATACTGCGGAAGGCTTCAAGAATCTCGGACTCTACGATGATGCCCTCCGCGAGTACCAGAAGGCATTGCAGGTCGACCCCTACAACTCTGCCGCGCGGCGGGGGATGGAGGGTATTCACCAACTGAAGTCCGATCACTACCGTTCCGCATATGACGAAGCGCGTGCCCGCATGCTGGCTGAAGTAGACAAGGCCTGGGAGATGGCCGTGCCCCCGCCGATTGAACTTGACGGCAGTGTCGTCGGACTTGGCCTGCGTCCCTCGGCGATCGGTGTGAACATCGAGTTCAAGCTCAAGAACATGATTATCCCGGTGGTCGACTTCGACGACACCACCGTGGAGGAGGCGATCGATTTCCTCCGTCAGCGGGCCCAGGAACTCGACAAGTGGGAACTCGATCCGCTCAAGAAGGGGATCAACTTCGTGATCCGCAAGCCGCGTATCGGCGGGGGAGTGGCTGATGCTGAACTTGACGTGGAAGGCGGTCTCGGTGCCATTGATCCGGGCTCGGCCCGGGTGAAGGAGCTCAAGCTCCGCAATGTTCCGCTCGCCAATGTGCTCCAGTATATCTGTGAGCAGGCCCGCCTGCGCTACAAGGTTGACGATTTTGCGGTGACTCTCCTGCCAATTGGTTCGGTGGAGGGCGAGGATGTCCTCACCCGCAAGTGGAAAGTGCCGCCCACTTTCCTCAATGACATTGGAACGGGTGGTGGCGACGGTGACGGCGCTGCTGAAGTAGATCCTTTTGCCGGTGATGACGGCGGTCTCGGTAATCGCTCGCTTGCGCCACGTCGGCCCCTCCTGGAGATCCTCAAGGAATCCGGCATCGACTTCCCGCCCGGATCCTCTGCCCAGTACATCCCGAGCACCTCTACCCTCATTGTAAGTAATACTCCACAGAACCTCGACCTCGTGGACCAGCTGGTGGAGGATATTCTCGGTGGCACGCCCAAGATGATCAGGATCACCACCAAGTTCGTGGAGATTTCCCAGGAGAACTCCGACGAGCTGAGCTTTGACTGGATCGTGACTCCCTTCGGTCTTGGCGGAGTGATTTCCGAGGAGCTCTTTGTAGGCGGTGGCACCCAGGGTAACGGTCAGGTCCGCACCGGTACCGACTTCATCAGTCCGGTGGCCTTTACCAATATTCCGGGTATCCCGGCGGCCAGCAATCAGGCCGTGAACAATATTGTGACGGCATCGAATCGAAGTGGGGATACCGCGGTGACCCGCAACAACGTTGATGCGATCCTCAACAATCCGAACCGGAGCGCCCAGGTCAACCGCCCCGCTCCGGGCATCCTGAGTCTCACCGGCCTCTTCAACAGCGGCCAGGTTCAGATGATCATGAGGGGTCTGGCCCAGAAGAAGGGCACCGATATCATGACCGCACCCAGTGTAACGGCTCGTCCGGGACAGAAGGCCACCATCGAGATCATCCGGGAGTTCATTTATCCCACCGAGTATGAGCCGCCGGAACTGCCCAACCAGGTTGGCGGCGGCTTTGGTGGCGGCGGCGGAGGCAACTTCGGCATTGGTGGCGGTGGTGGTGGTGGTGCCGGGGGCTTTCCGGTTACCCCGGCCACTCCCACGGCCTTTGAGACCCGCAACACGGGTGTCACCCTGGAGATCGAGCCCAACCTCGGCCCCAATGAATACGTTATCGACCTGCGCTTTGCCCCGGAGATCGTCGAGTTTGAGGGCTTCATCAACTACGGCAGCCCGATCACCTCGCCAGCCACGGATGCTTTCGGCAATCCGGTCACCGTGACCATTACCGAGAACCGCATTGAGATGCCCGTCTTCTCCAGTCGCCGGGTCAGCACCGGTGTCACTATTTACGACGGTCATACTGTGGCCGTCGGTGGTCTGATGCGTGAGGATGTGCAGGATGTGGAGGACGGTGTGCCCGTGCTAAGCGACATTCCGCTTATCGGGCGCCTCTTCAAGAGCGATGCCCAGAGCCACATCAAGAGCAACCTGATCATCTTCGTGACCGCCAACATCATTGATGCTGCTGGCAAGAACTACCGCAAGCCCAACGAGGTGGATCCCAGTGGTAATCCGGTTGATCCGATCAGCACCGACCTCGGCGGCGGTGGTGGCGGGGTGCTTCCGCCGCTTTAGTCCCGAGCCAGCGAATCGTTTTCAAGAGCCCGGCAGTTTCAACTGTCGGGCTTTTTTTCGGGCTCCGGTGAGCGCCCGCTATATTCCGCAGTTTCAGATTCCAGAATTCAGAGAGTATGCTGTAATCTTGAGCACAGAGATCGGAAATCCTCCCATGCACTCCTTTGCGCTGACGGGTGGTGTGGCCACCGGGAAATCCACCTTTGGGTGGATCCTGCAGGAGCTCGTTCCTGCAGCAGTCCTCTTTGATTGTGATGCGTCTGTGAGCCGCCTGCTGACGAATGAGGAACTTGGAGCTGAAATCGTTGCCGCCCTTGGCAGGGAGGTGGAGGGAGAGGGGGCGGGGGGACTGGACCGCTCCCGGCTGCGTGAGCTGGTTTTCCGCGACCGGGAGGGCCGCAAGGTGCTGGAGAGTATTCTGCATCCCCGGGTGCGGGAGGAATGTCTTGAGTTACATCGCGAAACTGCTACCAGTGGCCTGTCGCCCTTGTTCGTCGCGGACGTTCCGCTCCTCTTCGAAAGCGGATTCGACTTTGGATACGAGCGCGCTCTTCTGGTCGCCACCACCCGTGAGACCCAGCTGGTTCGCCTCAAATCCCGCAACGGATACGACGACACCCTTGCGGAGGCCATTCTTGCCGCCCAACTCCCCATCATGGAGAAGGTGAGGCGTGCGGATGTGGTCTTCTGGAACGAAGGACCGGAGGAGGTTCTGCGTCACCAGATCTCCCGCTTCCTTTTGACCCTTGATCTTGATCCCGATCCCGACTCGATGGCTGCCAAGAAAAAAAGCCCCAGGAAAAAGACTGCTGCCCAGAAGGCTGCCGGTAAAACGAAGGATAGTGCCAGGAAGAAGAGCACCACTCCCAAGTCCGCCAAGAAGACGGTAACGAAGAAGAGTGCCGGGTCTGCGGAAGAAGGGGAGGACGAGGAGCAGCAGGCAAGGGAACTTGAAGTGGTGGTGGAGAGCGCGGAGGAAGCCGTGGCAGGGGGGATGGAATCCGGGGATGCCAGTGTTTCTTCGCCGCGGGAAGGAAAGCAGTCCGGGGAGGAGACCCCTCCGGAACCCGAGCCGGAACCTTCCTACAATGTTCCCGAGAGCATCGATGTGAACGAGTTTCGTGAGCATTCTCTCGCCTCTCTCCTGGAGACTGCGGCCGAGTATCCCATCAAGGTCAACAGCGCGGCCGGAAAGAGCGCGCTGATCTTCGAATTGCTCTCTTTCTATGCCAAGCATGGCACAACCCTTGAAGCGGAAGGTATCCTGGAGCAGGCCAAGGAGAATTATGCCATGTTGCGTGATCCCAAGCGTAGCTTCCGCACTTCACCCGATGACTTCTACATCGGAGGGAATCTCCTCAAGCAACACGGACTGGGGGCCGGCCAGCGCATCAGAGTCAAGCTGCGTGCTCCCCGCGACCGCGACAAGTATCTTTCCGCTCTCGAAGTCCTCACCGTGGAGGGAGCGCCGACGGAGGAGTTCAGTGCCCCCAAGCCCTTTGATCAGTTGACCTCGCTTTTCCCGGAAGACCGGTTCGTGCTGGAGCGTCCCTCCGCCATGGCGGTAAGGCTCATTGATATCGTGGCTCCTCTCGGGAAGGGACAGCGGGGACTGATTGTGGCGCCTCCCCGGGGTGGCAAGACCATCCTCCTGAAGGAGATCGCTAAATCCATCGCAGCCAATCATCCGGAGACCAAGCTCATCGTCCTTCTCCTTGATGAGCGTCCCGAGGAAGTGACGGACTTCGAGGAGACGGTCGATGCCGAAGTCTTCAGCTCCACCTTCGATGAATCTTCCAAGCGTCACGCCCAGGTTTCAGACCTGGTCCTCGAACGCGCCCGGAGGCTTGTCGAACTGGGGCAGGATGTGGTGATCCTCCTCGACAGCCTGACCCGGCTGGCCCGGGGCTACAACAATTCGCAGCGGGGAGGAGGACCCGTCGGCACCGGGGGCCTCAGTCCCAATGCCCTGCAGAGGTCGCGCAAGTTTTTCGGGGCCGCCCGGAACGTGGAAGAAGGGGGGAGTCTCACGATCGTGGCAACCTGTCTCGTCGAGACCGAGAGTCGCATGGATGACATCATCTTCGAGGAGCTCAAGGGGACCGGTAACATGGAGATCCTCCTTGATCGCGAACTTGCCGAGAGCCGCATTTACCCGGCCATTCATATTCCACAGAGTGGAACCCGCAACGATGACCGGCTTTACCACCCGGACGAAATGGAGAAGGTTATCGAGATCCGGCGGGCCCTCGCCACCCTCCCGATCGGCGAGGCCCTGGAGACCCTGCTCAGGCAACTGGCCAAGAATTCGAGCAACGCAGAACTCCTCATGCGGGGTATGATTTAAAGTCAATTTTCAGGCCCTTGTGGCCCCGGGTCACGAATGCCGCACGTTTGACACCCCCTGTCACCACGTTGCGGCTACCGTGTTTACGAAAATCTGCTTGCAGATGTGACGATATGCACCGAAAAAAGGGGCCGTTCCCATGCCTACGAACACACCCAAGTCCCTTCTCGCGGCCGCGCTGCTCCTAGCTCCCGCTCTCTCCCCGGCCCAGAACCTCTCCTTCGAGAACACGAAGGCGTGGCGGCAGACCGGGCCCGAGACGATTTTCTTTCTGGGAGGCGAGACCAACATGTTCTTTGTTGATGGGTTTTGGGAACTCTCGGGATGTGGGCATCCGTCGCTCTCAATTATCGGTCCAAACCTCTTCTGCCCTCTGGGAACTACCGGGTTTATCGCGCAGGGCGATATCGATGGTGACGGGGTCAACGACCAGGGATCGTTCTGGTCCATTCAATCCATAACGCCGGCGGCATCAGTGGAGCCCTTCCGGTCGGACCTCTTCAGACTCGTCTCCGCGCCTCCTTCTGGATTCACCCAGATTCTCCGTGGGACGGATGGGGATGTTTCTGCCATCTTTGATGTGCAGGACTACAGTGTAGTAGTCTGGTATGACGTTCTGGGGGGCCTTGTGGATGACTTCGAGGTGACCCAGTACCAGGCATTGCGCTCCTATGGACCTGGCAAACAGGAATTGGATCGGCACTACTTCGACGTCCCCTGGGGACCATACAAGTTTGCCCTGCCTGCCCTTGTTCCCAACAGCTCTCCACTGGAACCCGGGGAACTTATTTTCCCGGTGGATCACCTGGTCACTCCCGACGCCTATTCTGGACGTGGCATGGTTCCGCAGGGATGGAGGAATATCAACGAGGAATGGGGCCTGAAGGGCTCACTGGAATTCGACCCTCGCACGTTTTATGACTTCAAGTGGGGTGGACTGAGCGGGGACAACACCCTGGAGTCGGACGTTCTTTTGTACTCGATGCGTGGTAACCAGTATATCAATGGGGATGGTATCGAGGCTACTGCGTATGCACAGGATACGATCGCTCGGGGCACGGTCACTGGTCTCTCATGCTTTAACACCATCGCGACGGACCTCAATCTGGATAATGTCCTGGAACAGGGAAAGATTTACGAACTGATCTTCACTAGCGGCCGTCTGGCAGGCACGGAAGATGGGATTCAGTATCCGGTCACCAGTTTCGGGGACTCAGGGGATATCTCGGTCTTAAGGGTAGTGAGCCGGGACGAGGGGTATACCTGGGAGCAGGCACAGGATACTGCAGAGTCGGCAGGCGGAAGGTTGGCCGTCCTCAATACCCAGGATAAGATTGATTTCGTTAATGAGCAGTTGCTCGCGGCTGGCTTGGACACGGCGGAAGGGGAGTGGCCTTCGATGTGGATCGGGCTGAGCGATAGCGAGGAGGAAGGTGAATGGCAGTGGGTCACAGGGGAACCGCTGACGGACGAGAATTGGAGCTCCGGCAGCCCTGTAGGAGAGGTCATCTTTGAGGACGACTTTGAAGACGACGAGGGCTGGACCCAGGAAGTGAATGACGCGTTTGGTAATACCGAGTGGGTGCGGGTCGAACTCATCGATGGCGATGGAGCTTCGAACACCGTGTGGACCACGAATGAGGAATTTTACGGACCGGATTCCGATGTCTCACTGCTCTCACCACCCCTCGACTTCGTCGGCTTCCCGGGAGGGGAGTTGACCTTCGAGGCCATCCGGGATGCGGACGGCGCCGGGGACACTGCGTTTGTCCGCTTCATTCAAAACACTAATGGGACCATAGAGCAACTAGGGGCTACCCTTGTCATCGACATGACCGTCTTCGACGCCCAATTCGTTACTTTGGCCGCTCAGGTCCCACCCGAGGTCATTGGCGAGAATAAGGTTCACATCGAGTTCACCTTCAGAAGTGATGCCACCGAAGATTTCTTCACAGGGCTCACGATCGACAACATTGGCGTGCGGGTTCAGGAGGGAGAGGTGATCGAAAACTCTCGTGATTATGCCCATATCCCGGAAGGGCAGGTTATTGATGACGGTCTCGTGGTTACCGGGTCGGTGCCGGAGTGGGTTGACGAAGATGGTTCCGAGAATTTGAATGCCTTCCTCCTTGAGATCCCCCTTCTTAACAGCAATGAGATCGTGCTTCCGAGTGCGAATGATTTAACCGGTGGCGTGGTTACCGGGAGCGTCGTTGCCGCGGACGAATTCACTCTGGAGACCAATCGTCTCCTGGGTAGCGAGGATCCAGTGTGTCTGGTAGCGGGACAGACCTACCGCCTTGAGATTACCAGTGGGGCACTCGCCGGCGAAGATCGGTTTCCTATTACCTTATGGGACGAATTGACCCTGTCGACCGAAGGTGCTGTCGATGAGGATGGCCAGCCTGAACCCCCGCTCCCCTTCGGTGAGGACCTCATCGGCACTACGTTCGTCCTCACCCCGGAGAATGCGGAGGCAATATTCACGGTGGAATACGTTGGTCGTCACTTCCTGGAGGCCAGCGATGCTCTCGGTGATCCCTCCGACTTCTCCCTCCTCGTGCGCGGTGGAGAGTATCGCCTCGAGATCTTCACCGGTGAACTGGCCGGGACCTCGGACAGCGTTCGGAACTGGGGGTTCCCCACCAACGCCTACCTTGAGACGGAGACGGACTTGTTGGGAAGGCTGCAACCAGGAGACACCTTCAGCATCGACCTGATCGAGCCGCCCGGGATCAGCATCTCGATAGGAGATGAATTCGCCATCGGCCAGACGTTCGAAGACTGGATCCAGGACAAATACGATGCAGGAGAAGTGTTGGCCGTTTCCGCAGCGATTCTCGAGGCCGAACCTCTCTTTGGAGGCTATGGGATTCTCGCCATACCTGAACTCGTGGTGGACGCTGGCCTCTTTGGCCCCCTTTACGCGGTCGCCCGCGAGGACGCAATTGTCTTTCCTCCCTATCCGATCGAGACGCCCATTAACAATCGTAACCAGTTCGTTCTGGGCACCCTGGACAACCACTATGAACTAGGTCCCTTCTTCTTCAATCCCGGCGACTCGTTGGACGCCACCTTGAATATCGCTCGTTCCAGCGTGAGCAGCCAAACGACGACGGACACGGGGTCCTACGCCCTGTCTTTCCAGGTGGAATTCATCGATACCTATGCGGGATTTGCGATTCTTGGAGGTCTGGGGGACGATTCCGGCTTCCCCTTCGCCACTCCCAGTTCCGAGCGGGCTCCTGATTATGATTTCGACCGGGATGGTGCTTCCAACCTGCTTGAATACGCTCTGCAGAGCGATGTGGCAGACGCCCAGAACAGGCCGGCATTCGAATACGCCCTCGATGAAGTTGCCGGTGGCTGTACTGCTACCTTGACGAAGCGCCCCTTCACGGGAACCAGCCTCGAGTATTTCTTCGAATACAGCACGGATCTGCGGACCTGGACGACCATCTTGGAGGATGATCCCATCTTTGAAATCGTGCAGGATGATGAAACAACCCTGGAGGTCTCCAATCTGGCGGATTTCCCGGGACAGTTGGCAGCTCCCGCCTGCTTCCTGCGGGTGCGGGTTGGAATCCGGTAGAGGCACCTGCCAGTTCTCAGACACTCTAAACTGGCCCGGCCTGCGGGTCGTACCAGTCTGTTTTGGAAACAGGGCTTTGCTAGCGGTGGTCTTCGTGTTGAAATACAGCGTGTCCGGGAGGTCCCGAACAACTGCCGCGGAATGATTACCACCAGCGCCGAACTCTCCGGACTGGTGGACAACCTGCCGGCCAACGGATTTCCCTTCGCGGGGATCGATCTGGAGGCGGATAATCTGCATCGTTATGCGGAACAGTTGTGCCTTATTCAAATCTCCACCGGAGAGGAGATGATCCTCGTTGATCCCCTTGAGGTGAATGATCTCGGCCCGCTGCGAGGTTATCTGGCGGTCAACAGCATCTGGATGCACGGGGCGGATTTCGACATGATGCTGTTGCGCCGGGAGTTCGGAACGCTGCCGAAGATGATCTACGATACCCAGATTGCCGCCCGCCTTCTGGGTATTCTCCGGTTCAGCTATGCCAACCTAGTGGAGCAGTTCTTTGACGTCAAACTCTGCAAGGCTTCCCAGAAGGAGAACTGGGGCCAGCGGCCGCTGCCTGCGAAGATGTGTGAATACGCCAGCAACGATGTGCGCTATCTCCTGCCCCTGGCGGACAAGCTGGAAGATGATCTGCGGACACGGGGACGCTTCGACTGGTTCGTGGAGAGTTGCCGGTCCGCCATGGATCGGGTCATGGAGCGCGACGTGGAACGTGAGGACCCCTGGCGTATTCGCGGTGCGGGTAAACTTGACAGCCAGGCCTTGTGCCTGCTCCGGGCGCTCTGGAACTGGCGCGATGGGGAGGCACGGCAGTGGGACCGCCCTCCCTTCATGGTGGCGCGAAACCAGCAGCTGATCATGTGGGCGGAGTCACTGGTGCGGGGAGAGAAACCTGAAACACCGCGAAATGTGAAAGGTGGTCGGGCCAGACGCCTGAAGGAGGCCATCGAGGAAGCCCGCCAGATTCCCCGGTCGGAGTGGCCGGAGCGCCCGAAAGGGACCGGGCAACGCTGGAACAGCAGTCAGGAGAAGCGCTACGAGGCTCTGGCCAGGAAGCGCGACAAGGCCGCCGAGTCCCTGGAAATCGAGTCGTCGGTGATCGCTCCGCGGGCCGCTCTCGAGCAAATCGCCTTGGAAGCTGATCCTGCCGAACACCTTCTGGGTTGGCAAAGAGCCCTTCTGGAGTTGTAGACTGGTTCAGACAGGTGATTTCGGAGGGGCAGCAGCAGGAGAGAACCGGGGAAGTTTCCCTGCAATCTACCGTCGGTGTGCCTCTCCGTTTTCGATGTTCATCCTGCCAGATGCTGCTGGAAGTAGCTGCCGAGCTGGCGGGAGTCAGTGGTCCCTGTCCGGGATGCCGCAGGATGATTACGGCGCCGCGGACATCTTCACGGGCCCGTCAGCCGGAACCGAGCCCGGCCGACTCGGCACAAGGCGAGTCCGGCCATGGAGAGGAGGAGCCAGGGGTGAAGGAGAGTGAAAGGTCCGGCCTGGGACAGCCTTCCCTGCCGCAGGAGGAGCTCCCCGGGGCGCAATCTTCGCCTTTCGCAGAGCAGGGAGCCGGACGTGTTCGCAAGGTGAGGCGCAGGCGCAAAAGGAGGAAACAGCAGGCCAAGGCGCAGCACGAGGTCCGGAGCAGGACCGATCACCCCCTCGATCCAGTCACGGCGCTTTCGAGGAGCTACCGGGAAAAGAGGAGCTCCATGGCCATAATCAAGCTGGTGCTGGCGTTTTTGCTGACTCTTGCGGCCGTCATTTCGATCATCAGGATCACCCAAAAGGGGGTAGCTGGTCCTTCCCCGGGAGGGGAGGAAGAGGTTATTGAAAACCTGTCCCGCTGAGCCCGTTTCCGGGCCCCATTTTGACGCCCTGAGCGGGTCAAAAAAAATTGCTCCAGAGGGCCATTCCAAGGCGAAAGAATCTTGTTTCAACCCCGGTTCTGGACCACCTTTGGCGCACCTATGCCGAATGCTGAATCGGAGGCCGAAGAGCCGGGAATCACGGTCTCCAAAGAGGAGGTATACGACGCTTCCAAGATCGATAAACTGGAGGGACTGGAAGCGGTCCGAAAGCGTCCGGGGATGTTCATTGGAGACCCCGATGAGCGCGGTTTGCACCACCTCGTCTTTGAGGTGCTGGATAACTCCATCGACGAGCACCTGGCGGGGTTCTGTGACCGTATCAAGGTCACAATCCACGTCGACGGATCAGTGTCCGTCTCGGACGATGGACGGGGAATTCCGGTCGATATCCATCCCAAGTTCAAGATCCCCGCGGTGGAACTGGTTCTCACCGACCTGCATGCGGGCGGAAAATTCGGGCAGGGAGCCTACAAGTATTCGGGTGGCCTGCACGGGGTGGGGGCCAAGTGCGTGAATGCGCTCTCGGACTGGTTCAAGGCGGAAGTCAGGCGTGAAGGGAAGGTGCATTCCATCACCTTCGAACGCGGGAAGACCACCGAACCGCTCCAGGTCATCGGGGAGGTGGATCCGGATCTGACCGGCACGACCGTCACCTTCTTTCCCGATGCCACCATCTTTGTCGACACCATTGAGTTCAAGTTCAACCGACTGGGGACCCGGTTGCGCGAACTGGCCTTCCTGAATCCGGGGCTGACCATCGATCTCGTTGACGAGCGCCCTGAGAGTGCTGACTCAACGACCTTTTTCTACGCCCGTGGAATCGAGGAATTCGTCATCCAGCTCGGGGAAAACAAGACCCTCGTTCATCCCGATCCCATTGCTCTGCGGGGGAGGCGGAAGATCGAGGTGGATTACGACGGGAAGGTGACCAAGGACGACGTCTTTGTGGATGTTGTGCTGCAGTACAACGACAGCTACAACGACCAGATACTGTGTTTTGCCAACTCCATTTCCAATACCGACGGAGGCACCCACCTGACCGGTTTCCGGACCGCCCTCACCCGGTCCATCAACCAGTACGCCAAGGGGAACAAGATTCTCAAGGAGAAGGATCCCTCCCTGAGCGGTGATGACGTGCGGGAAGGACTGGTAGCGGTGATCTCGGTAAAACTGCCCGATCCTCGTTTCAGCTCGCAGACCAAGGACAAGCTGGTCAATACCGAGATTGAAGGGGTTGTAAGCTCCATCGTCTATGAGGGGCTGCAGACCTACTTCGATGAGAATCCTTCCATCGCCAAGACCGTGATCGAGAAGGCGGCCAATGCGGCGCGGGCGCGGGAGGCGGCGCGCAAGGCGCGGGAGACCGT